>Ga0207702_10002288_pt1 | contig 18384 bp, 18 predicted proteins | sample KBSCornC62_FD_184302 | JGI IMG/M metagenome (GOLD analysis project Ga0207702, IMG submission 184302) | Corn rhizosphere microbial communities from Kellogg Biological Station, Michigan, USA - KBS Corn C6-2 (SPAdes) (version 2) | ecosystem: Host-associated > Plants > Roots > Rhizosphere > Soil ...
ACGAATTCGCCGAACGCGCGATCCATCTGCCCAAACACCCCCGCCATCGGGAATTTCTGGTGGCATTACAGGATGAGGCGCTCAAGGACGATCGGGTCATAATCGGCAATCTTACCGAGCTGCGCGAGCAGGCGCTGGCGGCCTGACTAACGCTGATCCGGCGGGTCCGGATCGTCCTGCACGATCCAGCTATGATCTTCGATCACTGTGCACGGCACCGGCCGCCCCTGCTCGTCGCGGGACGGCCGGTAGTGAAAGCGCTGTTCGATAAGGCTGCAGGTATAGCTGTCCAACCGGGCGCTTCCGCTTGAGCGGGTGACGGAACAGTGGGTCACGCTGCCATCGGTCTCGACCCGGAACGCAACTGACACGGTGCCCCCGATGCGCTGTTCAGCGGCCCATTTCGGATAATCCGCATTCCGGATCTTGCCGGCAATCTGCCGTGGCGGCGTGCCGCCGCCATCGCCTTCGCCATAGCCGGAGTCGCCGCTGCCCGTGCCGTTACCGACGCCGCCCGCGCCAGTGCCTGGGCCGGGGCGCTGTGCCGCGCCCAGCGAGGCATCATTGCCGGTCCAGGCTTTTGGTGCCGCAATGATCGTCGGTGGAGGCGGAAGGCGGACGGTCGGGGTCGGCGCGACAAGGGGCGTCGCCTTGGATTTGAGATTGGGTGGCGCGGCCTTTCCCTCATGCTTGCGGGTCTTTGGCTGTTGAGCGGCCTCCTTTTGCATGGGCGGCGGCGGGGGTGGCGGGGTGATGTTGAAGATCTTGAGTTCGTCGGCGAGACGCAGGGGCATGCGAACCGTGAGCCCGGCGATCAAGGCATAACCCAGGAGCACGTGAAAGACGGCCACGCCCATGACGGCCCAGACGCGATCGTGGGTTTTTCGATCAACCAGCCTCATTCCGGCAATGTAGGGAAGCGGCGCTGAAAGTTCGACTATTCCTCCGGGCGGAAACATTCACGATGGCGGCAGTTGACTGAAGGCCTTCAGGAGGAATGCCATGAAAAAGACTATCATGAGTAGCGTGTTGGCCGCGGTTCTCTGCACATCGGCCGCGATACCCACGGTCGCCCTCGCCGATGACCACGATTATCGCTGGAACGGCGACCGCGACAGCAATTGGGACCCGGCCCGCCATTATCGCGATCCGGACCGGGATTATCGCGATCGTGAAATGGTTCGAGATGATCGCGTCTATCGCGGCAGCGACGGGCGCTATTACTGCAAACGCGGCGACGGCACCACCGGTCTTGTCGTCGGCGGCCTTGCCGGCGGCGTGCTTGGCAATGTCATTGCCGGCGGCACGCTGGGCACATTGTTGGGCGCGGGCGGTGGCGCATTGCTCGGCCGCCATATCGATCGCAGTGACGACAAGGCGAAGTGCCGATAGGCGACGGCATCAGACTGCTACCGGGTCCGGCTTCCCGTCCGCCGCGTCGGCTTGACCGGCTGGTTGCTGGGAGCCGCAGGCTTGGTGACGACCGGCCGCGGAGGAGCAAGCTGCTCGAGGCTGAATGGCCGGTCGAACTTGACGCCGAAGCGGCCCTGCTGGGTCCAATGCACCTCGCCGGCGAAACGCTGACCTTCGCTGAATTCGATCTCGACGCGGCTATTGTCGGCGACGTTGCGCGGTGTCTCGGCCATCATTCCGCCGGTCGAGACGTTGCGGACGCGCACGTTGAATTTCTGGTCGCCGACATGCAACACGGCGGAACGCAGGATCGCGATGCGGGGCTCGCGGCTGACGCCATGCCCTTTGGGCTCGACCTTGAGGCCGCGGATCAGCAAGTGCCGTGCATCCTCGGCCGGAATCGGCTTACCGAAAATATAGCCCTGGATGTGCGAGCAGCCGAGCGAGCGGATCAACGCCACCTCGTCGTGATTTTCCGCACCCTCGGCTGTCGTTTCCATTTCCAGGCTCTCGGCGAGTGCGACGATCGCCTTGATGATCGCGGCATTGCGGTTGCCCGGAATGGCGGCGCCGCGCACGAAGCTCTGGTCGATCTTGATCTTGTTGAACGGCGCTTTTTTGAGATAGCCGAGCGAGGAGTAGCCAGTGCCGAAATCGTCGAGCGCGAGCCGCACGCCGATGCCGGCGAGCCGCTGGAACATATCGTCAGTCGCGGAGGAATCATTGAGGAAAACGCCCTCGGTGATCTCAAGCTCAAGCCGCTCGGGCTGAAGTTCGGCTGCCGCCAGCGCGCTCAGCACCACCGCCGGAAGCGACGGATTGGCAAATTGAAGCGGCGAGAGATTGACCGCGACGCGGATCGGGTCGGGCCATTGCGCGGCTTCCTTGCACGCCGTGCGGATCACCCATTCGCCGATTGCAGGGATGAGCCCGATTTCTTCGGCGAGCGGAACGAAGACCGTTGGCGAGATCGGGCCGCGCGTCGGATGATGCCAGCGGATCAGCGCCTCGAATCCGACGATCTGTTCGGTCTTGGCGCTCACCACGGGCTGATAGACCAACATCAGGCCATTATCGCGCAGCACGTTGCGCAAGTCCGTTTCCAGCAGGCGGCGATCCTTGGCATCGGCATGCATCGCATTTTCGTAAAAGCGGTGGACACCTTTGCCCGCCGCCTTGGCCGCATAGAGTGCGAGGTCGGCGTTGCGGACCAGCGAGTCGGCGCAATCGCCGTCCTTGGGCGCAATCGCGACCCCGACCGACGCGCCGATCGAGATCGTCGATCCTTCGATCACATAAGGCTGCGAAAGCGCTGAGATGATGCGGTCCGCCAGGTTGCCCAGTTCGGTTCGGTCGATCAGGCCAGGTAGCACGACGTTGAACTCATCCCCTCCGAGCCGGCCGACTCGCCCGCGCTCGCCTACCTCGCGCAGCAGACGCTCCGCAACCTGGCGCAGCAGCGCGTCGCCGACGGGATGGCCGAGCGTGTCGTTGACATTCTTGAAGCGATCGAGATCGAGCAGGAACAGGGCGCAATGGTCCGGCTTGTTGGAGTCCTTGCGCACCGCCTGATCAAGCGTCTGCCGCATGACCACGCGGTTGGGCAGGCCAGTAAGAGCGTCATAGCGGGCCAGGCGATTGATCTCGGCTTCGGATTTCCGCATCTCGGTGAGATCCGCGCCGACGCCGCGGAAGCCGGTGAAGCGCTGGAAATCATCGAACGCCGGCCGCCCCGAAAGCGACCACCAGCGGGCCGCACCGGGCGCGTTGGCGCGGACGATGAGGTCCGAAAACGGCAGGCGCGTAGACAAATGGAAGCCAAGCGTGCGCTCACCGCTGGCGGAATCCATTTCGCTGCCATCGTCCGGCAGGATCAGGTCCGTCAGCGGCGTACCGAGCAGCGAATCGGCCTCGCCGGTGAGCGAGGTGGCAAGCTGCTTCGAGATGTAGGTGAGACGGCCGTCAATGTTCGTCTCCCACAGCCATGCCTTGCCGCCATGTTCGAATTCAGCCAGCAGCTGGCGTGCAACGCGGCCTTCCTTATCCTTTTCGTGACGGTAGCGCGAGGCGATCAAACGGCGCCGGGCCTGGCTGATCGCCACCGCCGCAACGCAAAAGCAGATGCCGGACAGAGTAAGCGCGACGGCCGAGCTTCCGAAGCTGAAGGCCAGGGCGCAGATCAGGATCACCCAGTGCACGATCAGCACGATCGGCACCGCGGCCATGACCAGCGCCGCCACCGTTCCAGTGCCGGCGAAGGCGATGCCGACGATCGCCTGTTGGCCAGCATCCTGGGTCGGAATACCGATCAGGAGCAGGGCGCTCCAGCTCATGCCCACAAGCAGTCCATAGGCGGTGGCAATGCGCGCGGCGATGTAGGGCGGCTTGTTCCGCAGCAGCTTCAGGTGCGCGATGCTGCTGAAAATCGCATCCAGGAACAGGGTGAGCGAAACGAGCCCCATCCCGAGCAGCGTGAACCGCATGTCGCCAGAGCGATAGATGATGAACAGCAGGCCGAGGCCACCGATCAGATGCGCGGCCAGCAGGATCGGCGCGGTGCGCGTAAGCTGCCGGAGCTGCTCGGAAACGAGCGATTCGTCATGGTCGTTGGCGGCGTGCTTGACTTCAAGCAGGGCTACGTCGCCAATGCGCGGGCTCTTGGCGCCAGATGGTCCGGATTGAGCTTCAGGGGAGATGCGGGTGCGGCGCATGGAGTCCAATCGACAAAACCGAGTGGGGCCTCTTCGCATCCTGCTGATAAAAAAAGCCGTGCATCCGTAGTAAATGATCGATTAGCCACGTCGGCGATGCATTTCTTGCTTTTCGTTACGGAAGGTTAACAGGAAGTTGGACAAGACCGGTGGACGGAAACCTGGCGGAATCGGGCTCGGCAAAATCCTGGCGGGCGTGGCCGGCATCGCCGCTGCGGGCGCGGCATGGATGTATTTCCGCGAAAAATCGGTGGAAACGCCCGATCACGAGACGCTGGAGAGTGACGGGGCGTTCGAGATCCGCCGCTATCCCTCGCTGGTCGTTGCAGAGACGCGGCAGCACGGATCGCGTGATCGGGCGCTGGGCAACGGCTTCGGCCTGCTGGCGGATTATATCTTCGCCGAATCGCGGGAGGGTGAAGAGATCGCGATGACGGCCCCGGTATTTGCCGTCCCGGTCGCCAAGGATTGGCTGATCCGGTTCGTCATGCCGAGGATGCTCAAGCGCGAGGATCTGCCCAAGCCGGGGCGAGGCATTGTCATTACCGAAATTCCATCGCGTACAGTGGCCGTGCTTCGGTTCGCTGGACGCGCTGACGATCGGCTCCTCAAGGCGAAGGAAGAGGAGTTGCTGGCGCGGCTCGCCGAGCGTGGAATAGCGGCCGCAGGCCCGATCGAGCACGCCTTCTACGATTCGCCGATCATGCCGGGGCCATTGCGCAGCAACGAAGTGATGGCGGAGATCGTGGACGCGCCGAAAACCGCTGGATGACCCTGCTCGCTTGCCCGTTGGCAGCACCGAATGAGGGTGGGCGAGGTGGCTATGCCGGCGGGGAATAGCTCTCCACAGCCTTCAGCTGCAGGTTCGGTAGCGCGGCAGATTCCGGTGACCGGTTTTCGGCGTCATGCGGATCATCGAACAGCTTGCTGGCACACCACGCAGCCAGCGAGGCTCCGCAAAGTTGGACCGCAATAAAGCCGGGAACGTCAGCAGGCGCAATTCCAGCAAAGCTGTCCGAAAGCGCGCGAGCGATCGTGATGGCGGGATTGGCGAAACTTGTCGATGACGTGAACCAATAAGCCGCCGCGATGTAGAGTGCCACGCTCGCGGGAACTGCCGACCTCCGATGGCGGACGGTCCCCAGGATCGTAAGAATAAGCCCGAAGGTCGCCACAGCCTCGCCACTCCATTGCCCGATACCGGTCCGCACTTTGTGCGAGAATTGCAGGATCGGCATGCCGAACATCAAATGCGTGATCCACACGCCAAGGCAGCCTCCGCCGAGCTGTGCCAATAGGTACAGGCTGGCATCGCGGCCACTCAGCTCGCGTCGCGTTACGGCAATCAGGCTGACGAGCGGATTCATATGTGCGCCCGAAACGGGGCCTAAGATCGTGATCAGTACGAACAGGATTGCAGCCGTCGCCAGCGTATTGCCGAGCAGTGCAATCGCGACATTTCCACCGGAAAGCCGTTCGGCCATGATACCCGAGCCGAGCACGGTTGCGAACAGGAAGAAGCAGCCGAGCGCTTCGGCTCCGAGCCGCCGCGCCAGCTTAGGCTGCATCGGAAGGCTGCGGCTCGGCGGCCGCGCCAATATTGCGAAGACGCCGCTGCAAGTTGAGCCTGTCGATCGACTCCAGCGGCAGGCTGGTGAACAGGCCGATCCGGTTCGCCAGCATGCGATAGGTGCCATAGAAGGCGGCGTGCTGCTCGGCACCGTTGCCGTCCAGCGCGGCGGGATCGGGCAGCCCCCAATGCGCGGTCATCGGCTGTCCAGGCCAGATCGGGCAAATCTCGCCCGCCGCATTGTCGCAGACGGTAAAGACGAAATCGAGCTTGGGCGCATTCGGAGCCGCAAACTCGTCCCAGCTTTTCGATCGCAGATCGACCACCGGATGATCGAGGGTTTTCAGAGTCTCCAGTGCAACCGGATGGACCTCGCCCTTGGGGCGGCTGCCGGCGCTGAACGCTCTGAAACGGCCGCCGCCATCGCGGTTGAGAATTGCCTCTGCGAGTATCGAGCGCGCCGAATTGCCGGTGCACAGGAACAGCACATTATAGATCCGGTTGCTCATATGGTCTCCACACAGGAAGCGGCGGGCGACAAGCCCGAGCCGCAAATCTCCGGCCGGCCCTGACAGCAATCTTCCATCAGGAAGGATAGGAGCCGGCGAATGCCCTCATAATCGGCAGCGTAGATGATCGAGCGTCCGCTCCTCCGCGACGTGACGAGGCCGGCGCGCTCCAACAACCCGAGATGGTGGGACATCGTGGAAGGGAGCGCTTCCGCCGCTTCGGCAATCTCTCCCGCCATGAGGCCGCTTGGTCCTGCCCGTACGAGCAGCCGGAAGACCTGGAGACGTGTTTCCTGCGCGAGCGCTGTCATCGCAGAAATGGCTTCGGGCGTGTTCATTGTCCCACCATATTTTGATGATCATCGAATAATTCGACAGATATCGAAATGTCAATCATGCTGCCGCGAGAAAAGCTGCGCGATGGTACGCCGGCGGCGATTACACCGCCCTGCTGCGCCTATAGCCGCGGCGGTGTTGGCAATCTTCGGTTCAGCTTGCCGCGATAGAAATAAGACGCTCGATTCATTGGTGAATGGAGGACGATCGATGCGAAAAAACCGTACCGCCGTCCTGGCTGGCGTCGCGGCTCTGATAGCCGTGGGCACTGCAGTGGCGGCAACCCACAACAGCCATGTCATGAAGGTTGCGATGCCCGATGGTTCGATCGCGAAGATCGAATATCAGGGTGACGTGGCGCCGAAGGTTGCCGTCGCGCCTCAGCGATTTGGGGTGACGGAGATGTCGCTGCCGGTGGCCGTCTTCGATCCCTTTGTGCTTGCCTCCATAGGTTCGGATCAGACAAGTTGGGCCCCCTTTGCCGAACTGGATCGCATGACCGCGCAGATCGACCGCGAAATGGATGCTCTCCTTCATCAAGCATCCGCAATGCAGGCGCAGATGGCTACGCCCACCGGCAAGCTCGACATGGCAGCGTTCGGCAAGATGCCGGCAGGGACGGTGCACTATTCCTTTGTTTCGACGAGCACGGGCAAAGGCAGTTGCGGCCAAAGCGTGCAGATCACATCCTATGGCGGGAATGCGGAGCCTAAAGTGGTGCGGACCAGCTCCGGCGATTGCAGGGATATGCTCAGCCTGACGCCGGCGACAGCTCCAGTTACGGGCCAGGAGCCCACGAAGCTTCAGCCGGTTAAAGCCGAGGCTAAGCCAAAGATAACGCCGGCTGCGACGATCTAGGCGAACGGACGGACACAAGCGTGCCCGTCCGCCGGCCATTACACGGCGACGGGATAGATTTCGGTTTCTTCAAATTTGGCAAGAGTTTCTCCCTCGCTGATGCACAGCGCCACGGCCTTTCGGTAGCCTGCCCAGTCACGGGTTGCATCAGCAAGCGTCCAATCGCGCACATGCTGTGAATAGGACATTCGGAAACGCTGGCGGCGTCGGTCCCAATCGGCCAGCAGGGCCGCTGGCATGCCTGATTTGCTCCACATTGCGTGGCCAAGCACCTTGTCTTCAGCTTCAAAATGCGCCTGCAGCGCTCGGCTGATGGCAACCCGCAGGCGTCCGAATTCTTCCGTATCCGAAAACCCCGATTGTTGCGTCATCATCGTCAAATCTGCCGCAAGCTTCCTGATTTGACGGTGCTGATCGCAAAGCGCAGCCGTGGACGAGATTTCTGGTGCTGTGTGCGGCGTCGACCGGGACATTATATCGTCTCCATGCCCCGGCTCACCCATCAACAGCCTCCAATTTATTTTCTCACATGCTAAACGCACAATAGCTCCTAAAAGAACGCTAACAAGTGAGGAATTGAGTAGAATTCTACATATGCGGCCAATGACTTGGCCAATCGGGCCACGATCATCTTCCACTGATCTATGTTAGTTCACGCCGGGTCGGATACCGAGGGTCGGCATGAAGCTTCTACGCCTCGGCGGTCCCTGAGCTGGGTGGATTGCTTGACGTGGCATGCCCGCACGATCTTCTGCTCCGGGCATAAACTTTGCTATGAGGCAGGCATGGAGGAAGTTCGCGACGCCATCTATTATCTGCAACTCGCACGCGTAGCGCGGCTGAAAGCGGCCGCGACGGACGATGCCGATCTGGCGCGCCGTCTGCGTGAACAGGCCGTGATACACGAACGCAAGGCGCGGCAAATCAAGGCAAAAGAGGAAGCAGTGCGCGGAGCCTGAGCGGCCAATCCACCGTAGTTCGCACCGTTGAGCGGTCGTGATGATACCGAACGCGGCGGGGCGCTTATGGCACACGAATCGATGAAGAGTCTCGGCATGTCGTCAGAATGTCGACCAACCACCAGCGCCCGCGGACCGGCATCGAACATTCTCTGCAAAGCTTGAAGATAGCGCAGAAACAAGTTGCCGGGCGGGGAGTTGCTTCGCGATGAAGATCGCGACCTACAATGTGAACGGGGTGAATGGGCGCCTGCCTGTACTGCTCCGATGGCTGGAAGCGGCGAAGCCCGATATTGTCTGCCTGCAGGAACTCAAGGCGCCTGACGAGAAATTTCCAGAAGTGGCCATCTGTCAAGCGGGCTATCGAGCGATTTGGCACGGCCAGAAAAGCTGGAACGGCGTCGCGATCCTGAGTCGCGTTGGAGCGCCGCATGAAACCCGGCGGGGCTTACCGGACGATCCGGACGATGTTCACAGCCGCTATATCGAGGCGGCGGTCAGCGGCATCGTGATCGGCGGGCTTTATCTCCCGAACGGCAATCCCAGGCCCGGGCCCAAGTTCGAATATAAGCTGACATGGTTTGAGCGATTGATCACCCATGCCGCGGAGCTGATCGGCAGCGGGCTCCCTGTGATTCTGGCAGGCGATTTCAACGTGATGCCGACCGAGCTGGACGTGTACAAGCCGGAGCGTTGGCTCGACGACGCGCTGTTCGCGCCCGAGGTACGGGCAGCCTATGCGCGGCTGCTCAAGCAAGGTTGGACCGATGCGCTACGAACGATGCATCCGGACGAGATCATCTATACGTTCTGGGACTATTTCCGAAATGCCTTCGCGCGCAATGCGGGGCTCCGAATCGACCATCTCCTGTTGAGCCCGGCACTGGCAGGGCATCTGGTCGCAGCTGAGGTGGACAAGGATGTGCGGAGCTGGGACAAGACCAGCGATCATGCGCCGGTGTGGATCGAACTGGCGGACGAGCCGCGGCGCAGCAGGAAAGCAGGGTGATGCGTCAATCGTCCACGATATTGACGATACAGACGAGCGGGCAGGGGCTTGTCGAGATCACCCGCGAGGTTACCTGCTGGGTCTCTGATCAGGGCATCGGCGATGGCCTTCTGACGATCTTCTGCCGTCATACGTCGGCTTCCCTGCTCATTCAGGAGAATGCGGCGCCGGAAGTGCGAGAGGATCTCCAAGAATTCTTCTCGCACATAGCGCCCGAAAGCGCCGGTTATGCGCATGACGATGAAGGGCCGGACGACATGCCAGCCCATCTCCGGACAGCATTGACCCAAGTGCAGCTCTGCGTTCCGCTGAGGGGCGAGCGGCTGGTGCTCGGCACATGGCAGGGAATCTACCTGTTCGAGCACCGCCGTCGGCCCCATCGCCGCGAAATCGCCCTTCATCTGCTGGGCGAATAGCCTCAGCGGCAGCGTATGTCGTTCGCAGCGCTGTTCTGCTCCACCGAGCGGCCCAGCAAAGCGCCGAGTGCGCCACCGATCAGCGTGCCCCCGGTGCGGTGACGACCGCCATCGATGACATTGCCCAAAATGCCGCCGGCTGCGGCGCCGACAATCAGCCCGGTGGTGCCGTCGCTGCGCTTGCAATAATAACGGCCATCGGAGCCGCGATAAACCTGATCATCGGCGCTAAGGCGACGCTCCTGGTAACGCGGATCGTCCCGGTAGTAGCGGGCAGCATCATAATCGGTGGCGAAGCGATCGCTTCCATAACCGCCGCCGTAGCGGCCGTCGCGATCGCGCGCACGCGCGTCATAATAGCGGTCGCGCTCCTGCTGATAGATCTCGGTTTCCCGCTGATAGCGCGCCTGGGCCGCATCCCAACGCTGCTGATCCTGGTACGTCTGGGCTAGCAATGGGGATGCCAGCATTGCAGCGGCAGAACAGGCGAGGACGATAAACTTCGATTTCAAGGCTCTTCTCCGTCTGGATCGTGGAAAATTGTGACCAATCTCGGCTGAACACCAGTTGAATCGCGGATATTTCAAGCTGGCGACTCAATCCCTGCAGGCCTGCTAAACTGTCTCAAAATGGTCTAAGCAGCTGTTAACCATCATGAATATGGTTAAGATCCTTCTTCGGCAGGCGCAAAGAACGTATGGCTTCCACTGCACTAGCATGGGGCAGCATGTGATGCGCTATCCGATCCTGGATGGGTTTCGTGGATTCTTCCTCATCATGATGATGAGCGTGCACCTCAATCAGCTGCTGCAAACCAGGATCGGCCATCTCAGCCCCGGTTTGGTAAGCTTCGGTGACGGCGCCAACGGTTTCGTGTTCATGTCCGGGCTGGTGGTGAGCCTTGTTTATGGCGGCAAGCTGGTCCGTGGTTCGCCGGCTGCAATGTACAAGGCGATCGCTGGCCGCTGGCTCACCATCTACACATATCACGCAGGTCTAGTGCTGATTTTGCTCGCGACCGCCCTGCTTCTCGGTCCCGCTGGCGGCATGCTGCTACGGCCCTATTCGGAACATCCTGCCGCATTCACGGGCGCCTCACTCCTGCTGCTCACCTGCTCGCACGACATGGGGATATTGGCGATGTATCTCTATTTCGTAGCCGCCACGCCCTTCTTCCTCATCCTGTTCCATCGGGGCCATGTTTTACCGGCGACCGCGATCTCGCTGCTATTGTGGGCAGTGGGGCAAACGCCTTTCGCAGGCATCGCCGTCGATCGTGCAGGCGCAGCCATTAGCCGGCTCGGCTGTAATTTCAACTTCGATCTTGGCTTCAATCTGATGGGATGGCAGCTGATCTATGTGCTGGGGCTGTATGCGGGCTACCGCCTGGTTACGAGATCAGTGGATTTTTCCATACTGCGCGGGCGCCCATATGAACTCACCTTCTACATCTGTGTCGCAGCTTTCATTCTTTTCGCCCTGCTCCGCCAGATTATCGTGCTCGACCTGATCTCTGCGCGATTTTCCCATCGGTTCAACCATGAGCTTTTTCATCGCCATAACGTGTCGGTGATCCATTTGGTCTCATTCTTGGTCGATCTGTATGTGCTTACCTGGCTCGCACAAGCCGGACCCTGGGCGCGAAGTGCGCCCATTCGCCGTGTAGCGGCGGCAATCCGCTGGCTCTTCACGCGGCGGTTCCTCACCTTCCTGGGCCAACATTCGCTGCAGGTGTTCGCCTGGCATGTGATGGTGCTGTACGCGGCGATCCTGCTGACCCAGGGGCGGCCGATCGGGGAGATCAGCGGCACGTTGGTGATCCTGTGTGCAGTGGCATCGCTGTTCATCCCCGCCGGATTGCACGCCGCGTACAAGAAGCACCAAAGAGGCATGGCAATCCCTGTCGGCGCGCTAGACGTGCCGCCGCCGCGCGAACAGGAATGGCCAAGATTCCGCCAGTCTGCTGCGTAAACGCGATCGGGCTGCAGGACGCTCCGTCGATCGGGAGAGGCCGGCGTCAGGCGACGTAAGCACCTTTGCTGGTGTAATCTCGGGCGCGATGGAGCGTTCTGTCGTGTGCAAACTTGCTCCTGCAATATGGCGCCAAGGCGCAGTCGGAACATTCAGTGGTTTGCCCGGTAACGCAGGTTCCGCAGCGATCGATGTGAAGGCGCGCAAGTGCCGCATGCGAAACCGATGCTTCCCGTGAGGCAGCTATGATCGATTTGCCGATTTCCTCAAGCGCGCGCCGCTTGAAGAGGCTTCGTTTGCGACTCATGTGACCCATCCTGCCGCCTTTTGGAGGATGGTTAACGCCTCTTTACGGCCGAGACATCCGTAGTGTTCCGGAGCCTGTCATCCGGAATTCTTTTCCTGGGTGAAATCGAAGCGGATGCGGACCCATGCGCCAACCATCGCGCGGCCGCCAATGCGCGGCGGCCGGACCAGAAATTGCCAGGATGCAAGGCGCAGTGCGCGGGCGAGCCCGGTACCTGGAGGGTCTTCGGTGAGTTCCTGGCAGTCATCGACATGATAATGCTCGATCGTGCGGCAGGCGATCATTGCCCAGCCAACTTGGCTCAGGCCAGTCGGCAGATAGGTGGCCATCTCGGCATGAGTGGGCTCGCGATACCATTCGGCATTGTAGAGCTTTTCGCCATGCGGCCCCTGGCCGACGCTATCATCGTTGCTGCCGCTCGCGCCGGCACCGGCTTCCGGGCCTGCCTGGGTTTGCGCCGCGGGCAGGCGCGAAATGTCCGAGGCCGCGAATTCTTCGTGCGATAACATGATCATGTTGAGCCTGGGAACGGGTGTCGGCGGCAGCGGAATGGGCCGGGGTATGCGGAGCTTTACTTGGGTGGCATGCGCAGAATGCGTAGCCGTCTGCTTGGTCTTCGCTGCTGCCGGAAGTAGTTGCACGACGATCGGGTTCAGCGCCCGGCCCGGCGGCCCGGATACCATCGTTCCCAGCTTGAGCAGCATCAGGATCATCAGCGCGCTCATCGCCAGCGCCACGGTCAGCGCGAAGGCGCGGCGGGAGAGCGGCGCCCGATCGAGGTAGGCAAAAGGCTGGGCAGGCGTGGCAGGCATCGCGCCGCGCACTACCCAAGCGAAAACTGCTCGACAATGAACGATGGCAGAGACCACTGGATGCAGCGCGAATTTATCTCGCGACAGATAAGCCGCCATCCTGCGGCGCTTCGGAAAGGGGCTTCCCGTCGCCAAGATGTGCCAGCAAAAGATCGATCTTGTCATGAAGGCTGGCAATCTGCGCCTCGGAACGAAGATTGGTCTCATAATCAAGGCGCGCGTCCAGGCGATCCTTGGCTGCTTGCCTATTCTGGCTCATCATGATGATCGGCGCCTGCAGCGCTGCCAGCATCGAGAGCATCAAATTCAGGAAGATGAAAGGGAAAGGATCGAAGGCGTGCCGGACGAGCACGACCGTGTTGAGCAACGCCCATGCAACCAAAAATATGCTGAAGCCGATGATGAAGCTCCAGGAACCGCCAATCGTCGCCACGCGATCGGCAAGCCTTTCGCCGAAGGTCAGGCCATCGTCGAACAACAGATTGGGATCGCGCGCGAATGGCCCGCGGCGAAACTGATGGGTGATGAACCGGATGGTTGCATTCATGAGCTCACCTCTTGCGCGACCGCCCCTTGAGGCAGCGCTGGCGAGCTAATCGACGATCAGTTCGGCGCTTTCCTCAAGGGGACGGTCAATCGACTATGGTCGTTGTCAGACATGGTCCCTCAATGAGGAAGTTGCGGCAAATGCCGCTGAAAATGGCGGCGACGGAGAGATGGTCCTGCCCGCGTCCGCTGTCAACCTCGGCACGACCGCTTTCACGATTTTTTGATCCCGCAGCGCCGGAGGGCAGATCAAGATCCGCTAAGTAGCGCTCTGCTAAATCAACATCGCCAAAGGGTGGGTGTAACCGACGAGCCCGTCGACGCGGCGGTCACGCATGGGGGAACGCTGATCTGGGCCATCGGGAGGCTCGGTTGAACGCACCATTGCGACTGCACCCGGACGGCTGATGCCTGCCTCCACTCCTGTGCGAGGAATTTGGCCGGATTCCGGGCGTCACGATCGGTCCGCCGCAGTCCAGACTTGCTCGAGGAGGGGTCCTAAAGACGCGGCGGCAAGCGATGCCAGGCTCCTTGTCTTTTCGCTGACGGGAAACCATGAGCGTAGCACCCATAATTTTTTTCCCACTTCGTGCAACCTAATCTCGCGCAAGCGGTTTAGCGTGCGTCTCCCGGCCGTATGCACGGTTCGTTGTCATGCGAATACTGGGGGAATGCGAGGTCGTTACTGCGCTTGCATGATCGACTCGCGTTGGTTAGTAGACCCCCGTTCCTACCGGGAACGGATGATAAAGGGGATTGATATGCGTAAGCTCGCCTTGATGGCAGTGCTCGCTTCGACGGCGTTCGCCGCGCCGGCGATGGCCCGCGACAAAGCTTGGTACGTTGGTGTCGAGGGCGGCGGTATGATCGTCGAAGACATGAAATTCGACATCAATGGCGTTAACGACCAAGCCACCGTTAAGACCAAGACAGGCTGGGATGTCGACGGCATTCTTGGCTATGACTTCGGTATGTTCCGCTTGGAAGGCGAAACCAGCTACAAGCAGGCGAAGGTCAAGAGCGCGGCCACCTCGACTGTTACAGGCAATGGTACGCTTACTGGCGCGCCCGCCGGCAGCTATCCGGATGCGACTGGCAAGTTCAGCGTGCTGAGCTTTATGGTCAACGGCTTGCTTGATTTCGGCCCGGACGACGGCCTGAACGGTTATGTCGGTGGTGGTGCCGGTGTAGCAAGGGTCAGGGAAAAGGGAATCACGCTCGCTTCCGGCACGGGTTCGATGCTTTCTGATTCTGATACGGGATTTGCATGGCAGGCGATCGCTGGCGTGCGTTATCCAGTGGGTCCTCATGTCGATGTCGGTTTGAAGTATCGCTTCTTTAATGCTGAGAAGGTCAAGACCATCGGCCTCTATGACGGATCGGAATACAAGACCCGTTTCCGTTCGCACAGCTTGCTGGCGAGCTTGATCTACAACTTCGGTGAGCCGGCTGCTCCGCCGCCTCCGCCGCCTCCGCCGCCGCCTCCGCCTCCGCCGCCGCCCCCGCCGCCTCCGCCGCCGCCTGCGGCTGTGCCGGGACCGTTCATCATCTTCTTTGACTTCGACAAGTCGAACATTACGCCGGAAGCCGCGTCGATCCTCGACAACGCCGCTCAGGCTTATTCGACCACGGGTCAGGCCCAGGTGATGCTCGCCGGTCACGCGGACCGTGCCGGTTCGGACGAATACAACATGGCGCTGTCGCAGCGTCGCGCCGATGCCGCCAAGGCTTATCTGGTCGGCAAGGGCGTGCCCGATGCTTCAGTCCAGACCCAGGCGTTCGGTGAAAGCCACCCGCTGGTTGAAACTGCCGATGGTGTGCGCGAACCGCAGAACCGTCGTGTGGAAATCACCTTCGGTCCGGGTTCGGGCAGCTAAGCCAAAGCTGCTGCCCTTCGGCAGTGAAAATGAGGGAGCCGGCCTATTGGTCGGCTCCCTTTTTTATGGGCTGAAGCGACCGGAGCGAGATGCTCCGGAAAGCTTTCGATTAGCTGCGCCCGAAGCGCTGGTAGAAATTTTCGCCCTTGGCGGCCATGTCGCGGAGCAACTGGTTGGGCCTGAAGCGGTCGCCATAGCGATCGGCGAGCCGATCCGTTTCTGCCACGAAGGCAGGAATGCCCCAGAACAAGTCCATGTAAGATATGCAGCCGCCGCTATAGGGGGCAAAACCCCAGGCCAGAATCGAGCCCACGTCGGCGTCGCGCGGATCGGTGATAACGCCTTCCTCGAAACAGCGCGCGACCTCCACGCACTGACGGATCAGCAGACGCTTGACCAGCTCCTGCTTTAGGTCCGGCGGGCATTCCGCGATCTTGATGCCGATATGTGGGGCGAGCTCTGGCCAGATCCGGGCGGGTTTTCCTTTCTCGTCATACTCGTAAAAGCCCTTGCCGGCTTTGCGGCCGACACGGCCATTGTCCTCAGCCACCCATTTTACGATCTTGCCGAGCGGATCGTCCGCATAGTTGCGCTGCTCGATCAGGGCGAGCTGCGTCCCGACCTTGATCAAAGTATCCAAGCCAACCGAATCGGACACTTCCAACGGACCCATCGGCATCCCACTCTGCCGACCTACATTTTCGATGATGGCCGGGGCAATGCCTTCGGCCAGCATCTCCAGGCCCTCGGTGGTATACGTGGCGAAACAGCGCGACGTGTAAAAGCCGCGTGAGTCGTTGACCGCGATCGGCGTTTTGCGGATCTTGAGGACGTAATCGATCGCCTTGGCCAGCGTTTCCTGGCTGGTTTGCTTGCCCAAAATGATCTCGACCAGATTCATCCGCTCGACCGGCGAGAAGAAATGGATGCCGATAAATTTGTCGGGCCGGACGCTCGCCCGCGCCAGCTCGGTGATCGGGAGCGTCGAGGTATTGGAACCGAATACAGCGTTTTCGCCCAGCACGGCTTCCGCCTTACGAGTGATATCTGCTTTCAGCTCGGGATTTTCATAGACCGCTTCGATGACCAGATCGGCGTCGGCGATGGTGGAATAGTCGGTGGTCGGCGTGATCAACGCAAGCAAAGCTTCGCCCTTCTCCTTGCTCAGCTTGCCGCGGCCGACGTCCTTTTCGACCAGCCGCCGCGAATAATCCTTTCCCTTTTCCGCCGCTTCGCTCGTCACATCGATCAGCACGGTCTCGACACCGGCCTTGGCCTGCACATAGCCGATGCCCGCGCCCATCAGCCCGGCACCGATGACAGCGACTTTTTTCACCTCATATGGCGCGAAGCCGGCCGGGCGGTTGCCGCCTTTGGCGAGCGCTTGCATCGATACGAACAGCGAGCGCACCATGCCCTGCGCCTGCGGCGTCAGCAGCGTCTTCGCGAAATAGCGGGCTTCGACCCGCAATGCCGCATCCATGGGAAGCTGCAATCCCTCATATAGGCACGAGAGGATATGCCGCTGGGCGGGATAGTTGAGATTGGTCTGCCCTGAGACCATCGCGTTGCCGCCGATCGCGATCATCGCGCCGGCCGGCGTGTAAGGACCGTCCTTTACGCGGTAGCCTTTGCTATCCCATGGTGCGCCTGCGGCGGGCTTCGTCAGGAGCCAGGCACGCGCGGCCTCTACCGTCGTTCCAGGCGCGACCACCTCGTTCATGAAGCCGAGCGCCTTGGCTTCCTGCGGGGATTTGTCCTGCCCCTGCAAAATCATCAGCGCGGCATTCTGCACGCCAATCAGCCGAGGCAGTCGCTGCGTGCCGCCCGCGCCAGGGAGAACGCCCACCTTCGCTTCCGGAAGGCCGAGCTTGATCTTCGGATTGTCGGCCACGACGCGATAGTGGCAGGCAAGCGCGAGCTCGAGCCCGCCTCCCATCGCCAGGCCTTCGATCGCGCAGGCAACCGGCTTGCCGCACGTCTCGAGTTCGCGATAGAGCTTGCTCAACGCGAAGGTGCGCTCGAACAGGGCCTTGAAATCGTCGTCAGAAGAGATCTCGGCGTTCGGATCGCCCGCCAGCTTGCTTATCTCGTTGAGATCGAACCCGGCGCAGAACCCGCTGGATTTCCCCGATGCAATGATCGCGCCGGCAATGGCGGCATCGCTTCGTATTTGTGTGATAAGCTGGTGCAGTTCGTCCATCACCGCGCCGGAGATGGTGTTCATCGATTTGCCCGGCACATCGAAGGTGATCAGCGCAATGCCGTCGGCATCCACTTCAATCTTGAAGTTTTCCATCTTCTTTTCCTCAGCAGTGCGTATTGTCAGACGCGTTCGATGACAGTGGCGGTGCCCATGCCGGCGCCGATGCAGAGCGTGATAAGGGCGCGTTCCTTATCGGCACGCTCAAGCTCGTCGACCATCGTGCCGAGGAGCATCGCCCCGGTTGCGCCGAGCGGGTGGCCCATGGCGATCGCGCCTCCGTTGACGTTGACCTTGTCCATGTCGAGGCCGAGCGCCTGGACCCAGCGCAGCACCACTGCCGCGAAAGCCTCGTTGAGTTCCCACAGGTCTATGTCCTGATTGGTCAGGTTGAGCCGCTTCATCAGCTTCTGGGTTGCGAATTCCGGCCCGGTCAGCATGATCGCCGGCTCCGATCCGATCGATGCTCCGCCCATGATCCTGGCGCGGGGCTTGAGGCCCAGCGCGTCGCCCATCTCCCGCGTGCCGATCAGAACCGCCGCCGCGCCATCGACGATGCCAGACGAATTGCCGGCGTGGTGAACATGGTCGATCTTTTCAATCTCGGGGTAGCGCTGCTTGGCGACGGCGTCGAAGCCAGGCATCACCTCACCCTGCGCCTTGAAGCTCGGTTCGAGCGCGGCGAGCGTCTGCATCGTCGTATCGGGCCGCATATGCTCGTCATGATCGAGTAGGGTAGCGCCGAGCTGGTCTTTCACACGCACGACCGATTTTCGGAAACGTCCTTCCGCCCAGCTTTTGGCGGCGCGCTGCTGGCTCTGGACCGCATAGGCGTCCACATCATCGCGGCTGAAACCATATTTGGTCGCGATGATGTCCGCGCTGAT
>Ga0207702_10002291_pt1 | contig 18345 bp, 10 predicted proteins | sample KBSCornC62_FD_184302 | JGI IMG/M metagenome (GOLD analysis project Ga0207702, IMG submission 184302) | Corn rhizosphere microbial communities from Kellogg Biological Station, Michigan, USA - KBS Corn C6-2 (SPAdes) (version 2) | ecosystem: Host-associated > Plants > Roots > Rhizosphere > Soil ...
GCTGGCGTCCCCACGGGGATTCGAACCCCGGTTCTCACCGTGAAAGGGTGGTGTCCTAACCGGGCTAGACGATGGGGACTAACCGCGGAGGGGCAGACGGTAGGTCCGAAGGGGGTGGGGGCAAGAACTTTTTTTCAGATCGTTTTTCGAGGCGTCTTCGTCTCAGCCGCACCTGTTTCCGCCTAAATGGGCTGAGCAGGCGGTGGTCCTCGCTTTGCGCTCGTTTCTCTCAGTCAGCGACTTCCCGGCTAAGAACTGAATCGCGATGGCTCCTGACATAACGCTGTCAGACCGAGGTGGTAATGTCGCCTCATGACACTGCGAAAAACAGCGAACACGGAAAAGCACTGGCAGGGTGAACATAGCGCCGAGACGACCGCTTCGGCCGCAACCATTTGGAAGTTTTTCTCCGCGATTCGCGATTGGCCGCGGTGGAATGCGGGCGTCGAGTCGATCGAGATCGATGGGCCGTTTGCCGCTGGAACCCTTTTTCAGATGAAGCCGCCGGGCCAGGAGGTGTTGACCAGTCAGTTGGTCGAGGTGCGCGTCAATCGTGGCTTCATCGACGAAACGGCGGTGGGCGATTTTCTCGTTCGCGTCTCACACCGAATCGAAGAATTGCCGAGCGGTCGCCGAAAGATCGTCTACGCCGTTGAAGCGATCGGCCCCGGCGCTGCCGAAATTGGACCGGCGATTTCAGCGGACTTTCCCGACGTCCTCCGCTCACTCTGCGCATTGGCGGAGAAGAGTTAACGGCCGAGGTCGGTCTCCCTGCCGAGCCAGGGCGGAAGGGTCAGGTCCGTGCTATGCGAGCTGCATCGCGGATGTGGACGTTGCTTCGGAATCAACTCAGCTCGTCCCGGAAGAGAAAAGTGAGCGTTCAAACTGCTCGGCGCTCGGACTGAAAAAAGTCAGGGTTCAAACTCGGCCGCCGTGCGAGCCCGCGGGTGCAGGTCGGAGATGAGTTCGATGCGGTGAGATCTCTTCGCCGCGGGGCCGGCTTCGTACGCTAATGAGCGCAGTTTCAGACCGACGCCATCTCAAGCATTGCGCTGCCGTGGCACCCAGTCGAGGGGCTACAAATGTGAACCGGCATTCGCGCGGAGTTGAGTTAACGAGACAGACGTACCACGTTGCTCGACTATGAACCTCCGCACTCTTGTTTTGGCCGCATCGGTTTTGCTCAGCCTTTCTGTCGCTCCCGCAATCGTCGCGCACGATAGCGATGATCACGCGACGCCCACCGCCGATCATTCCATGGGGGCGCTCCATGGCCAATTGGTCCCAGCCAAAGATGCGCCCGCGGATTGGGTGGAGAAGGAGCGCGCGGATTACCCGCTCGATAGCTGCGTCGTCTCGGAAGATAAACTCAAGGGCGACATGGGCGGTCCGATCGACTACGTTTATAAACAAGAAGGAAAGCCCGACCGCCTCGTGCGTTTTTGCTGCAAGGATTGCATCAAAGATTTTAAGAAAAACCCCAACAAGTACCTGAGCGCGATCGACGCCGAGGCCGCAAAACGCAAGGGCGCCGCGACTCAGCATTGATCAACCGTCCGGACGAGCGCTTGCGCGGTTTCCGAGATGGCGGCGTTTTTGCGGGTTACATACAATGTCGCTCTTATGTATCCGTTCCGCGGATATCTCGAAAGGATTTTTTAAACATCACGAGGAATCATCGCCGTCGGTTTTGCGCGGAAAGGATATCTACAGGCCGAGGTAATTCGCGGAGTTGCCTGGGGAGTTCATCGAGCGCGTCAACGTCGAGAAATCGAACGCGGCGCCTCGATGTTCAGTGGAGGTTCGCTTTATCGAGGCCAAATGCGGCGTCGGCTGATCCCGGAATCTTCCGGAAGGCGATGTTCAGGCGGTTCCACGCATTGATCGCCATCACGGCAAAGGTGAGATCCGAAAGTTCCTTCTCGGTAAATTGAGTTAAAACGGATTCGTAAATCTCGTCCGGCACGCCGTGCTCGCCCAGCTTGGTCAACGCTTCCGTCCAGGCGAGTGCCGCCCGTTCGCGTGGATCGAACAAAGCCGACTCGCGCCACGTGCTCACATGATATAGCCGCAGCTCCCGCTCTCCGTTGAGCTTCGCCTCCTTCACGTGCATATCGAGGCAGAAGGCACAGCCGTTGATTTGTGATGCCCGAATGGATACGAGCAAAAGTGTCTTCTTTTCAATTCCGCAACCATCCACCGCGGTGCTGAATTCGATCAATTTCTGGAAAAGGTTGGAGGAGTGTTTAAAGGCGTCGATGCGTTGGCTCATGTTAACGAGATTAAGTTAGAAAACCCGTCCGGAAAGCGGTGCGGCATGACCAAGGACGTTCAGCACAGGCCCGATGTGACAAAAATCGATCTTTCATTTCGCGATAGTTCTCCCAGCGGGCGAGTGCATCGATAGGGCCAAGGGGACGAGGGGGTTTAACGCCAAGGCGAGGCGGGCGGACGCGACGGCGCTACTCCTTTTCACTACAGGCCGTTACTCGAACTCTCCGGTTTTCTCGAGACGGACTCGGCGTTATAAAAGTCATTTGCCACGTCCCTTCGAATCGCCTGGCGGCGATTTGAGGCGAACGCGTTTTGATTAACCCCAACTGACGCTGGCGTCCTGCTGGCTCCCCCTCTCGATGAAAACGATTTTTCAATTCGCGGCGCGCACCCTGTTGCTGGCCGCAGTCAGCGCGTGTTTAGCACTCTCGGCGCGAGCCGATATAAAATACAGCCTCGTTAACCTCAGCGCGATTGTCCCGGGTGCGTCCGCAATCGATATCAATAATGCTGGCGACGTTTTATTGAGCGGTAACGACAAAACCTATCTCTATAAGGGCGGGGTCGCTTATCAAATCCCGACCGATTTTGGTCTGACCGCTTTGTCCGGGGTTTCTTTGAACGATCATGACCAGATCGTCGGCATGGGCACGACCGTTGGCGGTTTACGGGAGACGTACTCCTACGATTTCGGAACGTCGACCGGCGCAGTCACCAATCTCATCCCGCAGAACTCGAACGATCAGTTGCTCAGTCTCAATAACCTCGGGATGACCGCGGTGGGCACGTATACAGGAACCCAATACATCACGCATGTTTTCGATTCGAGCGGTCATTCGATTCTCCCGCTCGGACTCGGTGGGAATGGCTTGAACAATGCAGGCGACCTTTGGGTTAACGAAAGCTATACCTACAACCTCATCACCGGGCAAACCTCCGAGGCTGAAAGCGGTTACAGCGACGGCGCGGTTTTTGGAGACAATGGTTGGTTTGCCGCCACCAGTCCCTCCGTCCTCGCGCGCGGGAAGCTCGGCGACAATGAGGTTCCTGTCACGACTCTGGGCACGGTTTCCTCGGTTTTGTATGCCTCCGACATCAATGGAAACGGGGTGGTCGTGGGATCGATTTGGAAATTTCCCGAGTTGTATCCCTACCGTGCTTTTACCGCCGACGAAAATGGCATCGTCGACCTGAACGACGTCGCTCCGTTGTTTGCGGGAAACTATTACGCTCAGGCGCGAGCTATCAATGACGCCGGGGAAATCATCGGTTATTTTGGTAATCAAGATGTCATCGCGAGCGGAGATTTTCTGCTCATTCCCATCGGCAGCCCTGTCCCGGAGGCGAGCAGCGCGGCGTGGGCTCTTGGAGGCTTGCTGATCATTGGAGCTTTGGCTTGGCGACGGCGTTTGCTTTCGTCCTGACGTTATTCTTTGTGCCATCATTCTCGGTTGCGAGGATGACCCAACGTGAGCTTATGTGTGCGTGAATGCCGCCGTTCGAACTCACGCTGCTTCTTATTTTACTGATCGCGATTTTGAGCCTTGGGGCGCGCTGGCTTCCCTGGCCTCAGCCGATCACCTATGTGTTGGGCGGAGTCGCCGCCGGGTTTCTGCCTAAGTTTCCCCCGGTCCGGCTCGACCCCGAGTTTTTCTTCCTTTGTTTCCTGCCGCCGCTGCTGTTCTCGGACGGATGGCTGATGCCGTTGCGGGATTTTGGACGCTACAAACGGTCGATCCTCCTGCTTGCGACCGGGCTGGTTGTTTTCACCACCCTGGGCGTCGGTTTGCTCGCACATTGGCTATTTCCCGATCTCCCGTTGGCGATGGGCTTCGCGTTGGGCGCCGTTATTTCTCCAACCGATGCGGTCGCGGTCAGCGCGATCACGGAGAAGCTGAAGGTGCCATCGCGACTCAACACCGTTCTCAACGGCGAAAGCCTGATGAATGACGCCACGGGTCTGGTCGCGTTTAAGTTCGCGCTGGGCGCGCTCATTGTAGGGAGTTTCTCAATACGCGCGGCGATTTTGGAGTTTTTCCAAGTTGCGCTGATTGGCTTGTTCATCGGTTGGATTATCGGGGTTGCGGCCGGAAAAATTCGGGACGTGATCACCCGTTGGCAGGGCGCCGATCCGATGATCGAGATTACGCTCTCTTTGTTGACGCCTTACGCGGCTTTCTTGCTTGCGGATCACCTCGGCGGGTCGACGATTTTGGCTGTCGTTGCGGCCGGCCTTTATTCAGGCTGGCGCGATCCGCTGAGCATGGATGTGGAAACGCGACAAACCTCCTACGCGGTGTGGTCGATCGTGATTTTTTGGCTGAACGGACTCGCCTTCGTTTTGCTGGGTCTGCAGTTCCCTCACTTACTGGCGGCGGTGACGGCGCACTATTCGCCCGTGCAGTTGGCCGGCTATGCGCTCATTATCGCGATCGCAGCTATGTTTCTGCGCGTGTCCTGGTTTTTTCCCGGAGCGTACTTGCCGTTTTATTTTTCGCGGCGCGTGCGCGAAACGGAATTTCGACCGACGTGGCAAGCCGTGTTGGTCGGCGGTTGGGCGGGGATGCGTGGCTCGGTCACGCTGGCGGCGGCGCTATCGATTCCGATGGTGTTGCCCAACGGCACGCCATTTCCCGGTCGCGATCTCGTTATATTTCTAGCGTTTGGCGTCATCGCCGCAACGCTCCTGCTGCAAGGCACAACCGTCGCTTGGCTGATCAAAAAGCTGGGCGTGCGTGAGGACGGGACGCGAAAGAAGGAAGATCGCTTGGCCCGAACGACCGCGGTGGGCGCTGGCCTAAAACGGTTGAAGGAGATCAAGCAAGACTCCGTCAATCAGCATGAGTTAACCGCCCTAAATCTCGTGATTGCCGAGTACGAGCAGCGGTTGTCCGAACTCGCGGCTGACGGCGACGCGCAGACCACGGCGCGCCTGAGAAATCATGCCGGCTATCATTATCGTTTCGACGCGCTGCGGGCCGAGCGGCACGCGATCGACGAACTCTGGCGTCAGGACGTGATTGCCGACGAGGTCCATCGCCCGCTCCAGCAGCTCCTCGACCATGAGGAGTCGATGCTGCAGGCGAAGCCGATTCAGCAGGACCAAGATGAGGTTCTGTAACGTTTGGTGAGAGCGAACGCCCGCGGATTTGCGTCCGCGGACATTTTCGAGGTCAGGGTTTGAAACCGGTTTTCTCGAGCAACTGATATCGAGCGTCTTCCGTAGCGGTAAAAACCTTTGGCTGCACATCGATATCCATCACCTCCGGGGCCTCGTTGCCCGGTTTCATCGCCGGCCATTGAGGTAATGACGAGTTGGATACGCTGGAATCGCCGTTCGGGTTTCCCGTTTTGATGAAATTCAAAAAGTACGTCTGCATCGTTTGGGAGACGGCATAGTCTTGGTCGGTCCAAGCGTAATCGTGGACGAGCGGAAGGTTGCCCAAGCAGTACGGGATCTCGGTGGCATGCCCGGCGCCGATGGGCAGCGGTTGAGGGTGCTCGGACTTTTTATCGATGCCGCCGCCGGAAGGATTGGCCTCCAGCTCTGGATCGCGCAGGGGCGGACGGATCCGGCTGAAAACGTAGCGATACACGGGTTGATCGCTGTTATTGCGTTGAAGGTCGGACCAACGCCAAGTCGCGTAGACGATGAACTTCGCCGAAGACAGCGCCGTAGCGGAGGCTTCAACGTCCTTGTCGGAACGATGTGGATACAATTTCAAAATCGCATCCGCGTCGTCCCCGTTGGGAAAGTCTTCTTTCACTTGCGCGACGAAGTTCTCTTCGCGATAGGGCTTGTCGTGCATGAAACCCGTGCCGGAAATTTCCGCTGAATTCCAACCCACCAGCAAAGGCACCTGCGCTTGCTCGTGGGCTTGGAAGACTTCGGGGAGCGGTTTCGCGACGAAGTAGTGATCGAGCACGACAGGGAAGCTGATGCGTTTCGCGTCGTCGTAGATTTGGTAAAGATCACACGTGCTCAACTTTCTTGCTTCAGCGATCGAATGCAGACCGGCGTGGGCGAGAAAATCTTGGCCCTTTTTTTCCGCTTCCGCCAAAGGAAGAGGAGGGTCGGTGGGCGCGATGCCCGCGCCGCTTTCGCCGATCGCGCGAGCAAAGAGATTTTTCGAAAGCGGAGAAGCCATTTGATAACTGACTGCGATCGAGCCGGCGGATTCACCCGCGATCGTAACTTGTTTCGGATCTCCGCCAAAGGCCGCGATATTTTTTTTGACCCAAGCCAACGCGGCTTGTTGATCGAGCAGGCCGTAGTTGCCTGAACTCTTGTAAGAGGCTTCCGCGCTCAACTCCGGGTCAGCAAGAAAGCCGAAGATATTGAGGCGATAATTCACTGTCACCGCGACGACCCCGTGGGCCGCCATGCTCGCGCCATTATAGCGGGGCTCATCGCCGGCGCCCGCATTGAAACCACCGCCATAGAAATAGACCAGGACGGGTAGGCTGGGTTGACCCCGCTTGGCGGGCGTCCAGACGTTGAGATAAAGACAGTCCTCGCTGAGACCGTCGGACTCGAACGTCATGTCGCTGTAGATGGGCGCCTGCACCGGTCTCGGACTGAATTTTTTTGCCGGACGAACGCCCTCCCAATGCGCGGGCGGCTGCGGTGCGCGCCAGCGCAAATCCCCAATCGGAGGCTGCGCAAAAGGGACGCCGAGATACGCTTGCACGCCCGTCTTCGTGTCCAAGGTCCCTTCCAGCACACCCTGTTCAACGCGAGCCTGGGCCGGGAGTCGGAAATCGCCTCCTCCGGCAAAGGCGGAGGCCGCGAAACTGAGCGAAACCACTAACCAAGATGTAACTCTCATGGGGAAGATGAGCTTAACACCGGCTCTCGAACTTTTTCAAAACCGACCGCTAGAAAAAGTGAACAATCATTAGGGATCGTTTTTCGGTTCTCATAAACGGTGGGACGCTTGCTTGCTTAGTCACCCGGTCGATTCGCGATTGAGTATTAACCGCATTCTGTCGTCCGGCCCGTTTTTTATTCATCGAAAAAAGTTGGAGAATCCGGCGCATCTGGCTCGTTAAATAGGTTCCGCGTAGGGGCGCATTGGAAAATGGAAACCGACCCAAAAAGTCGGACTTTCCGACATGACGGGTCGGTTGACGTCAAACCCGTCTTCAGAGGTGAAAGGGAGGATTTCAGACCAAGCGGGCTGCCTGTCGTATCGGACGAGTCGATACACAAACATGCTCTTTCGGTTTGTCGTTCGGCGGGCTGAAAATAGCGGCGCAACCGAGTCACGGCGGTGAGTGTATTTCTCGCCGCCCGGATGTTTTGTAAGTTCATCAAACGGGCGCGAAAAAAATATCTCATAAACTTGGCTAAAGGCGCGTCGATGTGCCCGGGAATGACCCTGTATAGGCTGCGTAGTTTTCCTCATTTGGCCGCCGCTCGTCTTTCTGCGAGCAGCCCCTCCACCAAAACCGCTTTACTCGTTGCCTTCCTCGCGGCTGCGTATCCGTTCCAGGCCTACGCGGCGGGTCCCGATGCCGGATCGCTGCTCAACGAGCAAAGGCAAAATCAGCCCGAAGCGCCTCGTCGTTCCCTCGAGAACGAGAACAAGCTCGCAGAACCTGCGCCCGTCGCGCCGAGCGGCGGAAACGAGGTTACCTTCACCCTTCGGTCGGTTCGGTTTTCCGGCGCCGTGCAAATGGTATCCGAGAACGAACTACAGAAGGTCGCCGCTCCCTACTTGGGTCGCACGCTCAATCACCGCGAACTTCAACAGCTTGCGCTCGATGTCACCACGCATTTGCGCGCGCGAGGTTTTCTCTTGGCCCGGGCTTATCTTCCCCGTCAGGACGTCACCTCTGGCACGCTCGAAATTGGAATCGTCGATGGCCGCCTTCAGCCTGGTGCTGATCGGGTCACGGTCACGGGTAACACGCGGATCAGCCATGATCGTATCAAAGCGATCGCGGAAGCGTCTCTGCCGGAGGACGCCCTTCGCACCGGCGACCTCGAACGCGCCTTGCTGCGCGTGAATGACCTTCCAGGTATCACGGCGCGGTCCGCTCTGGAGCGTGGGTCGACCGCCGGCACGAGTCGTCTCTTGATTGACGCGGCGGAGGCTAATCCCTTTTCCGGCAGCAGCGTCTCCGTCGACAATTTCACCAATCGCACCACCGGCGAGCTTCGCGGCACGGCCCAACTCGCGGTTTTGGATCCTTTCAGTTTGGGAGACGATTTCGGAACTCAACTCAGCCTGACCTCAGGCACGGCTTTCGTCGGCGCGAATTATTCAATTCCCATCACGGCGAGCGGATTGAGCGCGGATGCGTCTTTCTCTTTTCTACACTACAGCGTCAGCGGCGACCTCGCGCCTCTGGAGTTAAAAGGACATGCTTACACCGGTGCGATCGGCGCCGGCTATACAATCATTCGCACGCGAAGCCGTAATCTCACGGTCCACGTCGACTACGAGCAGAAGCGGCTGCGCGACGATGGCCTCGGGACCAATCTTCGTTCTCACCGTCTGGATCACCTCGGCATCGCCTTCGTCGGGAACAATGTCGATAGCCTCTTCGGCGGCGGCATCACCGAGGGTAGCATTATTTTTGTCGGCGGTTACGACGATCTTTCGGGCAATCGCTCGGACCAACTGGCTGACCGCTTCAGCGCCGACATCCACGGCCAATTTGAAAAACTGAATTGGCAGCTCGCCCGCGTGCAAAGTCTCGGTCGCGGCACCGACGGCAAGTGGTCGCTCTACGCCGCTTCTTCCGGTCAACTCGCCGGAGGCAATCTGGATTCCTCGGAAAAATTTATTCTCGGTGGACCGAATGGCGTGCGCGCTTATCCGGTGGGCGAAGCTCCCGGTGATATCGGCTGCATCACGAGCGTCGAACTGCGGCGCGATTTTGTTTGGCCGAAAAAGGCGCGCGCACAGGCGATCGCGTTTGTCGACGAGGGCCACATTTTCCTCAACCACTCCGATTGGCACGGCGCGTTGGTCGATATCTCGCATAAGAACGAATACGACCTCGGTGGCGCTGGCCTCGGCCTGAATGTTTGGGTGGGTCGCTGGGCCTTCCGCCTCGCTGCTGCTCAGGCCATTGGCCGCAATCCGGGCGCGGATATTCACGATCTCGACGCCGACGGCCGCAAGCGCCGCCAAACGCTCTGGTTTCAAACGTCTCTGACGTACTGAGGCGCTCCCTTTAACATCGACTCGCTTTTTTCATGACCTTCGCTCGTTTTCGCGTCTCCACGCGTCCCCTCGTTCTCGCTCTCGCTCTTTCCGGGAGTAGCGCGTTCGCTCAAGTTGCTCCGAACAAATTGCCCACCGGCGGCCAGGTCGCAGCGGGCCAAGCCTCCGTCAATCAAAACGGCAACACGCTTTCCATCAATCAGACCACGAATAAGCTGGTGATGAACTGGAGTTCGTTCGATGTCGGCTCCGATGCGACGGTCAGTTTTTATCAGCCGGGCGCGAACAGCATTGCGCTCAACCGCATTGCTTCCGGGCAACCCAGCCAGATTTTGGGCAACCTCACCGCGAATGGCGCGGTCTGGATTCTCAACCCGAGCGGTGTGATCTTCGGTCAGAACGCGCAGGTCAACGTCGGAGGGCTCGTCGCCTCGACGCTCTCGCTTTCCGATGCCGATTTTCTCGCCGGCAAAACGGCGTTTACCCATGGCGCCGGCACCGGTTCGATCTCGAATTTGGGTAACTTGACCGCGCGCAACGGCGTGGTCGCGCTGATTGCACCGCAGGTAAAAAACAGTGGCACGATCAGCACGCCTGGCGGCAGCACGGTTCTTTCTGCGGGCGATGCGGTCAGCCTCGATTTCGTCGGAGACGGTTTGGTCAACGTCAAAGTCGATCGCCCCGTTTTCAACGCGCTCGTGCAAAATAGCGGCTACGTCAGCGCGGATGGTGGCCAAGTGATTTTCAGCGCGCGTGGCGCCAATGCCGCGCTCGACAGCGTGATCAACAACACCGGCATTGTTGAATCTCACGGCCTGGTTGCCCGCGGCGGGCGCATTTTGCTCGAAGGCGATGCGAGCACCGATGCGATTCACAACAGCGGCACGCTCGACGTTTCTTCCACGGCCGGAAAGGGCGGCAATCTCACGGTTTCGGCGCACTCCATCGCGCTCGACCACAGCGCCAAGCTCAAAGCCGACGGCGCGACCGGCGGCGGCTCGATCCGCGTTGGCGGCGGTCTCCACGGAACGGATACGACGGTGGCGAACGCCTCCAACGTTTCGGCGGACAAAACCGTTTCGGTCTCAGCGGATGCCACGCAGAATGGTGATGGCGGCGAAGTCGTTTTCTGGAGCCAAGACGCGACTTCGTTCGGCGGCAAAATTTCAACTCGCGGCGGAGCCCTCGGCGGCAACGGCGGAAACATCGAAGTCTCCAGTCACGATCAACTTTCTTATAGTGGTGTGGCCGATGCGCTCGCGCCCAACGGCTTGACGGGGAATCTGCTCCTCGACCCGGCGTCGATTACGATTTCAGGCGGTGGCACGGGCTCGGGCTCGATTACCGGCACGACAGTTTATGAAAAGGATCTCGAAGCGCAGAGCGCGAATGTCCTTCTGCAAACCACCGGGACCGCCACGATCAACGACCTCTTGTTGAACGGCGGGGATGGGGCGATCTCGATGCAGAACAACATCAGCTTCCGTCTGGAAGCAGGCACGGGCACGACCACCTCGGCGAACGGATCGATCACGTTTACAAATGCATCGAACACGTTGGAAGTTTTTGGCACGGGTTCGATCATGATGGTCGCGGGCAGTCTCGGGTCTGGCACGATCACGAACGCTCCGAATTTGATCGCGCATGGTGCCGGCTCGAATCCTTCGCAACCGATCACGGGCTTGCCCACCCACACCGTGACAACGGTGGGCAGCGGCACGCCGTTGGCCGGATCGATTACGCTTTACGGCGCGGACGGGGTGACCGTGGGCGGATCGCTCACCACGAATGGCGGCTACGTGCGTATCTGGGGCGACTCCGACGACGCGGGTGGCGGTGGCTTGACGCTCTCTGCTCCGGTCACGACGAATGGCGGCAATCTTTATCTCTCCACTGGCAGCAGCAACATCATCATGTCCTCGAGCATGACGCTCGGCGCGGGGCGAATTTATTTCAAAGCCGACGGCACGCACACCACCGGCACGAAAGTGCTCAGTGGCATTCTCAACGCCAGCGGTGATGTAACTTTGGATACGGCTTTCGAAATGGACGCGGGCGCGAGCATCCTCACCGACGGCACGATCACTTTTTCGAGCACGGTGGCGCTCAACACCGGGAGCGGCGCGCTCACGCTTCGCGCGACGGCGCTCGATTTCAGCGCGGCGACCTTCACGAATCTTTCGACCGCGAGCATGGTTCTGGAACCGGCTGATCCGACCACGAGCATGATCCTTGGCGACACCACGGGCTTCGCTTCGGCTACGACGTTGGCGAAATTGCCCGGCATTAAAAATCTGACGATCGGCCGCCGCGATGCGACTGGCACGGTCACGCTGCCTGCGTCGAATTTCTCTTTCGCGGCCAATGGCACGCTCGAGTTGATCAACAAAACGGTCGACATCAGCGGCGGCACGCTGACGAACACGGCGGGCAATATCATCCTCACTGGCGACAATGTGAACATCGCCCAGAACGTCACCGCGAACGGTGGCACCGGCTCGGTTACGATCCGTCAAATGACCGCGGGCAGTCCAATCAATCTCGGCACAGGTCTGACCAGCTCTGCGGTTGGTCACATCAACGCGGCGACGCTCGTCGTTGGCCGGACCGACGGTGGCGATTTGACCTTTAACAACGACATCACCACGACGGCGACGAACGTGCATCTCCTCAGCGGCGGCCGCGTCATCGGCGACGCCGGCGGTGTCGCGGCGACAAATCTCGCCATCACCGCATTGGGCGGAACCAGTCTCACGTCTCCAACATTCAACTACACGACGCTCGCGCTCGACGTCGGCGGCACCACGAATGTGAGCAAGGGCTCGGATTTTACTCTCGGCACCATCGATGGTGTGAGCGGTTTGACGATCGACACCGGCACGAATGCCGCGGTGACGTTTCAGACCCCAGGAAACTTTAGCTCCGGCACCGCTCCGCTGACTTTCAATAGCAACACGGGCTTGGTCACCTTTCGGGCGTCCACGGTCACGTTGAGTGGCAGCACGGTTTCGGGCAATGTGAACGAAAGCTTTGCGGTCGAACCCTACGATCCCACGGCGAACATCGGCATCGGCGGCGCCTTTGCGAGCGCGACTTCGCTCGGTAAATTGACCGGCAGCAAGAACGTAACGATCGGTCGCGCCGACAGCACGGGTGTTTCCACAGTAAGTTCAGCGCTCTCCCTCGCGGAGTCCGGCACGCTCACGATCGACGGCGCAGCCGTTACGGTTTCCAGCTCGCTGGCCAACACGACCGGAAGCGTTGCGCTCGCCGCGACGCAGGGAAATATCGCTCTGAATAGCAACGTCAGCGCGAACACGAACCTGATTCTCACCGACAGCTCGGCTTCGAGTTCAATCGCGGGCGCCGGCAATTTGACTGCGGCGGGTCTCAAGCTGGTCGCGGCAAACTCTGATTTTTCTTCCACCGGAACCAACTCGATCGGCACCTTGGCCGGCGCCGCGAACACCGTGACGTTTAGCCAAGCTGGGGCTTTGAGCATCGGCACGGTCAGCGGAGCCACCGGCCTGAACACCAGCGGCGACGTTTTCCTCCGCACGACGGGAGCGACGAGTGATATTACACTTAATGGTGCGATCAACACGGCCAGTGCCGGCGGCGACATCGTCTTGGCGGCCGGGCGAAACTTTATCAACAACGTGGGCAGCAACGCGCTTTCCGCGCTGGGGACCTATACGGTTTATTCCGGTAGTCCGCTCTTGGATACACGTGGGAATTTGGCCTACAACTACAAGCAATACGGAACCAGCTATGGCGGCACTTTGCTTGGAAGTGGAAACGGATTCATCTACCGCACGACTCCGACGGTCACGGTCAGCCTGACCGGCCCGGTTTCGAAAGTTTACGACGGAAATGCCACGGCCACTCTGACCGGGAGCAATTTCTCCATCAGCGGCGCGATCGATGGCGATTCCGTTGGTTATCTCAACAATGGCGCGACCTATAACACGAAGAACGTCGGCACGGGCAAAACCGTGACGGCCAACGTCGCACTCAATGGTGCGACGAACGGGGCTGCGACCGTCTACGGTTATGCGCTGAGCAGCGGGACTCCGAGTGCGGCCATCGGTACGATCACCGCCGCGCCATTGACCGTCGGCACCGCCACGGTGAACAACAAAGTTTACAACGGAAACACCAACGCAACCGTCGCCAGCGTCGCGCTCACGGGTGTGATTGGCAGCGACGACGTGTCGACCACGAGTTCCGGCGCCTTTGCCGATAAGAACGTTGCGAATGGTAAAAGCGTCACCGTCACGGGCGTCACCCTCGGTGGCGTAGATGCGGGTAATTACTCGCTGAATACAACGAGTACGACGGGTGCGGCTGACATTACACCGGCGACTCTGACCGTCGGTTCGGCTACGATCGCGGGTAAGACCTACGACGCGGGCACAACCGCCTCCGTCACGAACGTCGCCCTCACGGGAATCTTTGGAAGTGACGATGTCAGCGCGACCGGCACCGGCGCATTCAACAACAAGAATGTCGGCACCGGCAAAGGCGTGAACGTAACCGCGCTCGCACTTTCCGGCGCCGACGCAGGTAATTACAACTTGAATACGACCAGCACGACGGGCACGGGCAACATCAGCGCCGCCACCTTGACGGTCGGCAACGCCACGGTCGCGAATAAAGTCTATGACGGTGGCACGACGGCGACGGTCAGCGGCGTCGCCCTCACCGGCGTGCTTGGATCGGATGACGTCGGTACGACCGCTACCGGTGTCTTCGCGGACAAAAATGTCGGCAACAGCAAAGGCGTCGCGGTCAGCGGCGTCACGCTCACTGGCACCGATGCGAATAACTATACGGTTAATACGACGACCACCACCGGGACGGCTGACATCACCCCGGCGAGCCTGACGATCAGTTCGACCAACATTGGAACGAAGGTTTACGACGGCGGCACGACCGCTTCCGTGACCGGCGTTTCGCTTGCGGGCATCCTCGGCAGTGATGATGTGAGCGCGGTGGGCTCCGGCACCTTCGACAACAAGAATGTCGGCGCGACGAAGAATGTCTCGGTCTATGGAGTCACGATCAGCGGCAACGATGCGAATAACTACACTCTCGCCGCCACGACCGCATCGGGCATCGGCTCGATCACGCCGGCGACATTGACGGTCGGCACCGCGACGGTGGCGAATAAGGTCTACGATGGCGGCACCCACGCGACCGTCAGCAGCGTAGCCCTCACGGGTGTGATTGGTTCCGACGACGTCGGCACGAGCGCGACGGGAGCCTTTGCGGACAAGAACGTCGCCAACGGCAAAGCCGTCACGGTCAGTGCCGTCACACTCACTGGCGGCGATGCGAACGATTATGTGATCAACACCAGCGCGACGACCGGTACGGCCGATATCACGCCGGCGACATTGACGATCAATTCCACGACCATCGGAACGAAGGTGTACGATGGAAACACGAACGCATCCGTCACCCAAGTCGCGCTCGGCGGCATCATCGGTAGCGATGATGTGACCGCGGCAGGCTCGGGTTCATTCGACAACAAGAATGTAAGCGCGACCAAGAACGTTTCAGTTTATGGCGTAGCCCTCAGCGGCGGCGATGCGAGCAACTACGTTCTCGCTTCGACCACGTCGTCGGGCTTAGGCGCGATCACGCCAGCGACGGTCTCGATCGGAACTGCCACCATCGGAACCAAGGTTTACGACGGCAGCACTCACGGCACGGTCGATCTCATCAACTTGAGTGGCCAGGTTTCCGGCGACGATGTCATTGCTTCCGGCACCGGCACGTTCAGCGACAAGAACGTGGGCCCGAATAAAACGGTTTCGGTCACCGGCCTTTCGCTCTCGGGCGGGGATGCGGGTAATTATGTTTTGAATACAACGCACACGTCGGGTTCTGGCACGATCACGCCGGCGACGTTGACCGTCTCGGGCGCGACCGTCGGAAACAAAACGTATGACGGGAACACGCATGCCACCATCAACGGGCTCGCTCTCACGGGCGTGGTCGCGGGCGATACAGTGAGCACGACTTCTCGTGGCACGTTCTCCGACAAAAATGTCGGTCTGAACAAAGTCGTGACCATCGACGGCATCGCCCTGGTGGGCGGCGACGCGGGCAACTACGTGCTCGCATCCACCGGTTTCGTCGGCAGCGCGTCGATTTCTCCGGCTCTTCTCACGCTCGGCGCCATCAGCATCGCCGACAAGATCTACGACGGTTCGACCCAAGCGACGACAAGCGCGATTGCTTTGAACGGAATCGTGGCGGGCGATCAAATCGGCACGACCAGCGCGGCGCGTTATACCGACAAGAATGCTGGTAATAATAAAACGGTGCTGGTCAGCGCCATCGCACTCACCGGCGCCGACGCGGGCAACTACACCGTGAGCAGCACGACCGCGAGCACGACCGGGGACGTGAGCAAAGCCACCATCTCGGTCAGCGGCGTCGACATCCTTCCCAAAAGCTATGATGGCACGAACAGCGCGACCATCACCGGCATCCACCTCACCGGCGTCGTCGCTGGGGATGACGTCTCGGCCAATGGCAAGGCAACCCTCGCCGATGTGGTCGCGGGCGACAACAAAGTCGTGAACGTAAACGACATTTCTCTCTCCGGTGCGGACGCGACGAATTACGCTCTCTCCGCGGACGCATTCACTACTTCGGCCACCGTTAAGTCGACGCAGGTTCCACCGGCGGTCTCTTCCCTGACCAGCCCGGTCGTCACGACCAACGGCACGGTGACCACTGGCACATCCAACGGCTCCGGCGGAAGCAACGGTGACGGTGGTTCTGGTAGTGCCGCTTCCACTCCGTTGAACGGTGGCAACGCTTCGCATCTTGGCGCCGGCAATGGTGGCACGAACGATCTTTATGTGAACAACACGGAGAGTGGCGTCTCGACCAATCTCGTGGCCGGTGCGACCAGCACAAATGCCTCGTCCTCCGACGCCGCCAATGGCGCATCCAACGGTAGTGCTTCTGGCAATACGGGGGCTGGCGGCAGCGGTCTCGGTTCGAATGATGCCAACGGCAACGGTAGCAACGTGGGCTCCAACGGTTCGAGCAACGGTTTTGGTTCTGCTAACGGCTCTGGATCGGGCAATGCCTCGAATCCTGGCAATAGCGGCAACGGTTCGAGTGAGGGCGCGAACGGAAGTGGCACGAATGGCAGCGGCAACGCGACAAGTTCGTTCGCTTCGAATTCGATCCTAACGAACAATGGAGGAGCCAGCCTTGCGATCGACCTAGCGCCAGCCAGCGCGCCAGTCTCGACGACGGTTGCCGTCTACGTTGCTCACGATTCTGAAACGGTGCAGTCGCAAGGCCAGTTCATCGTGACGGATCGTGGCAACACGCTCTCGCTCTTGCCTGCGTCCGGTGCGGAAACCCCAACCCCTTCGCTGCATCAAAGCGTGACACGTTCCGTCCAGACGAATGTCCCGGTTGACGGCGATGGCTTGGCCTTGCTCACCATCCAGTTGCTCGCGGACAACACCTTGATCGTCACCGTCCCCACGGCTGCCGATCATCTGTCGAACGAAACCCTCACAACCTACGCGCTGGCGGTGGCCAAACAGTCCTTCGGACTTCCGGTCAAAGGCATCTCATCAGTCGTCTTACAGCGTTCGAAATAAGCTATCCTCTCCCTCCCTGGGAGCGCGGACATTCTTGTCCGCCTATACGATCCGCGCGAAACGCACACGTTTCGGAATGAACAGGTGAGCTTCGCTCGCTGCCGAGTTGGCGCGGACAAATGTCCACGCTCCCAGGAAGGGGATTCCTATTTTTTCGGGGAGCCCAGGGGCTCCAAATAGATATTCCGAAAATCCACGGCCGTGTTCTCTAACTGAAACGCGATTTGTCCTTCGCTCGGGACGTGATCCGCGTGCGACTGTTTCACGCCGTTGACCGTCGCATCTACTGCGTCGCCTTTGCAGAAAATTTCTAGCGTATTCCATTCGCCGACTGTTTTCTCCGCAGGATGGCCCGCCGAAATCTTTTTCGAACCATCGGTAAACGTCAGTGTGTCTTGCGCCAACAGCTCACCCGCGGCGCCCGCTTTCAAATTCACCTGCACACTCAGCGGCCAGTTAACATCCCGTCCGCTTTGGCCGACAAAAACGCCGCTATTGCCGGCGCGCTCGGGCCAACGCCATTCAACGTGCAGGAGAAAGTTCCGGTAACTCTGTTCTGTCCGTAGGTAGCCTGTATAACCGGACGCAAACGAGATGACGCCATCATGAGCGCTCCAGACTTTACCTTCCGCGCTGGCCGTCGGCTTCATGAAAAAGGTCCAGCCTTTCAAGTCCGATGTATTGAGAAACTGGATGCGCGAGGTAGGTTCGACGGCAGCGGCGGTCGGAGTGGAGGAAGAAGAGGTAGCGTATCCAGAAAAGGCCGACACGGCGAAGAAGCCAGAGGCAATGATGATAGATTTCATGGGTAAAATAGCCGCGATCGTCAGAACGCTGGCCTAACACGCTGCCACACTCACGTCTATGTTCTTGGAATTGTGAATCTGCTGAGCAGCCCATCTAAGGCGTTTTTCTAAAATACTCTCGATGGATCGTGGAACGTTTATTCCGGCACCGCTCGCTGCGCGCGGTCCACTTCCTTTTCCGCTTCCTGATAGGAGTGGAATTCCACGGGATCGTTTTTTTGCAGTGACTTGAGCAGTCGTTGGCCTGCGTCAATGCGCGCGCGCGACACGCGCTCGAGGGCTTGGCGACGTTTTTCGGCGCGAAGCTTCGGGTTCAGCTTTATCGCAGCGAGTTCTTTCAATTGGGTTTGATAGAATGGCAGATATTCGGTCTGCAGGAATTTCTCAAAAACGTGATCTTGATCTCCCGTTTGCTGCGCGGTCTGCAGCGCGACAGCGTAGCGTTGC
>Ga0207702_10002295_pt1 | contig 18326 bp, 18 predicted proteins | sample KBSCornC62_FD_184302 | JGI IMG/M metagenome (GOLD analysis project Ga0207702, IMG submission 184302) | Corn rhizosphere microbial communities from Kellogg Biological Station, Michigan, USA - KBS Corn C6-2 (SPAdes) (version 2) | ecosystem: Host-associated > Plants > Roots > Rhizosphere > Soil ...
TGCCGTGAAGGTGACCGGCGCACCGGGCGCGAACACGAGCATCCGCCCGGGGTCCGCGCGATGGCCGTCGGCTTCGATGCTGCCACTCGCGACGAACGCGGCGCGTTCCGGATATTCGGCCGGGAGTTGCGCGCGCGTCTCGCGTGCGAGGCGCCAGTGCACGTAGAAAAGCGGCGAGTACGTTGCGACGGCGGCCTTCGCACCGAACGCTGCGCCGGCGACGAGGCGCGCCCAGAGGCCGCCGCTCTCGTACGTCGGAAGCGCGTCGGCGCCGTAATGCGCGAACGAGGGCTCGATTTCCTCGCGCTCGACCGGCAGGCCAACCCACGCCTGGATGCCGTGCATCGGGCCGCCTTCGGCGCGGGCGCGCTCGAAGCGCTCCGAATGCGTGATGCCGCGCCCGGCGGTCATCCAGTTCACCTCGCCGGGGCGGATCGCCTGCTCGGAGCCCAGGCTGTCGCGATGCATGATCTCGCCCTCGAACAAATACGAGAGCGTGGACAGGCCGATGTGCGGATGCGGGCGCACGTCGACGCTGCGCGGAATGCCGGGCGGGAATTGGATCGGTCCGAAGTGATCGAAGAAGACGAACGGCCCGACACTGCGCCGCTCGCTGAACGGCAGCACGCGTCCCACGGTGAAGCCGCCGAGGTCGCGGCTGCGCGCATCGATGACGAGTTCGATCATGGCGGGCTCCGGCGTGCGCTTTTCGTGAAAGTATGACGCATCTCGCGCAACCCGGGCCACATCGTCGCGCCGCGCCGTCGACCGTTCCGTGTACGCTATCGCTGTCGGCGCGCACGATCGGCACGCAAACCCGACTCCAGGAGAACGCCGTGGCAGCCACGTGCAAGCACCTCGACCAGATCCGGCTCACCGACACGACGACGCGGGAGTGCGGCGAATGCGTGCGGCTTGGCGATACGTGGGTCCATTTGCGGCTGTGCCTCGAATGCGGCCACGTCGGGTGCTGCGACTCGTCGAAGAACCGCCACGCGACCCGCCATTTTCATGAGACGCGCCACCCGCTCGTGCGCTCGATCGAGGCCGGCGAGCGTTGGGTATGGTGCTACGTCGACGAGACGGTTCCCGGCGAGCTGCCGTCGGAAGGCATCCGCACGTCGAGGGAGTAGTCCGATGCAGCGCAGAAAGCTTGGCCGCACGCCGTTCGAAGTCGCGCCGCTCGCGTTCGGCGGCAACGTGTTCGGCTGGACCGCCGACGAGGCAACGTCGTTTCGCCTGCTCGACCGGTTCGTCGAAGGCGGCGGCAACCTGATCGATACGGCGAACTCGTATTCGCGCTGGGCGCCGGGCCATGTCGGCGGCGAATCCGAGACGGTGATCGGGCGCTGGATCGCGCGGCGCGGCCGGCACGACGACGTCGTGATCGCGACGAAGGTCGGCTCGGACATGGGGCAGGGCGACAAGTGCCTGCGCCGCGAGCACATCCTGCAGCAGGTCGACGACTCGCTGCGGCGCCTTCACGTCGACGCGATCGACCTCTACCAGTCGCACTGGGACGACGAGAAGACGCCGTTCGAGGAAACGCTCGAGACCTATTCGCGGCTGATCGAGCGGGGCAAGGTGCGTGCGATCGGCGCGTCGAACCTCGACGCGCAGCGCCTGGCGAGCGCGCTCGGCGTCAGCGCGCGCGACGGGCTGCCGCGCTACGAAACGCTGCAGCCGCTTTACAACCTTTACGATCGCGGCACGTTCGAAGGCGCGCTCCGCGACCTCTGCCTGCGCGAGGACGTCGGCGTCATCACCTACTTCTCGCTCGGTGCCGGCTTTCTCACCGGCAAGTACCGCAGCGAGAAGGATTTCGCCAAGAGTCCGCGCGGTCCCGGCATGAAGAAGTACCTGAACGAACGCGGTCTGCGGATCCTCGATGCGCTCGACGACGTCGCCGCGCGCGTGCGTGCGACACCTGCGCAGGTCGCGCTCGCATGGCTGATGACGCAACCGGGCGTGACGGCGGCGATCGCGAGCGCGACGTCGCTCGCGCAGCTCGACGATTTGCTCGCGGCGACGCGGCTTGCGCTCGACGAGCTCGACAAGCAGCAACTCGACGAGGCGAGCCGCTGAACGCCTTCAGCGTGCGAAGGCGAATCTGCCGGGCGAGCGCCGCAGCAGGTAGAACGCGATAGACACCGTCACGAGATTGAACACAATGCCGTTCACGAACGCCGCACGGTACGAGCCGGTGACGTCGAAGATCGCGCCCGACAGGTAGCCGCCAAGCGCCATGCCGAAGATCGAGGCGGTGATTACCGTCGACACTCGCGCGCCGGCTTCGGCGCGGCTGAAGAACTCGCGGACGATGATCGCGTACGACGGAACGATCCCGCCCTGGAACAGCCCGAACAGCGCCGAAACCACGTAGAGCGACACGAGGCCGCTGGACGGCAGGTAGAGGAGCAGCGCAAGTCCCTGCAGCGCACCTCCGAGCAGGAGCGTGCGCAAGCCGCCGATCCGGTCGCAGATCGCGCCGAAGGCAACCCGGCTCACGATGCCGCAGGCGAGCATCAGCGACAGCATCTGCGCGCCGCGTGCGGGCCCGTATCCGAGATCGCTGCAATACGCGACGAGGTGGACTTGCGGCATCGACATTGCGACGCAGCACGACAAACCCGAAAGCACGAGCAGGCCCTGCAGCACATTGGCGCTCAAGCCGAGGGCTTGCGGCGATCGGACCACGCTGCGTGCGCCGTCTGCGGCGGGCGCCTCCGCAAGCGGCGGCCTGCGGCGCAGCAACAGCGTGAGCGGCAGCATCGACGAAAGGCAGAACGCTGCGATGCCGAGGTAGGTGTGCCGCCAGCCGTCGGTACGAATGAAATGCTCGACGATCGGCGGCCATATCGTTCCAGCGAGGTAATTGCCGCTCGCGAAGATAGCGACCGCGATACCGCGGCGCCGCGTGAACCAAAGCGACACGTGCGCAATGAGCGGCGCGAAGGTCGCGGCGCTGCCGGCGCCGATCAGCACGCCCTGCGCGAGCGTGTAGGCGCGAAGGCTCGGCGCGAGGGCCGCGGTCGCGTACCCCGCGCCGAGGAGCAGCGTCGCGAGCGCGATCGGCAGCATGATGCCGAAGCGGTCGGACAAGCGGCCGATCGCGATGCTCGCCACGCCGAAACAGATCATCGTCAGCGTATACGGCAGCGAAGCGTCGGCGCGCGCGGCGCCGAATTCGGCCTGTACCGCGGGCAGCGCCACGACGACCGCCCACACGCCGACGCCGCCGATCGTCGACAGCAGCAGCGTGACTACGAGTCGGGTCCACGCCTGTGGAGACTCGGCTTCGCCGTGGAGTATCGCGGGTTTCGTGAGCGGGTGAACTTCGTTGCTCGCGCATTCGCGCGCCTTGCCGCCAGCATGTTACACGGTCGATGCGCGCGCTCACGACGAGCGGCCCGAGATGCGGGGTCGGGCCCTGCGTGAGAGACGTCACTCGTTGTAGCGCGCGCGGGCGTCGGCGATGCATCGATCCTCGGCGTCGCCGCGCATCGCTTCGCAGCGCTCGCGCGCGGCGTCGTACGCGTCTTCCCGGCGATCCTCGTCGGATTGCGCGGCCATGCTGCTGCGTGGGTACTCGCGACGCGTTTCGTTCATCGACGTGACGTAGCGATCGTGCGCGCGATCGATGCACGCGTCGCGATCGGCGCCGCTCAATCCCGCGCAGGTCGCGCGCGCCTGCTCGTAGGCGCGATCGTTGCGCTCGCTCGCCGTCCGCCATTCGTGACGAACGTTCTCGGCCGTGCTCTGGATCTTCTGGCCGCCCTTCGAGATGTCGGTGCCGAGGCCTTCCATCGTGTTGCAGCCGGCGAGCCCAAGGGCGCAGGCCGCGAGAATCGATGCCGTTGCGTACTTCATCGTTGCTCCGTTCTCCATTCGGGTTGATCGGAAAGCGAGGCGTCGATACCGCTTGCGATAACGCACGCCACGCCAGTTTTGAGATTGCGCGACAATCGAAGTTCGCAAGCCGTTCGTGCCGTGCCGGGACTTTGCTGTCGAGGGCAATAATCGGCATGGCGCCGCGGAATCGTGCGGCCACCGACACATCGAACGGCGGGTCGGCAACGAATCGAATGGAGAAACGCACCATGGACAAGCCAGCGGCGCAACGCCAATCCGAGCATCAGGTGCTCGGGCACATCCAGGATCTCGTCGACTTGGAGCATCGACTGCTCGCGATGCCGGCGCGCGATCCCGCCGACCACGAGCGGCTCGCCCGCGTGCAGGTCGAACTCGACCAGTGCTGGGACTTGCTGCGGCAGCGTCGCGCGCTGCGCGAGACCGGCGGCGATCCCGAGCGCGCCGAGGTCCGGCCGCCGGACGTCGTCGAGCGCTACGTCGGCTGACGCACGCGCTTCGGCGTCGCGCTGTGCGGCGTCATCGCGTGCGCGCGGCGACGATCGTGCTGCGCGTGCTCGCCACCTTGTCGCGGTCGACGGGCGCACCGTGATTGCCCCAGTCGTTGCGCAGGTAGGTGACGAGATCGGCGATCGCCTGGTCGTCGAGCTTCCAGTCGAACGCCGGCATCGCGAGGCCCGTCGGATTCTCCCTGGTGACCGCGGTCTTCTCGCCGCTCAGGACGATGTGCACGACGGTCTCGGGATCCTGCGCTTGCACGACGCTGTTGCCCTTGAGCGGCGGAAAGACGCCGGGGATGCCTTCGCCGTTGTCCATGTGGCAGCCGGCACAATCGTCGACGTAGACGCCGCGTCCGCGCGCGAGCCGATCGTGATCGACGTTGTTGCCGTTATTGGCGCTCGCCGAACGCGTGCCGGTCTCGTGCGGCGGCAGGTCCTTCAGGTAGACGGCGATCGCGTGCAGGTCGTCGGCGTCGAGGTGCTGCGTCGAGTCGTGCACGACTTCCGCCATCGGTCCGAACGCCGCGGCGCGCGCGTTTGCGCCGGTCTTCAGGTAGCGGACGATGTCGTCGACGCTCCATTGCCCGAGGCCGTCGTGCAGGTCGCCGCCAAGGCTCGTCGCGTACCAGTGCTCGCCGTAGCCCCCCTGGAATGCCTTGTCGCGCTTCGGCGCGCCCGCGAAATTCTTCGGCGAATGACACGAGCCGCAGTGGCCGGCCCCTTCGACGAGATAGGCACCGAGATTCCATTCGGCCGACTTTTGCGGATTCGGCTTGAACGTTCCCTGCTTGAAGTAAAGGGCGTTCCAGCCGGCCATCACCTCGCGCATGCTGAACGGCCACGGCAGCTCCGACGGCTTGTTCGCCTGCTTCACCGCCGGCAACGTCGACAGGTACGCGCGGATGTCGTCGACGTCGGCGCGCGTGAGCTTCGTGTACCACGGATACGGAAACGCCGGGTACAGGCGGCGATCGCCGGGCGCAACCCCTTCGTGCATCGCGCGATAGAAATCGTCGGACGTCCAGTTGCCGATCCCCGTCTCGGGATCGGGGGTGATGTTCGTCGAGTAGATCGTGCCGAACGGCGTCGGGATCGGACGGCCGCCGGCGAACAGCTGGCCGCGCTCGTCCGTATGGCACGCGGCGCAGTCGCCGGCGTAAACGAGGTAGCGTCCGCGCTCGATCGAGCCGTGCGACGACTCGCGCGCGACGAGCGCCGGCGCGGCCGCGAGGAGCCCGGTGGCGGCGACCGCCGCGGCGATCGCAGAAACGCGGAGGCGCCGGGCGTTCATGCCGAGACGAGCGGACCCTGTTTCTTCAGGTATTGCGTGCGGATCGCGTTCGCGGCCCAGTAGGCGAGCGCGCCGACGGTCCCCGTCGGGTTGTACCCGGCGTTCTGCGGAAACGCGCACGAGCCGACGACGAAAAGATTCGGCACGTCCCACGACTGCAGGTAGCGGTTGACGACGCTGGTGCGCGGGTCGGTGCCCATGATCGCGCCGCCGGTGTTGTGTGTCGTCTGGTACGGCACGATCGTGTAGTGGCCCTTGCGCTGTTTGACGTGGATGTCGCGCGCCTTCATCGCCTTCGCGATGCCGGCGGCCTTGTCGGTCAGGAAGTCCGACATCCGATGCTCGTTGTCGTGGAAGTCGAACGTGAGGCGAAGCAGCGGATTGCCGTACTCGTCGCGATACGTCGGGTCGAGGTCGAGATACGCGTCGCGATAGCTCATCACGCTGCCGTGCGTCGCGATGCTCACGGTGCGCAGATAGTTGTCGGCCATCGCCTTCTTCCAGCCGCTGCCCCACTTCGGCGCGTCCTTCGGGAGGTGGTGCTGCAGGATCGGCCGGCCGCCGGTCGTCCACAGCGCGATGTAGCCGCCGCCGACGAACTTCTGCGGTCCGTGATCGAAGTTGTCGCCATTGAACTCGTCGATCGCCTGCCCGAGCGCGCCCGCCCCCATGAACGGATTCACGATCTCGTTCAGGAACACGTCGACCGACGACGTGATCTGGTACGCGTAGTTGCGCCCGACGACACCTTGGCCCGATGTCGGGTCGTACGGCTTGCCGATTCCCGACAACAGCAGCAGGTGCACGTTGTGTTGCGCAAACGCGGTAAGGATCACGAGATCCGCCGGCTGCTCGAACTCGCGACCCTGCGGGTCGACGTAGATCACGCCGGTGGCGCGCTTGCCACTCGAATCGAGGAGCACCTTCGTCACGCTCATGTGCGTGCGCAACTCGAAGTTGTCCTTCTCGAGCAGCACCGGAAAGACCGTCGTCTGCGGACTCGACTTCGAGTAGTTGCCGCAGCCGAACCATTCGCAGAAGCCGCAATACGTGCACTCGCCCATCTGCACGCCGTAGATGTTCTTGTACGGCTTCGACGTGTTCGCGGCGGGGCAGGGGAACGGCTTGTAGCCGGCTTCCTTCGCCGCCTTGTCGAAGAGCACGGTGCCGTAGCTCCGCGCAAGCGGCGGCAGCGGGAAGGCGCGCTTGCGCGGACCCTCGAACGGATTGCCGCCGTCGTGGATCGCGCCGTTCAGATTGCCGGCCTGCCCGGATATGCCGCACAGGTATTCGAAGCGGTCGTAGAACGGCTCGAGCTCGTCGTAGGTGACGCCCCAGTCCTGGATCGTCATGTCCTCGGGAATGAAGCGCTTGCCGTAGCGCTGCTCGGTGTGCGAGCGCATCATGAAATCGGTCGGCAGGAAGCGCCAGTTCTGACCGTTCCAGTGCACGCCGGCGCCGCCTGCGCCGGCGGCTGGCTTGAACGAGCCGAGGTGGCGCATCGGCAGCGCCGTCTGGTCCGCCGAATTACGAAACGTGAGCGTCTCGCGCTCGGGCTCCTCGAAGAGCTCGTTGCGCACCGCGTAGCGCAACTCGTCCTGGATCTGCGTCGTCGCGAAGTCCGGCACCGTGTCGCGAAACGAGCCGCGCTCGAGCGCGAGCACCTGCAATCCGGCGTCGGTCAGCTCCTGGCCGAGGATGCTCGCCGTCCATCCGAAGCCGACGAGGACGACGTCGACCGGGGGCAATTTCGTGGCCACCGTTCACGACTCCCGAGTGCGCGAGCCGTCGCGCCCGAGAAGGCCGACGGTCGGCATTTTGTAACGCTTCCCGTATTGCTGGATCTCGGCGACGTAGTTGTACCGCGGGCCTGGAAAGCCGATCAGCTTCCAGCCCGCGAAGCCGCGATTGCCGCCATACAGCGGATCGGCAAGGAAGCCCTCGACCGTGTTCTGCAGCAGCATCTGAAAGAAGTCCTTCGCCGGCGCGCGCGCGAGCTTGACGTCGCCGCTTTCGAGCCCGTGCAAGAGCGTGTCCTGCGCCGCCGCATCCTGCTCGGCGAACGGACGCTGCTTCTGGTTGCTGCACCATGCATCAACGTCGGCGATCGCGGTCCGGTAGAGCTGTGCGGGCGTCAGCCGGAGCTGATAGCCCTGCTCCTTCGTGCCGTCGCGCCATGGCCCGCGCATGTACCACGTCGCGGCGCGTCCATAGGGACCGGCGAGCTGACGGTCGATGAAGGTCGCGACGCCGGCTTCCTTAGCGCCGGGTCCGAGCTCGTCGTTCGGAATGAGACGCGCGACGGCCGCCTCGACGAACGTGAATTCGACGGCGGTGAAGAACGGGAATTGACCGGGCGCCGCGACCGACTCGGCGGCTGCGCTAGGGACGAAGCGCAGCGGAACGACGGTTGCCGCCGAGGGTACGAGAGCGGCCTTCAGCAAACGACGTCGGCTCGGAACGAAGCTCATGTCCGTCGTTCGATGGCGAAAAACCGATGGACGTTCGGTCACAGTCGGTTACGATTCGGAACAACACTGTTTCGAGTGCGAGCAGTCGGGCGAACGACCATGGATCTTGCAGGGATGGAAATATTTGCACGCGTCGTCGAAGCCGGAAGCTTCTCGCGCGCAGCGCGACGGCTCGACGTCTCCACGTCTGTCGTCAGCAAATGCGTGACGCGGATGGAGCAATCGCTCGGTGTCAGATTGCTCAACCGTACGACGCGGAGCATCAGCCTGACGGAGATCGGCCGCGCGTTCTATGCACGGTGCGCGCAAATCGTCGCCGAAGCGGAGGAAGCCGAGGCGATGGCGGCCGGCATGCAAGCGACGCCGCGCGGGACGCTGAAAGTGAGCGTTCCCGTTTCGTTCGGCGTCCTGCACATCGCGCCGGCGCTCGAAGGATTGCTCGCCGCGTATCCCGATTTGAGCGTCGACATGAGCTTCAACGACCGCGAGGTGCATCTCGCCGAGGAAGGCTATGACGTGTCCGTCGTCATCGCCGTCGAGCCGCGCGCGACACTCGTCGCGCGCAAGCTCGCGCCGATCCGGCAAACGCTTTGCGCGGCGCCGTCGTACCTGCGCCGACACGGCGCACCGGCGACGCTCGAGGAACTGGCGCACCACCCGTGCATCGTCTTCTCCGGGTCGGGCTCGCGTCACTGGCATTTCGACCGCGAGCAGGGCCATGCGAGCATCGAGGTCACCGGGCCGCTTCGACTCGACAACGAGAACGCGGTACGGCGCGCCGCGGTCGCCGGCTGCGGCATCGCGCTGTTGCCGACCTACATGGTCGGCGAGGATCTGCAGCGCAACGCATTGACGGTCCTGCTGCCCGATTGCCGAGCGCCCGAGACGGCGCTCTACGCGACCTACCTGCCCAACCGTTATGTCGCGGCGAAGGTGCGCGTGTTCGTCGACTACCTCGTCGCCCGCTTCGGGCCTTTGCCGAAGTGGGACGCAGGCGCGAAGTCGACACGCGCGCCGGCGACGCTGCACGTTTCGCCGGACGACACGCAGCCGACGACGCGATCGATGTCGTGACGTCGCGAATCGACGCGCGCAGCCTGTTGCGGCGCATGTTCGACGCAGCCGTCGAATCGGCGCAGCCGGCGCATGCATTGCCGTTGCACCTGCCCGATCCGCCGTCCGGCCGCACGATCGTCGTCGGCGCGGGTAAGGCATCGGCGGCGATGGCGCGCTCGCTCGAGGAACGCTGGCCCGCGCCGTTGTCGGGCATCGTCGTCACGCGTTACGGTCATGCAGTCGGTTGTCGCCGCATCGAAGTCGTCGAGGCCGGGCATCCGGTTCCCGATGCCGCAGGTGTCGAAGCGGCGCGGCGCATCCTGGCAAGCGTTGCGAACCTCGATCACGACGATCTCGTCATCGCCTTGATGTCCGGCGGTGGCTCGGCGCTGCTCGCGCTGCCCGCCGGTGACGTATCGCTCGCCGACAAGCAGCAGGTCGGGCGCGCGCTGCTCGCGTCGGGCGCGACGATCGGCGAGATCAATTGCGTACGCCGGCACCTGTCGGCGATCAAGGGCGGGCGCCTCGCTGCTGCGTGTCATCCCGCGCGCGTCCTCACGCTCGCGATTTCCGACGTGCCCGGCGACGATCCGATCGACATCGCGTCGGGTCCGACCGTCGCCGATCCGACGACGCGCGACGACGCGCGCGACGTACTGCGCCGCTACGGCATCCACGCGCCGGATTCGATTCGGCGGCTCTTCGCAAGCGAAGCCGCGGAGAGCGTCAAGCCGGGCGATCCGCGGCTCGCGCGCGCCGAATACCGGCTGATCGCGACGCCGCAGAAGGCACTCGAGGCGGCCGCGTCGGTTGCACGCGCGCACGGCGTGGCGCCGCTGATTCTTTCCGACAGTCTCGAGGGCGAGGCGCGCGATGTCGGCAAGGTGCTCGCGGCGATCGCGCGACAGGTCGCGACGCGCCGGGAGCCGCTTGCGCCGCCGTGCGTGCTTCTCTCGGGCGGCGAAACGACCGTCACCGTGCGCGGGGCGGGCCGCGGCGGGCGCAACGTCGAGTTCCTGCTCGCGCTCGTGCTCGCGTTGCGCGCGCATCGCGGCGTCTATGCGCTCGCCGCCGATACCGATGGCGTCGACGGCGTCGAGGAGATCGCCGGCGCGATCGCGTCGCCCGATACCCTGGCGCGCAGTGTGGCGCAGGGTCGCAGCGCCGCGCGCGATCTCGAACGTAATGATGCGCACGCGTTCTTCGAGGCGCTTGGCGACAGCGTCGTTACCGGGCCGACGCGGACGAACGTCAACGACTTTCGCGCGATCCTCGTGATCGGAGCGTAGCGAAGGTCTCACGGCACGCAGCACGCGCGGGCGCCGGCAGCCGCGATCGAGCCGCGTGCGATGGCATAATCCGCCATCATCGAAGGCGCCTCGCGCGAGCCTGGCGCGGACTACCCACACGAACGAGGAGGAGCATTCCATGATGAAGCTCATCGGACGCACGCTCGTGGCCGGCGCGCTGGCGGCAGTGTCGTTCGCCGCGCTCGCGCAGGACACGATCAAGGTCGGCGTCATCGCCGCGTTCTCGGGCCCGTTCGCCGATTACGGCTCGCAGATCGAGGCGGGCATGAAGGCGTATATGAAGCAGCACGGCGACACCGTCGCCGGCAAGAAGGTCGAGCTCGTCACCCGCGACACGAAAGGTCCGGCGCCTGAAACCGCGAAGCGCTTCGCGCAGGAGCTCGTCACGCGCGATCACGTGCAGTTCCTGGCGGGATTCGGACTGACACCGAATGCGATGGCGGTCGCCCCCGTCGTCAGCGAAGCGAAGGTGCCGATGATCATCTCGAATGCCGCGACATCGTCGATCACGACGAAGTCCCCGTACATCACGCGGGTGTCGATGACGATTCCGCAGATCGCCGAGCCGCTCGCGCAATGGGCGCTCAAGAACGGGATCAAGCAGGTGTACACCGTGGTCGCCGACTACGGTCCGGGGATCGACGCCGAAACGCAGTTCACGAAGACGTTCAAGGAAGGCGGCGGGCAGATCGTCGGCTCGGTGCGCACGCCGCTGCAGAGCCCCGATTTCTCGGCGGCGACGCAGCGCGTGAAGGACGCGAAGCCGCAGGCGGTGTTCGTGTTCCTGCCGGCCGGTCAGCAAGGCATCTCGTTCATGAAGAGCTTCAACGAGCGCGGGCTTGCCGACGCCGGCATCAAGCTGATCGCGACCGGCGACATCACCGACGATCACGTGCTCGAGGCGATGGGCGAGCCGACGCTCGGGATGATCACCGCGTTCCATTACTCGTCGGCGCACAAGTCGCCTGAAAACGACGCGTTCCTCAAGGCGTACGCGGCAGCGAACGACCCGAAGATCGGCGCGCCGAACTTCATGGCGGCGGCCGGTTACGACACGATGCACGTGATCTATGAGGTCGCGAAGAAGCTCAACGGGAACATCGACGGCGACAAGGCGATGGCGGCGATCAAGGGAATGAAATGGACGAGTCCCCGCGGCCCCGTCGTGATCGACCCCGAGACGCGCGACATCGACCAGACCGTCTACATCCGCAAGGTCGAGAAGGTGAACGGCAAGCTCGCCAACGTCGAGTTCGACAAGATCCCCGACGTCAAGGACCCCGGGAAGAAGTAAGCGCGTCCGGCACCGCGAGGGCCGACCGTTGATCGGCAACGCGATCGGCGTCCTGTTCGACGGCGTCGCCTACGGCAGCCTGCTGTTCATCATCGCCGTCGGCCTGTCGGTGACGCTCGGGTTGATGAACTTCGTCAACCTCGCGCACGGCACGTTCGCGATGATCGGCGGCTATGTCTGCGTCGTGCTGATGTCGAACGCCGGCGTGCCGTTCCTGGCGACGCTGCCGGTCGCGTTCGTCGCGGCGGCGATCGCCGGTCTCGTGCTCGAAAGACTGCTCTACCAGCGGCTCTACAAGGCGAGCCCGCTCGACCAGGTGCTGTTCTCGATCGGGCTCGTGTTCATGTCGATCGCGATCTTCACGTACTACTTCGGCGCATCGCAGCAGCCGGTGTCGCTGCCGTCGTACCTGCGCGGCCAGGTGCATGTCGCGGGACTCGACCTCGGCACCTACCGGCTGTTCCTGATCGCGATCGTCGCGCTGCTGACGTTCGCGCTGCAGTACCTGCTCGATCGGACACGCTTCGGAAGCCAGGTGCGCGCGAGCGTCGACAACGCGACGGCGGCGGCGGGACTCGGCATCAACGTCAACCGCGTCTTTGCCCTCACGTTCGCGTTAGGTTCAGGTCTTGCAGGACTCGGCGGTGGACTCGGCATCGACGTGCTCGGCCTCGATCCGACGTTTCCGCTCAAGTACATGGTGTACTTCCTGCTCGTCGTCGCCGTCGGCGGCTCGGGAACGGTCAAGGGACCGCTCGTTGCGGCGCTGATTCTCGGCATCTTCGACGTGTCGGGAAAGTACTACTTTCCGCAGATCGGCGGCTTCGTCATCTACGCGCTGATGGTCGTGCTGCTGATCATTTTCCCGGCCGGTCTGTACGGGCGGCGGGCATGACGGCAGTTCCCCCCGCGGCGCTGGATTCTCAATCGCACGCCGCATCGGCACCTGCGCTCCGCACGCAGGGCCTGTCGAAGCGCTTCGGCGCGTTCGCGGCAGTGAGCGACGTCACGCTGTCGTTCGCGCAGGGCGCGCGGCATGCGCTGATCGGCCCGAACGGCGCAGGCAAGACGACGTTCATCAACCTGCTGACCGGCGTACTGCCGCCTTCGGCGGGCGAGGTGTTTCTCCGCGAGCGCAACATCACCGCGATGGCGCAGCACGCGCGTGTCAAATGCGGGATGACACGAACATTCCAGATCAATACGCTGTTCCCCGGCCTGACGGTGCTCGAATCCGTCGTGCTCGCGATCTGCGAGCGGCAGGGGCGAACCGGCGTCTGGTATCGCACGGTGTCACGACAGAGCGAGGCGATCGACGAGGCGAACGCGCTGCTCGAGACGCTTCGCCTCGTCGGCAAGCGCAACGAGGAGACGCGCAACCTGGCGTACGGCAAGCAGCGGCTGCTCGAGATGGCGCTCGCGCTCGCGATGCGGCCGTCGATCCTGCTGCTCGACGAGCCGGCCGCGGGCATTCCGTCCGGCGAAAGCGCGGAACTGTTCAACGTGATCGCCAACCTGCCGCGAGACGTGACGATCGTGTTCATCGAGCATGACATGGACCTCGTGTTCCGCTTCGCCGAGCGGATCACCGTTCTCGTCGGTGGCCGCGTGCTGACCGAGGCGACGCCGTCCGAAGTGGCGGCCGATCCGCGTGTACGCGAGGTCTATCTCGGCGAGGCGCAGCATGCCTGAATTGCTCGCGCTCGACGGGGTCACGGCCGGTTACGGCGCTTCAGTCGTGCTCGAGAACGTGTCGCTTGCGATCGAGGAGGGCGACAGTCTCGCGCTCCTCGGGCGCAATGGCGTCGGCAAGACGACGCTGCTCGTCACGCTGATGGGACTGACGCGCGTGCACCGCGGCGCGCTGCGCTTCCGCGGCGCGCCGCTGAACAGGGTCGCGACGTACCGGCGCGCACAAGCCGGGATCGGCTGGGTGCCGCAGGAACGCTACATGTGGCCGACGCTTACGATCGAGGAGCATCTGACCGCGGTCGCGCGGCCCGGCCGCTGGAACGTCGCGAAGGTCTACGAGCTTTTTCCGCGACTCGCCGAGCGGCGAACGAACTTCGGCAACCAGCTCTCGGGCGGTGAGCAGCAGATGCTCGCGATCGCGCGCGCGCTCGTGCTGAATCCCGCGTTGCTTTTGCTCGACGAGCCGATGGAGGGCCTCGCGCCGATCATCGTGCAGGAGCTTCTGAAGGTCATCGCCGGCCTCGTCGACGAGGGAACGATGACCGTGCTCATCGTCGAGCAGCATGCGAAGCTCGCGCTGTCGATCACGCGCAATGCGATCGCCCTCGATCGCGGCCGCATCGTGCACCGCTCGTCGAGCGAGGCGCTGCTCGACGACGCGCCGACGCTGCACCGACTCGTCGCGGTCGGGTCCGACGCGTAGCCGAGCGGGCGCGGTCGACGAGCCGCGCGGAGCGGCATCGCTAGTAGCGCTTGTCGATCGTCGTGCCGGTGCCGGCGACATCCGACGCCGACGCGTCGCTCACGTAGCGGACGACGAGCTTCCACGTTTCGCCGTCGCGCCTCCAGCAATCGACGACGAAGCGGTCGTGGCCGCGACGCCTCGCTCCGGAAGCCGCGGACGCCTCGCGAAAGCTGACGACGGCGAGATCGCCGAAGTCGTGAACCGCCATCTGCTCGATGCGCGGTGCGGCAGCCGACTTGCGCGCGTCGCGGATCCACGCGTCGCGCGGCACCGGTACGCCGGGCGCGCTGCCGATGCGCATTTCGAACGACGGATCGAGCAGCGCGTCGAGCGCAGAGGCGTCCTTCGCATGGGTCTTCTCGACGAGCCTGCGCTCGAGGTCCGAAAACATCTTGACCAGGCGCGTAACGGTCGGGACGCTCGTCGTCTGTGGCGCCGGCTGCGCGATGGCCGCTGCCGCAACGCATGCGGTGAGCAGCGCGAGCGAAAGACGAAAGGGCATGATGCGTTCGATGCGTCGCCGCCGCAAAACGTTCGGGCGGCGCGCCGGAAGGCTGCGCCGCCCGATGCGATCTACCGGTCAGTCAGCGATCAATGCGTCACGGACATGTCGCAATACCCGCCCGACTGGTTCACCCAGTTCTGTTGAATTAGGTACTGCCGCGACCCAAGCGTCACGTTGTACCTGGACCCATTCGACGCCGTATGCTCGGTCCCGAAGGTCCAGGCGCACTTGTCGGCATTCTCCTGCCCACGCCGGTCGAACCATGCGTTCAGGTCCGGATCGGTCGTCGCTTCCTCGAGCTCGTGCGAGATGATGCTCGCCATGCCGTCGGCACCCGCGTTGCCGTTCGGCCCTGTCGTCTGCTCGGCACACGCGCTCGGGCAGCGATCCGGGTTGCCGACGAACGCGAACTTCGTGTCGAGACCGCTGATCGATGCGTGCGTGTGCCATCCGCAGTATTGCGTGCAGAAGCCGGATGATTCGTTCACGTCGGACGACGTCAGTACGAAGTAAACGGCGTTCGAGTTGTACGGAAGCCGGCCGCTCGAAAGCGCGCTGGCGACAACCGCCTGCACCTTCGCGTCGGTCAGAGTCGTCCCCTGGGAGTAGTTGTCGTTCGTGGAGGTGACGTAATTCACGGCGTTGTTCACGTGCTTACCGGATGCGTCGTAATACGTCGTGTTGATGTTGAAATAGGGCGAGCCCCCGATGTGGCTCGCGAGATCAGTAAGGATGGTCGTTGCGCTGTTGCCCGACCAATTGCCGTACCAGATGTAGTAGACGGTCGGGCCGCTCGTGATGAGCGGGCCGCCATGGTAGACGATGCCGTTGCTGCCGCTGGCCTGACCGCCGGGCTTGCCTTGACCCTGCGGCTGTCCTTGTCCCGCTCCCTGTCCGGGTCCGGGTCCGGGCGCCGGCCGCTCGCCCCATCCCTTGCCTGTCGGGACGAGCTCGTCATCACCTCCGCCTACGACACCGGCGGCATCGACCGCGCTGGTTGCGATGAACGCAAGGCACGTTGCTGCAACGACCACTGCTCGACGCATGATGTCTCCTGATCGCGATTGTTCATGCTCGCGAGCGCAGTCGTTGAATCGCGCGCGCGAGGGTGCGTGACTATGCGTGACGGCAACGGCTTGCGCAAGTCAATCCGTTTAGCGCGCGTACAACGCGGATCGGCGGTCATCGCCTCGGCGAATCGTGGCGTACAAACCACGATCGCATGGGCGCGCCGATCTTCAGCAGCCGATGACTCGGCTCCTAGCGCAGCGCTCGAGTTCGTTACCGCTCAATGCTCGAGGACGGGAAGGGCACCCAGCACGCGGCGACCGCACACCTCGAGCTTGTGAAAGATGTTGTGAGCGTGGGTCTTGACTGTCATGTCACTGATCCCGAGCACGCGCGCGATCTGCTTGTTGGTCATCCCCTTGCGCATCCACTCGACGATTTCACGCTCGCGCTTCGATAGTGCCGATTCCGATTCATCGGATGGAACCGAACCCAAAGGCACGCGAAGCTGATGGAGTACATCCGCCAACGCACGCCGGGTGGCCCATAGTTCGCCGGCATGGACAGCCTCAACCGCTCGAATCAGTTCGTACGCGCTGCAGGCAATCGGCAGGCAACCACCGCCGCCGGATTGAAGCACGTACGCAAGGCGAAACTCGCTTGGTTCCGAATGGAGAAGGAGCGACCGCGTCGCAACTTCGAGCGCCGCAACCCGTTGAATGAATCGAACGCCCCGGGCCCCGTACGAGGCTCCGTCGACCAGCAGGACGTCGGGGCGCTCTGTGCGCACCGCCGCCACGACGCGCCCGTCGCCGACCGGCCGTGCAATTAACCGGACCTCGGCGCGCGCAAGCAGGCACGCGTCGATGCGCTCGAAAAGTGCCCGGTCAGGCGTTACAAGCAACAAGCTTATTTTTGGCACGGCGGGCTCCCTCGAACCCCGGCTTACGCGGCTGTCGTCTCACGCGCGTCTTCACGCGCGCGGCTGCCGTCTGATGTATGGTCATTATGAAATGAGAAGCGGGCATTTCGAAAATTTTCTGAAGTGAATATTCGCCATTCTTGTAGCCGACACGTGCCGTGCTGGGTTGCTCCTGTTCTTGCATAGACAATCACGCCAAGCGACTGATGCAGCGGGCCGAGGTCCGTTTTGCTCGGCATCTCAGCGGAAGCGGCACCGGCTTGGCGTCCCTTCGGCTTCATGCGTGAAATCCGGCTTTCCGACCACCCTCATCGCGACCGGCACCCCCGCCATCACTTGCCCGAGGGGTGATCAGGTAACGTGTCTGTAGGCAACAACTATGTTATCGAGACAGGGCAACCGGGGCACGCCATCCATCGCGCCTCATTTTTGCACCACTGTCGAAGCTCCGCTCGGATTGGGTTGACAGCCGGTCAATTATATGACATTGTAATATCGTCAACGGTGCCGGACTGACTGGACTCCGCTTCCGGCACAAGGATGCGGGTGTCGAAAGGAGGGTCAAAAAGCGCTTCTCCAGCAGTTCCCAGTCGGAAAGATCTCTTCGCCGAAAGGGCAACCTCCGAGCGATCGGAGCATCGCAAAGTCACGGGTCTCCGCTTCGTGCGAGACGGCCGGACTGCCGAAAGAGGAGCAGGCGCGAGCCCCTGCGAGGGGCCGACCGGAGATCTCTCTCGCAAAGGATCTCCATGCATCTCGAGCGCCGTCTGAGCCCTGCCAGTCATCGCGATACGGATCGCGCGTCTGCCAGTCACGTCTCGTGGCGGGCGCCTGGTGGTTCTGGTGTCGATCGTATCGGCGGGTGTTCCAGCCCATTCCATTCTGACTAGGAGATTTCACTGTGACGATGAAACGAAGCATTTGCGCGGTTGCTGGAGCAGCGTTGTTCGTTGCGGCGGGCCACGGTCTTGCCGACCAGTATCTAGTCACCAACTCGTTGCCAGCGGCAGAGACATTGCCGCCCCCCCAGGTCGAGTTCATGGTGTGGGACGGAACCACGACGACCACGATCGCCGGCTGCACCGATCCCACCTGTTTCGGCTGGTCCGACGGCAACGACCCGACACCCGGAACGGGCTACGTCACGCACGCCAAGAACAACATCGGGTGGTCGGTGTCGGGCGGCTCGGCGAAGGGATCGATCTACCTCTACGTGGACGGCCAAAAGGCCACCTCGGCGCGGCCGGGCAGGCTGCTCGTGTGGTCGGCCACGATGGGTACCCACACGCTGCAAGCGATGGCGTTCAACGCGGACGGCGTGGCGGGCTGGTCGCCGGAGTTGACCATCACGCGCGAGTAGCGCAAGGAAATCGGTGCGGTCAGTTCGACCGCGCCAATTCTTCGTCGACGATCCGCGCGCAGCTTTCAAGGGGCTGAGCGCCCGAGATCACGCGGCCGTTGATAAGAACGTCGGCGTGCCCAGCATGCCGAGGCGGGTTCCTTCGTCGATGTCCTTCTGCACGGCTGATCGGTAACTTCCTGCGCTCAGGCAGCGCTCGAAAGTCTCTAGCTCGACGCCGGTTTCCGCGGCAATGGCCTTCAGGTCATCGAGGCCGGTCTGAAGCTTCACATAGAGAGCGTCGTGATACGGCCAGAACCGTC
>Ga0207702_10002304_pt1 | contig 18273 bp, 19 predicted proteins | sample KBSCornC62_FD_184302 | JGI IMG/M metagenome (GOLD analysis project Ga0207702, IMG submission 184302) | Corn rhizosphere microbial communities from Kellogg Biological Station, Michigan, USA - KBS Corn C6-2 (SPAdes) (version 2) | ecosystem: Host-associated > Plants > Roots > Rhizosphere > Soil ...
TGGCGTTCGAGCCCGGGTCGCTGCGAAACAAACTGAACTGCTCCACCAAGAAGCGGCCCAGGTCGGCAGGTTGCAGCCGCTCCACTCTTTGCCGCAGCGCCTGCAGCGGCGCGGGATGCTTGATGCGCGCCAGCGTTATATGCGCAGAGAAAGGGCGGTCTTCTTGGGAAACGCCGATTCTGGCCAGGCATTGCTCGGTCTTTTGCGCCAGCGCCGCGAGCTCTGGCCCGGCTTCTACTCCCGCCCAAAGCACGCGGGGTGCGCGCGCATTCGGATACCAGCCGAGGCCGCGTAGCGAGATTTCAAAGGGCTCGCACGGCGTTACATGCGCAAGGGCATCGTGAATCTCTTCGAGGCGTGTTTCCGGCCATTCACCAATGAATTTCGTCGTAATGTGCAAATTATCGAGCGGACTCCATTTAATAGGCGCTTCCGGACGCAGCGCGCTGAGCAGGCGCTCCAGCCGAAGGCGCGCGTCTGCCGGCAAGTCTATGGCCGTAAACAGTCGCATGGTACTGTTCTAGCTTATCCCTTGCCCTGGTCTTTGTCTCGTTTATTGCGCGCCACGGAACCCGTAAAACTGGATTTTTTTGCCCGGCCCGCGCAAGAATTGGCTCCCGATTTACTTGGTTGTGTCCTGCTGCACGACGAAACGGCGGGCATGCTGGTGGAAACAGAGGCGTATCTCGGGACGAACGATCTCGCGGCTCACGCTTCGCGCGGCCTTACTCCACGTACTCAGGTGATATTCGGGCCTCCAGGACGGGCCTACGTTTATTTCATTTACGGCATGCATGAATGCTTGAACGTGGTAGCCGACCGCGAGGGAACGCCGGGGTGCGTTCTGATCCGCGCCCTCGAGCCGTTGTGCGGAATGGAGGAAATGGAGCGCCGGCGCAATTGGCACGGTCCGCCAATAGGACTGGCGAACGGTCCGGGGAAGCTGACACAGGCGCTCGCCATTACTCGCAATTTCTATGGAGCGCGGCTCGATCGTGGCGCGCTGCGTATCCGTCGCTGGCGCGAACGGCCGCGATTCGAGATTGCAATCACACCGCGCATCGGCATTACTCAATGTGGCGACTTGCCGCTGCGCTTCGTTTGGGCCAAGCATCCTTGCCTCAGCCGCCGATGAGAGAATACGCCCATGCGATTGAATTGCGCCGTTATCGCGGCACTGGTTTGCGCCTGTGCCGTGAGAGCGGACTCGCTCGACGAAGTCATCAAAGCCAAGATTGCCGGTTTCCGCGGCCATGTGAGCCTATACGCCAAAAATCTGAATTCGGGCGCGGTCTACAGTCTCGCCGGCGACGAGCCGGTCCGGACGGCCAGCACGATCAAATTGCCGATTATGATCGAGTGCTTTTCGGAAGCGGCGGAAGGAAAGCTGGATTTTGGCGAAATGATCCCCTTATCGCTGGAGGAAAAAGTTCCGGGCAGCGGCATTCTGCAGGATCTTTCGACCGGCGACCGCTTTCCGGTGCGCGATCTGATCATGCTGATGATCGTATTGAGCGACAATACCGCCACCAATCTGATACTCGATCGCATCAGCGGCGACGCCGTGAACGCACGCATGGTCAAACTTGGACTCGTCCACACGCGCGTGATGCGAAAGATTCTGGGAAAGGGAGTGGCGGCCGGAATTACTGCGGAAGGTGCTAAACCGGAAAACAAGAAGTGGGGTCTTGGCCGCAGCAACCCACAGGAAATGGTCACCTTGCTCGAAAAGCTCGATCGCGGCGAGCTGGTGAGCAAGACGGCATCCGCGGACATGCTCGAGATTTTGAAGAAACAGCGCGACCATGACGGCCTCGCACGCGATGTCAAAGACGTGAAGGTCGCCAACAAATCGGGCGCGCTCGATGCGTTACGCAGTGATGTGGGAATCGTCTATTCGAAACACGGTCCCATCGCCATAGCGATTACGGTGGACGGTATGCCGGAGCCCGATTGGTCGCCCGACAACCTGGGGCACCTGGTGATCTCCGCAATCTCAGAGCTCTTGATCGAGCGGCTTTAAGAATGCCGTACCCGAGGATGCTTATGCCCTTTATGCTTCTTCGCCTTATGACGCTTCATTTGAAACGTGCTGTGCGCGACTGGCGGTAGAGAAAATGCTGAAGCCGTGATAACGGCTGCAAATAACGCAAGGATAACTTTCATTCGGGGGACCTCCGCGATGGTAGTATCCCCCGAACCCGGTAACTCTCAGTACCGGTAGTGCTCGCTCTTGAACGGCCCTTCCGGCGACACACCTAGATAGTCCGCTTGCTTTGTCGTAAGCGTGGTTAGCTTCACGCCAATCTTCTCCAGGTGCAGCCGGGCTACTTCTTCATCCAGGCGTTTCGGAAGGGTGTAGACGCCGACTTTGTAGCTGTCTTTGTTCTTCCACAAATCGAGCTGAGCCAGAGTCTGATTGGCGAAGCTGTTGCTCATCACGAAGCTGGGATGACCGGTCGCACAGCCCAGATTGACCAAGCGCCCCTCGGCGAGTAGGAAGATGCTGTGGCCATCCTCAAACGTGTACTGATCGACCTGCGGCTTGATGTTGATGCGCTTCACGCCAGAGGCCGTGTTGAGACGATCGACTTGAATTTCATTATCAAAGTGGCCGATATTGCAGACGATCGCCTGATCCTTCATGTACCGCATGTGCTCGAACGTGATGATGTCCACATTACCGGTGCACGTAACATAAATATCGCCCCGGCCGAGTGTGTCCTCTAGTGTGGTGACCTCGAAGCCTTCCATGGCGGCTTGTAGAGCGTTGATCGGATCGATTTCGGTCACGATGACGCGCGCGCCCATGCCACGCAGCGAATGCGCTGAACCCTTACCGACATCGCCGTAGCCGCAAACGACGGCCACCTTGCCGGCCATCATCACATCGGTCGCACGCTTGATGCCGTCGGCGAGGGATTCGCGGCAACCGTACAAATTGTCAAACTTCGATTTTGTGACCGAATCGTTAACGTTGATGGCGGGCACCAGCAGCTTGCCTTGCTCGAACATTTTGTAAAGTCGGTGAACGCCGGTAGTGGTTTCTTCCGAGACGCCGCGCCACTCTTTAGCCAGTTTGTGCCAGCGCTGCGGATCGTCTTTCTGCACTTTCTTCAGCAGATCTTTGATGACCTTCTCTTCGTGGCTCTCTGAAGGCGTATTCACCCAATCGCTGCCGTTTTCAAGTTCATGGCCTTTGTGGATGAGAAGGGTGACATCGCCTCCATCGTCGACGACCAACTGCGGTCCTTTGTCCCCGGGATGACTGATGGCCTGATACGTACACCACCAATAGTCTTCCAGCGATTCGCCTTTCCAGGCGAAGACCGGAACGCCGGCGGCGGCAATCGCGGCTGCCGCGTGATCCTGAGTAGAAAAAATATTGCAGCTTGCCCAACGCACGTCGGCGCCGAGATCCACCAGCGTCTCAATCAACACCGCCGTCTGGATGGTCATGTGCAACGAGCCGGTGATGCGGACGCCGGCGAGCGGCTTCTGCGCGGCGTATTTGCGCCGGATAGACATCAAGCCAGGCATTTCGTGCTCGGCGATGGAAATTTCCTTGCGGCCCCAGTCGGCCAGGGACAGGTCGGCGACCTTATATTCGGCGGCCGTTCGATCGAGAGTGGCTGTACTCATGCAATAAACCTCCAAACTATTATATCGAAGAATCTTGATATGTTGATAAGTAGATCATGCGTCAAGCCCTGAAATGGATGCGCCTGCTGGGCGATGCCACGCGCGTGCGCATCCTTCTGCTGCTCGAATCCGAAGAACTTTCGGTGGCGGAACTGCAGGAAATCCTGGCAAGAGGACAAAGTCAGATCTCTACCCACTTAGCCCAACTGAAGCAGGCAGGCCTACTCGAAGACCGCCGCACGGGCAAACACATATTTTATCGGCTAAAAACGCTGCGCGGTCCGGGAGCGAAAACCATCTCGCAATTGCTGGGTGTATTACGTCAGACCGTAGCGGACATTCCCGAAGCCGAGCACGATCGCGCCGCGCTCAAAATAACGGTGGGCAAACGCCGGGATCGTATGCGGGCGTATTTCGACGCGCTTGCCGGAAAACTAGGCCGCCAATACTTGCCGGGCCGATCCTGGGAAGGCTTGGCGGATGTTTTGTTGCGCCTGATGCCGCCTCTGGTGATTGCCGATCTCGGGGCGGGGGAGGGAACCTTGTCGCAACTGCTCGCGCTGCACGCTAAGCGCGTAATCGCTGTCGATAATTCCGAAAAAATGGTCGAATTCGGCGCGAAATTGGCGCGCACGCAGCGCCTAAAAAATCTCGAGTACCGTTTAGGCGACCTGGAGTCTATTCCCATTGCGGATGCCGAAGTGGATGTGGCGTTCTTCAGCCAGTCGCTGCACCATGCCTTGCACCCGGAGCGTGCCATCGCAGAAGCGTGGCGCATTCTTCGTCCGGGGGGGCGCATTGCAATCCTCGATTTGCTGCGCCATCAATTTGAAGAAGCTCGCGAGCTGTATGCCGACGTGTGGCTGGGTTTTACCGAATATGAGCTGCGCAGTTTCCTGAAGAAGGCCGGGTTTTGTAACATTCATACGGCCATCGTGCATCGGGAGGCGGAGCCGCCTCACTTCGAAACCGTATCGGCGGTGGCGGATTTACCGGCGGCGTAGCCCAACGCGACCACGCAACTGAACATCATCAATACTTCGCTATCGCCTAAGTTGTATTCGAAAATGCCACCGGCCAGAATGCCGATGATCACGGCCACTGTCGCGTGCAGGATAAAAAGCTCTTGCGATAGCGCTCCTCGCAGCCACAGACTGCCGCGAGCGGCGTCCCAAGCGGCCAGTCCTATGAACCACAACACGCAGAGCAGGCCGGGAATGCCGCGCTCGGCGGCATATTGCACATAGATATTGTGCAGGTGACCGTAGTAGCCGATAGGCAGGGGACGGGGAATCTTTGCCGGTACATAGGCATTGAAGTTCCGCGCAATTTCTTCCGGACCGAGCCCGAGCCACGGATGCGCTTTGATCATCTCGATGCCCGTCCAGAACGTCGCGGCGCGATGCCGGTTCGAATCGATATTCGGATCGGGATGCACGATCGAAAGCATGCGCTGGCGCGTGGTGGCCGGAGCAGCCAGAAAAGCTACCGCCACAATCACCGGCGCAAGCAGGGTCATGCGCGGCCTCCAGCACCACACCAGATACAAAATCGCCAGCGCGGCAGCGAGCCAAATACTCCGTGTTCCGTTCAACAAAATTGCGGCCGAGATGACAGCAACGCTGAGATATGCCCAGGCCGGCATTCGGCGATTTGAGAAGAACCATTGCGCCAGAAGCAGTGAAAGAATGCTGAGCTGCAAAGCGCCAAATGTCATCCAGTGGCTCTCGAAGCCGGTGATGCGTTCCCCTACATAGCTTTCATACGTGGCGTGGCGGAATTTCACGACGTATTGGATCAAAGCCCAGACGGCAGATGCTGTCCCCACCGCCGTCCAAGCCGCAATGAGGTAGAACACTTTGGGAAAATGGCGGATAAATACGCTATAGATCAGGGGAATAAACAGGAATACGAAGAATTTACGAATTTGTGCGCGGCCCAGCCACGGATCCGGCGATAGCGCATCCGCCAGAATCGTCCAAAAAAACAGCGCGGCCAGCGGCAGCCAAACGCGCGGAAATTGCCATTTCCGATTAACAATCAATAGGAGAATGGCGCCTAAACCTAGAAAAATCTGGCTGGCCGCAATTGAAATGTGGATGAGCGCCGCTGCTACGATCGCCACCGCCAGCAGGATGCGATCCTGCGTGTTCCGGCTGATCGGCATGCAGCGACCAGTATGACAGAATGAAAGGCGAAACCTTCTGTATGCATTTGTATCTGCTGCGCCACGGGATTGCCGCGGAGGCGCGCGCCGGCGAAGGCGACGCCATGCGGGCGCTTACGTCCGAAGGCCGCGGCAAGCTACGCCAAGTGCTCAAGACAATAGCTGAGGCGAAGGTCAAACCGACACTGATCTGCAGCAGCGAATTGAAGCGCGCCATCCAGACGGCCGAAATCGCCAGCAGCGTGCTAGGGTACTCAGGCGAGATCCTGCGGACCAAAGCGCTGGCTCCCGGTGCGGACACTGACCAGGTATGGGAAGAAATCCGCCTGCATCGAGACGAAACGAATTTAATGCTGGTCGGTCATAACCCGCAGTTCGATCAATTGGCTCCTTATCTGCTTGGCGCTCCGCTTCTGCGGGTGGATTTCAAAAAAGGGGCCATAATGCGAATTGATATCGAGAATTTCAGCGCGCGGCCGAAGGGAACACTCTGCTGGTACTTGACTGCTAAACTGTCGTCGAGCCGCGAGTGAAACGATTTTTTCTCTTTCTTTCGTTTGTCCTCGCCAGCACCGGCGAACCGCCCGCCGTTCCTACGCCTCAAGCGCAGCCACCGATTGAATTTCAGTCCCATGGTCTCGACTATCAAGCCTTGACCAAAGAGGGCATCACGGTCATGTTCGCTTCGCTTCCGCCGCACATCAAAAACTTCAGCATCATTCAGGTCACCGTGACCAATGGTTCACCCGTTTCCTGGACCGTCAAGCCGGCCGATTTTTCGTTTGAGCGTCAGGATGGCACGGTGCTGCGCTCCGTCTCGGCCGACGAGGTCGTGGCATCGTTACTCGACAAGGCCGGGAGCAGCGACGTAATCAAGCTCCAACTACTTTATGAAGACAGCATCTACGCGCTATCGAATTTTCGCTCTACAAACGGCTATGAACAGCGGCGCGAGGCGGCCATGGCTATGTTTGTGAACCGGAATTTCAAAGCCGCTGTGGCCGCTTCGGCGATCACGCTGGTCCCAACCAAATTAAAGTCCGGCGACAGCACCGATGGCGCCGTGTTTTTCCGGACGCGCCCCAAGGAGAAATCGCTGGGACCCGGGCGCGTAATTGCACGAGCTTGCGGACAGGTGTTCGCGTTTGAGAATTACGTGCCGTTGAGGGGCCGCTAGTGGAGTTCGTAGATCTCCACTCGCATACCAATGAATCGGACGGCACCTCGGCGCCAGTGGAACTCGTGCAACTGGCTATGCGCGCAAATCTTGCCGCGCTCGCCATTACCGATCACGACACCTTCGCCGGATATGAAAAAGCCCTTCCCTTTGCGCGGCAACACTCTTTCGATTTGATTCGCGGAATCGAGCTCAATTCCCGGCTGTACGTGCCGGATGCGGCCCAGCCGCGCTTCGTTCACGTACTCGGGTATTTTCCATCGAACGAACCCGCCGCGAGTTTTTATTCCTGGCTACAAAGAGAGCGGGAGAGCCGGCGCGAGCGCAATGTGAAATTGATCGAGGCGCTTGCGGAGCGGGGTATCGCGATCACATTGGAAGAAGTGGAGGCGCGCGGAAAAAGCTTGGCCGGACGGCCGCATTTCGCTCGCATCCTGGTGGAGAAAGGCTACGCCAAAAACTTAGACGATGCCTTTAAAAAATATCTCGGTGAGGAAGCGCCCAGCTACGTCGTGCGCGACAGTCATTCGCTCGAGGAGGTCATTCGCATCGTACGCTCCGGCGGCGGGATTCCCGTGATTGCGCATCCCATACGATTGGGTCTTACACCCGAGCAGGAGCGGCAGGTTTTAGCATCGGCAAAGCAGGCGGGCTTGCTCGGGTTGGAAGTCCATCATTCCGAGCATTCGTCGGCCACCCGGGCGCACTATCAGCAATTGGCGAAAGATTTGGAGCTTGCGCCGACCGGCGGCTCGGATTTCCATGGTGACGCCAAGCCCAACGTCCGCCTGGGAGAAGGCGTGGCAGGCAATGTGCGTGCGCCGCGCACATTGGTGGATGGTCTGCGGGCGATTCGGACAATAGATCATGGCTGATGCTTTACCGCGCCTGCGCTTCAACCTGGATTTCATGCCGTCGCCGGATCCGGCTAAGCCTGGTCTCTTTATCCGTGATCCGTACCATTATTCGGACGCCACGCTACTGGTTCCGCCGCCGCTGGTAGCCGCTCTCGAATGTTTCGATGGCCGCCAATCCACCTTGGATTTGCGCTCGGAACTGGTTCGGATCACCGGTGAAATCGATGTCGCCGATCTCGAAAAGCATTTGTTCGATTCACTCGATGAAGCGGGATTTCTCGATAATCCCCGCTACCGCGAGCTGAAATCGAAACGCGAGGGTGAATTTGCGCTCGAAGGGAGGCGTGAAGCGAATTTTGCGGGTTCGGCTTATCCAGCGGATCGGACAAAGCTGGCCGAATTGCTCATGCGGCGCATCGGCTCGGCGCCGGGGAATTCCACCACGCGCGCCATTGCCGCGCCGCACGCCAGTCCGGACGGTGGCTGGGACACGTATCGCGCGGCGTATCGTTGTTTACCTCAGGTGGAAGATGCCGCCGAGACCACGTTCGTCATCCTGGGCACTTCGCATTACGGCGCGCCGGAGCGCTTCGGCCTCACTCGAAAAAATTTCATCACGCCGTACGGAGAGGCGCAGACCAAGGTTCAATTGGTAAACGAGTTGGAACAAGCAGCGCCCCAGTCTGTCCTGATGGAAGACTATTGCCATGCCGTGGAGCATTCCATCGAGTTCCAAGTGGTGTTTCTGCAGCATCTCTATGGACCAGGCGTGCGCATCCTTCCGATATTGTGCGGGCCATTCGTAAAAAGCGTTTACGAAGGCGGCTCGCCGGAGCAGCAGGAAGGCCTAGCGCGATTCTTTGATGCCTTGGCTAACTTGGCGGCGCGCGAAGGGCGGCGGCTCTTTTGGGTTCTAGGAGTGGATATGGCGCATATGGGCCGCCGCTACAACGACCCGATTCGCGCTACTGCAAACATCGGTGAGATGCTGGCAATCGAGCAGCGCGACCACGAAAGGATCGCAAAAATCAACGCCGGAGATGCCGCCGGATATTGGTCGCTCATTCAGGAAGGACACGACGATCTGAAATGGTGCGGCTCGGCGCCGTTCTACACGTTTCTGAAAACGATGCCGGAATGCCGTGGCGAGCTGCTCGACTATCACCAGTGGCAGATCGATCCGCACAGCGTGGTGAGCTTCGGCGCGCTGCGCTTTTACTGCATCTGACCGCCGCCCCACCAATAGCCCGGACGAGTGCGGATCTTCAGCCCAGGCCGGTCCACTTTTACCAGGATGTTGTGAAAGCCCGGTTCCTCCTTATTGTTCGGCGAGTAGCTCAACACGTATTGGCTGTTGAGGTTCTTACCAATGTCCGTAATGGCTTGTTCCAGACCTTTTTGGGTGGCGAAGTTGTACACTGTCCCGCCGGTGAAATAGGTGAACGCTTCGGCAGGCGATTTTTTGAACAAATCGTGAATGGATTGCAGAATCGGCGGGACGGCTGAAAGCAGGTTGCCATTCATTTCCTGTACATTGGAAGTAATGCTGGGGATGCCCGCTCCGCGCAAATTCGGCTGCGCTTCGGGCGGAATGCCGCCGTTGGGGGGCCGCGGATAGTCGGGTTTCTTCATCACCGCCGTTAACACTTTCGAAATATCCACGCAATAGACGATCACGTTATGGAATTGCATGTTGCGCACGGTTTCCTGGAGATGCGCCTCGCTTCCTTTGTCGGCATTGCGGCTCATGAGGATGATGACGCGGCGGCGCGCATTATTGCGGTCGCGATCGTGGCGAAGAAGCATGCGATCGGCTTCCACCACGGCATCGATCAGCGCGGCTGTGCTCGAGCCGGAGCGCAGCTTCTGCATGGCATCGTCGATTTTGTTCGGATCGCTGGTGAAATCTTGCAGGAGCTGCATCCGGTGATCGAACGCGAGAATCGCAATATCGCCATTCTCACCGGTGACTAACCCGTGCAGCAAAACACCCGATTTCCGAATGACCGGCAATAGGGGCTCAACATCGGAATTCGCCTGCACCGCAAGCACAACCGAGAGCGGTTGCTGAACGAAATCCGCAACTACTTTTTGCGGCTTGCCGTTGTCCAGAATTTCAAAATCGCTGGCGCTTAGGCCGTTCACATAACCGTGTCCATCCGGATCGAAAACGGTCGTCGGCACGAGAACATTTTCCACAGCCATGCGGATCACGTCTTCCCCGGTAGGGTCCGGTGTAGTAGCCGGTGCCGCTGCCTTGGCGGGAGGCTCCTGCGTTTTTTCGGACGGCTTTCTTGGTTCGGTGTTAAGTTGTCCCGGCTGCGCCGGAGGGCCCGGCGGAAGCTGGCCGGGCGCGAGCTGTGCGAACGCTCCAACCGCCGTCGCAACCAGCAATCCGCCAGCCAATAGTACAGGCATTTGCCTCATATATTTATGATGTTGATTCATCATCCTGAGTTTCGATTACCGGTGGCAAGTCCTGCCGTCCAGCAGGTCGAGGGTATGTGGTATCACCGATTCAATCGCTTGCAGCGAAAACACCGCGCCGCGCGGCGAACCCGGTAAGTTCACGATCAACGTGCGCTTACGCACACCGGACACCGCGCGCGATAGCGCAGAAAATTTCGTCTGCTCGAGCCCTTTGAAACGCATCAGTTCGGCTAAGCCGGGAATTTCGCGATCGAGAACGCGCCGCGTCGCTTCGGGAGTTATATCGCGCAGGGCGACACCCGTGCCGCCGGTAGTCAGAATCAATTGCGCGACACCCGTGTCGGCCCATTCCTTTAACTTTTCGACGATCGCCGCCTCTTCGTCTGATACCAGACCAATGTTCACGACATTCCAACCGAGCTCGCGGCAGCGCTCCGAAACGGCAGGCCCCGAAGCGTCTTCGCGCGTGCCCGCAACGGCTGAATCGCTGATGGTTAGAATCGCCACGCGGACGCTCATGCTTTCGCCTTACGCCGAAAAACACCGGATTTTCCGCCCGTCTTTTCGAGCAAATAGATATCGCGAATTTCGATGCCCTTGTCGATCGCCTTCGTCATGTCGTAGATGGTGAGCGCGGCCACGGATGCGGCGGTCATCGCTTCCATCTCGACACCGGTTTGCGCAGTTGTTGCCGCGGTAGCGGTGATATCAATGCTCCGCGCGCCAATTTCAAACTCCAGATTTACGTGACTCAATGGAATCGGATGGCACAGCGGAATCAGCTCCGAAGTTTTTTTTGCGGCCTGAATGCCGGCAATGCGGGCTACCTGCAGCGCGTCGCCTTTTTTGTTTTGGGGAAGAGCCTGGATGACCTCGGGCGACATTCGCATGCGCGCCCGCGCTGTGGCGGTTCGCTTCGTCGACAGCTTGCCGGAAACGTCAACCATGCTGATATCGCCCGAGGCATTGTAATGCGAAAGTTTATTCACGGCTTCTCCATCACGCGAATCGCATCGCCGGTTTGCCAGCTTTCCCGATCGTGATCAGCGACCAGAAATGCGTTCGCCTTGGCAAGCGCCGGAATATCGCTCGAGCCTTGCCAGGGGATGTGCCGCAATGTTTGTCCATCGGCGCCGAGGCGCGCGGGAAGAAAGCGCGTCAGTCCGAGCTTGTGGCGAAAAGGCGCTTCGAAGCGTGCCGAAAGCAGCGGTAGCAAGGGATCGCTAAGTCCACCCAGCAATTCAAGCGCGGGCCGCCCAAATAGCTGGAAAGTAATTAGCGTCGATCCCGGATTTCCGGGCAAGCCGAAAACTGGTTTATTGTGACCAATGCCGAACGCGGTCGGCTGGCCCGGCTGCACGCGCACACGTTCGAAATGGAAAGTAACGCCCAGTTCGCGCAGCGCTGGCTTTACCAGATCGTATTTCCCGGCAGAGACGCCGCCGCTCGCAATCAACAGGTCGTGCTCCAGTCCCTGCTGGAGTAGCGGCAGCAGAGCTTCTTTCGTATCCGCGGCGACGGGAAGGATTTTCGGAACCCCGCCCGCTCTCCGGACCAGCGCAGCCAGCATGAAGGAATTCGAGTTCCGAATCTGATGCGCCGCGGGACGCTCGTCCAGCGCGACAATTTCATCGCCGGTCGCGAGAATAGCCACCGATGGCAGAGTGAATACGGAAACGGCGGTGCGGCCGGTCATCGCCAGAGCGGCCACGTGGCTGGCGTCCAAGCGCGTGCCCGCCGGGATCAGACGCGATCCTGCCGGCGCCTCTGCCCCACGGCGATTGATGAATTGACCGGGCTCGGCGGCTTGTTCCATACGCACCTGGTCATGATCGATCCGGCTCGTATGCTCAACCATCACGACCGCATCGGCGCATGGAGGCACGGGCGCGCCCGTCATGATTTCGAGCGCATGACCAGCAGCAAGCGGCGCGAGGCTGCGATCGCCGGCGCGCACCTCGCCGGCTATGCGAAGCATTCCGGGAACATCGTTAGAGCGGACCGCGAAGCCATCGCGGAGAGAGCGGTCGAGCGCCGGATAATCGCGATCCGCCAGAACATCTTCCGCGAGAATGCGGCCATCGGCGCGCTCCAGCGGTAATGGCGCCGTTCGGCGCGGCGTGCGCAGCGAGCGCACAGCTTCAATTACGATGGTCCGGGCTTGATCGAACTCGAGGGGCACCCCTCGGATTGTATCGTTCCGGCAAAAGCTGCGCTTAGCGAATATCGCTGCCGTAGCGGATAGAACTGTCGGTGAGCGCGATCTCGACACGCCGATTCTCCCCGCGGGCCGCAGCGCTGGTTCCTGCTACGTGCGGACTCGTCTTGCCGTAGCCTTTGACCCGAACAATGGATTCGTCGATTCCGGCATGAATCAAATAGTCCTGTACGGCTTTGGCGCGCCGCTCGGAGAGTTGCTGATTGTATTCTTCCGTGCCCACGTCATCCGTATAGCCGAAGACGGATAGCCCATAGCCTTTCGAGACCAGCAGAATTCCCGCCACGCGGCTCAGCAATTCTTTATTCTTCTGGCTGAGTTCGGCGCTATCGAAATCAAACCGGAACGTGGAATTGGGCAGCACAATCAGCATTCCGTTAGGCGTGCGATGCGTTTCGACAACCCGATTCAGCGCTTCCTGCATGCGATTCAGCTCTTCCTCGCGTTCCCGCCGCATCTGTGACATCTGATCTTGCGCCTGTTTGGCTTGCTCAGCCGCTTGCTGCGCGGCGCTTACGGCCTGTGCGCGATCGACATCGGCCTGCTGCTTCAGTTCCTCGGCCTTTTGCCGCGCCCCGGAAGCAACCTCGGCGCGCGCCGCCGCCTGGTCCGCAGCCTGACTCGCAGCGTTCGCGGCCGACGATTCGCGTTGCGCCGTTTCCTTTGCATCCACCACCTGCCGCCGTAGATCCGCCATCTCGGCGCGCATCGATTCGAAAGTCTGATACAGCTTGAATCCGCCGAATCCGAGCCCGCCGACTACAACAACGCAGCTGAGGATAAGGACGATTCGTTTCATACCTACTTTTATGGTCGCACCAGATCAAACCGGAAGGTGCATTCACGGTTTTCCGGAGTGTGTCGCAATCATCAGCGGAATCGCCGCCACAGCCGCGATGCCGATCAATGCCAGAACCACCATTCCGATGACGGTATCGGTCCGGCTGTTCACATGCCGCCCCATCACGCCTTTATCCATCGCCACACGCAGAATCGGATAGTAGGTGAATGGCATCACGACCATCCCGAAAATGACGGAGATATTCACCAGTTGCAATGGCCGGAATCCGCTGAGGACCAGCAGCGCGGCCACACCCAGCGCCGAGATCCAGGAAGCCGTAAATACCGGCACGTCGCGCAATTTTTGGTTTTTCCCCCAAGGCCAGTTGTAAAACTGGCAGATGTTATATCCGGCCGACAGCATCGTTTCGACCGCCGCCCCGGTCAGACAGGCAAGTGTTCCGAGCAGTACCAGGAGCAGGCCGCGATGGCCGAGCGGCGACGCAATCGCAAGCGTTGCCGTCGTGAGTTGCTCCGGATAAATGCCGCGCGGAAGAAGCACGAGGGCGCCGATCGCCAACAATGCCACTGTCAGCCCGGCGCCGAACACCGACCCCAAACTCGCGACCATGAAGTTCTCCGGCAAATCTTTCGTCTTCCAATCCTCTTCCAGCGCGCCGGACGAGTAGAAATGGACTTCGTATTCCATTAGCATCGCGCTGAAGATACCCACCGCGAAAAACCAGTAGCGTAAACTTTGGGCGCTAGTGCCGCCGGGAGTCCGCGGCAGCAAATTCCATCCAAGCGCTTTCCAATCGGGATGAAGCATCACCGCGGAAAAGCCGGCGACCAACATCAGAAGACCGGCCATACCGAACACTCGCTCGACCCATTGGAAGGGAAGGGCGGCAACGATTCCAAATAGCGCCACGACGGCGGCCCCCAGAAGCAGCTTCTCGGGCCATCCGGTCAGCAGCTGCAAAATGATCGCTATACCGCCCAATTCAGCTGCGCAGGTAATCAGGTTGAGCAGATTCGAGGCAACCAGGGCAATAATGCCCATCGGCTTTGGGAGCCGGGCGCGAACGACCGCAAACACGGGCTCCTTTGCCACGACAGCCACCCGCCCGCACATTTCCATGTACAGGATGATCGCCGCCGTACCCAACACGACCGACCAGATCAACCGGTAATCGAACAGCGCCCCAGCCTGCAGAGTGAACACGATCTGCCCGAGATCGACAAAGCCTCCCAACGCCGTCATAATGCCCAGCGTTATGCCGAGAAGCTTTTTCATAAGGCGGCTCGCGACCGCTCCGCCGTTTTTCGGATTACTTCGATTCGAGTTTTTGCTGTAGCAAGCGCATTCCCGTCATTTAACTCGTTCTTCAGCCCGTTCACGCTTTCGAGCAACAGCTCGTACTCTCGTTGGCATTCGGCGAATGCCGACTCCAGCCCCTTCGCGGGTGGATGGCGTTCCAACTCCTGCCGATTTTGGCGGATGGCATCGGCAAGGAAATCGGTATACGTCCGCGCATAGACGCTTGTGGCTTCGCGCTTCTGCAGGTGGTCCAGGAACAATTCCGCTTCCGCGGCGCTGGATGCAATGGAGCGGAAGCTCGAGACTAATCTGTCACGCTGGGTGAATGCAGGTGAGCAACCCACCGATCCCAGCATGACAGCCGTGATCGCGATTCGAGCAGCACGAATGGACTTCACAATCCATCATGTTACGAAGACTGTCTACCGCCGGCTGCGATCGTGCTCGGGAATCGTACGAATTGGGCTCCGCCGGCCGCAACGGAATTCCGCTGCTCCACATAAGGCAACACAGAGCAGCGCCAGTCTTCCGATCAATCCGGTGATCCTCGTCGCGCGTGCTCCGCTTGTTCGCAATTCACAATGTTAGCCTCTGTCCGAGCGCGCACACGGCGGATGCCGACCGATGCAGAAAAGCGGGACAGAAGCGAAAACCGCAATGACGCCGTACGCGCTGAGACTCTCCGACGTGTTCACTACGCTAGGGCATCTGCACGGATGCCCATGAGCTGTCGGGCTTATACTCCGTCATATTGGCGGCGAGGCTCAGCGTGTCCTTTCCCAAATCCTTCTGGTACACGACTCGGTCCTGATTCACGATGAAAGTCATGATGCCGCTTGATCCGTATCTGGCAGGATACGCTACGAGCCCGAAGCCGCCCGGCATGTCGCCGTTCACGACGTAGTTTTTCTTGCCTCCCGGCGCCGCGCCGCCTTGTCCCGTTAGGATACGAAACCGGTAGCCCCAGAACGGCGAGCTTTCGGTCTGATTCTTTGCATAGCCCTCCTCCGCCGCTTCCGCAACCAGATCGCCCAGCGGACTGGGTTTCTCGTCCGGATTGGTCTCCCAATAGAGCCCATCTTGGTGCCCGCGAGTGCTGCGCAGGCGCTGGGCGTATAGTCCAGCCTGTTTCCCGTCGTGCGGCTCCGCCGCATATTCCTTCTGCACGTCCACGTACCATCGGCAGAGGTCGATCACGCCTAGCTCGTTGCGACCGATTCGGCGGGCGATCACCTCCTGCTTGCCGGCCTCGCCATCGAATACCCATTGATCGCCGGATTTCGCCAGGGGAACGGGAAAGGGCCACTGTTCATCGCCTATGATCAGCTCCTGGCGATCGGGTCCGAGTGGCGCCCAGCGCCAGGACTGCTCCATCGCAAGACGGACGACCTCGCGATCACGCTTGTCAGAGACCGTGTCGCCGGATGCCACCGCTTCGACGGTCTTGCGGCCGAAGATCGACGCAATCTGCTCCATGTTCTCCGCCTTGAGCGCCTGCACGAGAGCTTTGGCGGCATCGTCCGGAGTCGCGAATTTGGACTGGGTGGGCGTTCTGGAACAAGACGGTCCCATCAGCAAAATCGCCACGGCCAGCGCCGGCATCAAGTAATGTTGTGTCCGCATAAAATTGCTCCCGCCGGATTACCGGCGTCGCGCGCGTTCACCGCTTTGGCTCGCTTCCCTACTACGATGACCCCTTTGACTCTCGGTCCGTGCAGCCGAGCCACTCTGGTATCCCGAGAACCCACCGGACGATCCGCTTCTCTGCGACGCCTCTTGACCGCTGGTTCTACTCGACGTTGCCGCTGCCTGCCGCTGTGTCTGATTCGCGGTGGACTGCGATTGCGCACTCGACATGGCGCTCTGCCGCTGCGCCTGATTCGCAGTCGACTGCGATTGCGCACTCGACGCGGCGGCCTGCCGCTGTGACTGATTGGCCTGTGCCGCCGACTGGCGCTGCGATTGATTACTCTGTGCCGCCGACTGGCGCTGGGTGGAATTCTGCTGATAGTTGGCCTGGCGCTGATCCTGCAGGTTGCTGGCATTGTTATACCGTTGATTCTGCAGCGACGCTGCATTGTTATACCGTTGATTCTGCAGCGCCGCGGCGTTGTTGTAGTTGTAGCGATAAGGAGCCGCCACCGGTGGGCGATGCCATGCGTAGGGCCCGGCATAGTAGTTGTTGTTGTTATTTATGGCCGCCCCAACGATGATGCCGGCGGTGAAACCGACTAACGCCGCGCCAGCGGCATGGGACGAAGGCGGTGGCGGTGGCGGGGCCGGCTGCACGTACACCACCTGTGGATTGTATTGAGGAACATACACTACTTGCGGGTTCGCCGGCTGGATCACGATCACCTGCTCGCCGCTCGAAGACTTCTGGCTGACGACCTGCTGTTGCTCGTTCGTCTTCAGGTTACCCATTGCTTGCGCCTGCTGCCTCAAGTGTTGAATGGAACTGGAAACTGCCTGGGCATCGGCCTTGAACGCGTCCCCCAGTTGTTTGGTCCAATCCGGCTTCTGGGCCATCATCTGAATCACGTCCGGGAATAACGCCATCGCGATGAATGCTGCATCGAAGCCCGCTTTCGACGCGGCCTCCTGAAGCTCACTGCCCTTCAGATTCGCGTTCTGTTTGAGCCAGTTGGAGAAATCCTGCACCTCGGCGGGGTTCGTCGAGGCGTCCAGAACCTGTGCAACCAGGGCATCCGGGTAGAGTGCAATGGGAGCGGTCAGGGCATCGATCCCCTGCGGAGCGGCTGCCTTCTGTGCCGGTAAAATGCCAACGAAAAGCCCAAACGAGCAGATGAGTACGATCGCGGCAGGAAACCAATGTAACCGTGTTTTCATACGTCTCCTCCTTATTGATCACTTCCAATGAGTTGTACATCTTCGCGACTGTGTATCCGAAGGTGCAGGACTGCTTGCCCGAGCCGGAGACCCGGCGTGCCCCTAATGTCGCCCTTCATGCTCATGAAGCGGCGCCAGCGTAAGCGTGGAGCCATGCAGCAACTGGATATTGCGCGAGCGGCTTGACCGTCCGCTCATCGGTCTGCCCGAGGAAGCTCAGGGTCGGCAACAATGGCTCGGGCAGGAAAAACGGTTCATTCAATAATCGAATCATTCGTGTCCGCTGGCCCCTTCCGTGGGGCTTGAACGAGACCATGCGCGAGCGATGCGGAAGGACAGGCGGGTCGCTGGTTCGTCCGGCATTCTGATGCTGGCTGCACGCGGAGCGTCGCAGAGAGTTTTTGGCCCTAGCCCGCATAGGACATCCCACCGGAAGCGGCACTCGGTAATTGCGGCGGTTGACATGGCACGAATCGGCCCGGGTCGCCCTGCCATGGCTGCCTTAGCCGGAAATGCCTGTTCCGCCTTTTCCTTCCAGTTCTCCGATCTCGGGTGTGCAATTCCTGAGCCCTCTGCAGGACGAACCCGGCGACCCCAGACCCGCGATGATCACGATAGAAAGGACACTTCGTTTGCGGCTCAGTCGGGCAAATGCGCCATTACTGATAAGGCAAGTGTAACTACGATTACGGTTCGGCGAATGTCACGGTCCCAGACTATCCTTCCACTTGTTCGGTTTGTTTGAATGTAAGTCGAGCGAGGAGCGGGTGGTGTACAAAAGGCTGAACTCAACGGAGACGTTGATTCAGAGAACAACCATGGAGGCTCCTC
>Ga0207702_10002306_pt1 | contig 18264 bp, 17 predicted proteins | sample KBSCornC62_FD_184302 | JGI IMG/M metagenome (GOLD analysis project Ga0207702, IMG submission 184302) | Corn rhizosphere microbial communities from Kellogg Biological Station, Michigan, USA - KBS Corn C6-2 (SPAdes) (version 2) | ecosystem: Host-associated > Plants > Roots > Rhizosphere > Soil ...
CTGATCGTCGCCGAGTCCTACGGCGAGAGACTTACCGCCTTCGCTATCGCGGCGGATGGCAGCCTGTCGAACCGGCGAACGTGGGCTGAAACGCCTGGAGATCACCCCGATGGCATCTGCCTGGACGCGGAAGGCGCCGTCTGGTATGGCGACGTCGGCTCCAGCCGGTGCGTGCGCGTGCGTGAAGGCGGCGAGGTGGTGCAGACCGTAAACCTGGACCGCGGCTGCTTCGCCTGCATGCTTGGAGGCACGGGCGGCAAAACGCTCTACATGGTGGCGGCGAAGTGGCCTGATGCGATGAGCGGCGGCGAACGTACCGGACAGGTGCTCGCGCTTGAGATTGAAACACCAGGCGCTGGCTGGCCATAGGCGGTTGCCGCTACTGCTCGTCGTCGAAGTAATACATGAACAGCGCCGCGTCGTCGCGCTCGATCCAGCCATGCTTGGGGTAGAAGCCTCGCTGGTAAGACTCGCGCTCGCGACGGTTGAAGAGGGTGAGACGCTGGTACCCCATAACAACGCCGCGCTGTTTAGCCTCATCCAGCAGGGCAGCACCGATGCCCTGGCCACGCGCCTCGGGCAGGATGAACAGCTCAGAGACGTAGCCCTCGCCGCCAAAGATCAGGTTGGGCTGCCAGTGGACGAAGAGATAGCCGACCACTCCACGTGCGCTGGACTCCGCCACAAGCAGCGTGCTGTCGCCGCCTGAGGAACACTTTTCGGCGATCACGCGGGCTATGCGCGCCTGCGACTCGCCCAATGGGATATCGTCGAGGTGGGTGAACCAGCCGAGCGCGCGCAGCACAGCGTCTATCGCGGAAGCGTCTTCAGGCACAGCATCGCGAATGGTGATGGCGGCATCTTCGCCGGTCATGTTGGAGTTCCTTTTCAGCAAACCAGCACGCCTGGTAGGGTGCTTTCTCGGCCATAAATGGCCGGAGTAACGCAGAATAGGGCCATGAATGGCCAATATGCCGCGGCAGTAGTCATTGGGCGTTTACGCCCGCTGCTCTCTTACTCTGGCCTTTCAAGGCCGAGACAGCCCCGATGCCGCTTAGCTTGCCAGCTCCTGCCACTGCTGGTAGAGCGCGTCGAGTCGTTCGCGGGCGGTCTCATACTCCGCCGCAAGCTCGTTGATGCGTGTGACATCGGCGGCAGCGCTGGCCTCCGCGAGCGCCTGCTCCAGCCGCGCCAGCGTCGCCTCCTGCGCGCTGATGTCCATCTCCACCTGGTCTACTGTGCGCGCCTGGGCTACTGTGGCCTCACCACCACGCTGGCTCACACGCCGCGTAGAGGCTGTCTCGCGCGACGCCTGGATTGCGGCGGCATTCTGCGCGAGCATCTTACGCGTGCGCCAGGCGCTGTAGTTGCCAACGTAGGAGGTAATCGCTCCGTTTTCGAGCATCCAGACCGTCGTCGCCAGCGCGTCCACAAAGTAGCGGTCGTGCGAGACAAAGATCAGCGTGCCAGCATAGGTCGCCAGCACCTCTTCGAGCACCTGGCGCGCGGGCAGATCGAGATGGTTGGTTGGCTCGTCCAGCACCAGGAAATTTGCCCCTTGCAGCGTCAGCTTCGCCAGCGCCAGACGGCTGCGCTCGCCGCCGCTCAACGCGCCTACCGGCTTGAAGACATCGTCCCCACTGAAGAGGAAGCGTCCCAGATAGCTCCGCGCGCCCTCTTCACTCAGATGGCTGGCATTGCGAATCTCGTCGAGCAGCGTCGCCCGCGGATTGAGGTGGTCGTGCGTCTGAGCATAGTAGCCAATCTGCACGTTGTGGCCGAGGACGGCGCGTCCCTCCAGCGGCTCGATCTGGCCGATCAGCGTGCGCAACAGCGTCGTCTTGCCGCCGCCATTCGGGCCAATCAGGCCGATACGCTCGCCCCGCTCCACCTGCATATCCGCCACCCGCACACGCACATCGGCGCCCCGCGCGCTGGCCGGGAAGCCCACCACCAGCTTGTCGGTCGTCAGCACAATCTGACCCGACTCGATCTGCGCGCCCATGTGGAACTTGAGCTTGCCCGCAACGGGCGGCCGCTCGATGCGTTCGAGCTTGTCGAGCATCTTCTGGCGGCCGCGCGCCTCTTTGCTGCGCTGTCCCGCCTTGTAGCGGCGGACGAACTCCTCGGTCCGCGCGATGTATTCCTGCTGCTCCTCATAATCCTTGGCCCAGCGCTCCAGCTTTTCGGCGCGCAGCTGGATGAATTTGGTGTAGTTGCCGGGATAGACCTCCGCCCGGTGGCGATCCACCTCGATGGTGCGCTCGGTCACGCGGTCCAGGAAATAGCGGTCGTGCGAGACGACGATCACCGCGCCTTGCCAGGCGTTGAGGTAGCCCTCCAGCCATTCCAGCGCAGCCAGATCGAGGTGATTGGTTGGCTCGTCCAGCAGCAGCAGCTCCGGCTCTTGCAGCAGCAGCTTACCCAGGGCGGCGCGGGTCTGCTGGCCACCGCTCAGGTGTTCGGCGGGGGCGGATTGCTGCTCGCGGCTGAAGCCGAGGCCATCCAGCACCTGCTGGACACGCTGGTCCAGCGTATAGCCGCCCGCATGCTCGAAACGCGCTTGCAAGTCGGCATAACGTTCGAGGATGGCGCTATACCTGTCGCCATCGGCCAGCACGCCAGGATCGCTCATGCTGGCCGCGAGGTCGGCCATCTCGCGCTCCCAAAGGTGGATATGCTCCAACGATGCCAGCATCTCTTCGTAGAGGGTATGGTGCGGCTTGAACTCGGCCACCTGTGGCAGATAGCCGACAATGGTGCCCTGGGCATAGGCAATCTCGCCAGCATCCGGCTCCAATCGCCCCGCCAGCAGATTGAGCAACGTTGACTTGCCCGCGCCGTTGGGTCCGACGAGGCCGATGCGGTCGCGCGCATCCACGCGGAAGGAGACGCCTTGCAGGATCAGCTCGGCGCCATATGATTTCGTGACATCAGTAATTACGGCAATAGACATGGCACTGTTCAGTGTACGCCCGGACACTTCGCGCCGCAAGCATCATTTCTTCTGGGAGATATCTGCCAGTGCTGCACAGGACTATCGGGTTTGGAGATGTCCGGCGGCATGCGGTAAGATTGAGGTGGTTCCGTCATCTGGTAGCGATAGATTCATAGGATTCATAGCCAGTGGACAACCAGAAGAGAGGTATGCGCATGCGCACCCGCGCGGCCAGCGGGCGACCCAATCTGGGCAGCCAGCCTGGCAGGGAGTTTGTGGTGGCTGACGACATGCTGACTGACGACCCTGGTAGCACGGATAGCGACGTGATTGACGACGATACCTTGAATGCGCTGCTGAATGACGAGCCAGACCGTCCCCATGAGGCGTGTGGCGTCTTCGGCATCTATGCGCCGGGCGAGGATGTCGCCCGTCTCACCTACTTTGCCTTATTCGCCCTGCAGCATCGCGGGCAGGAAAGCGCTGGCATCTTCACAGGCGACGGCGAGCAGCTCCACCGTCATGTCGAGATGGGCCTCGTCAGCCAGGTGTTCAAAGAGGAGACCATCGCGAGTCTGACCGGCCATGTCGCCATCGGTCATACACGCTACTCCACCACCGGCAGCACGCGCATCGAGAACGCCCAGCCCGTCTACATGGTGAGCAATCTCGGCGAATTCGCCCTCGCGCACAACGGCAACCTCACCAACACGCTGACGCTACGGGCACGCCTGCTGGCCGACGGCGAGAAGCCGCATTCGAGCAGCGATACCGAGCTGATCGCCCTGTTGATCGCCCGAGCGCCCGGCAAGACCTACCTCGAAAAGATTCGCGCCGTGATGCCGCAACTGGAAGGCGCCTACAGCCTGGTATTACTCACGCCAGATGAGGTGATCGGTATCCGCGATCCTCACGGCGTGCGCCCGCTCACCATCGGCCGCCTCCACAACCACTGGATGATCGCGTCGGAGACCTGCGCCATCGAGACCGTTGGCGGCGAGTCTATCCGCGACGTAGAGCCGGGCGAGGTTATCGTGATCAGCAGCGATGGCCCAGAGGGCATGCAGGCGTTCGAGGGTCAGGCATCCGCGGGCATGGCGGCGTGTCTCTTCGAATACATCTATTTTGCCCGTCCCGACAGCACGATCAACAATCGCTCGCTCTATCTGGCGCGCCAGCGGATGGGCGAGCAGCTGGCGAAGGAATTTCCCGTCGCGGCGGATATCGTGATTCCGGTGCCCGACTCCGCCTCGCCCGCCGCCGCCGGATACGCCGCCGCGCGTATGATGCCCTTCGCCGATGGCCTCATCAAGAACCGCTACATCGGCCGGACCTTCATTCAGCCCGATCAGAATCTGCGCCAGCGGGGCGTGAAGATGAAGTACAATGCGCTGGGCGCGGTGCTCAAAGGTAAGCGTGTGGTGGTGATCGACGATAGCATCGTGCGCGGCACAACCACCCGGCAACTGGTCCGGCTGCTGCGCGATGCGGGCGCGGTTGAGGTGCATCTCGGCGTCACATCGCCGCCGTTCCGCTTCCCCTGCTACCTTGGGCTAGATGTCGCCCGCCGCTCCGAGCTGATCGCCGCGCGCCTGGACGATGCGGCGGACATCGCCCGCGAAGTGGGCGCCGATAGCCTGCATTATCTCAGCCTGGATGGGCTGATCGCGGCGATTGACCTGCCACGCGCGACGTTCTGCATGGGCTGCTTCACCGGGAAATATCCAGTTCCGGTGAATATGGACGACGCGGACAAATTCGCGCTGGAACCGATGGTGACAGCGACAGCGACGACCACCCGCTAACGCGGCTGTCGTACGTATCGTTGGCATTGATTGGCATTGAGAACGACTGGACAAGTGGAGGGCTGGGATGGCAAGCCTGCGCGATGTGCTGGGGCGAGTGCTGACGGTACCGGGGGTCCAGGCCACGGTACTGGTTGGACGCGAGGGCTTGCCCATCGAGCTGGCCGGACGCGGCGATCCACGTTTCCTGGAGGCGTTGGGCGCGCTGGGCGCCAGTGTGCTCGGCACGGCGGAGGCGCTGGGGCGCGAACTGGGCCAGAGCCTCACCGTTGGCACGATCTGCGAGTATGATCACGCGCTCATCACTGTCGAGCCGCTCGGCGACTTTGCTGCCGTCGTGACCCTGGCAGAGAGCGCAGCCAGCCTAGGGCGCGTCCGCCATACGGTCCGCGCCAGCGCCGATGAGCTCTTGCGCCTGCTGGATGCGCGATAGCTGGCACAGTGCGCAGTCTCGGCCTTGAAAGGCCGGAGTAAAGGCGCAGAAAGGGCTTGAAAGCCCAGTAGGGCCATTTATGGCCCATCTCTCCCTACTCCGGCAATTTATGGCCGAGGGGAGTCAGACATATATCACATTGTTTCAACAAGCCCGGTAATGCCTGCGGCCACAAGGAGAATACTGTATGACGCAGTCGGCTGAGGCATACGCCAGGGCAGGCGTGAATCTCGATGCCGCCGATGCGGCGAAGCAGGCGATGCGTACTGCCATTCACAGCACCCACGGCCCGCAGGTGCTGGGAGCGATGGGCGGATTCGGCGGGCTCTTCGCGCTGGATACCAGCGGACTGCGCGAGCCGGTGCTCGTCTCATCCATCGATGGTGTCGGCACCAAACTCAAGATTGCCTTTGCGCTTAATCGCCATAGGTCGGTTGGCGCCGATCTGGTCAACCACTGTGTCAACGATATCCTCGTCTGTGGCGCGCGTCCACTCTTCTTCCTCGACTACCTCGCGCTGGGCGCAATGGATGCCGACCAGGCGGTGGCCATCGTCGGTGGGGTTGCGGCGGCATGCCGTGAGGCAGGCTGCGCGCTCATTGGCGGCGAGACAGCCGCAATGCCGGGCTTCTACGCGACAGGCGAGTATGACCTCGCCGGATGCATCGTCGGGCTGGCCGAGCGTGACCATCTCGTCGGCGGCGAGAACATCCAGGCGGGCGACGTAGTCATCGGGCTACCTTCGCTTGGCCTGCATACCAACGGCTACTCGCTCGCCCGCGCCGTCTTTGCCGACGCCGACCTGCATGCGCCGGTCCTTGAGCTCGGCCGCTCGCTCGGCGATGAGCTGCTGCAGCCTCACCGCTCCTACCTCCACGAGGTGTTGCCGCTGGTCAACGATCGGGTAGTGACGGGGATGGCGCATATCACTGGCGGCGGCCTTACCGATAATCTGCCGCGTGTCGTGCCTGAGGGGCTGTCCGTTCGCCTCGATGCCTCGACCTGGGATGTCTTGCCCATCTTCCGGCTGATCCAGCGCCAGGGGGATATCGCGTGGGCTGAGATGCAGCGCGTCTTCAACCTCGGTCTTGGCTTCCTGATTTTCTGCCGCCCCGTCCATGAAGCGCACGTGCTGGCACAGACAGAGACCGCTGGCGGGCGGCGCGTCGGCGAGGTAATAACCACACCCGATACCGGCGTTCGCGTCGTAGTTGAGGGGCTCGCATGAGCAAAGAAACGTCGGCTCTTCCAGGGCTCGCGGTACTGGTCTCTGGGCGCGGCAGCAACCTCGCGGCGATCTTTCGCGCGATAGAGCAAGATGAGTTACACGCACGCGTGGCGCTGGTCATTTCCAGCCGTGCCGACGCGCCCGCCCTCGACATCGCCCGCGAACATGGGGCAGAGACGCGCGTGATCGCGCCAAAATCGTTTGCGTCGCGCGCAGAGGCGGGAGCCGCCATCATCGCGGCGATGCGGGAAGTACGGGTGCAGGCGGTTGCGCTGGCCGGCTACAAGCCCATTCTGGATGCCAGTGTCGTCGCGGCGTATTCTGACCGCATCCTCAATGTCCATCCATCGCTGCTGCCAGCCTTCGCGGGAGGAATGGCCCCCAGACCGCAGGCGGACGCGCTGGCGGCGGGCGTCAAGGTCAGCGGCTGCACGGTGCATATCGTCACCGCCGATGTAGACGCCGGGCCAATTGTCGCGCAGGCAGCCGTGCCCGTGCTGGACGACGACACCGTCGAGAGCCTCTCGGCGCGCATTCTGGCCGAGGAACATCGGCTGTTACCGCTGGCGCTCGAATGGCTGCTCTCCGGTCGGCTTCGCATCGAGCAGGGACGCACCTGGCTCGCTTCCGCCGACCTGTAGACCGTGTAGAACGTATAAACCTCACCGAAGAACGCAACCGGTGAGATGCATGTGAAGAACAGGTGGGGCATAGATAGCACAAAGCCGGATCCTCCCAATCAGGAGAACCCGGCTTACGCGCGATCCGCGCCTATGTCAACAGGCGACAGACCGTGTTGAGCTGGTGCCTACTACCAGCGATCGCTACGTCCGCGGCCACCGGCGTCATAACCGCCGCCGCCATAGCCGCCGCCACGACCGCCACGGCCACTGCCGCGATCACCACGACCGCCGCCATAGCTGCTTCCGCCGTAGCCACCACCGCCACCGCCACCGTAGCCGCCGCCACCGCCGTAGCCGCCACCGCCATAGCCGCCGCCACCACCACGTTCAGCACGCGGCTGAGCCTCGTTGACACGAATCGTCCGGTTACCGACCATTGTGCCGTTGAGCGCCTGAATGGCGCTCTGCGCCTGCGCATCGTCGGCCATCTCGACAAATCCGAAACCCTTGCTCTGACCGGTGGCGCGATCCATAATGACCGCGGCGTCCAAAACCTCTCCAAACGCGCCGAAAAGCTGCGCAAGCTGCTGATTGTCCGTGTTGTAGGGCAGATTCCCTACGTAAATCCTGGTGGCCACTAGGCTCCTTCAGTCCTCATGCCTGGCCGGGGAGGCCAGCTTTCTCAAAAACAAACTCTACCAACTCGCTCGTGGCGCCGTTCTACGGACGCTCCGGCACTCAACGCGGAGGAACCATCTCTGCCTGAAAGCCACCGGGGGGAGCCGTGTCAGTTCACCAACATCCTCATTGTATCCCCCAGTGGAGTGATTCCGCAAGTGAGCGTTAAGTCCACGGAATTCCACCACACTCCCTGAGCACAGCAAGTTTCATGCCCACCTCATGAGTTTGCGGTCAACTGGCGTATACTAACAGTGTTTTGCCAGTGATACGGCGTGTTGTCGGTGGCGCGTCACCGCCGATATATTCACATCTTGCTCCCTTGCAACGTGTCTGCGTCACATGCATTCCCTGGGAAGTAAACGAGGAGAATCACGATGAGTGTCTTGCCCGAATTAGATGATGTCCTGGCGCCCGGCCGCGGATTTATGCATCTCGACGATGAGCAGACTGCCTTCGAGACGGCGCGCGTTGTGGTCGTTCCCGTGCCCTTCGATGCGACCACCTGTTATCGGCCCGGCACACGCGAAGGCCCGCAGGCGATCATCGATGCCTCGCGCAATCTGGAGTTGTATGACACCGAGTTACGTCGCAGCCCCTGCGAGGTGGGCATCCATACCCTGCGCGCGATTGAGCCGATCATGGGCAATGCGGCGGCAATGACCAATCGCATCGAGCAGGTTACGGGCCAGCTGCTGGATCGCGGCAAATTCGTGGCCACACTCGGCGGCGATCACTCCATCTCCATCGGCGTGATACGCGCCTTTGCCGCGCGGTATCCAGGGATGTCTGTGCTGCAAATCGACGCCCACACCGATCTGCGCGAGTCATACGAGGATAATCCGCTCAGCAGCGCCACCATCATGCGCCGCGTGCTGGATGTCTGCGGGCGCACCGCTCAGGTGGGCATGCGCAGTATCAGCGCCCCGGAGATGCAGCTGATCAAGGAACGCCAGTTGCCGCTCTGGCTGGCCAGCGATATCGCCGCCCGGCGCTTCCGCAACGACCGCGGCTGGATTGATGAGGTGGTGACATCGCTGGGCGATGAGGTGTATCTCACCTTTGATATCGACGCCTTCGACCCATCGCTCGTGCCCGGCACCGGAACGCCGGAGCCAGGAGGGCTAGATTGGTACGAGGTCATGGACCTGCTCAGCGCGGTCGCGGCGCAACGGACGATCATCGGCTTCGATGTCGTGGAGCTTTCGCCGCTAGTCGAGGGGCATGTCAGCCCGGTCGTCGCGGCCAAACTGGTCTACAAGCTGATCGGACTGACACTGCCGCCGCAGTAGCAAGCCGACCGATGACCAGACCTCACATCTGGCTCGCGCTTCGCGTGGTGGAGAGAGCGGTTTGCTCACCGCACTGCGAGCAGAACGCGGTCGTCGAGGCGCTGCCAGAGCACGCCGACCGAGCGGAAGCCCGCGTTACCGAGCGCGGCGACGTGAAGCTCGTAGGTCAGCTCAAAGTCGCCGTGAGCGCTCTCGGGCAAGCGGCGCTCGCGCTCAGCGACGAGCCCGGCGAGCGCTGGCTCGCTTGCGACCGCATCCCACCAGCCGCGCCAACTCTCAGCACCGTCCTGCTCGGCAGCCCACTCTTCACGCTGGTTGACCAGATCCCGCACCCGCGCGAACGGCTCCATGCCAGGCGCGTCGGCCATGTGGTCACCGTTGAGAAAGAGGCCATCAGGGCGAATCAGCGTCCCCAGCTCGGTGTAGAGGCGAACGAGGTGGTCAGGAGGCAGCCAGTGCAATGCCGTTGTGCTGAGCGCCACATCAACCGATTCCACGCCGATCTGCTCGCGCCAGGAAGGCTCGCGCAGATTCGCGTCTATCCAGCGCAGCCGCCCACCAATATCGCCGAGCGCGCCCTGGCCCATCGCCAGCAACAAGGGATCCTGGTCTATCGCAATGGCGCGCGCATTCGGAAACCGCGCCAGCAGGCGCTGACTGAGCGAGCCAGGGCCACACCCCAGATCGAGCGCGACAAACGCTGTCGGCAGCAGCGCCTCCAGCGCGTCGAACATCGCGTTGAAGCGTTCCTCGCGGAAGGGTAGGTAGCGTGTCTGCTGGCGATCCCAGCGCCTCAGCCACTCGCGCCAGTCTATCGCGCCACCCGAACGTTGTTGTGTCATCTCTCGCTCCTCATCCTCACCGTATGGTCGGTTCTCGTGCAGACGCATGCCCAGGGTAGAAGCGTCTGTGGAATAATCGAGTGCCATCGGCCGCGTCCAAGAGGCCCAATGGCCTGTCTGTGCTAGCCCTTGATCGCCAGCACAATATCCAGCGCGTGACGGAGCTGCCACGCGAATTCGTCGATTCCCTGCCCGATGATCGGCAGTGGTGGTGGCGTCTGTTCGACAATTTCGCGCAGCGGCGCCATCGCCTTCGCATAGCCCGGAAACCCGCGAAACACAGGAGCGGAGACCAGCGCCACCATCGTCGCCCAGTAGACGGTGCAGCAGCCGATAATATCGCCCGCGTTGTAGCGAGGCGCGCCAACACCAGTCGCACCGCTGATAAACGTGTGAATGTCGTCCAGGCTGCCAAGCATAGTGATCTCAGGCAGATCGCGCAGCGCCGCAAGTCGCAGCTCGCCCTGCGCCAGCGAGGTGGCGCCAAGCGTATCGAGCAGCATGCCGCGGCTCAGGTCGCTCAGCAAAAGCGCCGCGCGCCACCAGCCCATCATCGGCTCGCCATCAGCCTGGAGTAATGCATGCAGACTATACAGCGCTGCTGTGTAGATGCCAGATGCCATCGCGGGTGATGTCGGAGAAGATTGGACAAACGTCCAAGTTGTCGCCACCGATGCCTGAATAGCTGCCAGACGCACCGCCATGGTTCACCACCTGCCAGATTCAGACCTGCAACGTCGTTCCGGCCTCGACCAGACGAAAGCCGGGCAACTGAGCGGATTCCTTCTGTGCAAACACAAACAGCGGCCCCCAGACTGAACTAGGAAGCCGCTGTGATCGGTCGGGGCGAGAGGATTTGAACCTCCGACCCCCACAACCCCATTGTGGTGCGCTACCAGGCTGCGCTACGCCCCGATGTGCTCTCACCTTAGCATACATGCGGGCGCTTCGTCAAGGAGCAGCGGCTGCCGTCAGTGCAGCCCAGCCGCGCGGGCAAGCGCCTCCAGCCGGGCCGCCACCTGGTCTGGCGTGCCATCGGGCATGCTGATGAGCGGCTCATTCATGCCCTGCGTCTGCCACGCACGCAGCCGCGCCACTACCTCATCTGGCGTGCCGACAATAGCCGTGGCATCGAGCAATCGGTCGCTTACCGCGGCAATCGCGCTCTTGTGACCACTTTCCCAGCCTTTGATAATCGCGGCCACATCCTCGTTGAATCCATGGCGACTGAGCATGTCTGCATAGAACGTGCCCATACGCCCAACGTAGAACGCAACCGGCCCGGCGGCGCGCAGACGTGCCGCGGCACGCTCCGCCTCATCCAGCACGATGGCCACCGTGAGATACGGCGCGATGCTCACCGAGCCTGCCGGTCGTCCGGCCATCTGCGAACCGGCATCGAGCTGCGCCCGCAATTCTGGATAGTCCCGCGCGGGCCAGTAGACAGGCAGGATGCCGTTGGCCACCTCTCCGGCCAACTGAATATTCTTCGGGCCAAGCGAGGCGAGGTAGATGGGGATATGGTCGCGAAGCGGCGTGAAGCGAATGGTAAAGCCGCGTTCCAGCGAGAAGATCTCTCCCTTGAAGTTGAGCGGCTCCCTGCGCAGAATCGCGTTGATAATCTGAACGTACTCGCGCGTCCGCTGGAGGGGCTGTGAGAATGGCACACCATGCCAATGCTCGACCACCTGCGGCCCGGACGAGCCTAGGCCTAGCACCATGCGTCCACCTGATCGCTCGTCCAGTGTCGCGGCGGCGGTGGCGATGACGGCGGGCGAACGTGAGAAGATATTGGCAATGCCCGCGCCCAGCTTCATCCGCGTCGTCACCCGCAGTAGATCGGCCAGCGAGGTAAAGAGCTCATAGCCCCAGGCTTCGCCCAGCCAGACAGAATCATAGCCCAGGCTATCGGCCACGCGAACGCTCTCTCGGATGGCGTCCCACTTACCAGGAAACGTTGGCGCATCGGCCACGATGCCAATGCGCAACGGCGTAGTCTCATCACTCACCGCAGGCGTATCCGACGAGCTCGCTGTCTCATCCGCGTTCACACGATGCCCCTTTCGCTGACCAGTCTGCCACGTTGCACACAGCGTAGCCACGATAGAGCAGCGCGTCAAGTTCTGGCACAACGTTTGATATACTAAAATCAATGACGCTGCTGGCTGTGCGGCGCGCGGAAACGTCCCTGACGTAGAAAGGGTAATGCAGCGTGACCACCGTGAGCGAGCGGCCCATCAGTGTCCGCCTGGCAAACGATGCCGACCGGATAGCGGCACGCACATCGATTCCCTCCGCAACCGCGCGTGGCCGGGCAAGCCTGGCGCTGCTAAAGACGGGCCAGGGGCTGCTCTGGGTGGCGGTCGAAGGCACGGGCGAGGAGGAGATGCTGGTCGGGTTGTTACTGGCCACTGCCCAGGTGCAGCCGGAGCGCGAAGAGCTGGTCGGGTATATCCATGAGCTGCTCGTGCATCCCGCCTCGCGCCGTCGCGGCGTCGCCATGCATCTGCTCGATGCGGCAGAGCATTACTTTCTCGAAGAGCATGCGTTCGCCAATGTCGAGCTGACCACCTCACCCGACAACGAGGCGGCGCTCCAGCTCTATCGCAGCCGTGGCTATACCATCTCCTCGGTACGCTTCTCCAAGCAGCGCGGTCTGCCGCCAACCGAGGAGTGCTGACGGCCCGCGGAATGGCATTATTCGTGTTTCGGGGTTGTTATTCTCAAGAACAGTGAAGGGTGGCGCTATGTCCGGCTCTATTTCATTCGATCCCGTCGCCGACCGTTATGATGACACACGCGGGTACTCTGCCGAGGTGGCGGAGCGCATTGCCACGGGATTGATGCGTGTGGGGCCGGTAGCCGCCGGTAGTCGCCTGCTGGAGATCGGAATCGGCACCGGGCGTATCGCCCTACCCCTGCTGCGCAATGGAGTGAACATCGCCGGAGTGGATATCTCGCTGCTGATGGTCGAGCGCCTGCGCGCGAAACTGGCGCAACAACAGGCGGCGGAGCCGGAACGCTCATGGGGCAAACTGACGCTGGAAATGGCGGATATGACGGCACTGCCCTTCGCCGACGACAGCTTCGATGCGGCGGTGGGAGTGCATGTGCTGCACCTCGTGCCCGAATGGCGCAAGGCGCTAGACGAGACGCTGCGAGTCATTCGCTCCGGCGGTGCACTGCTCATCGGTCAGGATGTGCATGGTGGGAGCTATCCCCATGCGGTCATCCAGGATCAGTGGCGCGACATCATCGCGCGGCTGGGGCATCCGCCCATCACCGTTGGCGCACCGGGCTTCCAGGCGATTGTGGACGAGCTGACGCGGCGCGGGCTGGCTGTCACGGTCGAGACGCTGACCACCTGGGAGGTGGAGCAGACGCCTCGTTCGGCGCTGCAATACATTGCCAGTCGCACCTGGTCGCGCACCTGGCCCGCGCCCGACGATGCGTTCGCCGAATCGGTGCGTCAACTGACCGACTGGGTCGAGCGCCACTATAAAGGTCGCATGGACACCCCGCAAAACTCGCCCCATTCGTTCAAAGTGGCGCGGGCAGCCGTCACGCACTAGCGCGGACGCAGGTGGGCGCGGAAATCAGCGAGGGTGAAGCCGCGTAACTCACCGATGGACGCGATGCTGATATCGGGCGGTGGCGTCTCAGGTGGCGCTGTCTGGGCGTAGTGGCCCTGCGCAACATGCACCGTCACGAATCGGTCGGGCATCAGGCGTTTGAGCGCAGTGAGAATGCGCCCCTTGTCATCCACCACGACGTAGAAAGGCGCAGGCCAGCGGGCCATGATCTCGTCAATGTGGTCTTCTTTGTGGACATAGATCACCGCCTGCCAATTGACCGCCGCCGCCAGCCCGCTGTGCTCGATCTTATGCGGCTGATAGACGCTATCCCCATCGGAGACAATCGTGGGCAGGCCAAGTGTCTTCAGATAGGCAATGGTCGCCATGGTTTCGGGGAAAATACGGCTGGCGAACGGATAATCCATGATGATGGAACGAAGCAGCGCCGCGCTGGCGGGGTCGGGGTGACGCTCCTCGACGCGCTCGAAGGTAAGCGGCAGGTCCACCGTGCCGGTCAGCCGCCGCACCTCTTCGTACTCACGCCAGAACGTTTCGGCCACCGAGACGCCCAGCAACTCGCGCAATTGCGCGTCCATATCGGTCTTGACGGCGTCGTTATCGAGCAAGGTGTTGTCGCAGTCGAGGAGGAAGACCACCTCCGTCTGAGGAATCGCTGCGCCTGAGTCCGCCTGAGATGAAGTCATTGCCCGTCTCCTCCTCGAATCGGCTGCGCTGCCATAGCGCCTTTGCCAATTGTCCGCAGGCATTCTAACACAGCGCGCTCAGTGCGCAGGGGCGGGCGCGCTGCTGGCAGGCGCATTCTCAATCGCCACGGTGTCCCCCGTAGCGCCGTTCGTCGCTGTTGGACGTGAGCCTGTGCCAAAGAAGAGCCGCAACAGCGTTGCCGCGCTCGTCAGACAGATAGCGCCAACGATAAATACGGGCAATGTGCCGAACTGCTGGAAAATCCAGCCAGCGAGCGTCGGGCCAATGGCGAAGCCGAGGCTCCAGGTGACGCTATAGAAGCCGCTCAGCGTCGCACGATAGCGTGAAGAGACCTGCTCCATCGTGAAGGCAGCGTAGGTAGGGTCGAAGAGGCCGCGCAGCACGATCCGCGAGAACTCCCCCGCGGCGGCCAGCGGCAGCACTGGCGCGATCCCAGTCAGCAGCATCGCGGGGGCGCTCAGATACTGCATCGTCGTCGCCGTGCGGAGCTTGCCCCAGCGGCGCACGATGCGCGGCGCGTTGAGCGCGGTCGCCCCTCCGATCAGGCCCGCCAGCGTGAAGAGCGCGCCCAGCGAGCCAGGCTGCATATGGAACTTGAGCACGAAGTAGAGCTGGAGCAGACCAACCACCGTTCCCTCGCCTGTGGTCGCCAGGATATCAGGCAGCAGCAGCTTCATGAACAGTATGACTAGCGCCTTCCGCTCCATCCGCTGTGGCGCGGGCGCTGGCTGCGGCGCAGGCTCAGCATGCGGATCGGTCGTCTCTGGCATGGGAGCAGGAATGGCAGCCGCCTCCGTTCTCGTTCGTGACGAGGGTAATTCATCGAGCGTGAACAGCGGGAGAACCGGCAGGAATGTCACGGCGGCCGCCGCCAGCATGCCGAAACGCAGGGGGATCGGCGAGAGCGCGGGCTGATTGATGATGATCGAGACCAGCTCCGGGATGAGACCGCCGATCAAGCTACCAATCGCGCCGACGCCCAATAACAAGAAGCTGTTGATCGCGAACACGCCGACCTGTTGATCTTCGCGCGTGCTTTCGGTGAGGATTGGCAGAATCGTCACCCAGTAGGCGGATGAGCACACGCCATTCAAGAAGCTGAAAATCAACAGTGAGGACGGCGATGTGCTGAGGCCAATCGCAGCCAGCGCCATCGGGTTCAGCACGCCACTAATCAAGAGCAGCGGCTTGCGTCCGATGCGGTCGGCCATCAGCCCAATCGGAACAGCCGCCACCAGCGCGCCGATCGCGGGCATCGCGGCGACCAGTCCGATGAAGTCTTTGGGGTAGCCCAGGCTATAGACGTAGAGATTGGTCGTGACCTGACCAATAAAAATCTGGAAGCCCTTGCCCAGCGTATAGAGAAGGATCAGGTAGACGTTACGCGAATAGTCCGGCAACGTCGGCCTGCGCCCACTGACCCAGGCGCGCACGCTCCCCATGTGCTCCCCCACCCTCACGGAACTGTCACAATCTGTGCTCTGTCACGGTATCACGCTTCTCATCAGTGTATGAAGAATATCGTACCACCTGACTTCATCATGAAACCCTGTCCAATGGGACAGCGCAGGCGTTACGCAGCACCACAGGGCAACCCGCAACCGGTAGGAACGCGCCACTACGGGGCGATGATAGCAACCGCCGAGCGAATTCGCAGCCCGGCGCGTCAGCTAGCTACACATTGACAGGCTATTCCCGGCCCAGCTACAATTCCATTGATTTGTCTTGAGCGGACAAGGGCGTTCGTCTCGTATGCTTTCGGCGCTCATATCATCGGCTTTCATACCTGCCGAACGATTCCAGCCGGTCGGCGACCCACCGCTCGACTCATCGCCGCGAGAGCGGCCCAGCTAACACCTGACTGTTTCGGTGACCCGCGACTGCGTGCTGGCCGCTGATACTCTGCGCAGGCCGCTAGCGGTATCTGGAGGTACGACCCGGTGAAGATTGTTATCTGCATGAAGGAGACGCCGTCAACCACGGCGGAGAAACGCTTCGGCGCCGATATGCGACTGGAGCGGCGCAAAGAGGACGCGATCATCAACCCGTTCGATGAATACAGTATCGAGGAGGGTCTGCGCCAGCAGGAGAAACACGGCGGCGAGACCATCGTGCTCTGCATGGGGCCAGAAACCGCCACCGATACGATTCGCAAGGCGCTGGCGATGGGGGCTGACCGTGGCGTGCTGGTGACCGACGCGGCGCTGGCTGGATCTGACGCCGTGGCCACCGCGCGCGTGCTGGCAGCCGCGCTCCAAAACATCGGCTTCGATCTGGCGCTCTTCGGCAGCGCCGCCGCCGATTCGTACGGTGGCATCGTGCCCAGCGCCGTCGCCGAGTTCCTCGGACTGCCGCTGCTCTCGTTCGCCACCAAACTGGATATCGACGGCACAACCGCGAAGATCGAGCGCGCGGCTGAGGTCGGCTACAACGTCGTCGAGGCCCAGACGCCCGCACTGGTCAGCGTCATGAAGTCCATCAACGAGCCGCGCTACCCTTCGATGAAGGGCATCATGCAGTCCAAGAAGAAGCCCATCGACACGATGAGCCTGGCGGACCTGGGCATCGAAGCGGGCAAGGTCGGGGCGGACGCGTCTGGTGAGAAGGCGCTCAGCGCGGAGAAGATTGCGACGCAGCGTAAGGGCGAGATATACATGGGTAACGAGGGCGCCGCCGAGCGTGTCGTGGCCTTCCTCGCGGAACAGAAGGTGCTCTAAAGATGGCTAACGACATTTGGGCATTGGCGGAAATCAACGGCGGCAGGCTGGCAAGTATCTCGCTCCAGCTGGCGAGCAAGGCCGCCGAGCTGGCGGGCACGCTGGGGAGCTCGTCCGCTGCCGTCGCCCTTGGCACGAATACACAGGCAGCCGCGACGGACCTGGGCGCGTGCGGCGTGCAAACCGTCTACGCCTCCGAGGGCAGCGTCTACGACGAATACCTGACGCAGCCCCACGTCGAGGCGCTGGCGGCGCTGATCCAGCAGCATCAGCCGCGGCTGGTGCTCTTCGGCGGCACGAATTACGGGCGCGATGTCGCGGCGAGGCTGGCGGCGCGGCTTGGCCTGGGCATCGAATATAATGTTGGCGATGTCGCTATCGAGAACGGCGAGGTCATGATGACCGTCCCAGCCTTCGGTGGCTCGCAGGCCGTCAAGATGGCGTTCCAGGGTGAGGGGACGCGGCTGCTCGGCGCGCGCCCGAATGCCTTCCCAACGAATCGTGTCGGCGGCACGGCCAGCGTCGAGAATGTGCCCGCCCCCGCGGCTCCATCCAATGGCGCGAAGGTCTCTGGCCCCTTCGGCGCGGAAGGCGCGGCAGAAGCTGGCCACCTGGGCAAAGCGCCCGACGGCCACGATATCTGGATGCCCGCGGCCAGCCGTGCCAAGCTCGAGGAGGCACAGATCATCGTCTCCGGCGGACGCGGCCTCGGCGGTCCGCAGGGCTTCGCACAGATTGAAGACCTGGCGACAGCGTTGGGAGCCAGCGTCGGAGCATCGCGCGCGGCAGTGGACGCGGGCTGGGTGCCATACGCGCATCAGGTGGGCCAGACCGGCAAGACGGTCAAGCCGACGGTCTATATCGCCTGCGGCATCTCAGGCGCGGTGCAGCATAAGGCTGGCATGGGCACATCGGGCCTGATTATCGCCATCAACAAAGACAAAGATGCGCCGATCTTCTCGTTCTGCGACCTGGGCATCGTCGGCGATCTGAACGTCGTCGTGCCACAATTGACGGCGCTCGTCAAGGCGCGCAAGGGTAGCTAGCGGACTCTCGACAGAACCGCCTGGCGGCTGAAGCCGCGGCTAAGGGCGTCTCCCTGCGGGCCGCCGCAAAGGCCGCCTCCGCGGCCTCCGGAGAGGCAGTGACGCTGGCGCGCCGTTTCGTGTTCTGGGAGCCTGCGGAGGCAGGCTTTGTGGATGCGCATCGCGCATCCCCTAGACGCGGCTTCAGCCGCCAGCCGTATGTATTCATCCCAATTCTGGCAAAGGAGCGACTGCCATGGGTCACCCCGCAATCTGGCCGACAGGCGACAACCTCATCGGCCCGGTCATCTTTGGTGTGGTGCTGGTGGCCGCCTGGGTGGCCTTCCTGCTCCGTATTCGTCAGCTGGTCAATCTGCTACGG
>Ga0207702_10002307_pt1 | contig 18250 bp, 21 predicted proteins | sample KBSCornC62_FD_184302 | JGI IMG/M metagenome (GOLD analysis project Ga0207702, IMG submission 184302) | Corn rhizosphere microbial communities from Kellogg Biological Station, Michigan, USA - KBS Corn C6-2 (SPAdes) (version 2) | ecosystem: Host-associated > Plants > Roots > Rhizosphere > Soil ...
GACACTCCCGATTTCCGCTGGCAGCAGGACGAGCAACTGCATCTCACCTTGCGCTTCATCGGCGAAGTCGAGCGGCCGATCGCCAGTGATCTGGCGGACGCGCTCGGCCGGATTCATTCCCGCGCGTTCGAACTCAGGATCAATGGGACCGGCCGGTTCGAACAGCGCAACAGCGGCGCCTTGTGGGCGGGCATCGAGCCCAAAGTGCCGGTCGCCGCTCTCTCCGCCAAGATCGAGCGCGCTTGCCAGCAGATCGGGCTGGAGCCCGAACGCCGCGCCTTCCATCCGCACATCACGCTCGCCCGCTGGAAAGGCCGCCGCACACGCGAAGTCGGGGATTTCCTCACCCGCACCCGCGGGCTCGCATCCGAGCCGTTCCCGGTCGACTCATTCATTCTTTTCGAAAGCCGCCTCTCCCGCCACGGCGCCCATTATGAGGAGGTTGCGAGCTATCCGCTCGGCTGACCCGCCGCCCGCTCCCGCCGCCAGAGGATGTAACTGTAGACGATAGGGACGCCGGCCATCACCGCGACAAGGCCGAACACCAGCATCCGCGCCGTCCACCCCTGGAGAGGCAGGAAGGCAGCGATCACCATGATCACTCCGGCCGCCATCATCAATTTGCCGCCCAGACGGTGGGTCTTGATCCACACCTCCTCGCTAGACAACGTCCACGGGGTTCGGATTCCTACCAGGAACATGCTTCTCGACTTGCCGAGCTGGTTGCCGATCAGGACGAACAACAGGCCGACGCCCACCATCTTAAGGCCATTGACCGGCGCTGCCCAGTGGAGCGCGGCTGAAACCACCGTGAATTCAACCAGGCAACTGACGAGAAGGATGCCCGCCCACGCCGCCGTCACCAGCCCCTGGCTCCGCTTCAGATGCTCTTCGCGCGGCTCGATAGCCGGGAGCAAATAGAACAGCAGCGAGATGGCGCCCGTGATCGCCGCCGGCATCAGAAGCGCTTTCCATTTGCCCGCAAAGCCGTTCGGATTTCCGGCCGAATCCCAATGGATCGGCAATTTCGCGCCGTCCGGCACCAGCCCAGCGACCCAGACGGCAATCGCAACCATCGCGATTACCAGCACCAGCGACACGATGGCCATCGACTTGCGGTTCATTGCTTTTCGTCCTTCCCATCGGGCGCGAGCCCCATTCTGCCCATGAACCCCAGCAGCACTTCTTCGAGCACCGAGAGATTGAGGCTGTAGATGATGCTCGTCCCATCCTTGTCGGCGTGGATCAGCCCGGCGTCCTTCAGCTTGGCAAAATGGCCCGACAGGGTCGGCTTGCTGACGTCGAACTGGGCGGCGATCACTCCCGCGCTCATGCTGCCCTTCTTGAGCAACTCGAGAATTTCGCGCCGCGTCGGGTGGGCCAAGGCTTCGAACAGCTGGTTCATTAGTCTTTAGCCTAATTACTAACAATGACGCGAGTCAAGCCCTGACGAGAACGTTACAGGTCTCGCCGCTGCGCGACGCGCAGAGTTTCACCGGTCAGGAAGGTGCCTTGAACGGACGTCCAACCCACCGACCGGGGTCGTTTCCGCGATCCTTGAGAAGCTTGCGATCAGATTTCGCCCCTTGTTCATCGCGGCTTTAAGCGAAGGGAGCGCAAGCGACGCCGCGTGATCTTCCCTGCTTTGCCACACCTCGGTCACCCATAGGGAGTTCGCATCCGAGGAATCCACAGCAACGATATAGCTCAGGCAACCTGGCAGAGCGTCGCCCGCGACGGCCTCTAAAAGTATCTTCGTGAGCTGATCCCGATGTCCGGGCTGCGCCACTATCTTGCTGATCAGGCCATACATTTTTCTGTCTCCGGGCGGCAGCGCCGCGGCATTGCCAGCCAAGGTGGCGATCGAGAGTACTCCCGCCGAGAAGCTTCGGCGGTCAATGTTCATGTCGAGCAACCGTCATCTTGCGAAGCGACGACCGCACGTCGCCGATCGCGGCGGTGGAGCCGTTTGCTTGAAACGCGACGTATCCGTCGGGTCGCACCAGCCTCACTCCTTCGGTCGGACTCGCACGAACCTCCACAACCTCGTCCATTTCATTGGTGAGGTCGGTGGCCGCATCGCTTGTCGATTGATCGGCTCCATCACCGATCATTAGCACGAACTTGCTGCAGATTCCGCTGCCGCCGCGCAGGCTGTCATCGAAATAGCGCTGGCCGTTGCCGCTGACGATAGGACTGCCGGAATAAGAGACGCCGAGCTGCGATAGCCGCTTCACCATCGTGTGGCGGAAGGCGGGAAGCCGGAATAGTATTGGGATAGCAAGGTCACGCGCCGTTTGCGCAAACCTGTTGGGCGTGCCGAGTGCCCTCGTCATGAGGTCGGTCATCCGGATCACTCGTCGAATGGCAGGCGTGCGCTCCGCGTCGTAGCTGTCGATCAACAGCGCGCTGGCATGGCCGCGAAGCGCGAGATCCAGCTTCCACACTAGGTTCCACGCGTCGTGAAGCCCGGTATTCATCCCCTGTCCGCCGATCGGACTGTGAATGTGGGCAGCGTCTCCCGCCAGGAAGACGCACCCAACTCGCAGATGCGTCACCTGCCGGTGGTGAACACGGAAATAGCTGCTCCAGTGAAGGGAACGAGCTTCCATTTGTCTCGGGCCGCGCTCCCTGAGGAGGCGCTGGACCAGCTCGAGCGACGGCTGCTCGTCCCCGACCTCGGGAACGGTCGCAACCATCCGCCGCCGGGTGGAGCTCATCGGGAAGATCGCTAGCGGACCATGCTCGCTGGGACAAAGTTGCAATTCGTCGGCGGGAACCGTTTCGTTCGTCTCGATATCCGCCAGCATGAATGTGTCATCGTAAGCACCGCCCTGGAATTGCAGATCAAGCGTGTGTCGGACGGCGCTATGTGCACCGTCGCAACCGACCACGTAAGCGGCTTTCAACTCGCGCCGCTCGCCATTCCAATCCAGCGTTACGGAGACGCAATCGTCGCGCTGGACTGCGGAAACGAAGCTTGTCTGATACTCCACCGTCCCGCCCTTGCCCCGGAGCTCTTTGACTAGAATCCGTTCCGTCACGTCCTGCGGTACCATTGCGACGAACGGATATGGGCTCTCTTCAGGAGCGAACTGAATTCGCGCCAGGGTTCGGGACGGCTCCTCCATTGCGATCCGGGTAACGCGCTTTGCCGTCTCCAGAAAGGGAGCGGCAATGCCGGCCATGTCGAAAATCTCCATCGTCCGCGGCATCACCGCCAGCGCTTTCGAATGGTCGGACTGCCCGGATTTCGCCTCGACCAGAATCCAGCGCAGGCCCCGCCGCGCACATTCATTGGCGAGAAACAGACCCACCGGGCCGGCACCGACGATCAGGATATCCGTGTCTGTGGTGTCGGCCATATTCAGCTCCTGCTCGTGGTGATCCCAAACGCCTCGGCCCCAAGCTGCCCGGGAACGAGATAGTCATCGAACCAGATATGCGGGAGTTGATCCGCTTCCCTGAGCCATTCGCCAACGAGAGGATGTTTCAGAACCTCGTTCATCCAGTTCCTTGTCATGGGAAAATCGTCCATCGGCGGATTGTGGCGCGACAGGCGGATCACGGTCGGTGTCAGCGCGAAATCGGCGAGCGAGACTCGTCCAAACAAAAAAGGGCCTTCGCTCTTCGATAAAATGCGCTCGAGGAATCCAAAAAGCCCTGCGCATTCTGAAACTTCATCCGCCGTGAGACTTCTCTTGCGAGGATAGAAACTGCTTTCGAACGAAATGCGATGGCAGATGTTGGACAAGCCCGAATGCTGCCACGCAACGACCGAGCGCGCTTCTGCGCGCGCCAGCATGTCCGCCGGCAACAATTTGCCCTCGGCGAGGTCGTTTGCGAACTCCATGATTGCAAGCGAGTCGAACACGGCGATGCCGTAAACGACGAGGACCGGGACGCTGCCAGAAGGGCTAAACTCGCCGATTCTGGCCAGCCCTTCGAACCGCTGGGGCCGCCGTATGTCGATGATTTCTTCATGAAAGTCGCATTGGGCGGCCCTGAGGGCCAGCCATGCGCGCATCGCCCAACTCGATGCGTTCTTGGTTCCCGAATAGAAAATCGGCAGAGACATTCAATATGCCTGGCGCGAATACTCTCCGCGCTCCATCTGAACTCCCAATCGTTTGATTACGTCCTGCGGACTAAAGTTGATCCGGCGATATTCCTCCTGAGCCGCCTGCCTTGCCACCTGATATGCCTCTTCATTGGTCCAGACCGCGGTGGTGACGACGTTGTAGTGACCGGGTCCGCTCTCCTTCGTGTAGATCCACCCCTCAACGTAGCCCGGCAGTGATCTTAGGAAAGGCGTGGTGGTCCGCACCGCCTCCATGAACTCTGCAAGGTTTTCCTCAGGCACGATAAAAAGATCGACGAGCACTTTTTCCACGTTGATCCTCTTTTTCCAAAAGATGCTGCCGCAACCACGAAGCAGTTCAGTTCATTCGGCGTGAAACATCCAGCGGACTCCGAATTTGTCATTCAGCGCGCCGTACAAGAATGGCATCTCCTTCAAGGGATCGGTGACGTCCGCATCTTCGGAAAGTCGCTCGAACACCTGCGTCAGTTCGTCGCGCGTCCCGCCGCTGAAATACATGCAGACCGTGTTTCCACTCACCGGCGTTTGGTCCGGACGCATCCAGTCAGAGGCAGAAATATCGAAGCCTGCGCCTAGCAAACGCGCGTTCAGTACCTTGTTGTGCAGATTTGGCGGCGTGTGGTCTTTCAGAACGGATTCGCCCACACGAGTCATGCTCAAGTCGCCACCGATGCGCGCCCGGTAGAACTCCATCGCTTCCCCGCAGGCGCCATCGAACAGCAGATAAGGAGTAAGATTCATCATGATGATTGCCCCTGATTATTGCCGTGTTGCACTGCTCCTTTGCCATCATGAAGTACCGGTGTAAGAGGCTTTGTACTCCTAGTAGTCGGAATACCTGTTATGGCTTCCGCAGCGACGAAAGCAGCTGATGCTCGCGAAGAGCTGAAAGCGTTCCTACGCGCGCGGAGAGCAGAACTTTCACCCGACTCGGTGGGTCTTCCGCGAGGTTCGCGCCGGCTGACCCCAGGCTTGCGCCGGGAAGAAGTCGCGCAACTCGCGGGCGTCGGCCTCACCTGGTACACCTGGCTTGAGCAGGGCCGAAATATCCGGGTTTCAGCTGAGGTTCTTGATCGCATTGCCACAGCATTGCGCTTATCGCCGAGCGACAAGACCTATCTCTTCGCGCTCGCTGGGCATTCGCCGCCAGTCGCGAGCGGCAGTCAGCCGGCCATCAGCGAGGCTATGAAACTGGCGTTGACCAGCATCGAGACCAGCCCGGCGGTAATTGTGAATGCCCGCTTCGACATAATTGCTGCCAATGCACTCGCGCGATCATTGCTCGAACTTGACCAGAGCGCGGGCCCTTTCGCGCATAATCTGATCTGGCGCGCGTTCATGGATCCGGCCTTGCGGTCCCCGATGTCCTCGCGAAACGAGCGGCGGAAAAGCGCGGTAGGAATTCTTCGCTCCAACTACGCGTCGAGAATTGGCGACCCTCATTTCGAAGAGCTGCTGCAGGCTTTGCGAGAGACAAGCGACGAGTTCGCACGAACCTGGGACAATTGCCGCACGGAGTCCCTGGCGCCGGCGCGCTTTCAGCTGGAATCGGCCAGACTGGGCAAACTTAGTATTTGCGCCGCGGGCTTCACCATCCCGGAGCATCCAGGCTTTCTCATGATCGTCTACGCTCCGGCGGACGATGCAACCGCAGCCGCTTTCCGCCAGGAAGCCGCACGGATGCCAAGGCCGCCCGACGCCGCGCCTGTTATATCAGCAGGATAAGGCGGGAATCCGTTGTACCCAGCGGTAGCAATCGGCCGCGATAATCCCCATTTCCTATTTGCAGCGCGTTGACGGTTCGGGGCGGCTGCAATAATCTGGAACAAAGCTGGAACGAAGCAGGCCAATGCTGACCCACATTACTGTCCGCGGCGCGCGCGAGCACAACCTCAAGGGGATCGACGTCGAGATCCCGCGCGAGAGCCTGACGGTCATCACCGGCCTCTCCGGCTCGGGCAAATCCTCCCTCGCCTTCGACACCATCTATGCCGAGGGACAGCGCCGGTACGTGGAGTCGCTCTCCGCCTACGCGCGCCAGTTCCTGGAGATGATGCAGAAGCCCGATGTCGAGCACATCGACGGCCTCTCCCCCGCCATCTCGATCGAGCAGAAGACCACGAGCAAGAACCCGCGCTCGACCGTCGCCACCGTCACCGAAATCTACGACTATATGCGGCTTCTGTGGGCGCGCGTGGGTATCCCCTACTCGCCCGCCACCGGCCTTCCGATCGAGGCGCAGCAGGTCAGCCAGATGGTCGACCGGACGATGGCCCTCCCCGACGGCAGCCGGCACTACCTCCTCGCGCCGGTCGTCCGCGGCCGCAAGGGCGAGTACCGCAAGGAACTCGCCGAGTGGCAGAAAGCGGGCTTCACCCGGGTGCGGATCGACGGCCAATTCTACGCGATCGAGGACGCGCCCGCGCTCGACAAGAAATACAAGCACGACATCGAGGTGGTGGTCGACCGCATCGTAGTCCGCGAAGGGATCGAGTCCCGCCTCGCGGACAGCTTCGAGACGGCGCTGAAGCTGGCCGAGGGGCTGGCGTATCTCGATCCTGCCGATCCTCCCCGGGACGGGGAGGGGGACCAGCCGAAGGCTGGTGGAGGGGCGTCGGGAATGAAGCTCGATTTCGGCGCACCCGGCCGCATCGTCTTCTCCGAGAAATTCGCTTGCCCCGTCAGCGGCTTCACCATCGCCGAGATCGAGCCGCGGCTCTTCTCCTTCAACGCGCCGCAGGGCGCGTGCCCCGCCTGCGACGGCCTCGGCGAGAAACTGGTGTTCGACGAGGATTTGGTCGTCCCTAACCACGCGGTCAGCATCGCCAAGGGCGCGGTGGCGCCGTGGGCGCGCTCCAACCCGCCTTCGCCCTACTACATGCAGGTCCTCTCCAGCCTCGCGCGCGAGTTCGGCTTCTCGCTCGACGTGCCCTGGCGCGACCTTCCCGACGAGGCGAAGCGCATCATCCTCCACGGCACCGGCGGCAAGCCGGTCACCCTGCGCTTCATCGACGGCCGCCGAAGCTATGAGGTGAAGAAGCCGTTCGAGGGCGTGATCGCCAACCTCAATCGCCGGATGCTCCAGACCGAAAGCGCGTGGATGCGCGAGGAGCTATCGCGCTACCAGAGCTCGCTGCCGTGCGAAGTCTGCCACGGCGCCCGACTCCGCCCCGAAGCGCTGGCGGTGAAGGTCGCCGGCGAGGACATCTCCATCGCCTCCCGCCGCTCGGTCGCCGACGCGCTCGCCTGGTTCGCGAGCCTGCACGAAAAGCTCAGCCCCACTCAGAACGAAATCGCCAAGGCCATCCTCAAGGAGATCAACGAGCGCCTGGGCTTCCTGCACAATGTCGGCCTCGATTACCTGCACCTCGACCGCAAGTCCGGCACCCTCTCCGGCGGCGAAAGCCAGAGAATTCGCTTGGCGAGCCAAATAGGTTCAGGATTATCCGGCGTTTTGTACGTATTGGACGAACCGAGCATCGGCCTCCACCAGAAGGACAACGACCGTCTGCTCGAGACACTCAAGCGCCTCCGCGGCCTCGGCAACACCGTGCTGGTGGTCGAGCATGACGAGGAGGCGATCCGAACCGCCGACCATATCATCGACATGGGCCCGGGCGCCGGGGTGCACGGCGGCGAGGTTGTGTGCGCCGGCCCGCTCGACACCCTTCTCGCCTGCACCGACAGCGTCACCGCCGATTATCTCTCCGGCCGCCGCGAGGTCGCCGTCCCCGCCAAGCGCCGCAAGGGCAACGGCAAGAAACTCACCGTCCACGGCGCCACCGCCAATAACCTCCAGGCCGTCACCGCCGCCTTTCCGCTCGGCACCTTCACCTGCGTCACGGGCGTCTCGGGCAGCGGCAAGTCCTCGCTCACCATCGATACGCTCTATGCCGGCGCCGCCCGCAGCCTCAACGGCGCGCGAATCCCCTGCGGCCCGTGCAGCCAGATCACCGGCCTCGAGCAGCTCGACAAGGTGATCGACATCGATCAGTCGCCGATCGGCCGCACCCCGCGATCCAACCCCGCGACCTACACCGGCGCCTTCACCAACATCCGCGACTGGTTCGCCGGCCTGCCCGAAGCGAAGGCCCGCGGCTACAAGCCCGGCCGCTTCTCCTTCAACGTCAAGGGCGGCCGCTGCGAGGCGTGCCAGGGCGACGGCCTCATCAAGATCGAGATGCACTTCCTCCCCGACGTCTACGTCACCTGCGACGTCTGCCACGGCGCCCGCTACAACCGCGAGACTCTGGAGGTGAAGTTCAAGGGCCGCTCGATCGCCGACGTGCTCGACATGAACGTCGAGGAGGCGGCCGAGCTGTTCAAGGCGGTCCCCGCCATCCGCGACAAGATGCGGATGCTCGAAGAGGTCGGCCTCGGCTACATCAAGGTTGGCCAGCAGGCGACGACCCTCTCCGGCGGCGAGGCGCAGCGCGTCAAGCTTTCGAAGGAGCTCTCCCGCCGCGCCACCGGCAAGACGCTCTACATCCTCGACGAGCCCACCACCGGCCTCCATTTCGAGGACGTCCGCAAATTGCTCGAAGTGCTCCACCGCCTGGTCGAGCAAGGCAACACGGTGGTGGTGATCGAGCACAACCTGGACGTCATCAAGACCGCCGACTGGGTGATCGATCTCGGCCCCGGCGGCGGAGTGAATGGCGGCCGCATCATCGCCGAGGGCCCGCCGGAGGTGATTGCCGACACGCCGATCTCCGCGACTGGCCAGTATCTGAAGCCACTGCTCGCCCGCGCGAGTAGTGCCCCTGCGGCGGCAGGGGCCCAGAGTTCCCCGGCGAAGGCCGGGGCCCAGCCCGTCAAAAAGACCCGGCGAAGCCGCAAATCCGCTGCCGAAGACGAATTCCCGGACCTGATCGCGGCGAAGTAGCACCCCTGCGAAGGCAGGGGTCCAGCCCGGAAAGAAGAGTCTGGGCTCCTGCCTCCACGGGTCCGCAGGAGCACGCAGATGTGATACCGCAGCACCCATGCTCTTACCGGCTGTGTTCCTGGCTCTGTCCCAAGTCGCCGCCGCCCCCGCTCGTCCTGAGGAGCCGCGCAGCGGCGTCTCGAAGGGCCGTCCTGAGCTCGCGCTTTCGGATATCACCCCCATACCCGCTCGTCCTGAGGAGCCGCGCAGCGGCGTCTCGAAGGGCAGTCCTGAGCCCCCCACCCCCCTCGTCTCCCACTCCCACCTCTTCGCCCTCCCCGGCGGCGCCGTCGGCTACGTCCCGGCGAGCGCAACCCTTCATCCGCCCCTGCTCGTCCTCCTCCACGGCGCCGGGCACCGGCAGACGGAGATGGTCGAGCATTTCGAGGCGGAGGCGGACATGCGTGGCCTCGTCCTGCTCGCTCCGGATTCGGCCGGCGAGACCTGGGATGTCGTCGAAACCGCCAAGGAACCGCCGTCGATCGATTCCCCGCTCGCCAACCGGCTGTCGCACCGCTTCGCCAGCAGCCGCGATGAAAAGCGCGTGGACGCCGCAATCGCCAGTCTCGCCAGCATCGTTCCCATCGACCGGGCCCGCACCGTGCTCGCCGGCTTTTCCGACGGAGCGACCTTCGCCTTGGCGATGGGCCTGTCGGCCAGCGAGCATTTCGCGGCGGTGATCGCCTGGTCACCGGGCATCGCGATCCGCGACGTCAGCCCCGCGCGCGGCCGCCGGGTGTTCGTCAGCCACGGCCGGCAGGATCCGATCCTGAAGTTCGAAGTCACCTGCGGCGAGATCGTGCCGCTGCTCCAGAGCGAAGGCGCGGACGTGACCTTCCTCCCCTTCGACGGCGGCCACGACGCCCCGCCGCCGGTGAAGGACGCGTTGCTCGACGCGGTGTTCGGGAGATCGGCGGGGTCGGTGGTGCTACCGCTGCCCGCGAGCGCGGCGACTTGCGAGGTGCCGGGAGAGAGGGAGCTGCCGACGTTTTGAGCTAGAGGATTTCGCTCATTGATTGGGCGGAGTAGCTAGGTTTGCCAACAGTCGCGACCTGAAACCGTCAGCACATGACCACAGAGGATTCGATCCAAAGTCGCTACCCAATCTGAGATGGAGGAGAAGTAATCCTCCAGATCTCCTTCCGTAAACTCAGTGGGGCTTTCGTGAGCTATCGAATTTCGAACGTCTATGAAGGAGCGCATCTTCAACGCAACGTCGGATTTCATTCTACGGGACATCTCAGCGATTACACCTAAGTATCCAAAGCGAGCAATCAGCGCCTCGATATTATCTGGCGTCGGGAATTTCTTCTCGTTGATTATTGTTGCGTAGAATCTGTATTGAGGGATGCTAGTTTCAATGTCGAACCAATCCAAGCCGCTCCGGCTTCCTTCCATTTTTTCAAGCGCCTCTTTCTCTGCGCCGGTGACGATGAAGTTCCGGAGTGTTCCCTCATTGGCCTTTAGGTACAGCAAGTTTCGCAGGCGAGAGGGAAGGTGTCCGACCGGCTTTTTTCGCTTTTGCAGCTGGTACATCCAGCTCGAAAGAACTTGAAAAAGGTAATCCTCGAACGCGGCCGAAAGGTGAAAAACTGCAGCGTGGAAGGTCAATATCCGAATGTCTGCAGGAAGTGACTTCGGTCTCACCTTCGCATAGCGGAATGTTTTGCGAAGGCCCGCAACACGGCCTGAGAACTCGTCACGTGCTGCGCTCCTAGAGTACGGCATTAGGCGGGAGGGAACTCCCGCTCGAGAAACTGCTTAAATTGGTTAATGCGATAACGAACCAAAGGCTCATCGCTGGTCGATGCAGTGATGGCCCGCTTGAATTGCTCCTGTTCCTGAAGCTCCCGATACCTGCCAAGAAATGATTTTCTTGGCCCGGCGGTGAGATTTGGCACCTCGGCATTCGAGCGGATCACGCCGACCATTTGAGCATCGAAAATTGCTGAATTGAAATTTCCCTCAGCTTTCAAATTGCTGTCGAGAAGACGGAACGCACGTTCACCAAACAGGGATTTGACTACATCGACGGTGACTTTGAACTGCTCCGACCAGTCTTCGATCGAAGCGCTATTTCGGTTTTCTCCTGCAAACTGATTAAGAAAGCTGGCGAGCGGTTTCTGGTAGGCTCGTAACGAGTTCGACAGCGCAATGAATCGCAATATCAGCTCGGCACCCCGCATACGCTTGTCATCTCTAATCCCGCTAAGCTCCTGCCACGGCTCGTATTCTCCGAGTTCATCCAGCCGCTCCATGAGTGCGCCATGGTAAAGACCATGACGCAACTCCTGTGGATTCAATTGCACCGCGCCAGTGTTCAGTCTCTCGAAAACGTCGAACTTGATTTGCGCGTGGGTTTCTTTGAGAATAGTGATGCAGCGGAGTGTTCGGTTTTCAATATGACGTTGAAAACGAGGATCTAATTCGCGGAAACGAAGACCATTTAGGTCAGGGTATGCCCTAAGACCTCGTAGAGGAAACTGATTCTCAATGAATAAGCGAATGCTCCAGATCCGCTGATTGCCATCGATCACCTTAAGCGTTTCATCCGGCTCTTGGTCTAGATAGATCACCGGAATCGGGCACTGGATAATTAGGGATTCGATTAGCCTAGATGCCTGCGCTCTGTTCCAAACGTATTTGCGTTGGAACTCTGGGATAACGATCTTCTTCTGCTTAAGAAGATCCATGATCGTCGAGATCGTAAAGTCGTACGTTTCTGTTTGGAGCCGCCGCTGCTCCAGCGGAATGTTCAGATATTCTTCCGTTTCTTCTTGGGATCGCACCGGAAACAAAATGTCAGCCAGCTCGCGCTGGGATGTTCTACGAATTGGCATCAGGTTCTCCGGACAATCACGCTAGTGCACTATGGAAAGTCCGCAATAGTTTTCGTGAAGACATAGGTCAGTGCAACGAACCCCGGCCTCCACCGCGCCCCTCAATTCGGAGTCGCGGCCACCGGCTGAACGCTCGCGGGAACCGGAGCTGCCGCGGCCCCCGCCTGCACCGGAGCCGCTGCGACCGGCGCTGACGCCATCACGGGCACCGCCGACGCCGGCACGGAGTAAGCAACCGGCACTTTGGTGAAAGCGGTGACGACTTGCCCCGGAAGCATGACCGCCGACCGGCCGCTGATCCAGATCGATCCGAACAACGCACCGACCGTGTTGCCCTTGCCCTCCTGCCGGTGGACCCCGCTCAACGGAAACAGGAGCCCGTTCGCGCTTACACTCTCGAAGGTGACGTCGAACTTGCCGGATTTTCCGCCGATCGCCCGGCCGGTTTTCATCGTGACCACCCCGATCGCTTTCGATCCGCGCGGGATCACGAGAACGCCGTTATCGGTGACGTCGTTCACAACGATGAAGTCGAGCTGCACCCCTTCCGGCAGATGCTTGCTGGTGATCTCCTGCGTCGGAGTGAGGCTGACCAGAGTGCCCGCGGGAAGAACGCGGGTGACCATCGCCGGAGCCACGGGAGCAGTTGCCGGAATTGCCGCTTGCTGAGTCTGCGCCTGCTGTAGCGGGACCCATTTCGGTGATGCTGCTGCTTGCGGCGAAGCGGCTTGTGCGGCGGCGAACGCCGCGAGTGCGATAGCTGAAGTCATGTCTTTACCCCCGTTGCGACTCGCTCTCCGAGCACGAGCGCATCGGCAAGCTGACCCACTTTGTTAAATTTGGGAATAGCAAAGGCGGAAAAGGCCACTAACCCTTGTATCCCGCCCCGATCATCATCTCCCGCGCAGTTCGCGGGAGCCGCGCCTGCAGCCATCGAACGATCACCTCGCCCTCCGCCTCGTCGACCCAGTCGGCGAAGTGAATGCTCTTGCCGCGACAGGCGAAGCGCCCCGCGCCCGACTTCGGCTTGAAGAACACGTAATGCACATGTGCCTTGCCGTCGTCACCCTTCGGATCACCGCTGACCAGTTCCCGGATATCGGAGGCACGGTAACGGAAGGTCCGCCGAAGCGGTCCAATCCCGCGGCTGACGACCAGCTCTCCGCGCGTAACGGCCCATGTTTCGGTGCCGAAGAACTCCCCCACAAAGGCAAACAGCAGCATGAACAAGCACAAGGCAATCACCGCCATCATCGCATCGCCGAACCAACTGTGCTTGTGAAAGAGATGCGAAATCCCTTGGAGTTGATGCGCTATTACGAGTCCGAAAGCGGCGCCCACCACCTTCAAGTCACGGCGCGGAAGCACGCGCAATTGCTCCACGCCATCGCGCCATTCCTTGCGGACATGGTCGGCGAGCACGGGCGAATAGGGGAGATCCATCCCGCTGAGGTTAGCTCAGGTTAAGAACGGCGCAAGCGGCCCCACACCGCGTTAATCCGCATTCTCCAGGAACCGCACCTCGACCTCGCGCCCGTCGATAAAGCTTCGCCCGTCCCGTTCCGAATAGCCGTCGAGCAGCCGCGCGTTAATGCCGACCTTGCCGTAGCTCTCGCCGGTGGATCGCCAGTCGGTGAAGCAGCCGCAGCTGGGGCAGTGGTGGAGCGAGATCATCCGGTCGCCCCAGATGTAGGCCACCGTCTCGCCCTCGATCCTCACGCTGCCGTCATCGGGATAATAGGCCATCAGCGAACCGATCTTCCGGCAGAAGCTGCAATTGCAGCGGCCGAGCCATTCGGGCGCGTGCGGCACCTCGATCCTGACCGCCCCGCAATGGCATGAACCCTTCATCTCGCCAGCCTAGCGCAAGGCGGCGCTGTCCTACAGAGGGCGCTTTGTGCTTCACAATCGTCAATGCGAGTCCCACCCGAGCTACCGGGCAAGAGCGCCCTTCCCTTCGCGACAGTGGGCACCCGCCTTTTACCGAAAGTGACAAAGCTTACACACCCCACCCCCTCGGGTGCGGGTACGCGTACGCGCGCGCTGCCGCTGCCAACTTTGCCAACTTCGGCTCAAAAGCGACACTTGCTCGAAACCGCGCGGCATGGTCAAGCCAGTCAACTTTCTCTCGGGAAAGTGTCACCCTCGCCGCTCTTTTCCCCTCCGTGTTACTCCTCTATGGCACGGCGAGCTTGCTCGGCGAAGGAGAGTCGGAAAAGTGCGTTGTCCGGAATGCGCGGCCGAGGTGAGCCCGCTGCGCGAATTCTGCCCTGGCTGCGGGACTCCGACCGATCCGGCCGCGCGCCAGCATTTGAAATCGGCGCGGGAGGGCGGCCGCGATCCTTCCAGCCGCAGGGGCCGCACGCCGGAGGAGCTGAAGCGCAACCGCAAGATGGTGCTGATCGCCGGCGGCGTGCTTCTGGTGGCGATGGCGGCGTTCGGCAGGATCGGGCCGTTCCACGGCTTCCAGGGCCCCAGGGACATCCATATCGATACGCGCTTCAATCCGGTGCGCGTGGACAATGAGGCGATCACGATCGGCGCGCCCGAGCTGTTCGAGGCCTATCACACCGATTCCGATGCTGCGAACCGGCGCTTCGGCGGCCGCCAGATGGTGGTGACCGGCGCCTTCGTCCGGACCGTTCCCGACGGTTACGGAAGCATCGACATGCGGCTGCGGACCAATCACCCCGACCTGCCGCTCGGGATCGATCTCGACGACCATTCGGTCGATGCGGCGACGAAGCTGCAGCCGGGCGAGCTGGTGACGGTCAGCTGCCAGAAGGTCGCCGGGACGGGCGACGATCCCTGGCTCCAGGATTGCGTGATCCAGCCGCCGGCGATTGCGGCGAATGCCGGGCCGGGAGAGAATGCCGGCGCCGGGGGCTCAGGGCCGCCAGCACCGCCTGCGCCACCCTCGCCGGGCGGCTGATCGGCATTCTCGTCATCCCGGACTTGATCCGGGATCCGCCTATCCTTGAGACAGAAGCTCCCTTGCTGCGCAAAGCTTCGCTTCTGTTCGGTGGCTCGGGCTTTACTTCAGCTCGAGGACGACCGGCCCCGACACCGGATCGGTGTCGCCGTCCAGCATATCCCTGAAAGTGTCGAGAGTGGCGATCATGCTCGGGCGCGCATCGGCGAGCGCGTCCATGCTGTCCCACTCGCCGATGATGCAGAATTTCTGCTCGCCGGTCTTGATGAGGTTCACGTGCCTGAGGCCGGGCCATTCGCGGTCCACGCGTGCGTGTGCATCGATGAAGTCCTGCTCCCGGCCCGGCTTCACGGTGAAGCGGACGGCGTTGAACGCGGTCATGGCTTTGCTCCCGTTGTTGTTCTGATGCCGGAACAATACTCCTCCGGGCGAGGCAAGGGAACTGCAACCGGATTCAGGGTGAGGTCACCCCATCTTCAGCGGCGAGGCTCCGGCCGAGACGATCAGCCGAAGCAGCGCGGCCCCGTCCTGCTCGATCGTCACGTGCGCTCCGAAAAAGGGTTTGCCGACGGCGACCTGGTCGGATGCGATGGCGAGCGTGGCGGCCACGGCGCACTTGCGGACGCTCTCCTGATCCGGCGCTTCCTGTTCCTCGGAGCTGCTGAACTCCTCGTTCTCGATGATGATCTTGTATTTTGCCATTTGGCAGCAGCGCAGCCGCTGCTGCTTTGTTCCGTACCTTGGGGTGGATCAGTGCGAACGCAATTTGCTGTCCTATCGCGGGCGATCTGTGGCTTATGCGGCAGATGCGGTTTGCCGGACAGTTTGTCTTCCCTTGCAGCTGCATCCCCTCGCGCGCGCGCGCGTACTGCCAACTTTGCCAACTTCCGCGGATGATGTGAGGGATTAGGCGATGTGCAATCTCTATACGCAGACGCGCTCGGTCGAGGCGCTTCGCCAGATTCTCGAGTCGCTGCAGATGCCGGTTCGATTTCCGGAGGGCATTCCGAACCTCGCGCCACGCGACATCTGCATCACCGATCCGGCGCCGATTATCCGGCGCTCGACCGAGGAGCAGGACAGCTACGACCTCGTCGTCCGCCGCTGGAGCTGGCCGGGGCCGGGCGGCAAGCCGGTCTACAATTTCCGCTCGGAGGGGCGCGAGTTCGGGTCCGGCCGCTGCCTGATCGTCGCCGACGGTTTCTATGAGTTCACCGCGCCCGCCGATCCCAAATCCAAGCGCAAGGACCGCTGGCTATTCACCTCGCCGGACGACGGGATGCTTGGGATTGCGGGGCTGGTCCGCTCGACTCCCGATGTAGGGGAAGCGTTCACGATGCTGACGACGGAGCCGGGGCCGGACGTTGCACCCTATCACAACCGGCAGGTGGCGGTGCTGCCTCCCGGCGATTGGAAAGCGTGGCTGGATGGATCGGTGGCGGCGCGCGGCCTGTTGAAGCCGCTTCCGGAGGGCACGCTCACGGTGCGCCACTCGGCGCGGTGACCGCCCGCCCCCCGGTGTCTCAACCGCGCCCGGCGAAGCTTAGCAGCGTCCGCCGTGCATTGCGTTCTGGGTGCAGTCCGCGGCCGAATTCACGTCGGCGGCGGCGCCGCGGACGGTGTTGCAAGCAGCAATCGCCAGACAGGTGCCGATCACCAGACCGGCGAAAACCAGGCGAGCCATGATAATACTCCTTTAGACCAAATGCCCCGAGCAATCATGGCGTGGTTAATGGCCGCTTGTCCAGCGGCCGCGCGAGCGGTTCGTCGCAAGCCGTATTCGCTTCGACTCTTAGCGCCCACTATCCGCTAGACGGCGACGGGGGCGGCGATGTGCGGGTGCGGATCGTAATTTTCGAAAACGAAATCCTCGGGCTCGTAATCGAGCAGCCCCTGCCCGCGGTCCTTGATCACCAGCTTGGGAAGCGGGCGCGGTTCGCGGGTCAGCTGAAGCCGCACCTGCTCCATGTGGTTGGAATAAATGTGGCAATCGCCGCCGGTCCACACGAACAAGCCGGGCTCGAGCCCGCACTCGCGCGCCAGCATGTGGGTCAGCAGCGAATAGCTGGCGATGTTGAACGGCACGCCGAGGAACATGTCGGCGCTACGCTGGTAAAGCTGCAGGTTCAGCCGCCCCGCCGCCACCTGCGTCTGGAAGAGGCAGTGACAGGGGGCGAGCGCCATTCTGTGAATCTCGCCGGGATTCCAGGCGGTGACGATCTGCCGCCGGGACGATGGATCTTTCCTGATGAGTTGGACGAGCCCAGCGATCTGGTCGATGTGGCGGCCGTCGCTGGTTTCCCAATCCCGCCACTGCTTGCCGTAAACCGGCCCCAAGTCGCCATTCTCATCCGCCCATTCGTCCCAGATGCGGACGTTGCGGTCCTTCAGCCAGCGGATGTTGGTGTCTCCGCGCAGGAACCACAAAAGCTCGACGATGATCGACCGCAGGTGCAGTTTCTTGGTCGTCAGAAGCGGGAAACCTGCGCCCAGATCGAAGCGCATCTGCGCTCCGAAATAGCTCAGCGTGCCGGTGCCGGTGCGGTCGGACTGCGGCACGCCCTCGTCCAGGATGGTCTGCAGGAGGTCGAGATATTGACGCATGACCCAACGCTACAGCGGCGGCGGCGGCAGACCAAGAGCGATCAGCGGCGCTTGCGGTTGTTGTGTCGAATGTTCTGTGGACGGCCGCGGCGATGGGTCGGGCGGATTCGGTCGCGGCGAGCGGGCCGGACTTCCTCGTCCTCATCGTCCTCAGCATGGGGCAACTCGAAGCGGAGCGCGCCGGAAACGGGATTGGCTTCGACGATCCGAAGCTTGAGCTTCTGACCGAGGCGATAGGTGGTGCCGGTCTCCTCCCCGATCAGCTGCTGCGACTTCTCGTCGTAGCGGAAATATTCGTCGCCAATGGTCGAGACCGGCACCAGCCCATCACCGCCGAGATCGGTCACCGTGGCGAAGAAGCCGAACGGCTGGACTCCTGTGATCCGGCACATCACCACCTGACCGACCCGATCGCCGAGGTAAGCCGCGACATAGCGGTCAACCGTCTCGCGCTCCGCATCCATCGCCCGCCGTTCGAGCCGGGAGATATGCTCGCCCACCTCCTCGAATTTCTCCGCCTCCTCCGGTGGCAGTCCCCCCTCGCCCAATTTGTAGGCGGTAACGAGGGCGCGGTGGACGAGCAGGTCGGCATAGCGGCGGATCGGGGAAGTGAAATGGGCGTAGGTCGCGAGCGCCAGCCCGAAATGGCCGAGCCGCTCCGGCCCGTAGCGCGCCTGCATCTGCGTTCGAAGCAGCTGCTCCATGATCTCGGGGCGGCTGTCCGCCTCCCCCACCCGCTCGATGATCCTGTTGAACGTCTGCGGCGTGATCACCTGGCCGAGCGTGAACTCGATCCCGAAAGTGTCGAGATAATCCTTGAGCGCGACCAATTTCTCGCGGCTGGGCGG
>Ga0207702_10002308_pt1 | contig 18242 bp, 21 predicted proteins | sample KBSCornC62_FD_184302 | JGI IMG/M metagenome (GOLD analysis project Ga0207702, IMG submission 184302) | Corn rhizosphere microbial communities from Kellogg Biological Station, Michigan, USA - KBS Corn C6-2 (SPAdes) (version 2) | ecosystem: Host-associated > Plants > Roots > Rhizosphere > Soil ...
TCAGGGCGGTGTGCTGCGCCTGCTGCGCGCGCGCGCCGGCAGGCGCAGGCGCGTCGAGAGCGGCGTCGCCACGCGGTGCGACTCGGCGAGCTGGCGCAGCGCCGCGGCGTTGCGCGACGCGGTCGGGGCGCCGACGCAGTCGCGCGGGACGCTGACTTCGTAGTCGCGCATGTGCGCCTCGGCGGCGGTCATGACGATGCACTGGTCGCTGGCGACGCCGGTCACGATCGCGTGCTGCACGCGCAGGTGGCGCAGCAGGAGATCGAGCGGGGTCGCATAGAACGCCGATTGCTTCGGCTTCAGCACCGAGTAGTCGCCGTCGCCCGGCCGCAGGTGCTCGGCGATCGCCGCGCCGATCTCGCTCTCGACGATCGAGACGCGGACGAGCTCGCGGAATTCCGACCGCCAGCGGCCGCGGTTGTCGTTGACGAAGACGACCGGAACGCCGGCGTCGATGCAGCGACGCTTGAGCGCACCGATCCGCGGCGCGATCGCGAGCGCGGCGCGTGCGAGGACGTCGGCGTCCGGAAAGTCCCAGCTGCTCACCATGTCGATGACGAGAAGCGCCATGCCGCCGGCGGCGACGCGGTCGGCGAGCGGTGCGCGATCGGGCTTGACGGGCATCGCGTCGCCTTAGCGTTTCGGGTCGTGCTGGCGCGCCGCGCGCCACTGCGGAAAGACGAACCAGAGGAGCACGAACATCGCGAAGACGACGACGCCGAGCGCCGTCGCGAGCAGGAGGTCGCCGGTGACGATGCGCGCGACGATCTGGATGTCGAGCGCGAGCCCGGCGGCGAGCGGAAGCATCGCGCCGCTGATCAGCCGCGACGCCAGCGCGAGGAAGTCGCCGCTGGCGCGGCGGCGGTCGACCTGGCGGTGGTACGCCGCCGGGGTCATCATCAGCGCGATTGCAACCGTGACGAGCGCGATCGCGACGAGATGCAGGTCGCGCTCGAACGCGGCGAGGTCGCGCTCGAAGCGTTCGCTGAAGACTGCGATCAGCTGAAAGCCGAACAGCGCCTGCACGCCCGGCAGCACCATGCGTGCTTCCTCGAGCGTCTGCTGCAGCGCATCCTTGAGCGACTCCTCGGCGTCGCCGGGCGGCGGGTCGCTCCGCGGGACTGCGGCGCGCCTGGCCATCAGCGCTCCGTCGCGAAGCGTCGCTCGCCTCCTTCGACGAGCCTGGTGGCCGTCGCGACGCCGCGGCGCGCGAGCGGGAGAAACGTCCCGCCCTTGCTGGCGTTGAAGGCGACGAAGAACTGCTCGATCTCGTCGAGCACGTTGGCGGGCAGATCCTTCAGCGTTCGGCAGTCGCCGTGGCGATGCGACTTCACCGCGACCGCGACCAGGCGGTCGTTGCGCTTGGCGTCTGGCTCGTCCTCGTCGTGCTGCTCGGCCTCGATGACGCCGACGATCCGGCACGGCACGACGGACCCGGGCGGCAGCGACTCGTCGGCGAGCACGAGGACGTCGAGCGGATCGCCGTCGTCGCCGAGCGTCGACGGCAGGAAGCCGAAGTCGTACGGGAACGCGAGGCCGACCGGGAGCACGCCGTCGAGCACGAACGCGTTCCACGCGGCGGTGTACTTGAGCTTGTGGCGGGTGCCCTGGCTCGCTTCGATGACCGCGAGCCAAGCGCCCTCGTCGTCGCGTGTCGGCAGGGTCTCGAGCGTCTTTGTCGGTGCGGACATCGTCGTCGCATCGAGCAAGCGACGTGCCCTGATGAACGCGTCAGCGCGCAGCTGCTGCGCGCTGACGCGGCCAGGCGCGCGAGGAGAAGACGAAGATCGCCGCGCCGACGACGAGCGCGGCCGCCGCGATCGCGAGCGAGCGGGTGAACGCGATGCCGGCGTTGCCGCTTGCGCCGCGCAGCAGCGCCGCGACCATCGGCGGCCCGGCGGCCTGGCCGATGCTCCACAGCACGGTGACGAGACCGGTCGTCGCGGCGACGTGCGCCGGGCGCAGGCGTCGCACCTCCTGCAGCGCGAAGTACGTGATCGCGGTGAACGGCAGCCCGAGCAGCAGACTGCCGACCGCGAAGCCGGCAGCAGTCGGGACACCGACGCCGATCGCGATCGCGATCGCCTGAACGACGTAGGCGACGGCAATGACGAGGCGCAGGTCGCCGCTGACGCGAACGCGCGTCGCGAGCAGTGCGCCGGCGATGACGCCGGCGCCGAAGATCGGCCAGAAGAGATCGAGCCACGGCGAGTCGGCAGGCAACGCGGCGCGCGCGATCACCGGCAGGAACGTCGCGGTGACGATGTAGCCGAAGCCCGAGAGACCGTAAGCGAAGGCGAGCGTCGCGACTTCGACCCGGCCGTGCTCGACGGGCGGCCCTTGCGGCGCCGAAGTCGTCGCCGCCGAGCGCGCCGTCGCTGCGATCGTCGACGTCCGGCCCGATCCGCCTTGGCCGGTCGACGTCTTGAACGTGCGCCACACGAACGCCGTCAGCACGCACGCGGCGATGCCGAAGACGAGCCAGGCGTCGGCCGCCGTTCTCCTGAGGCCGACGAGCTCGTGCGCGAGCAGGCCGCTCGCGACGATGCCGGCGCCAGGCCCGGCGAACATCATTCCGCCGAGCGACGCGCGCCCCATCGCGGCGAGCCGCGCCAGGCACCATCCCGACGAGTAGACGAAGACGAGCGCGCTCGCGAGTCCGGCGGCGAAGCGCAGTGTCGGCCACGTCCAGTCGAGCGGCAGCGCCATCGCGAGCGTCAGCACCCCGGTCGCGACGAGGCCGACACGAACGAGCGCCGGCGGATCGACCGCGCGCCAGCCGAGCCGGCGCCACAGCATCGGCTGCAGCGTCAATGCGGCGGCGCCGCTCAGGTAGCCGATGTAGTTCGCGCTCGCCAGCCAGCTCGCGCCCTGCAGGTCGACGACGCCGTCGCTCAGCATCATCGGCAGGATCGGCGTGAACGCGAAGCGACCGATTCCCATCGCCACGGCGAGCGCGATCAGCCCTGCGACGGCGAGGCGCAGCGGCGTCAACGCGCAGAGAGGTCGACGATTTCGACCCAGTTCGGATTGCGGCCGACCGCGCGCTCGGCGAGCTTGGCGAGTGCGCCGCTCGCACCGTCGATCGCGTAGAGGCTGAGGCGATGCGACGCCTGCCCGACGGCGACGAGGAAGCGGCCGTCTGGCGCGAGCGCGAAGCCGCGAGGCTCGGCTTCGGTCGCGATCCGCTCGAGCGGCGCGAGCGCGCCGCTCTGCGGATCGATCGCGAACGACGACAGCGTGCTCGAGCGCCGCTCGCTGGCGTAGAGAAAGCGCCCGTCGGCAGTGCAGTGGAGGTCGGCGGCCCACGGCGCGCCGCCGGCGAAGCGCGGCGGCAGCAGCGAAACGACGCAGCCCGTGCTCGCCAGCGTGCCGCGCGCGCGGTCGAGCGCGAGGACGTCGATCGTCGCGTCGAGCTCGTTCAGCAGATAGACGAACGGGGCGTGCGGATGGAAGGCGAAGTGGCGCGGCCCCGCCCCCGGACGCGCGCGCCACGCCGGCGGGTCGTTGTCGTCGAGGCGTCCGCTCGCGGCATCGAAGCGGAACTGGCGAACGACGCCGCCGCCGAGACACGTCGCGAAGGCGAAGCGGTTGTCGTGCGTGACCTGGATCGAGTGCGCCTTCTCGTCGGTCGCGACGACCTGCTGCGCGTCGCGCGCGACGCCGTCGTCGCCGATCGGGCTCACCGCGACGACACTGCCGCCGTACGACGCCGAGAGCAGGAACCGTCCGCTCGCGTCGGTCGAGATCCAGCACATGCTCGCCGGCAACGGCGCGCTGCCGATCTGCGCGAGCCTCCCGCTCGCCGCATCGATCGCGAGGCTGAGGACGCGCAACGGCTCGTCGCGGATCGATGCATACAGCACGCTTCGATCAGGCCGCACCGCGAGCGGCATCACCTTGCCGCCGGTCGCGAAGCGATCGACGTCGCGCAGCGCGCCGCTCGCGCGGTCGAGCGCGAGGATCGCGATGTCGGCGCTGTCGGCGTTGGCGACATAGACCGTGAACTCGCGGCCGCCGCGTGCCGCCGCGGCTGCGTCGCGAGCGGCGTTCATTGCGCGTCGGCCGCGGCGCCGCGCGGACCCGAGTGCGTGACTGCGCCGAGGTGCGCCGGACCGACGACCTTGGCGTACTTCTCGAGCACGCCGCTCAGCACCTCGACGGCGCGCGGCCGCCACGCTGCGCGCCGGCGCGCGAGCTCGTCGTCGCCGACGAGGAGCGAGAGCGTGCGCGCTTCGCCGTCGATGCGGATGCGGTCGCCGTCGTGCAGCAGCGCGATCGGCCCGCCGAGCGCGGCCTCGGGGCCGATGTAGCCGACCATCAGGCCGCGCGTCGCTCCCGAGAAGCGGCCGTCGGTGAGCAGCGCGACCTTCTCGCCCATGCCCTGGCCGTAGACGAGCGCGGTGACGCCGAGCATCTCGCGCATGCCGGGGCCGCCGCGCGGGCCCTCGTTGCGAATGACGAGGACGTCGCCTTCCTCGTACTTGCGTTCGCTCACCGCAGCGAAGCAGTCCTCTTCGCACTCGAAGATCCGCGCCGGCCCTTCGAACACGCTCGACTTCAGCCCCGCGATCTTGATCAGCGCGCCGTCGGGAGCGAGATTGCCCTTCAGCACGACGACACCGCCGGTCGGATGGAGCGCGTGCGAAGCGTCGCGGACGACGTCGCCGTCCGGGGCGGGCGCGTTGGCGAGCTCGGCCTCGAGCGTGCGCCCCGAAAGCGCGAGCGCGTCGCCATGCAGGTGGCCCGCTTCGAGGAGCGCCTTCAGCACCGGTGCGACGCCGCCGGCGCGGTGCAGGTCGACCGCGAGGTAGCGGCCGCCGGGCTGCAGGTCGGCGATCAGCGGCGTTCGCGCGAAGACGGCGTCGACGTCGTCGAGCGTGAAGCGCACGCCGGCTTCGTGCGCGATCGCGGGCAGGTGCAGCGCGGCGTTGGTCGAGCCGCCGGTCGCGGCGACCGCGGCACACGCGTTCTCGAGCGACTTCCTCGTGACCAGGTCGCGCGGCAACGGACCGCCTCGCAGCACGATCTCGGTCGCGCGCGCACCGGCCTTCCTCGCCAGCGCGAGGCGCTCGACGTACGCCGCCGGCAGCATCGCCGAGCCGGGCAGCGCGAGGCCGAGCGTCTCGGCGACCATCGCCATCGTGTTGGCCGTGAACTGGCCCGGGCACGAGCCGAGCGTCGGCGCGCACGCATGGCCGAGCTGGTCGAGCTCGGCTTCGCTCATGCGGCCGGCGAGCACCGCGCCGACGCCTTCGTAGGTCGTCAGGATGGTGACGTCCTGGCCGCGCCAGCGCCCGGGCAGCATCGCGCCGCCGTAGACGAAGACGCTCGGCACGTTGACGCGCGCCATCGCCATCATCACGCCGGGCAGCGTCTTGTCGCAGCCGGCGAAGCCGACCAGCGCGTCGTACTGATGCGCCTGCATCACCGCTTCGATCGAGTCGGCGATCAGCTCGCGCGAGACCAGGCTCATGCGCATGCCGCGGTGGTTCATCGAGACGCCGTCGGAGACCGAGATCGTCGTGAACGGCACCGCGACGCCCTGCGCCGCGGCGACGCCGAGGCGCGCCGCGTCGGCCTGCGGGCCGAGCGACATCGAGCACGGCGTGTTCTCGCCGTGCTGGCTGACGATCGCGACGACGGGCTTGCCGAGGTCGTCGTCGCTCATCCCGGTCGCGCGCAGGAACGCGCGGTGCGGCGCGCGGTCGAGGCCTTCCTGGACGATGGCGGAGCGGAGCTTCTTCTTCATGGCGTGGCGTACTCGCGAATGATGGCGTCGATCGAGGCGTCGCGCACGAGACCGAGCGACTCGGCGCGCGCGAACGACGCGTCGCGCGGCCAGCGACCGAACTGCGCCTCGAGACGCGCGTCGGCAGCGAAGCGGACGTGCGCCGGCGCGCCAGGGTCGACGCGGCCGAGCGCGGCGACGAGCTCGCCGATCGAAACCGCGAGCGCCGGTGCGGTGACCGCACGCTGCGCGCCGATCGCTTCGCCGTCGACGTCGGCGAAGCGAAGCAGGTTGGCGATCGTCGTCCGCTTCGACGCGACCCAGATCGTCGCGTCGGGGCCGACCGGACAGACGTAGTCGCGGCCGGCGAGCGGCTCGCGAATGACGTCGCTGTTGAACGCCGACAGCGCCCCGTTGGCGAGCGGCGGCCGGACGACGACTCCCGACAGCCGCAGCGCGCGGCCGTCGACCTCGCCGCGGCGCGCGAGGTCGCTGAGCAGCAGCTCGACGATGCGCTTGGTCGTGCCGTAGCTGAGCGTCGGCCACGGCTCGGTGGCGTCGTCGATCCGCGCCGGCAGCGGCGTTCCGAACACCGCGATCGAGCTCGCGTGGACGAAGCGGACGATCGGGCCGCCGCGCCGCGCCTGCGCACGGCAGCGGTCGAGCAGCAGCAGCGTGGCGTCGAGGTTGACGCGGCGGCCGGCATCCCAGTCGGCCTCGGCGGCGCCGCTGACGATTCCGGCAAGGTGGAAGACGCGATCGATCGGCGCTTCGAAGAGCCGGCGCACGTGCATCGGGTCGGCGATGTCGCCGTCGTCGCGGTCGGTCGCGACGACGTCGCAGCCGCTCGCGCCGAGCGCGGCGATGAGCGCGCTGCCGAGATAGCCGCGGGCGCCGGTGACGACGACGTTCATCCGCTCGAGCGAAGTCGACCGCTCACCGGCGCGACGCGCCTGCGGTGATCTCGGTCTTCGTCATCTTCTCGACCCAGCGCGCGAGCTCGCTGACGCTCGCATCGGCGGCGGCGTCGCGCGCGGCCGCACGCCAGAGCTCGTGGCCGAGCGCCGACAGCGGCGCCGGCACGTCGGCGCTCCTCGCCAGCTCCATCGCGATGCCGATGTCCTTCAGCATCAGCTGCAGCTTGAACGGATCGTCGAAGCTGCGGCTGACGACACGCTGACGCAGGTGCGTCTGCGAGATCCACGACATCCCCGTCGAGCGGTCGAGGACATCGACCATCGCCGCGGGATCGAGGCCGACGCGCTTGCCGATCGCGAGCGCCTCGACGACGGCGAGGAAGTTGCTCGCGGTGACGAGGTTGTTGAGGCACTTCATCGCGTGACCCGCGCCGAGCGGGCCGAGGTGGAAGACCGCCTTGCCCATGACGTCGAGCAGCGGCCGCACGCGCTCGATGTCGGCCTCGCTGCCGCCGCACATGAAGACGAGCTCGGCCGCCTCGGCGCCCCACTGCGCTCCCGAGACCGGCGCGTCGACCATCGCGCAGCCGGCAGCGGCGACGAGGCGGCCGGTCGCTTCGGTCAGCCACGGCTCCGACGACGATGTGTCGAGGACGAGCGCGCCGGGCTTGAGGCCGCGCAGCAGGCCGTCGTCGCCGCAGACGAGCCGCTGCACGACGCTGCCGTTCGGGACCATCGTCACGACGACGTCGCTGCGCGCCGCAAGCTCGGCGGGAGTCGAGGCGGCGTGCGCGCCGAGCGACGCGGCGAGCTCGCTCGCGAGGCCGGGGACGACGTCGTAGAGCGTCATCGCGTGACCGGCGGCGGCGAGGTGCGAGGCCATCGGCCGGCCCATGACGCCGAGGCCCGCGAAGCCGAGCGAAAGGGGACGCGTGGTCATGGCGTTCAGGGTTAACGAGGAAGCCGGCGCTCGAGAACGTCGCGTTCCATGCAGGCAAACACTGCACGGTCGCCGCTGCGGCCGACGATACACTTTTCGCGGGCCGCGACGGTCCTGCCCGGAGACGAAGACATGTCACCTTCCCGCTTCCTCGCTGCGCTCGCCGCCACGCTCGCGCTCGTCGCCGGTGCGCCGGCGCGCGCGCAGACCGTGCTCACGATGTCGAGCTGGGTGCCGCCGACGCACTCGCTGACGCGCGACGTCCTGATGGTCTGGGCGGCGAACGTCGAGAAGGCGACCAACGGCCGCGTCAAGTTCCAGATGCTGCCCAAGCATCCGTCGGCGCCGCCCGGAACGTTCGACGCGGTGCGCGACGGCCTCATCGACGTCTCGTTCGTCACCGCGAGCTACACGCCGGCGCGCCACGTGCTGCCCCTGATGGCCGAGTTGCCGGGCGCCGGTGCGACCGCAGAGATCAACTCGGTCGCGTTCTCGCGCATCCACTGGAAGTACTTCCAGCCGGCCAACGAGTACAAGGGCGTCAAGCTGCTCGGTGTCTTCACGCACGGCCCGGGCCAGATGTTCACCGTCAACAAGCCGGTGCGCACGGTCGCCGACCTCGCCGGCATGAAGATCCGCAGCGGCGGCGGCATCTCCGAACAGGCCGCGAAGGCACTCGGCGCGTCGCCGCTCTTCAAGCCGGCGCCCGAGTCGTACGAGATCTTGTCGTCGGGCGTCGCCGACGGCATCTTCTTCCCGCTCGAGTCGATCAAGTCGTTCAACCTCGACAAGGTCGTCAAGTACGCGACGCTCTTTCCGGGCGGCTTCTACTCGTCGGCGTTCGGCTTCTTCATGAACGAGGACAAGTGGAACAAGCTCTCGAAGCAGGACCAGGATGCGATCTGGTCGGTTTCGGGCGAGGCGCTCGCGCGGCTCGCCGGCCGCTCGTGGGACGCCGCCGACCGCGGCGGGATGGACGCACTGAAGGCGGCCAACGTGACGATCATCGAAGCGAGCCCGGAGTTCGTCGCCGACGTCAAGAAGCGCACCGAGCCGCTCGTGCAAGACTGGATCAAGGGCGCGAACGCGAAGGGCGTCGACGGTGCCAAGGCGTACGCCGAGTACCAGGAGGAGCTGAAGAAGGTCGCGGCCGGCAAGTGAACGCCGCCGACCCGCGCACTGCGCTCACCAGCTGCGCCTGGATCCTCGCCGACGAGGGCCACGAGTCGGGGCTCGCGGGCCAGCTGACGGCGCGCGGTTCCGAGCCCGGCACCTGCTGGACGCTGCCGCTCGGCGTCGCGTTCGACGAGGCCGATCACGCCGCGTGGCTGCTGATCGACGACACGCTCGCGGTGCGCGCGGGCGACGGCGCGTTCGCAATCCACGAGCCGAATCCGGCGACGCGCTTTCACGTGTGGGTCTATCGAGCGCGGCCCGACGTGCGCGCGATCGTGCACACCCATCCGCCGGCGGCGTCGGCGCTCGCCGCTGCGGGGGTGCCGCTCGTCGTCGGCCATATGGACGCGACGCCGCTCTTCGACGACATCGCGCATCTGTCCGACTGGCCCGGGCTGCCCACGGCCGACCGCGAGGGCGAGATCATCGCCGGCGCGCTTGCCGACAAGCACGCGATCCTGCTTGCGCACCACGGCCTGCTCACGGCCGGCCGCTCGGTCGCCGAAGCCGCCTTCCTCGCCGTCTTCGTCGAGCGGATGGCGCGGCTGCAGCTCGACGCGGCAGGCGTCGGAGGAGTGCGTCCGGTCGACGCCGCCGAGGCGAGGCGTGCGCGCGATTTCCTGCGCACCGACCGCATCATGGGCCTGACGTTCGACGCCTGGGCACGCAAGGCCGCGCGGCGCCGGGGGCGCGCGGCGTGAACGCGACGCTGCGCTCGCCGGTCGCACGCGACTGGCTCGAGCGCGCGCTCGGCGTCATCGCCGGCTCGGTGCTGTTCGCGATGATGATGCTGACCGCGGTCGACGTCGTCGGCCGCTACGTCTTCAACCACCCCGTCACCGGTGCCTTCGAGGTGACCGAGATGATGCTCGCCGCGCTCATCTACTGCGGGCTTCCGCTGGTGTCGCAGCGGCGCGAGCACATCGTCATCGACACGTTCGACTACCTGATGAGCCGCGGCGTCAAGCGCGGCCTCGACGTGTTCGCCGAGGTGCTCTGCAGCGCCACGCTGTTCGGACTGGCCTGGCTCGTCTTCGGCCGCGCCGCGCGCGTCGCGCAGTACGGCGACACGACGACGGTGCTCAGGCTCCCGCTCGCGCCGGTCGCATACCTGATGGCGGCGATGCTCCTCGTCGGCGCGATCATCCACCTCTGGCTGATCTTCGTTCCGCACAGCGAAGACGACGGCAAGAGCATCGTATGAAGCCCGCTGCCGCCTCGCTGCGTTCGCTGCCCCCCGAAGGGGCACGGCCGGGCTTGGCAACGGCCCGACGCCCGACTCCATGACCGAAGCGCTGACCGCCCTGGTCGCGATGCTCGCGCTCTCGTTCGTGCGCGTGCCGATCGCGTTCTCGATGGGCATCGTCGGCTTCCTCGGCCTCTGGTACATGCGCGGGCTGGGCCCGTCGATGGCCTCGGCGACGACGGTCGTCTACGAGACGGGCTTCCAGTACACGCTCTCGGTCGTTCCGCTCTTCATCCTGATGGGCAACTTCGTGACGCGCGCCGGCATGTCGCGCGAGCTCTACCGCGCCGCGTACACGTTCGTCGGCCACTTCAAGGGCGGCTTGGCGATGGCGACGGTGATCGCTTGCGCCGGCTTCGGCGCGATCTGCGGGTCGTCGATCGCGACGGCGGCGACGATGACGCGCGTCGCGTATCCGTCGATGCGCGACCACGACTACTCCGACGAGCTCTCCGCCGGCGCGATCGCCGCCGGCGGCACGCTCGGCATCCTGATCCCGCCGTCGACGATCATGGTGATCTACGGGATCATGACCGAGACCGGCATCGGCAAGCTGTTCGCCGCCGGCGTCCTGCCGGGGATCGTGGCCACGGTGCTGCTCTGTGGTGCGGTGCGCTACATCACCTGGCGCAACCCCGCCGCCGGCCCCGCCGCCGAGCGCAGCGGCTGGCCCGAGCGGCTGAAGGCATTGAAGGACGTCTGGGCCGTCGTGGCGCTCTTCGTCATCGTCATGGGCGGCATCTACGGCGGTGTGTTCACCGCGACCGAAGGCGCGGGGATCGGCGCGTTCGGCGCCTTCTGCTTCGCACTGGCCCGGCGCGTGCTCGACTGGAAGGGGCTGCTCGGGGTGCTCATCGAGAGCGCCCGGACGACGTCGATGCTGTTCGTGATCCTGGTCGGCGCGCTCGTCTTCGCCAACTTCGTCAACTACACGACGATGCCCGACGATCTCAAGGCGCTCGTCAGCCGCTACCAGATCAGCCCGATGACCGTGATGGTCGGCATCTGCGTCATCTATGTCCTCCTCGGCACGGCGATGGAGGAGCTGTCGATGATCCTGCTCACCGTGCCGGTGTTCTTTCCGCTCGTCGTCCACCTCGGCTTCGATCCGGTCTGGTTCGGGATCATCATCGTCGTCGTCGTCATGATCGGCCTGATCAGCCCGCCGGTCGGCATGAACATGTTCGTCGTCAAGAACATGCTGCCGAGCGTCTCGACGGCGACGATCTTCCGCGGCGTCACGCCGTTCGTGTTCGCGGAGGTCGCGCTGCTCGCGGTCCTGGTCGCGTTCCCGTCGATCAGCCTGATCCTGCCGCGGCTGATGAAGCTCTAGCGCGCGAGGAGCGACGACGATGGCGAGCGAACGGCGGCTGATCGGCTCGGGATCGACGTTCGAAGCCGAGATCGGCTATTCGCGCGCCGTCGTCGCCGGGCCCTGGGTCTTCGTCTCCGGCACGACCGGGTTCGACTATTCGACGATGACGATCCCGGGCGACGTCGTCGCGCAGGCCGAGCAGTGCATGCGGAACATCGCCGCCGCGCTCGCCGAGGCCGGAGCTGGCATCGCCGACGTCGTCCGCGTCCGCTATCTGCTTCCGGACGTCGCCGACTTCGCGCCGTGCTGGCCGGTGCTCAGGCGCTGGTTCGGCGAGGTGCGTCCGGCGGCGACGATGCTCTCGGCCGGGCTCGCCGACCCGCGGATCAGGATCGAGATCGAAGTGACCGCGCTGAAGCGGAGCTAGTCGTGGACGACCGGCTCGAGCGCAACAAGCGCAACGTCCGGGCGTTCTACGAGCTGATGTTCAACGACTGCCGTCCGCGCGAGGCGATCGAGCGCTACGCGGGCGCCGAGTACATCCAGCACAACCCGCACGTCGCCGACGGCAAGCAGGCGTTCATCGACTACTTCGAGAAGATGGCGCGCGAGTATCCGGGCAAGCGCGTCGAGTTCAAGCGTGCGGTCGCCGAAGGCGACTTCGTCGTCCTCCATTGCCACCAGCGCTGGCCCGGCGACCACGACTACGCCGGCATCGACATCTTCCGCGTCGACGCCGACGGCAAGGTCGTCGAGCACTGGGACGTGCTGCAGGTCGTTCCCGCCGAATCGGCGAACGGCAACGGGATGTTCTGAGCCGCCGCGCGCTGCGCTTCAGCGGAAGCGCAGCCACGCCCAGCAGAGCGCGGTGACGAGCTCGAACGGCAGCGTCAGCACCGCAGGGACGTAGACCGCGGCGGCGAGCACCGGGCTCGACAGCTGCGCCTCGAAGAAGAACGCGATCGCGAACAGCAGCGTTCCGGTGACGAGCCAGCGCAGCATGTACGTCGGCAGCCAGCGCGCCTGCTCGCGGTTGTGGCGCAGCGATGCGAAGCGCTCGAGCCAGTTGCCCTGGCAGGCATCGCGGAACAGCCAGCCGTAGAGAAAGTAGCGGTGCAGAACCGAATATTCACCGTTGCGGTGCATGGGACGGAAACGTGCTGTCGAGCGGCCATCGTAGCGGCGACGCGCAGCGCAGGCGCGTCGCGCAGGCGCGCGTCCGCGCTCGCTTCGTGCCTTTGTGTGCTTTTCAGAACACGGGGTGGCCGGTGATCAGCGAGGGCAGCCACGTCGAGAAGACCGTGACGTAGGTCACCAGGTTGATCGCCACCCAGATCGCGAGGTAGTACGGCCACGCGGTCTTCGTCGCCTCGCCGATCGAGATGTTGCCGATCGCGCAGCCGACGAACTGCACCGTGCCGACCGGCGGATGCACGAGGCCGAGGGCGCAGTTGAGCAGCAGCATCATCCCGAACTGCACCGGGCCGACGCCCATCTGGATCGCCAGCGGCAGGAACAACGGCGTCGTGATCAGAATGTGCGCCGCCATGTCGAGAAAGATGCCGAGGAAGATCTGGATGATGTTGATGTAGAGGAGCATCAGCCAGGGCGACTGGGTGGCGTGCAGGAGCGCGGCCTGGATCGCATCGGGAATCTCGAGGTAAGCCATCTGCCAGCGCAGCATGTTCGAGACGCCGATCAGGAGCAGGATCACGCCGGTCGTCTTCGAGGCCTTGGCGAGCGACTTGTAGAGCTTGGGCCGGTCGAGGGTGCGGTAGACGAAGGCCGTGAGGCAGAGCGAATAGGCCACCGCGATGGCGGCGGCCTCGGTCGCGGTCGTCACTCCGCCCATCACGCAGCCGAGGATGACGACGATCACGAGGAGACCGGGGACGGCGGCAACGAAGCTGCGCAGCACCGCATACCAGCCCGGGAAGCACTCGACCATCGAGGTGCCGTCGGCGCGCCGCGGAAAGCCGCTCTTCACCGCCTGCCAGTAGGCCGCGATCAGCATGCAGACCATGATCCAGAACACCGGGATGAGGCCCGCGAACATCAGGTCGCCGATCGACACGCCGCGGATCGCGTGGCCGTCGATGACCCCCACCGCCCCCTGCGCGGCGAACGCGTAGATGATCATGTTGTGCGAAGTCGGCATGAGCGCGCCGGTGAGCGAGGCGTGCGTCGTGACGTTGACCGCGTAGCCGGCGCTGTAGCCCTCGCGCTTCATGATCGGGATCAACACGCCGCCCATCGCCGAGGTGTCGGCCACCGGCGATCCGGAGACGCCGCCGAACAGCGTGCTCGCGACGACGTTGGCGAGGCCGAGCCCGCCGCGCCAATGACCGACCAGGCTGCGCGCGAAATTCAGGATCTTGTCGGCGATGCCGCCGTGCAGCATCAGCTCGCCCGAGAAGATGAAGAAGGGAATGGCGAGGAACGAGAACACGTTCATTCCCGAGACCATCATCTGGATCGGGGTGGCCAGCGGCAGGCCCTCGACCGCGAACGTCGCCAGGCACGCCAGGCCGATGGCGAACGCGACCGGCACGCCGAGCACGAGAAAGAGCACGAAGCTCAGACAGAGAACGCTCAGCTCCACGGATTCAGTCGTCGTGCGGACGAAGAACGAGCTTGAGCAGGCGCTCGACGCAGAACAGGCCGATCAGCACGCTGGCGATGATCGGCGGCAGATAGCGGAAGGCCTCGGAGATGCCGAGCGTGGGAATCGTGTCGTGGCCGGTCGACTCGGCCATGTGCAGGCTGCCCCAGAGCAGCAGCGCGGCGAAGGCGAAAACGAGCACGTCGACGATGCCGCTCACCCAGCGCTGCGCGCGCGCCGGCAGCAGACGGACGACCGAGTCGAGTCCGATGTGGCCGGCATCGCGGACGCCGGCCGCAGCACCGAACATCGCCACCGAGATCACCATCAGCAGGGCGACCTGCTCGACGTACGACTGGGAATCGTTGAAGACGTAGCGCAGCACGACGCCGTAGATGACGACGCCGCCGAGCACGGCCAGGCAGACGCAGGCGACGACCAGCACCCACTTGGACAAGCGGGCGCTGACGGCGGTCAGCAAGTCCAAGTCGGGTCCGCTCTCGTCTACTTGACGTTGACGATGCTTTGCAGCAGCGACTTCAGCTCCGGCGTCGAGGCGAACTTGTCCCAGACGGGCTTCTCGACGTCGACGAAGCTCTTCTTGTCGATCTGCGACGCATCGATGATCTTCGCCCCGCCCTTGAGGACCGCCGCGCGTGCGTCCTTTTCCTTGGCTTCCCAGAGCTTGACGTAGTGCGGCACCGATTCCTTGGCGGCCTTGCGGATCGCGGCCTGCTCCAGCGGCGTCAGCGTCTCCCAGACCTTCTTCGAGAAGACCAGCACCTCGGGCGTCATCACGTGCATCGTCTCCGAATAGATCGGCGCCGACTCGTAGTGCTTGGTCTCCTCGTACGAAGGGATGTTGTTCTCGGCGGCGTCGATGAGGCCCGACTTGAGCCCGGTGTAGACCTCGGCGAACGGCATCGGCGTCGGCGAGCCCCCCATCGCGTTGACCATGCCCACCATCAGGTCCGACGGCTGCACGCGCACCTTGAGGCCCTTCATGTCGGCGACGCTCTTGATGGGCTTCTTCGCGTACATCGAGCGCGCGCCGCTCTCGTAGAGGCACAGGCCGATGAAGCCCGCCTTGTCGAAGGCAGCGAGGATCTTGTCGCCTTCGGCGCCGTACATGGCTTTGCGGAAATGGTCGATGTCGCGGAACAGGAACGGCAGCGACGGAATCAGCGACTCGGGCACGATGCCGTGGAACGACGCGGTGCTGACGCGCACCATGTCGAGCGCGCCGATCTTCACCTGCTCGACGGTGTCTTTCTCGGAGCCGAGAGCGCTGTCGCTGAAGATCTTGATCTTGTCCTTGCCGCCGGTCGCCTTCGACAGCTGCTCGCTCATGTACATCACCGCCTGATTGGTCGGGAAGTCCTTGGCGTGCACTTCGGCGGAGCGAAAGTCGCGAGCGACCGCGGGCCCGGCGATCAGACCGGCCGCAGCGAGCGCAAGAAGACCGATCGAGACGCGGAATCGAGAGGTCATGCTGTTGTCTCCTTGAGTGGATGGCGGGTCATTCGTAGGGACCGCGCGTCACGAATGCGCCGCCCTGGAAGCGAACCGCGGGGTCGGTCGGATCGAGGTGCGGCTGACGTGCCTCGGCGGCGGCGCGAAACGGCTCCGAGCTGTCCTGCGCGCGATAGCCGAGGTGCGCAGCCGACGTGTTGTCCCACCAGATCGTCGCGTTGTCGGACATGCCGTAGACGACGCTGTGCCCGACCACCGGCGCCGTCAGGCTGGCGACGACGAGGCGCTCGAGATCGTCGTAGCTGAGCCAGGTGGCGAGCATGCGCCGGTCCTTCGGCTCTGGGAACGACGAGCCGATCCGCAGGCAGACGGTCTCGATGCCGTAGCGGTCGAAGTAAAAGCGCGACAGCAGCTCGCCGAACGCCTTGCTGATGCCGTAGTTGCCGTCCGGGCGCATCGGTTCGCGCGGCGAGACGACCTCGTCCTGGCGATAGAAGCCGGTGACATGGTTCGAGCTCGCGAACACGATCCGCCGCACGCGATGTCGGCGCGCCGCCTCGTAGAGGTTGTGGACGCCGACGATGTTGGCCTGCAGGATCGGCTCGAAGGGACCTTCGACCGAGACGCCCCCGAGGTGCACGACCGCATCCACGCCGGCGAGGAGTTCGAGCACTGCGCTGTTGTCTTCGAGTCGTGCCGGGACGAGCTCCTCGCTCGCCGCTGCCGAGCCGAGCTCGGCGACATCGGAAACGCGCAGCGTCACGCACTGGCGCGCCAGCCGAGGACGCAGAACGCGGCCGAGCCCGCCAGCGGCACCGGTCAGAAGCAGGCGCTGGAACGGACGCGCCGGGGGAGCGAGCGAGGCGGCAGCGGTCACGGGCTAGGGGATTGCGGCTGCTCGTCAGTTGTCGTACAACATCGTAGGCCGGCAGCGACCCAAGTCAAGGTCGCCCGGCTCGGGGTTTTCCGCATGCCTGCAGCCACGCTCCAGCGCCGTCCGCCCAAGCTCGCGCATGAAATCGTCGAGTCGCTGGGCGTCCGCATTCGCTCGGGCACGCTCGCCGCGGGCGACAAGCTGCCGACCGAGGCCGACCTCATGGCCGAGTTCGCGGTCAGTCGCACCGTCGTGCGCGAGGCGATCTCGCGGCTCCAGGCCGCCGGCCTGGTCGAGACGCGGCACGGCGTCGGCACCTTCGTGATCGCGCCGCCAGGGCCGCTCAGCTTTCGCATCTCGCGCGAGCAACTGGCGACGCTCGAGGACGTGATCGCGATGCTCGAGCTGAGGATCGGCGTCGAGGTCGAGGCGGCGGGATTGGCGGCGCAACGGCGAACGCCGGGCAACCTGGCGCGGATGCGCGAAGCGCTCGATGCGTTCGTCGCAGCAACCGAGGCGAGGCGCAACGCAGTAGGCGCCGACTTCGAGTTTCACCTCGAAATCATGCGTGCGACCCAGAACGCCCACTTCGTGCAGCTGCTGCAGACGCTCGGCACTGCGATGATCCCGCGGGCCCGGCTCGACAAGGAAACCGTCAACGACGAAGCGCGTCAGAACTACCTGCGCCGCGTCCACGCCGAGCACGAGAGCCTGCTCGACGCGATCGTCAACCAGGACCCCGAGGCAGCGCGCGCCGCTGCGCGCACCCACCTCGCCAACAGTCGCGAGCGCTGGCGCCGGGCAGCGGCGCCGGCGGCCGGCGGCCCCGGGCAACCCGCGGCTGCGTAGGTCCTTTCGTCCGCGCGCCTTCCCGTCAAGTTGTACGATGACTGACCTCTCGCCTCAGCCACCGCCCCAACCATGCATGCCTTCCGACGTCTCTTCCTGAGCTTCACCGCCGCGCTTGCCGCCGGCGTCGCCCTTCCCGCGCACGCCGCGTATCCCGACCACACGGTGACGATCGTCGTCCCGTTCCCGCCGGGCGGGTCGACGGACATGATCGCGCGGACGCTGGCGGCGAAGCTGCAGGAGCAGCTGCACCAGACATTCATCATCGACAACCGCGCCGGCGCGACCGGAACGATCGGCATGGGTCAGGTCAAGCGCGCCGCAGCGGACGGCTACACGCTGATCGTCTCGTCGCTCGGCCCGTTCGTGATCGCGCCACACCTGATCAAGAACCTGCCGTACGACATCAACAAGGACATCGATCTGCTCAGCGTTCTCGTGCAGGCGCCCAATGTTCTCGTCGTTCCGGCGTCGTCGCCGTACAAGAGCGTCGCCGACGTCGTCGCGGCGCTGAAGAAGACGCCGGACAAGCTGACGTTCGCGTCGTCGGGCAACGGCTCGTCGGACCACCTCACCGCCGAGCTCTTCTGGCAGCGCACCGGAACCAAGGGCCTGCACGTGCCCTACAAGGGCGGCGCACCGGCGATGAACGACCTGCTCGGCGGCGTCGTCGACGCGTCCTTCCAGAACATCAACGTCGTCGTCCAGCACGTTGCGGCCGGCAAGCTCCGCGCGCTCGCCGTCACGGGCGACAAGCGCTCGCCACTGCTGCCCAACGTGCCGACGCTCGCCGAGTCGGGCGTCAAGGGCGCCGACGTCTATTCGTGGCAGGCGATTGCCGCGCCGAAAGGATTGCCCGCCGACGTCAAGAAGACGCTCAGCACCGCGATCGTCGCCGCCATGAACGACCCGCAGGTCAAGCCCAAGCTGCTCGACCTCGGCTTCGAGGTCGTCGCCAGCACACCCGAGCAGTTCGCGGCGATGCAAGCGGCAGAGTTCGCGCGCTGGAAGACGGTGATCGAGACCGGCAAGATCACCGCCGACTGACGCGATGGCCGCTGCCTCCGCGCTTCGCGACGCCGCCGCCGCGAGCCCTGTCGTCCGCACGTTCCGCGTCGT
>Ga0207702_10002309_pt1 | contig 18241 bp, 15 predicted proteins | sample KBSCornC62_FD_184302 | JGI IMG/M metagenome (GOLD analysis project Ga0207702, IMG submission 184302) | Corn rhizosphere microbial communities from Kellogg Biological Station, Michigan, USA - KBS Corn C6-2 (SPAdes) (version 2) | ecosystem: Host-associated > Plants > Roots > Rhizosphere > Soil ...
CCGGTCGTCTGGCCCTCGGTGACAAACCAAAAAACGTAAATACCGCTCACCTCCTGCTGCTGGCCGTCCGCGCCGGTGAACGTATTATGAATGATCCATTTTTTTACCGGCATTTCATACGCGGGTTGGCCGGGAATGGTCAGCTTGACCTCGGCCTTGTCGCGGATCTGCCAGCCCTGGCCCGGCAGGCAATAATCCGGGCGATGAATGCTGGTGCGGTCCGCGCCCATCAGAATAACGGTGCCATCCGCCCAAAAACCGTTGGTCCCGAAATAGCGCCGACCGATGTAGCTTGTGTCCTTGGGCAGATAGTTTTTGACGGTCTCCGGCTCCGGCATGTTGGTGGACGTGAAGTTCAGCACGGTTTCCGGCAGGGCCAACTGGACGTTCACCTGACCGGGAATGGCCACCGTCTTCAAGCCGGGCGCGCCGAGATGTTGGTTCGCTTTTAACGCCGTCAACGCCCACGCCGCGCCGCCGATCAGCACCAAGGTCACGCTAAACAACAGCCATTTCTTGGTGGAAGGATTCATTTGATTTCAGGTTTGGTTGCCAGCGCCGCCGCGGGTTTCGCCTCATCACTTCCGAGCTTCCGGCCGATCCAGACGAGTCCCGCTATCGCCGGAATATAGGGAATCATGCTGAACAGCGTGCTTTCATGAACGTAATTGCCGGCGGACTGCCCGCCGAACTCCGCCGCGATGATGATGCACATCAACCGGGTGAAATTGCCCAGCACCGACAACGGCAGCGCCAGGGCCATCAGGAAAATCCGCTTTTTCGGCGATTTGAACATCACGAAGCCATAGACCGTGGCCAGCAGGAAAATGGCAACGAGGCTGCGCATCCCGCTACACGCCGCTGCCACGTCATATTGAAAGCTGCCGTCCGGCGCCATCAACTGCGTGCCCACGCGCACCACCGGGATGGTTAGCAGGCTGGCAACCGTCGCCGTGAGCCACGAGGCCATCATGCGCAACGGAAACGTCAGCGGCAGCGTCCACGCCGAGAGTGGCACCGAAAATATGAACAGCCAGAACGGGAAAAATCCCGCCTTGAGCCACGCTTTGCCCCACGCCATCCCCATCAGGCCAAAAATCCCGAGGAACATCGCCATCACGGAGAAACGCGGTTGCTGCACGACGTAGCCGGCGGTGTGGATCACCGCCGCCAGCGCCACGATGAAAATGGCCGGCCACCAGGTTTCCAGCTTCAGCGCCAGCAATTCCTTCCGCTTCCACCAAAACAAGCCGATGACCACAAACGGAATCAAATTGCCATGGCCGTCGTCCGACGCCGGGTCCCGGTTGTAAGCCTCGTTCAGCCAGGCAAACAGCGATTCCGTGTGGATGTAGCCCAGCAGCGAATTGCCGTGGAATTGGAACAGCGCCAGCCAGGCGGCCAGCAGCCCGAAGAAAAAGGTTTTGTTCGGCAGACGCTGCCAGCAGGCCACGGCGTCCGGCCAGAAGGCCGACGACACTGCTTCTTTAGGATTTCCATTCATGAATGCTACGTTCCAGTCTTCAGATAACCAATCGCACCGTTTTGCTCAAACAAATTCCGGTCAAATTACGGTGACGGATATTTCCTCCAGCCGGATAACTGGCCGAAAAACTTCAGGGCGAACAGCGGATTGTTCCGCAAATAGCGCATCCCCAGCCGGCGCGGCTCGCTGCACAGGCGGTAAAACCATTCCAATCCGCTCCGCTGCATCCAGCGCGGCGCTTGCTTTACGCGGCCGCTGTGAAAATCAAACGCCGCCCCCACGCCGATCATCACGGTCGCGTCCAGCTTTGGCAGATATTCCGCCATGAACTTCTCCTGCTTTGGCGTGCTCAAGCCCACCCACAAAATGTCCGGTTGCGCGGCGCGAATCTGTTCTGCCAGATTCTTCTCCTCGGTCGCATTCAGCGCGCGAAACGGCGGCGTGAACGTGCCGACAACTGACAACTTGGGAAATTTCTCCTTCAGCTTGCGCACCAATAAATCCGCCACGCCGTCCGCCCCGCCGTAGAAAAAATGTTTCGCGCCACTGGCCTCGCTCCACGCGCAGACATCCAGCATCAGGTCCGGCCCATAGACGCGTCGCATCTCGCGATGACCGTTCAGCTTTCCCGCCCACACCATCGGCATGCCGTCCGGCGTGCAGAGGAACGCGCCGTTCAGGATGCGTTTGAAATCCGGATCGTCCTGCGCCTCGATCACGCCGTGGACGCCGGTCACGCAGATGTAGCCCTTGCGCCGCTCGCGCACGGCGGCGGCGATGGCCTCCAGCGCGCCGGGCAAATTCAGCACGCTGATGCCGACCCCGAGGACGTTGATGCGATTGGGCATTTACGATTTATGATTTACGATTTACGATTCAAAAACAAATGCGGCGCGCAAATCGTATATCGTCCATCGCCAATCCGAAATGAAATTGCTCGTCTTCGCCCACACGCCGCCGCCGCACCATGGCCAGAGCTACATGGTGCAGCTCATGCTGGAAGGCTTCGGCGGCGACGCGCGCCGGCCTCGGCTCACGCCGGAAGCGAACCGCTTCGGCATCGAATGTTATCACGTCAACGCCCGCTTCTCGCGCGGCTTGTCGGACATCGGCGAATTTCAGGGCACGAAGATGCTCCTCGTCCTCTGGTTTTGCGCGCAGGCCCTCTGGCTCCGCTTTCGATATGGCGTCAAAAATCTTTATTACGTGCCTGCGCCCGGCAAACGCGTCGCCTTGTATCGCGACTGGCTGGTGATGCTCATCTGCCGTCCGTTTTTTCAACGCGTCATCCTGCACTGGCATGCCGCCGGCCTGGCTAAATGGCTGGAAACGGAAACCACGATTGGTTCGCGCGCCGCGACCTACCGGTTATTCAAGCCCGTGGATTTGAGCCTCGTGCTCTCGCGCTACAATTTTGCGGACGCGCAAAAACTTCTCTCTCGCCAGATCGCCGTCGTCAACAACGGCATTCCCGACCCGTGCCCCGATTTTGTCGAAGTCGTCCAGGCGCGCCGCCGGGAACGGTTTCGCCAACGGAAAAAGGTTTTCGCCGGCGAACCCGTGGAGGTTCCGCTGACCATCAAGGTGCTGTTTCTCGCCCATTGCACCCGGGAAAAAGGATTGTTCGCCGCCATCGAGGCGATGCTGCGCGCAAACCAGTTGCTCGCCGCGCGCAGTTTGCCGATGCGCCTGCAGCTCACCATCGCCGGCAATTTTGTAACGGAAGCAGAGCGCGCGGAATTTGACGAGCTCCGGCAGCAGCCGGGCGTGGCGGACTGCGTCAAGCATCTCGGCTTCGTTTCCGGCGAGCGCAAGGCCGGCCTTTACCGCGAGGCGGATATCTTTTGTTTTCCCACGTGTTACCTCGGCGAAAACCAGCCGGTGAATCTCATCGAGGCCATGGCGTTCGGCCTGCCCATCGTCACCACCCGCTGGCGGTCGCTGCCGGAAATGCTGCCGGAAAATTATCCCGGCCTCGTCCCCGACCAGAACCCTGACGCCATCGCTGAAACCCTGCTGAAAGTCCTCGCCCTCAAAAGCGGCGAAACGGTGCGCAGTCATTTCACCGCGCACTTCACCGTGGAACAACATCTCACGGTGCTGGCCCGGGCGTTGCATAGCGTGGAATAGATTTACGATTCGCGATTTACGAATTACGATGGGCGTGTGGCCTCGAAATCATCAATCGTAAATCGTAAATCATAAATGCGCATCGGCCTGCTCCAGCTTAACCCGACCATCGGCGCCTTCGCGGCCAACCGCGAAAAGCTCGTCGCGGCTTACGCCGACGCCGTGGCGCGCGGCGCGGAATTCATCCTCGCGCCGGAATTGTTTCTCTGCGGTTACCCGCCGCGCGACCTCTTGCTGCGCGACGATTTTGTCGAAGCGAACCTCACCGCGCTGGAAGAGACCGCGAAGCAAATCGGTGCGGTGCCGTTGTGCGTCGGCTTCGTGGACAAGAATTCCGAGCGTCCCGGCCGCGCCTTGAAAAATGCCGCCGCTGTCCTGCAGCACGGCAAAATTGTCTGGCGCACCACGAAAAGTTTGCTGCCCACCTACGACGTGTTTGACGAGGACCGCTATTTCGAACCGGCAAAAAAGGTCGAGCCGTTCCTCTTCAACGGCCACAAGCTCGGCATCACGATCTGCGAGGACATTTGGAACGACGAGGATTTCTGGCCGGAACGACTCTATCGCCGCGACCCGGTGAAGGAACTCGTCATGCAGGGCGCGGAAATCATTTTAAATCTATCCGCCTCGCCATGGCACGACGGCAAAGAGCGCACGCGTTTGGAGATGCTCCGCCGCGTGGCGCGTGACGAAAAAATCCCGCTCGCCCAGGTCAACGCCGTGGGCGCGAACGACGAATTGATCTTCGACGGCCACAGCGTCGCGCTGGATGCCAACGGCGACGTCATCGCGCTGGGCAAAGGTTTTGCCGAAGATATTTTAGTGGTCGAACTAAACCCCAGACCCCAGACCCCAGACCCCAGACCCCAATTCCCCCCGCGCGAAGAACTTCTATTTTCCGCGCTGTCGCTCGGCATCCGCGATTATGTCCGCAAGTGCGGTTTCAAATCCGTGCTGCTCGGCCTGTCGGGCGGCATTGATTCCGCGCTCATCGCGGTGCTGGCGGTGGATGCGCTGGGCGCGGAGAACGTCTGGGGCATCTCGCTGCCGGCGCGCTATTCGAGCGAAGGCAGTTTGACGGACGCGGAGCGGCTCGCGAAAACCCTCGGCATCCGCTACGACGTTTTGCCCATCGAGCCGGTGTTCAACGCCGTCGAGGCGCAGTTGCACAAGGTTTTTGCCGGCACCAAGCCGAACGAGGCCGAGGAAAACATCCAGTCGCGGCTGCGCGGTGTGACGTTGATGGCGCTGTCGAACAAGTTCGGTGCGCTGGTGCTGACCACGGGCAATAAATCCGAGATGGCCGTGGGCTATTGCACGCTTTACGGCGACATGAACGGCGCACTGGCGCCCATCGCCGACGTGCTGAAGACGGACGTCTATAAAATTTCCCGCTGGGTGAACCGCGAGCGCGAGATCATCCCGTCCGATTCCATCACCAAGCCGCCGAGCGCGGAACTGCGGCCGGGCCAGAAAGATCAGGACTCGCTGCCGCCATACGAAATCCTCGACGCGATTCTGGATTTTTATGTGGTGAAAAATCTAGGCAAGGCGGAGATCGTGGCGCGCGGTTTTGAGGCGGCGGTGGTCAACGACGTAGTGAACAAGATCACGTTCAGCGAATACAAGCGGCGTCAGGCCGCACCGGGCTTGAAAGTGTCGCCGCGCGCGTTCGGCATGGGCCGGCGGATTCCGGTGGCGCAAAGGTTTCGGACGGTGAGCTGACGGGCGGCTTGGCAGGCCGCTTAGATGCGTGTGCCATTGAGTAATGCTTCGAAATAGAGTGCTATCTCATGTTCCAAATCATCCACACGCCGAAACTCGCAAGCTTCTAGCCACGCTCCGCTACCATCAGGCAGGTAGCATAGTTGGCTGCCCGCGTATGTCTCCAGAAATGGGATAGCCGAATCTGGACTAATATCACTACCCGGTTTGACTGGCATACCAGTTTCAGAAACTGACACGAGTGCATCTCCTTCGTGCAGTCCGCCAGCCTCGTCAAACCGATTTTCGCGGAACACCCCAATAACACTGTAAATTTGACGAAGGAATGCCGGTATATCCGGTCGCACCGACTTGCGTCGCGGTAAACTGATGGCTGGCTGACCTTGAGAGTAGAATCGAAAGTATGGCCGGTAAGGAGTGTCGCCTGATGAGTAAAATTGCAACTCATATCCGCCTTTGGCGCATTCTGCTAGCACTTCGCGTAACCATTTTGGCGAGTTGTCACCGGCAATCTTGGCGAAATACTTTGAGCCGGTGCGAATTGCTTCCACATCTTGCTCGGTTAGAACGTCTCGGAATTCTGGTGGCATCGCATCGATCTTCGGTTCATATACATTTGCCACGCGTATAATGTGCATCCCCGTAACCTTTCTCGTATAACTCTAAGATTGAGTAAATTGTCGTTAATAATTACTGCTGGCTCTGACCTTAAATCCAGCGTTGAGCCATGTCCAGCAAGGAAACCCTGAACCAAAGTTAGTCGTGAAAAATTCCAGCACGCGCATTCCATGTCGCGCTTGGGCTGGCGATGATTTCACCGCACCTTCAGCGTGTAGCGGTTCCCCTGCTTTTCCAATTTCGTCTGCGCGTTGAAGGTGCGGGAGAGATTCCGGGAATTCAGCACGCCGGCTTTTTCGCCGGTGGCCAGCACGCGTCCGTCTTTCAGCAGCAGCACATGGGAAAACGCGGGCGTGATTTCCTCCACATGATGCGTCACGAGGACGAGCGTCGGGGAATTTTTCCGGCGGCCGAGCCGTTGGATGAATTGCAGGAAATGTTCGCGCGCCGCCGGGTCGAGGCCGGCGCAGGGTTCGTCGAGGATCAGCACGCGCAGCCTGGCCATCAGCGCCCGGCCGATGAGAACGCGCTGGCGTTCGCCTTGGGACAGCACGCTCCACGGGCGTTCCGCAAGATAGGCACACTCGATTTGCTGAAGCAGGCGCAGGGCTTGGACTTTCTCAGTGCGCGTCACGCGCCCCCAGAAATCAATCATCGCGTATTTGCCGCTGGCCACGGTCTCCAGCGCCGGTTCCTCGTCGGCCATCATCTGACGCACGGACGAGCTGACGAGGCCGATGTGCTTGCGCAACTCGCGCCAGTCGGATTCGCCATAGGTTTGGCCAAGCACGGAAATGTCCCCGGCGGTGGGCATGAGATAGCCCGTGAGCGCGCTTAAGAGCGAGGTTTTGCCGGAGCCGTTCGCGCCGAGAATCACCCAATGCTCGCCGCGCACCACGCGCCAATTCACGTCGTCCAGAATCACCGTGCCGCTCCGTTCGATGCGGAGGCTGGAAACGGCCAAGATGGGTTTCGGTGCTTTCAATTTTTTAACCAGAGTTTTAACCACGAAATACACATAAGGGAACACGGAACAAAACAGGAGAAGAACGGTTTCAAAACGACTGAAGCCGTAAATTGGCCGGGGTTGGGCAAATCGCGCGCCAGCGTCCTGGAGTGCGGCAGCCCTCTGCTGCTTTTCCACCGCAGGACAGGCGACGCAAAGCGGCAGAGGGCTGCCGCATTCCAAAACCTCGCGGAATGTTTGCATGAATTGGCTGAAGTTATAAAAATCACAATTCCTTGATCTCGGACCATAGCGGTTTCAGATCGTCATCGGCCAATGCCATTTTCTTGAGTTCGGTTTTGTTCCCGGCGGCGATGGCGCGGTGCAGCCATTCGCGGGCGAGATCGAGTTGCAACATTTGGCAGGCGTAGCAGGCGAGGTTGTAGGGAATGACCGGTTCCTCGGGGAATTTCTCGGCGGCGGGCAGTAACGCCTCCCACGCCTGCGGCAAACCGCCTTCATTCACGCGGCGCAGCGCGTAGGCGCGATGCAGCCAGCCGGACGCGTCTTCCGGCGCGAGGGCGATTTCGGTGCGGGCGATCTCCAGGGCATCGCCCCATTTCCGCTCGTGGGCGCAAATGGTCCAGCGCACTTCCAGCGTGGCGGGATGGTGCTGAAATTCCTCGGAAACTTTCGCGAGTTCGGCGTGCGCCTCGGCGGCAGAGCCCAGCCCCAGCCAGCCGAGGGCGGCGGACAGGTGATGCGAATCGGGCGGTTCAATCAGTTGCACGCGCATAAGAAGCGGCGAGACGCGCTGCGTGTCAAGCATCGGACGGGAGGCGAGTGCCCAATCCGGCATGTTTATGGCAAAAAAGCGCATTGCCGCCACGGTGAGGATGTGAAATGTTGGTTACATCTCGGCCATGAGCGAATTCAAATTTGCCTGCCCCGTGTGCGGTCAGCACATGATGTGCGATTCATCGCAAGGCGGCTCCGTGATGGAGTGCCCGACGTGTTACCAGAAGATCGTCGCCCCGCAGGCTCCCGCGCCCGACGCCAAGTTCATCCTCACCGGCACCAAGCTTTCCGAGAAAAAAGTCAACGTGCGCGGCGTGGATTACACGTCGGCTACCGCATCGGGAAAGAAATTTCCGGCGGCGCTGGTGGCGGTCATTTTCATTGCGCTCGTGGCGGCCGGGGTGGGTGTTTTTCTCTTCGGCGGAAAATTTTTCCATAATGGATCGTCTGGCACATGGCAGACAACTGACGTGGGCAACGTCGGTGCGGCGGGAAATTTCCACAAGGCGGGCGGCGTCTTCACTCTCAACGGCGACGGCGCGGACATCTGGGACCAGGCGGATGCGTTCCGCTATGTCTTTCAAAAACTGACCGGCGACGGCTCACTCACGGCGCGGGTGATGAGTGTGAAGAATACCAACCCGTGGGCCAAGGCCGGCGTGATGTTCCGCGATTCGCTCAATGCTGATGCCAAATTTGTAGCGGCGCTTGTCACTCCGTCATCCGGCATCGCTGCCCAGCAGCGTGACCGCGCCGGCGGTTCGGCTGGGCCGGTCGGGAGTGTTCCTGGCCAGATCGCGCCTTTTTGGGTCCGCGTCGTGCGGCAAGGGGATAAATTCTCGGCCTATTCGTCGGCGGACGGGGCATCATGGGCAGAAATGGGTTCCACCACGATTGCCATGGGCAGCTCGGTTTATGTCGGTCTGGCCGTGTGCTCGCACACCGATGGCACCTTGTGCGAGGCGCAGTTTGACCACGTGACGTTGCTGGGCAATACCAGAGTCACGCCGCCAGCAATGTCACCCGTTCCGGCCAAACCGGCACTGGTGGCCCCCCCCGCCAGCGACACGAACTGGATGCTGACGCTGGATAGCAATGCGATTCCCGGCTCGACCGTGGCCGGGCGGATTCACGGGCAGGATTTCATCATCGAGCGGGCGGGTTTTCAGAACGGCAACCTGACCTTGCGCGCCGAGGCGAAGGGGACGTTTGAATTTGGCGTGCAGATCAATTTCAGCGGCGCACAACCGGAGTCCATGTCCGGGCAGACCATCAATGTGATGACGAATGCGGAAAAGGCGGCGAGAGTTTCCCTGCGTTGGAAAGATGCCAGCGGCGTGGTGCAAAAAGAAAATTACGACGCCGGCTACGCGCTGCGGCTGGAGTTCGGCGCGCTCGTGAACAACCGGCTGCCGGGGAAAATTTATCTCTGCACGCCGGACGCGGAAAAGAGCTATCTGCTGGGCAGCTTCAACGCCGATGCGCGCAAGCCCAAGCCAAAAGCGCCGCCGAAGAAGTGATTTTACTTTTTAATAAAGAAAGCAAGAAGGCAGGAATTCCTTTTCATGGATTCCTGCTTTCTTTATTTAATCCGCGATGAACATCGAAATCGTCAACACTGGCAGCGAACTGATGCTGGGTCGTGTGCTGAACACGCATCAGCAATGGCTCTGCCGTCGGCTGGCCGACCTCGGCCACGTCGTGACGCGGCAGGTGGCCATCTCGGACACGGGCAGCGAAATCCAGCAGGCCGTGCGCGAGGCATTGAGCCGCGCGGACCTCGTCATCACGACGGGCGGACTCGGCCCGACTTCCGACGACATCACGCGGGAACTCATCGCCGAACTGCTCGGCAAAAAGCTCGTCGAGAATCGCGAAGTGGATGCGCACATTGAAAATTTTTTCGCCAAGCGCGGTCGCCCGCGTCCGCCGCAGACCAAGGTGGAAACGTTTGTGCCGGAAGGTGCGCTGGTGTTCATCAACCAAAACGGCACCGCGCCGGGGTTGGCGATGAGGTTGGGGGATTGGGAATGGCGTCTGGCATCCGGGGAGCACTCCTCGCCCGCAAACTCTTCCCTAGATCCCAGACCCCAAACCCCAAACCCCAAATGGCTGATCATGTTGCCTGGCCCGCCGCGCGAACTGCGGCCGATGTTCGACACCTCGGTCGTGCCACTGCTGAAGCGCGAGTTTGCCGATGAGATTTTCATCTGTCGCACGCTGCTGACAACCGGCATCGGCGAATCGCGTGTGCAGGAATTTGTCGAGGCCGACTTGCAGCCGCTCGTACAGCGCGGTTTGGGCGTGGGCTACTGCGCGCGGCCCGGCGCGGTGGATGTGCGGTTGACGGCCAGCGGCGCGGGTGCGGAGAGAATCGTTCAGGAGGGCGAAGTGATCGTGCAGCGAATTCTCGGCGCGAACATCTTCGGCTTTGACGATGAAGAGATTGAGGACGTCGTTGTGAAACAGTTGATCGCGCAGAAGAAAACCTTGGCGCTAGCGGAATCCTGCACGGGCGGTCTGGTCGCAAGCCGCATTACGAATGTGCCCGGGGCGTCGGAGGTTTTTCTCGGCGGCGTGGTGAGCTATAGCAACGCGGCCAAGCAGAAGTTCTTGGGCGTTCAGGCGGCCTCGCTGGCGGCGCACGGCGCGGTGAGTGAGGTCGTGGCGCGGGAAATGGCTGCAGGCGCCCGCGAAAAGTTTGGTGCCGATCTGGCGGTGGCGATCACGGGCATCGCCGGGCCGGGCGGTGGCACGGCGGAGAAACCCGCTGGCACCGTTTTCATCGCGCTGGCTTCGGCGGCGGGCGTGGAGGTGAAAAAGCTGCTGAACGTGTGGCCCCGCGAAACCTTCAAGGAAGTGACGGCCACGCAGGCGCTGGAGTGGGTGCGGCAAACGGTTTCTGCTTGAGGCGGGGCTTTTTTTCGCTAGTGTCGGACAGTCATGCCTGCGCCTGTTGATCACTCTGACCAGCCCGATCTGGCCTTCGCCGGGTTAAATCCCATCCCGAAACGACGCGGAACTTTGCTGGTGGTGGACGACGAATCCGGCCCGCGCATGGCGATGAAGGTGATTTTTGGCGACACCTACGACCTGTTTCTGGCCGAGGACGGGCCGACGGCGATTGACCTGGCCCAGAAGCATCCGGTTGATGTGGTGGTGCTGGACATTCGCATGCCGGGCATGTCGGGCATTGAGGTTTTGGAGCGGTTGCGCACGGTGCAACCCGAACTTGAGGCGGTGATCATCACGGCCTTTGAGACGACCGATACGATGCGCCAGGCGCTGCGGTTGCGCGCGTGCGATTACATCAACAAGCCGTTCGATCTTGCCACCATCCGCAACGCCGTAAGCCAGGCGATGCAGCGCCGGATGCTCGCCAGCGAAGTTCACAGCAGCGCGGACAAGGTCCATGAGCTGCTGACCGAGTTGCATAACCGCAGCATCGAGGAACAGATCGCCAAGACGCACAAGGATATTTACGCCAGCATCCTGCATGACATCAATGGTCCGCTCACGGTCATCTCCGGCTTCAATCAGTTGCTCGTCAAAAAACTTCAGGACCTGATCAAGCACGGGCATGAAACGAATCAGGATGTGAAGGATCTGGAATTCATGCTGGAGCGCAATCTCATCATGGGCCGCCAGGTCGGCAACTGCATCGAGATCCAGCGGCGTTATCTCGGTTTCCTCCGTCGCCAGAGCGGCGGCGAGGCGCATACCGGTGTGAACCAGTTGCTGCGCGACCTCGAGCAGCTCGTCCGCGTGCATCCGAGCCTGCAGGAAAATGAATTCAGCCTCACGCCGTTGACCGGCGAAATCAGCATAAAGATCAACGGCACCGATTTGATCCAGATTTTGCTGAACCTGTCGGTGAATGCCTTCCAATGCACCCCCGCGCCGCATCGCGTGGAGATCGGCGGCGAAGTGGTGACCGCGCCGTTGGATCTGGCGTTGTTCAAAGACGGCCCCAACGACCGGTTGCTCAACGTCGAGGGCATGGAGAACAAGGCGCCGCTCGTGAAACTCTGGGTGCGCGACACCGGCCCCGGCATTCCGGCGGACGTGTTGCCGAAAATTTTCCAATCCTATTTCACCACCAAAGGTCCGAGCCAGGGCACCGGCCTCGGTCTCAACATCGTTCAACGGCTCATCAAGGAAGGCAAAGGCGCGTTGCATGTCCATACCGAGCGCGACGTGGGAACGACTTTCACGATCTATCTGCCGGCGGCGAATCTGGTGAAGTGATTTCGAATAAAAAAAACCGCCGTTTGCGTGCCAGTCACGCAAACGGCGGTTTGATTTTTAGAGCTGTTCAATTCCCCAAATACTCGCGCGGGTCGGTGACCTTGCCGGTCAGCGCGCTTGCCGCCACCGTCGCCGGAGACGCGAGGAACACTTTCGATTCCTTGTCGCCCATGCGGCCGGGGAAATTGCGGTTCGTCGCGCTGATGCAGTTGATGCCGGACTTGTTGATGCGGCCGAACGTGTCCACCGGACCGCCAAGGCACGCGGCGCAACCGGCGTTCTCCGTCATCTGCACACCGGCGTTCACCATCACGTCCCAGATCGTTTCGTTGCCCCAATACGTCGTCTGCAAATCGCGGACGATGTCCGGCGTCGCCGGCACGCCGAAGGTGTCAATGACCACCTTCTTGCCGCGCAACACGCGGGCGAATTCCACGAAGTCGCTCGTTTTGCCACCGGTGCAGGAACCGACATACGCGCGGTCGAGTTTCTGGTCCATTTCCTTGGCCTTCTTGCGCTGGCCCGGATCGGGATGGCAGGCGACGGTAGGTTCGAGCTTGCTCAAGTCCACGACGAGTTCGTAAACAAACTTCTCGTTTTTGTCGCGGGCGACGGGTTCGTAGGTGGACTTCGTGCCGTTGAGTTTCACACGCGCATCCACGTATTCCGCCGTGCGGGTGTCGTATTCAAAAATGCCGTTCTTACCACCCGCTTCGATGGCCATGTTGGCGATCGTCATGCGGTCGTCCATGGACAGGCTCGCGATGCCTTCACCGTCGAACTGCATCGCGCGATACGTCGCGCCGTCGAAGCCGATCTCGCCGATGCAATGGAGGATGATGTCCTTCGCCATCACGCCGGGCTGGAGCTTGCCTTCGAGGCGGAAGTGCATCGTCTCGGGAACCTTGATGAGCAACTTGCCTGTGCCCATGACGAAGCCGGCGTCCGTGTTGCCGATGCCGGTGGCGAACTGGTTGAACGCACCCGCCATGCAGGTGTGCGAGTCGGTGCCGAAGAGAACTTCGCCGGGGCGCGTGTGGCCTTTGGCGGGAAGCGCCGTGTGACAGACGCCCGCGTAGCGCGAACCGTATTGGCGTTTGGTGTTGCCCTTGCTCGCGTCGAAGTGCCAATGGCCTTTCGGGTCATCAATCACGTCGTAGAAATAGGGCAGATCCTGCTCGGAAACGAATTCGCGGAGGATGTCCACGTTGCGGTTGGACTTCGAGTCGGCAGTGAAAATGTAATGATCGGGGATGATGACGATCTTCTGCTTATCCCAAACCTTGGCGGTCTTGCCGAATTCGCGTTTGAACACGCCGATGGTGCCCGGGCCACAAACATCGTGCGTCATGAGCACGTCCGCGTTCACCCAGATATTGTCGCCGGCCTGCACGGTGGCCTTGCCAGACGCGCGGGCGAGAAGTTTTTCAGTCAACGTCATAGAGCCGACACAATAGCTGATGCGCGGGGGTAGTTCAACTGTGCAAACGGGGTGTTGCCTGGGCGGCAACACCAATAGTTACGGAAACTGCTGTTGAATCGAACGATTGCTGAAGCGTTGGCGAGTCACCAAATACCAATACAAAGCCCGAAATGGATAGAACGGTATGGAGCGAACGTAATTCATGGATATCCGCAGGGAATTGATCAGGACTTGCTCGTAAGGCTGGTTCAATGGTCTCCAAACGACGCCAAATTTCCGCATCAAGTAAGCTTCAGCCTCCAGATGGCGCTGCCAGGCTTGTTCGGGCGACATGCCAGGAAAGCTCTGCTTGTAGGCTTTCGGGCGGGCGGGAAACATGCCCGCGCTTCCGCCAGTGCTCGTTTCCAGAAAAGTGGTTTCATCGAAACGGCTTTCCATGTCGTATGAAACTTTCTGGTGAAAGAGGATGTTAAAAAAGCGCTGCGTGCCGTGTTGTTGAAAGACAACGGTTTGAATGGCCCCAAACTCAAAGCTGGTCACACGTCTCATGTCCGGGGCATTGAGCCACGCGATATGGCCGGCGATAATCTGCTCTTTGTCGGGACTGAGGTTGCCCACAATCGGCTTCAGCATTTTTTCCGGCTCACTCATTTTCCGCACCAACAAATAAACTTGGGCGGCAATGATGAGCGGAAAAGCCGCAAAGAATAAGAGCGGTGCGTAATCCATAGGCATAGGGCTTACTTCCGGCTGTGAAACAGCGCCACGAGCGCCGCGCCGATGGCTTGGGACAGTTCGCCCAGTTCCGCCGGCACGATCTTGATGGTGCCGCGTTGCGGTGCCCACAAGTATGGAATCGCGGTCTCGCGGATGATGCGCATATAGCGTTCGCGGAATTCCGGCGTGGTCGCCTCGTGATCCATCAGCCCGCCACCGATGACGGCGATGCCCGGATCGAACGCCATCGCCAGATTGGCGACGTGCAGGCCCATGACGCGGGCTTGAAAATCAAAAATCTCCAGCGCCAGAGTATCGCCCTTTTGCGCGCGCGTGCGGAGCGAGAGAACTTTTTCCTTGATGGGCGCGGTGGACTGGGCGAGCTCGTGCTCGGGATGGCGTTTGAGGAATTCCGCGAGCAATTGCGGCAGGCCGGAAATGGTTGTGTAAGCCTCCACGCAACCCCAGTCGCGTCCGCAGCCGCAACTGAACGGTTTGCCGGGCAGCCCGAGGAGATGAACGGCGGCCGGCATGTGGCCGGCTTCCATCCCGGCGAGTGTGTCGCCATCGAGGCAGAGGCCGTCCGCCCCGACAAATGCCGCGCCGAGGCCGGAACCGGGCATGAGCATCATGACGGTGGCGCGGGTCTTGCCGCGTGCGAGCTGGGCTTCCGCCACGCCGCCATAATTGCCGTCGTTGCCGACGACGAGCGGCAGCGGACGACCGGCCTGTTTTTCCAAAGCGGCGTGATAATCTGAATAGACGTCCCAGCCGGCGAAGCTCGCCGGCAGGTTCGGCGTTTTGCTGAAAACGCCGTAGCGTTCGTAAGGCCCGGGAATGGCGAGACCCACGCCCGCAACTTGCGACCATTGTAAATTATTCTGCGCGAGAAAGTCGCTGACGCCCGTGATCCAGGAAGTAATGACAGCGCCGCGCCCGTTTTCGGAATTGGTGGAGCGCTGCAGGACTTTATTGGAGACGGGTTCACCATTTTCCCAGACGGCGCACAGTTTGGTGGTGGTGGCGCCGCTGTCCGTGCCGATGAAAACTTTTTTGCTCATGAGTTGAGCGGTTAAATTGGGGACTATAATGGCAAAGGCAAGAATTATTCGGGTTTACCGGTAAATCCAACCCGTCGAAATCTCACCAAATAAAGCCAGTTTGGGTGAGAGCGCAATACAGCGGTGGATGACTGAAACTGGTGAGATCGACGCTTATTTGACGACGCATCATGGCGGCATCGCTGCGGAATTCAAGAAGCTGGCAACTCTGGAAGCACTGTAAAACCGGCGGTCGCAGAACGGCTCTACCGCGCTGAAAGGATTGCGTCGCGGTGCAAAATATTGTGTTCATTTATTCTTAAACAAATCTGACCAATTCCTACGCTGGGCGGGGATCCGTTCCCATCCAAACGTAACTACCATGGAAGCTGCCGAAAAAAAACCAATCGCTGGTCCGGGGCTTGCTCCTGTGGAGGTGGAGACGATTAATCTCTTCGTCCAATTTTCTCGCGCCCTCGGCTTTGCCCCGGCCGCCGCCTTCCCCCCAGCGTCAGCCGGGGCAAAGCGCTGCCGCCAGACATACAGCCGGTTGGGAAGAATCCCCAACTCCACGGCTACTACACTGGCCGACTTGCCACTGGTCAGCCAGTTGTTAACGGCTTCACGTTTGAAGGTTTGGTCAAACTTCTGACGGGTCTTAACGGGGTTCTGGTTATTGGCTTTAATCATTTGATTGTCTACCCAATTTACCGTCCGTCAAATCGAAGCAGCCTCAATGTCCCCTCAAGCTGGTTGGATTCTACAGGAAGAAATCGTTCCCCGTTTACGCTCCGCCATTCCCCGCACCGTCAGCTGCGTCGGTGCCGAAGATGCCGAGGAACTCGTTCAGGACGCCACCGCCATCGCTGCCAAGATGCTCCACAACGTCAAAGCGGCGGGGAAAAAGGTCACCCCGGGCAACATCGGGTCGTCCATCATGCTGACGTTCGCTCCAAACTCGAACAAGCCCATCAAATGCTCGGTCTCATCAATGAACGGTTTGACGAGATGGAAGAGACGTTTAAAGCAATGTCTAGGGTTAAACTGGATTCAAACCGGCTCAGTGAATACCTAGCCACCGTTTATCCTGAAGTCAAGGAACCGGAGAAGATGGAGCTCGTTCAAAGGGATCGGAGCTGGAGTGAATTCTTCTTTGATCAAGGCCGAGGGAATCGGATGCCTAGGATTGCTGGAAGTCTGTGGGCTGCTTTCAATGGTGTCACGGAATGGCAGGATCACAGGAAATCACACCAGAACGAGAATCAGCGTCTTGTCTCTACTTGGTATGGTAGTTCGTATCAGACCAAAGCCAGAGCTTACGCAATCGCTGTTGATAAAATGGCGGTGTGGAATTGAACAAAAGAGGATTTGGCTTTCGAGCTGAATCCTTTTTTTAGCTAACAATTTATGGGACTGCGATAGGGGTGATTATTAAGGAAAAATCAACCCGCCTGATGCGTGCGAACCCTGGGCTGATGGATTTGAATCCCGTTGGGACAGCTATACGACACGAAGGCTGAGCTGCAGGGTCAGCGCCTGCTGGTAACCCGTCGTCGGTATTCCACGGGGGTCATGTTGCATTCCTGCCGGAAAACATACGCCATGTATTCAGGTGAACCAAAACCAGCGGCCTCCGAGAGTTCCGGAATGGGCATGTCCGTGTCCAAAAGCAACTCCTGGGCCCGGCGCAAACGGACGCGCCGGATCTCTTCCGCCGGGCTTCGTTTGAGGTGATATTGAAACCGACGTTCCAAGACCCGCCGGGAGACGCCGGCATGTCTGGCGATCTCCATCACGTGGAGCGGCCGGGACAGTTGCTCACGAATGAAGCTGACGGCTTTGACCACGGCGCGGTCGCTAATCGCCAGCGTGTCCGTGGACTGTCGTGTCACCACTCCCGCCGGAGGAACCAGAACGGGCTTCCCAGGACCCTTTTCACCAGACATCAAGCCATCAAGAATCCGCGCCGCCTCGAAACCGATCGTTTCTGCCCCTACCAACAGGGCTGAGATGTCCACATCGAGCAGTTCGCATAGAAGTTTGTCATCCGTGCCGCTGAGGACGGCCACATCTTCCGGCACCAAAAGTTTTGCCGCCTGACTCGCAAAAATGATCTCCCTCGCGCTACTGGGATTCCACGTCAACACCGCCACCGGCTTGGGTAGCATCTTGAGCCAGGTGCCCACTTTGGCTAGGTCGAGGTTCCAGTCCGGTTCCGCTCCTTTAACCGGGTCAACGGCCAGCACGGCGCACGGGAAGCCCGATTTTGAGACGCTTTCCTTGAAGGCTTGTTGGTGCTTGGCCACATACTCGAGCCCGCGCAAACTAAAGTAGGCAAAACTACGGAAGCCGCGGTCCAGCAGATGGTCTGCTGCGATCCCGGCCGACGCCGCTAAATCGCTCGTCACCTGCGGGAACGTCACCCCTGGGAACTCAATGGCGGAAACGTTCACGACCGGAACGCCCAGACCGGACAACTCACGCGCCATGCTGCGCGTTGACACGCGTGCGATCACCCCATCTCCGCGCCACCCGCGCGGCAGCGCCAGCCGCTCCTCCATGCCTCTGGCCTCGACGAAAAGCTGCCAACGACCATGCCGCTGGGAGTAGTGATGGATGCCTTCATGAATCCTGCGGCCCCAACTGGTGGACGTGTCCACCAATACCGCCACTCTCCGAGGCGTTTGAGGGCGGGCGGACGCTGGGGGGTTTTGGCGAGTTGGCATTGGCGCAATTTCCAAGTTGGAAGTCGCAACAAGACCTACACAATCCCTTGGCACATGGCTAGAGTTTGTTGATGAATCTTGATTTCGCAATCCGCGCCACGCGAAGTGTTGGCAGACTGATCTTGACGGGCGCAATTTGTCTAGGGTCCCTTGGCGGCCGTGCCCAAACACGCATGGAGAACGAGAATTATCGGCTCGAGTTGGGCGACGATGCTTCCGTTAAACTTAATCTTGCCTCCCCTGAAAAATCGATCCGGTATCGCCCCGCGTTCACCGTGTTCTTTGCCGAGGAGGACCCGAAGCTCCAATATCGTCCCGCCGGGATTCCCGGTGTGTCCTACAATGTCGTGACCTGGAAAGTGGCGCAGGATAAGTCTTCTCCCG
>Ga0207702_10002310_pt1 | contig 18241 bp, 17 predicted proteins | sample KBSCornC62_FD_184302 | JGI IMG/M metagenome (GOLD analysis project Ga0207702, IMG submission 184302) | Corn rhizosphere microbial communities from Kellogg Biological Station, Michigan, USA - KBS Corn C6-2 (SPAdes) (version 2) | ecosystem: Host-associated > Plants > Roots > Rhizosphere > Soil ...
TTGGTTGTGCTGAGCGCCGAGCCGAAAGAGCTTACGGTCGTGAATATCGATGGTCCCATCGATCCGGAACAGTTGAGCGAACTCAGCGGACACATGGGCATCCCGTCATTCGGGCGCAGCAAGCCCAAAACCGGGAACACCACAGCGAGTAAGTAGTCATGAGCCGCTTTTTTGCTGTCTGTGCTTTGATTCTCTTCGTGCCGCTCATGTTATCTGCCAATGAGTTCGATTGGCTGGTACGCGAGTTTTCACGCCAAAGCGGCGCTCGGCAAACTTACATTCCTCTGTTCGGCCTGGTACGTTTCAGCGTTGCTGTGGTGCACCCTGCCGGCGCCAGCCAACTGCGGCTCGCAGTGTTTGAACATGCAGATCTCGAATCTGATAGATTCAGCCACTTAACGGATGCAGTTGTAGGTCATGAATGGAAACCTATGGTACGCGTTCGGTCGCGGAATCATGAATCCACGAATATTTATGCGCAGCAATGGGGAAGAGATCTGCGTCTGCTGATAACTTCGCTGGATGGCGGCGAAGCGACGTTCGTGCAGGTTCAAATGAGGCCCGCCCAACTCATTAAGTTCATTGATGATCACCGCCGGCCGGAACATTAATTGGATTATGCGGTGTTCTTCCGCAATGTAGAACTTTTCGCGCGTCCTGAGACGTTGGACCCACCCTTCTCACATCTGAGCTATGAATCGGACGCTCATACACTGTGCTCGCAATACAGCTGATCGCGGACAATCATAATTCAGCCAGGGACAATTAAAAATCCCGGTGGCTAGGCAGGCGAAAGCGGTACAAGTCGGAGACGACTTGTATGGTGAGCGATCAGCAGGTAAAGCGACTCTGGCGGCTGGCAGGGCAGAAGTGGGCGTTGGAGATTGCGGCGGCGAAGGCGGGGATGGACCCGAAGACAGCGCGAAAGTATCGGCGGGATCGGCGCCTACCGGGCGAGATGCGACAAAAGCATACGTGGCGAACGCGGCCTGATCCGTTCGCCGATAGCTGGGAAGAGATTCGTGAGTTGCTCGCGGTCGAACCAGGGCTGCAGGGAAAGACCATCTTTGAGCATTTGCAGCAAGCGCATCCGGGCCGGTTCAGTGACGGGCAGGTGCGGACATTGCGGCGCCGGATTCGTTATTGGCGAGCAACCGAAGGACCGCCACGAGAGGTGTTCTTTGCGCAAGAACATCGGCCGGGCGAACTGTGCCAATCGGATTTTACGCACTGCCGGGAACTGGGGGTGACGATCAATGGGCAGGCGTTTCCGCATCTCATTTATCACTTTGTCCTGAGCTACTCGAACTGGGAGACAGGAAGCATCTGTTACTCGGAGACGTTCGAGAGTCTAAGCGAAGGACTGCAGAATGCACTCTGGCAACTGGGCGGCGTTCCTTCGGAACATCGAACGGATCGGATGAGCGCAGCGGTGAACAATCTGTGCGATGCCAAAGAGTTCACGCGAGCCTATGAAGGGCTGTTGCGGCATTACCGGATCAGTGGTCAGAAGATCCAAGCCGGTCGGGCCAACGAAAACGGGGATGTGGAACAACGGCATTATCGGTTTAAGCAAGCCGCCGAGCAAGCGTTACTGATGCGGGGCAGCCGCGACTTTCCGGCGGTGGCAGCCTACCAGGCGTTCTTGACCAAGCTGTTTACGCGGTTGAATGCCGGACGGAGAGAACGATATCTAGACGAAGTGGCACAACTGCGGCCGCTTCCGGAGCAGCGGCTCGATTCCGTGCGGCGGGAACGGGTGCGAGTCAGTCCGGGCAGCCTGGTGACGGTTCATCGAAACATCTACTCGGTGCATAGCCGGCTGATAGGCGAGATGGTGGAGGCGCGAGTGGGCTCTGATACGGTCGAGATCTGGTACGCCGATCGGAAAGTAGAAGAGCTGCCGCGCTTGCGCGGCCGAAGCAAACATCGGATCGATTATCGCCACATTATTGATTGGCTGGTTCGAAAGCCGGGAGCGTTCGAAAACTATCGCTACCGGAGCGATCTGTTCCCGACCAGCTGGTTCCGCTTGGCTTACGATGCCCTGCGCGAAGAGCACGGTCCGAAACGCGGGGCGCAAGAGTACCTGGCGCTCCTGTTGTTGGCAGCCCGCCGCGGAGAGGCACTGGTCGAAGGCGCCATTCGGTTTTTACTGGGGAGTCAGCAAGCTCTGAACGTGGAAGAAGCGGTTCGATTGACGGAGGACAATGCGCCCGCTCCGCTGACCACCATCGCTGTTGATCCTGTCTCGCTCGCGGTTTTCGATGACCTTCTGACAAGGGAAGACACGGCCGCATGACGACCGATATCGTGGATGTCAACGCAGCGCTCACCGAGAGCCTGACGGAACTGCACTTACCCACAGTGAGGCGGACCTACGAAGAAGCCGCTCGTCTCGCAGAGCGCGAAACACTGAGTTATGAACGTTACCTGCTGGATCTGGTCACTCGTGAAAGTCAGGATCGCCAGCAGAAGCGAATCCAACGGTTGCTGCGTCAATCGCGCATTCCGGCAGAGAAAGCCTTAGCCAACTTCAACCTGAAGCGGCTGCCACCGAAGGTGGCGATTTTAACCAAGTCGCTCATTGAAGGGGAGGTTCTGGACCGGCGCGAAAACGTGTTGGCGTTCGGTAATCCCGGTAGCGGCAAGACTCATCTTCTCTGTGCCATCGGCCAGGAACTGATTGCACGAGGCCGGCGCATGTACTTCACCACCTCGGCGCTTCTGGTGCAGGATCTATTGGTTGCCAAACGCGACCTCAAGCTCAGCCGCTTTCTCAAGAAGCTGGCGCACTTCGAAGGCCTGATCATTGATGATCTCGGCTACGTGCAACAGAGTCGAGAGGAGATGGAGGTGCTGTTCACTCTGCTGGCCGAACGTTACGAGCGTGGCAGCGTCTTCATCTCCAGTAATCTGCCGTTCTCGAAATGGGAAGGGATCTTCAAAGATCCTATGACCACGGCAGCAGCGATTGACCGCTTGGTCCATCACTGCGTAATCCTCGAGCTCAACATCCCAAGCTATCGAGTCGAACAGGCCAAGAAGGCCAAAGAAGAATCGTAAACAACCCTAGAAGGCCGTGGAAATGACGGCCTGATGGAAAGCCAACACCGCTTCCCACAGTCCTTGGAAAACGCTCGCGCGTTTTCTCACATTTCCACCGCCCGGCTACGGCTACACTCTCTCTCAAAAAAGGGAATAATAGTTGACCGCGAACGGGAGAAATGCTTGACTCTGATCAACAGCGCTACGTCGAACTGAAATCCGTGTTCCTGAAAAAATCATGTCTTTGGCGGTATCGTGCCGGAGATGCACGGCCATCAAAACTCTTCCACGTGACAATAGCCTCTGTCGCCCCATTCGATGAAACGAGGCGCATCCTCGGACCACCAGACGAGAACGCGCCCGGCCAACGAAGTGTTCTCGGCGAGCTGGACCACAGCGTCCGCGATTTCATCTGTGGTGAGAAGGCGAGACGGCGCGCCGCGCGCCTTGCGCTCGTCGTCCGTTAAAGACTCCCAATATCTCCGCACCTCATCCGTCGCAATCCATCCAGGCGCGAGGCAATTGACGCGGATGGCGTCGGTCCTTGCCAAGGACGCAAGCCCAGTCGTCATTCGGATCATTCCAGCTTTCGCAACGTCATATCCGGGAATGCCGCCAGGTGTCTTTCGACCATGCCACAGCGCCGAAATCGATGCGATGTTCACGATGGCTCCGCCAGGGCCGCGCCTCATGGCTTCAATCGCCCACCGCGTGGCGTAGGCTGCGCCTAGCAGATCCGTCTCGATAGCATCCGTCCAACTACCGATTTCCTCGTCTCCACGTGGTGCGGAGGCGTTGTTAACCAATACGCCCAAATGGCCAAAACTTGCCTCCGCGAACGATACCAAACCCTTCATTTGGGATTCACTACGCACATCGGCGTGAAAGAAAGCTGCACGACCACCATTACGCTCGATGGCCCAAACCGTGTGGTGGCCGCCTGTCTCGTCGATATCCGACACAACGACAGCGGCACCCTCGGAGGCGAAACGAGTCGCAATGACACGCCCGCAGCCGCTCCCACCGGCCCCGGTGACGATCACAACTCGATTCTGTTGCTGCATTTGGCGAATATAGCGCTTCAACGAATTGTTTGCACGCCAAACGTTTCAGCAATTAACTCCGACTTACTGACGAGCCTCCATAAGAACACAAAATCCGTTTTTGCCCAAGGCTCCAGCCGCAGGTTAGGCTTCTCCACCGGTCGCTTGGGCAATTGGCTGAGTGCGGAACAAGCGGAAGAACTGATTCGACCCCGGACTTGCAGACCATTATCGGAAAACGCGATCACACAATTCTCGCTCTCCTACTTGGTTGTGCACTGCGGCAATCCGAAGCGGCTCACCTCACGAGCGAGCATTTTAAGCGCCGCGACGATTACTGGGCCATCGTGGATATCTTCGGAAAGGATGGCCACATTCGATCTGTGCCCGTTCCCAACTGGGTTGAGCATGCTGTCGACTGCTTGACAGAGGCGGCGCGTTTCCATACCGTCACGGAAACGAAGACGTCGCAAGGGACAATGCTATGTGCCGCTGTCTGCTTTAGATTGCACACGCTGGTAAAAGTGACAGGTCTCACCCAGTATGGATTCGTAGTCTAGACACGGAACTCTTTCACGATGTCAAAAAGGAGGACGTTTCACGTTGTGACAACCAGTAAGTACCGCTCGCGACTCGTAAACGCGGTCGAGCAAACTTTTGTATTATCTAAAGCGATTGCCGGCTTTGAAGTCTCCGATGAGGCGGAGGAAAGTCGACGGGATGGCGCAATCTCTGAAATTGCTGCGGGTTCGATTCTGAAGCTGTCCGGTCGCGGATTCAGTGAACAAGCCGCTAAAGTTTTTGCGAACGGCAGGCACTATTTTGTGTTCCTGCGCGACATTCAGCCGGTTGAGGTCTAGACTCTGTTTGCCTCTCCTTGTTGGAGCGAACTCACAAGGCCACGTAAGAATCTGGCATCACTTCAACCAATTCGTTGCACCATTGCTCTTTCTAGGCTTGGCGCCGGCTTATCTTTGCGAACTGCGACGAATTTCGGATGTCTTAGACACTCAGCTCGAACCTCAGTGTTGGATGCAATTGGGATGGGTTATTTGCTGGCCAACGATGTATGGAATCACAGCAGAACGCTTCCTGCCGGTAGCGCTTCCTGACCGCTGGCACGGGAAGTGTCGGCATGCTTAGCGATGCGTTTCGGTGAATGAGCGCAGCGCTTCATGATTTAACCAAATTAATTACGCAGCGGATATTGATGCACTCGATTGGAGGCAAAATGATTGTGGGAAGGAAAACTCAATGAGGTACAGCGTAACGGTGCTCCTGTTCTTCGCCTTGTGCGGCATGAGGTCCCATGCGCAGACCCCCATTGCGGATAAGAGCATCACTTTCAATAAGGACGTTGCCCCGATTCTTTACAAGAACTGCACGGTTTGTCACCATCCCAATGACATCGCGCCGATGTCGCTCGTCACTTATGACGAAGTCCGGCCCTGGGCAGCAGCTATCAACGAGGCCGTTGTACAGCGAATCATGCCGCCCTGGCATGCGGACCCACGCGTCGGCGAATTCTTAAACAATCCCCGGCTCTCTGATGCCGAAATCGCGACCATCGTGGATTGGGTCAAAAGCGGCGCGCTGGAGGGCAATCCGAAGGATCTTCCGCCCGTGCCCGCTTTTGACACCGGATGGCACATTAAGCCTGACGTCGTAATCACGATTCCTCAAACAACCGTCCAGGCCGGCAATCAGGACGACTACGAATATATTTATGTACCTACCAACTTCAAAGAAGATAAGTGGATTCATGCGGCCGAAGTCGTCCCTGGCGATCGCCGCGTCGTACACCATGCAACGGTCAGCGTAGTCAGTGCTGATTCGGTTCCCAAGCTGCGCGCAGAGCATGGCGATGTGGAGAAAGTGGATCAGTACCACTTCCGAACTGGCAAGGTGAATCATATGAAACCCGATGCGCCCGTCTCGGATGACGGTTGTGTGTCGATCGGAAACGGGCCACTGAAAGATCCGTCATCGGGGCACGTGAATCATGTTCCTGCCATATATCTACCGGGCCATCTCGCCGAGGTGCGGCCTGCCGGCTACGACCTCAAGATTCCCGCGGGTTCCTATTTGCAGTTCCAGATACACTACAGCAATCGCCTGGGCCAAGCAGCCACAGACCGCACCAGCATTGGTTTTGTCTTTGCCAAGGAACCCGTGACCCATGAAGTGGCGCAGTACGAGATCTGGAATAATTGGTTCCTGATTCCACCCGGGGACGGCAACCACGAAGTGACGTCCTGTTACACTTTGCCGAAGGATGTCTTGGCGGTCGCCTATACCGCCCACATGCACTTCCGCGGCAAAAGCATGACGACGGAAGCGATTTACCCTGACGGCCATCATCAGGTGCTCTTTAATGTGCCCAAATATGATTTCCGCTGGCAGGAGACTTACTTCCTGAAGCATCAGTTCATACTACCGAAGGGCACGAAGCTTGTAACCACCGCCCACTTCGATAATTCGGCCAATAACCCGCTGAACCCCGATCCGTCGAAGGCGATTCGTTGGGGAGAACCCAGCATGGAAGAAATGATGGGCTTCTGGTTGGCATATGCGGACGTGCAGCCCATCTCGGAACATACGGAAACAGCCGTATCACAATCATCAGGCACGAATGGAAGGGGACGTGAATAACAGCGGTGCTGTGTGGATTCGCAACTCCGCAACAATATCGTCGTTTTTTGTTTGCGGGCCCGTGAAGTGGTCCAGGGCGTTCCCGCTAGTAAAAGCGCAGTTCGCACCAAACTACATTGCGGAGCCATCCGACCATAGCATAGTGACGTGCCTTTTCGTTCGCACTCTATCTCGGTGAGGAGTAATCGGTCGCGCGCCGACCGGAGCCGTTCTGACGAGACGGCCGCGGCGGTCGGGTTTTCTTGAAGGCGACTTTATCTTGCGCACAGCGCTCCAAATCGTAAATTTACCGTAGTGGTCAGCGCCCTGAGGAGTGTTTTTCAAACGTCCGTTAGGGCACTGGGCCCCAACCACTGAGCTGCCGGTAAAATCCCAAATCTGTTCCGTTCAGCAGCTTCGTGACATAGAGAATCTGTCCACAGTGCATGCCGAAGTGCTCCACTACGTGATAGATCGCGGCGAGAGCTGTAATATCCTCATATCGCTGGATGGTGTAGGTCTTGAGCAAGTCTGACGCGGTTAAGCCGGACAGGATGCGGTCGAATTCTTTTAGCGTTTGATCCAGGGCGCTCCGTAGCGTAGCGGCGTCCAGTTGCCGTCGTTCCGCGAACTCCGCATCCCGGTCCCGCGTGTTCGCTATGCCGCCAAGTGGCGCCAGAATCCACTGCCGCATATTCCCGTTCAAATGCAATAACAAGTTCCCAATACTGTTGCTCGTCTCATTAGGACGCCACCAAATCTGTTCCTCTGTGAGCGAATCCAGGCAGCGACAGATTCTTGGCCAGTATTCGTCCTTCAACTTTTCTCGAGAAAATTTCACGAATGCCCGCTGTAACTCGTTACGTCCTTCGTCCATTTCTCTATTCTGAATGTTCTGAGGCGCAACCTCATGACTGTGCGGGCATCGCTTCGGCTACCGTTGCAGCATCTCGCCCACTCGCATCATCCACCCGTCCAGAGTGGCGCGGCCGACTTCCATTCAACTCTCAACGCCGGACGAGCGAACGAGAATGGAAGTGCAGTTGACGTCCGAAGGATGGAAAGCGATCAAGCCCCGTCTTCACTATCAGACAATGCGAGAGGATATCAATCTCGTCGCTGCGGTGCGTAAGGCTGTCGGTGACGACATGGAGATCATGACAGATCCCAATCAAGCGGAGTCTCGACAGGTTGGCAACCCGGAGTGGTGTGAGATTTCCGTCGCGCTCTTGAGACTGCTCGCGAATTGGAGAAACTGAATGTCTACTGGCTGGAGAGCCCTTTGCGACGTTATGAGTTTGACGCTCTTGCGGAGCTGAACCGTCCGGTCGAAATCCTATCGCCGGTGGCGAGAATAATATGGCCGAACGGGCCTTGGATTGAGATTCTTCACGACCCGAGCATCGCTGCCTACACGCACGGTTTTGCCGTGATGGAAAACGCGCCGCTCGTGGACCAAGAGGGCGATCTGAGCCTTCCGCAATCTCCAGGCTTGGGAGTCGCGATCAACAAAGCATGCTGACGTGATCCTCGATTCCATCCACTACGCTCTACGATATTTAGTCGTATTGACCCGGCCTCGCAAATATTGTCATTCCGGTTTGCCCAGCGCCACTTCGTGGCGCTGGAACATTCGGAGGGCCGCGGCGGCGGCGATTGCTATTGTGAGGGCCAACAGGCCGGCTTGCCAGCCGTGTGCTTTGATGTAACTAAATGCCTGGTGGCCATAGCGGCGGCCTAGATAGGCCAACGCGCCGTAGCGGATCGCTCTGGCCGTTAGTACCACGATCGTGAAATACGCCGCGCGCACCTGAAGCGCGCCGGCGCAAAATACAGGAACTTTCATCGGCAGCGGAAACGGGGAGATCGCGGGAATGAATACCGTAATCAGGCCATAGCGCTGAAACCAGAGATGGAGACGCGCGCCGGTGCGGCTTGTCACATGTTTCATGAGCAGCACTTCGCCGCCTTTGCGCGCAATCCAGAACAGCAGCAAACTTCCCGCGAGTGAGCCGAGCGTCGCCAGACACGCTGCCCAATAGGCTTGCTGCGGCTCTTCGGCGGCAATGGCCACCAGCAAGGCGTCCACGCCGCCGACGATGGGAATACCGGCCGAATCGAGAAAGCCTAGCAATAATAGCCCCTGCGGGCCCAAACCGAGCAGGGCCACGGTCAGCCTGTGAAAAAGGGACTTCAGTGTGCCCTCAATTTCGCCAACAAACCGTCTTCGTCGAGGATCGGGATATCCAGTTTGCGCGCTTTGTCGAGCTTCGATCCGGCGTCTTCGCCCGCCACCACAAAACTCGTCTTGCCGCTCACCGAGCCGGCCACTTTGCCGCCCGCTTCTTCGATGCGTTCCTTTGCTTCCTCACGCGTCAACATGGGCAGGGTGCCGGTGAGCACGAAGGTCAATCCGCTGAGCGCGCCTTTCTTCTCGACGTGCTTCGGACCTTTGAACTGGAGACCGGCGGCGCGCAATTGCTCGATCAATTCGCAATTGCGGGGCTCGGCGAAAAACTGGCAGATGGAATCCGATACTTTGGGCCCGATTTCGTTCACTTCCTGCAGCGCCTCGGGAGCCGCATTGGCGATTTCGTCGAGATCGCCGAAGTGGTTCGCGAGAAATTGCGCGGTCCTTTCTCCCACGAACGGAATGCCCAGACCATTTAATACGCGTGCCAGGGGCTGCTTGCGCGAGGCATCGATGTTCTGGACAACTTTGGCGGCGGACTTCGCGCCCATTCGATCAAGGCCTTCCAATTGTTCTGCGGTGAGTTTGTAGAGATCGGCGACAGTGCGGACTATTTTCCTGTCCAGGAGCTGATCGACGAGTGCGTCGCCCATGCCGTCTATGTCCATGACACCGCGAGAGGCGAAGTGCAGCAGGGATTCGCGCAAGCGGGCGGGGCAGTTGGTATTCACGCATCGGCTGGCTGCTTCGCCCGGCTCGCGCACCACGCGGCCGTGACAGACCGGACAAGCTTTCGGAACACGGAAGGGCGTGCGTTTAAGCCCTTGCTCGACAACACGCACGATTTTCGGAATCACATCACCGCTTCGCTCGACCAGCACCGTATCGCCGATTTCGACGCCAAGCCGCGCGATCTCGTCTTCATTGTGGAGAGTGGCGCGCGAGACGGTTACGCCGGCAAGGGCCACTGGTTTCAGATGAGCGACCGGCGTCAGCGCGCCGGTCCGGCCGACTTGGACTTCGATGTTCTCAAGCAGGGTGGCTGCCTGACGGGCGGCGTACTTGAACGCAATGGCCCAACGCGGCGCTTTGGCGGTCCAGCCGAGTTTTTGCTGCTGGGCGATGGAATCGATTTTTGCGACGACGCCGTCAGTCTCGTAGGGGAGGGAATCGCGCTTGGTGTCCCACTCGCGGATGAACGCCAGCAACTCCTCGAGATCAGCGCATTTTTTGCGGTGTGGATTTACCTTAAAGCCGGCTGCGGCGAGAGACTCCAGACTATCCCAATGGCTCGGCAGCATGGGCTGCCCCTGGTCCAGTAGAAAGTAGGCGAAATAATCGAGCTGGCGCGCGGCGGTTTCCGCCGGATCGAGCGCGCGCAGACCGCCGGCGGCAGCATTGCGCGGATTGGCAAGGAGCGCCAAGCCGGCTTTCTCACGTTGAGCGTTCAAGCGCTCGAAGGAGCGGCGCTGCATGACGGCTTCGCCGCGCACTTCGAAGCTATCGCGGGGGATGGCGCCGGGCCGCGGACGGAGAGGCAGGGAACGAATCGTGCGGGCGTTTACGGTGACCTCCTCGCCGATGCGGCCGTCACCGCGCGTCAATGCCTGGTGCAGGGTCCCGCCGCGGTAATGAGCGGCCATCGAGAGCCCGTCCAGCTTTAGTTCGGCGACATATTCATAGGGCTCACCTTTGAGCAGCGTTTTCACGCGGGCGTCGAAGCGGAGCAGCTCGTCCTCGTTCAGCGCGTTATCGAGGCTGAGCATAGGCGAGCTGTGAGGAACTTTAACGAAGCCTTCGCGCGGCTGCCCGCCGACACGCTGGGTGGGCGAATCCGGGGTGCATAGCTCGGGATGGCGCTCTTCGAAATCCCGCAACTCGCGCATGAGCGCGTCGAATTCAGCGTCTGTGATTTCGGGCGCGTCCAGCACGTAATACAGATACTCGTGATGTTCCAGTTGCAGGCGCAGTTCTTCGGCGCGCTTTCGCCACGATTCTTTCATCCCTGAATCTATAATGCCTTCTCCCGATATAAATGTTCGCTAGTGCGGTGTCGCAGTGAGTTCGTTAGCACGCACAAAACCGCTTACTTACGTGCGCGGCTCAGTTTCAAGCAGCTTTCATTCTCGTGTTTTCGTTACGACAGGTCAGGGCAGACCACGGATTCCGCAAACACCGCGGAACGCTTGTCAGTTCACGTTTTGGACAGTGCCCAACGATTGGGCGTGTTTACAATGTGATCTTGGAATCTCTCCGCGCGAAGCGCGCCGCTGTCATCTATAATCCGGTTGCCCGCAGCTTGTCGCGGAACATGCCTCAGCTCGAGCGAGTGGTTGCCTTGCTGGCGCAGCAGGGCATCGACGCGCGGCTGGTGGCGACCACCGCTCCGGGCAGCGCGACAAGCCAAACGCGGCACGAAATAGAAGCGGGCTGCGATGTCATCCTGGCTGCGGGCGGCGACGGGACCATTAACGAAGTGGCGAGCGGGATGCTCCATACACAGGTGCCGCTGGGCATTTTGCCTGGGGGTACGGCCAACGTATTGGCGCGGGAGACGCGCATCCCGACGAATCTAGTTAAGGCGGCCGGCGAACTGCCGACGATGCGGCCGGTTCGCATTGCAGCGGGATTGCTGCGGATCGGTGCGAGCGCGCCGCGCTCATTCCTCTGCATGGCCGGCGCCGGGCTAGACGCCGAGATCGTCTATCACGTGAACCTCGATTTGAAAGCGGCTTTCGGAAAGCTTGCCTATTATGTGGGCGGTTTTTCGCGCGCGTTTTGTCCATTGAGTGAATTTGAGGTCGTGGTGGACGGCCGGCGCTACGAGGCGAGCTTTGCGCTGATCAGCCGGGTGCGCAATTACGGAGGAGATCTTGAAATCGCGCGGGGCGCGTCGCTTCTGCGAAACGAGTTTGAAGTAGTGCTCTTTCGCGGGAAGCAGAGCCTGAAATATGTACCGTATCTGGTTGGCGTTGCGCTTAAGCAGGCGCACCGCATGAGCGGCTACACGGCTGTGCGGGGCCGGACGGTTACTTGTTCAACGATACGTGGCGAGCGCATCTTCGCGCAGGTGGATGGCGAACTTGCCGGTCAATTACCGTTGACCGCAGAGATAGTTCCCGACGCGCTTACTCTGCTGGTGCCGACCGCCTATTTAGCCAAAGAGCGCTCCCTGGTGGATGTTCCGGCCTGCGCCTGAGCGGGGATGGACAATGTTACTCATTCGCTAACCGGGTTGGCTATGGCGCGCGCCGGTCTCGATCGTTTTTCGCCGCGAGCGACTCTGCTGCTGCTGCTTTCGGCAAACGCTCCGGATTGCGATATTGTGGCGCTTGCTAGAGGGCAGCTCGCCTATCTGGAAGCGCATCGAGGCTACACGCATTCGCTGCTATTTTTGCCTGTTCTGGGGCTGGTTTGTGTGCTGGTGACAGCGGCAGTGTATCGCGAGAAGCTGCCTTGGGCACGAGCCTGGGCGCTGTGCGTCATGGGCTTAAGCAGCCACCTGCTGCTCGATTGGACGAACACCTATGGGATCCGGCCGTTCATCCCGTTTTCTTCGCGCTGGTTCCATCTCGATTGGAATAGTTTGTACGACTTGAGTATTCTCACCGCGCTTGGCGTTGCTCTCCTCTGGCCGCTGCTCTCCAGGCTGGTCAGCGGCGAGATCGGAGAGCGTTCCCGGGTGGGCCGCGGGATCGCGCGCTGTGCGCTGGCGTTTGTTGTTTTGTTCGACGGCGCGCGAGCTACGTTGCACGAGCGCGCGATCGAAAAGCTGGATTCGCGCTTGTACGATGGCGAACCGCCGGTTTCAGTAGCGGCGCTGCCGACGATGTTCAATCCGTTTCGCTGGAACGGGATCGTGGAAACGGCGGGCTCGTATCGCACGGTGCCCGTAGATACCAGCGTCGCGCTCGAAATGGAAAATGCGGCCATCTTTTATAAGCCGGCGCTGACGGACGCGCTCCGGAATGTCGAACGGGAAGAGGCTTTCCGGTTTTTTCTGTACTTCGCGCGCTTTCCAGTGTGGTCGCAAGAGCCGGTGGTTTGGAAGGACATGGAAGCGCGGCGGTTCGAGTTGGCGGATTTACGGTTCGGCGCTCCCGGTATGGGGAGCTTTCATTGTGTAGCGATTGTGGATAGAGCCGGGCGGGTGGTGGAGTCTTGGTTTACGTATGGTACTGGGCGCGACAACCGTTGACTTTCCTCTTAAGTATTGATTATCTAGGTATAGATAATCCATGAAAGCGCGCAATGAACAGAAAGACCTGCTGCCGGGGACGTTGGAGATGTTGATTCTGCAGACCCTGCGGCGCGGCGCGCTGCACGGCTATGCGATCGCCCAACACATCCAGCAAACCTCGCAGGACATTCTCCAGGTGGAAGAAGGTTCGCTGTATCCGGCATTGCAGCGGCTGCTGCGGGAAGGCTGGGTAGCCGCCGATTGGGGCATTTCGGCGCGCAACCGCAAGGTGCGTACGTATAAGCTCACGGCGGCGGGGCGCAAGCAGCTCGAGCGCGAAATTGCGGGGTTCGAGCGTTTGTTGGCGGGCATAGATCATGTGATGAGGCCGATGGAATCATGAACCCGATCGCGAGATGGATGCAAAAACTGCGGGTCGAGCGGGAACTCGCCGATGAAATGGCCGAGCACCTTGCCGAAAAGATCGAGCAACTTCACGAGGAAGGCCATAGCGAACAGGAGGCCCGTCTTCTGGCGCGGCGGCAGTTCGGCAATGTGACCTTACAGCGGGAAGACAGCCGGGCTGCGTGGGGATGGAACGCGGTCGAGCAATTTTGGCAAGATACGCGCTTCGGCTTGCGCGTTCTGGCGAAAACGCCAGGGTTCACAGCCATCGCGGTGATTGTGCTGGCGCTTGGCATCGGAATGAACACGGCGATGTTCAGCGCGGTGAAGGCGGTTTTGCTGAGCGCGCTGCCGTATCCGGAACCGGAGCGAATAGTGGAACTGCGGCAGAGCGCGAAAGACGGTCACCTGATGAGCGTCTCGCATCTTGACTTCCTCGACTGGCGGGCGCAAAGCCGGACCATGGAATCCATGGCGAAATACGGCGAGGACGGCGCCGTTACGTTGTCAGGGAATTTCCCGACGCGGAATGCGCGCATGGCGGCGGTAGGCGCCGGATTTTTCGATGTAGCGGCAACGCGTGCCGCGATTGGCCGAACATTTAGCAGCGACGAGCAGAAACCGGGCGGAACGCCGGCGCTTGTTTTGGGATACGAACTGGCGACTGCGGTATTCGGCGGTGCCGCCAATGCCATTCAAAAAGCGGTGCGTCTGAACGGCCTGGAATTTACGGTAATCGGCGTGATGCCGCCAAAATTCAACTTTCCCAATGGTGCGCAGGTCTGGCTGTCGAACGATTTTTTTCCCGATGACACGGCAAGATCGGCACACAACTATGGTGTGGTCGGCCGGCTAAAGCCCGGCACCACTCTGGGTCAAGCTCAGGCAGATATGGATGTAATTGCCGCGCGGTTAGCAAAGCAATACGCCGACGACAAAGATCAAGGTATCCGGGTCACATCGCTTTTCGAATCGTTAATCGGGGCAGTGCGCCCGGCGCTGCTGACGCTATTTGGCGCGGTCACGCTGGTGCTCCTGATCGCCTGCGTCAACATATCGAATCTGCAACTGGCGCGCGCGGCAGCCCGCCGCAAAGAAATGGGCATGCGGTCGGCCTTGGGAGCGGCGCGCGGACGTTTGATACGCCAATTGCTTACCGAAAACGTCCTGCTTGCCGCTGCCGGGGGTCTGCTGGGTCTAGCGCTGGCCGAATCGGCCGTGAGGATTTTGCGTATCGCGGCGCCAGCAAACATCCCGCGCATCCAAAATCTCAGTGTCGATACCGGTGTGCTGTGCTTCACGGCGGCATTGTCGTTAGCCGCCGGCCTTTTGTTCGGTGTACTGCCTTCGCTCGATAGTTCCAGAACCGATGTCAATGACGCCTTGAAGCAGGGCGCCCGTAAAGGAGAAGACGTACGGCGAAAGCGCTGGGGACAAACGTTGGTCGCCGCAGAAATCGCGCTAGCGATTGTGCTGCTGAGCGGCGCTGCATTGCTCATCAAGAGTTATTGGAAACTGGCGCATGTGGAAACCGGGATTGCCTCCGTTGGCGTGTACGTCGCGGAACTCACGTGGCCGGCCACCGCCGATGGTAATTCAGTCGATGGCGCGTATGTACGCCAGGCGGCTACGCAGATGCTGGCCCAGATCGGGGAGTTGCCGGGCGTACAGGCGGCCGCGTTCATTCGTGGATTGCCTTTTCGGGGCGCTCCGGATGGAAGCTTCGAGATCGAAGGCAGGCCATTGCCCGCCGATCCGCATATGTATCCCGATGCCGACTACCGAATGATCACGCCGGGGTATTGGAAAGCCTTCGGGGTTCCCATTCTCAAGGGCCGCGGCTTCACCGAAGATGACCAGCGCTCCGCGCAGCAGGTGGCGATAGTGAATCAATCCTTCGCCAAGAAGTTCTTTCCGGCCGGCGATGCCGTAGGTCAGCGGATACGCTTTATGGGCTTCGACCGTAAGCCGCAGTTCATGACAATTGTGGGAATCGTGCCGGATATGCGTGCGTCCGGTTTGAGACGTCCGGCAACTCCGGAGGTCTATGCCGATTACCTGCAGCATGCCGATTCGGCCATGAATGTGGCGCTGCTGGTGCGCGGGCCGGAAATCCTGCAGCCGCGAATCGAACGGATTGTTACTTTGCTAAATCGCGATACAGCTGTCCATTTCGAAAGCATGGAGGGCTTGATCTCGGGCACTATCGCACGCGATCGTTTTCAGACAGCGCTGCTCAGCGTATTCGCCGGTTGCGCGCTACTTTTGGCCGTAGTGGGCATATACGGTTCGTTGTCCTATGGAGTGACACAGCGGACCAGTGAGATGGGTGTGCGAATGGCGCTCGGCGCAAACAGCAGAAACATTGTGCAGTTGGTGCTGGGCCAGGGAAGCGCGATCGTTTTGACGGGCATCGCGCTCGGCCTTCTTGGCTCACTGGTTGCTACTCGTCTGCTGCGAGCGATGCTCTATGAAGTAAAAGCGAGCGATCCTTCGGTGCTGCTCGTGGTTGTGGCAGGTTTTACATTGGCGGCTCTGGCGGCGTGTTACTTGCCGGCGCGTCGGGCTTCCCAGATCGATCCGGCGGAAGCGCTGCGTACGGAGTAGAACGACTGTGGCTCGGTAAAGTTGCTAGCGGCGAGCCAGGCTGTCGAGGACGATGCTCCGGCTGACCTGCAAGGGGTCGACGTGATATTCGCCGGATCGGACAGCGTCCATGGCGTGCATGACATGCGCCCGCATCTGGGTAGCGCCGAGTTTGAGGCCATTGAGCACTGAACTCAGTCTGGTAAGTTGAGATGCATCTTCGGCCGCGAGTCGGGCGTTATCTTTCGATGCCACGTGGATCGTCGCGGATGGCTGTTGTTCCGCCTGTGTGCTTCTCAATTGTGTGATTCTGCTGATTTCACCCATAAGCAAATAGGTTGGCCGTCCAGCGTGTGTTCACTACTGGTAAGCCTCGCTCAAAACCCTTATCGGCGACTCTATCTATCTGTCTAGAGGGCGTAGGCGTGAGAAATTATACGGTACGGGTTAAATTTGTCAGGCCCTATCTCATTCCGATCAAACGGCCAATGGAGATCGGCGTGCGGATGCTGCCAGGTGGCTTGCGCGCGGGAGCACTCGAGAGAACCACGTCGGGAAACAAACGGCGCAACCAGACGCGCCGCGCTGCGGTGTGGGCGCCGAACGCCGCGATGCCGGTAAAGTAAAAGCCTAAAAGGATACTTGCCGGGCCGCATAGCTCGGAGAGGAATTCGATGATGAGCGGCCGCAACTTCGCGAACTCTCGGGGAAATTCATAAATGTTGGGGAGTTGGGCGGGATCGCTTTCGCGCTCGAGCAGTTTGGCTCGTTTGGCAGCGAGAGAGCGGTACAGGGCATCGAATGCATCGCCGATACTGCCGCGCACTGGAGATCCAACATTCTCGTTCGCTTCGAGTTCGGTGAAATTTCGCACAAACGAAGCAAAATATTTAAGCTTGTCGGCCTTGGTGAAGACGACATAGACGGGGAGGCCGGCGCGTGTACCGCGCGCGACGCCGGCTAGCATCGCTCTCAATTCGCGAGCGTTTTGCGCCAGAGTTTCGACGCACTTCGGGTCCAGGAGAGCGTCGCAATCAAAACTCAGCACGGCTACGCAGGCATCGCTGCGCCGGAAGAGCCGCCGATTTGCTATCGGGCCGCCATCCACCAATAGGGCTTCGCCGGTCCGCCAGGCGTTTTCGGCGGCCTGCTGCAGTTCCATACCGGATTCGGCGATCAAGCTGCTTTTTCCCGCGCCCGCCGCGCCGAGGAGAAGCGTGACTGTTTGCGATTCGGGCGAGCCTTCTCGCCTATTTTCCTGAAAGTACGCGGCATGTGGGCGCCCGTTTCGAATACGCTGGATTCTCTCGTCGATCTCGCGCAGAAGGTAGCGGATCTCGAGTCCGGAGAGGTGGGCTTGAAATCCCAACAACAGGCAGAGCTGATGGACTTCGAGTACATCGGCCACGGTAGCCGAGCCAAGACGCTCGAACAATCGTTCGAGGTTGCGAACGAAGCTCTGGCCGCCGCCACGGTTGCCAAAGAGCTCTTGATGAAGACCCGCATGTTGCGGGTTGTTGGCATTCAGAAGTGACTCGTCCAGAAAGGCGATCAGGGCCTGTTGGACGGTTTCGAGATCGGCTGCCGGGTAGCCGTAGGTAAGCGCCGCATTTTCGGCAGCCTGGAGAGCATTGCGTACGTAGGTTCGAAAGAGCCGTGGATCGCCCAGCCGCTGCCGCCCGGCCCGGATTCTCACAATGATGGTGAGTGCTTCTTGAAACAGCAATGCCAGACTATCGGAACGGGACACTACCACTTATCAGAAGTGGCACCGACACCTTAGAACTCTCTATTATGGTGGCAGTGACTCGTCGATATCTGTTGATTTTTTCGTTGTCGACCGTTTGGGCGCTCGGCCAGACCAAAAAGCCAAACTTTTCCGGGCGCTGGCGGATGGTTAAAGGAAAGAGCGAATTCCGCGGTTTTAAGACCCCGGACATCATTGTGCGCAGCGTGGAGCACCGCGACCCTACGCTGAATCTGCACACGGTTCAGACCACCGGCACAAAGACGGCGATTTCCGATATCAGCTACTTCACCGATGGCGCGACGGCGAATAACGTGATCAACGGACGCAACGCGAGCAGTCGGGCGTACTGGGACGGGCCTGCGCTTGTGATCAATACCGAAATGAAAAATTCGAAAGGCGAAGCCGAG
>Ga0207702_10002313_pt1 | contig 18218 bp, 17 predicted proteins | sample KBSCornC62_FD_184302 | JGI IMG/M metagenome (GOLD analysis project Ga0207702, IMG submission 184302) | Corn rhizosphere microbial communities from Kellogg Biological Station, Michigan, USA - KBS Corn C6-2 (SPAdes) (version 2) | ecosystem: Host-associated > Plants > Roots > Rhizosphere > Soil ...
TGCCAAGTGGCGGGGAAGTCGCCGTCTTTGGTCAACTGCGGAAATTGAAATGGAGTAGCTTTCACCGGGTCCCACGCGGGGTGCTTCTCGAGTACATCCTTGAGTGAAGGATCGCGCTGCACCAGCAGCGCTTTCATCGCGTTGTTGATCCGTTCCAGGTCATCGCCCGTGGGCTCATTAGGGGCGGAGAAGCCCGCGCGTCCGAACATCATGAGAATGGGAACCGGGCCTTTCGCATTTGCGGGCGTGACCAGCGTCATGTGAATCTTGACGTCGATCTCCGGATAGGACGAGTTATCCACCTCGCCAATGAGATCTTTGGCGATCACGGGAGTAAATCCGATCATCTCGTGGTCGACAATGTCGACCTTCCATGTCACTTTCGGCATGTTGGCCGGCACACGTCCGTACACTTCTCTCTCGAAGCTCTCGACAATTTCCGGACGGCGCTTGTCCCACCACATCTTCGCGGTGGTTACTCTCCCGCCGCTGTTCAATGTGAGTGGGTCGGGAAGATCAGGATATGGATTGGCCTTCGACTCGTCGTAGTTGGCGTGATTGGGGACGTTCTCGTTGCCGCTTGGACCGGGACGCAGCGCCTTGATGCCTAATTGGTCCATCATGTTCTGGTGATCCTGTTTGGCGGTGAAGTGGACCGGCGGCGACGTGGAGGTCTGCGCTGGATTCTGAGAGACTCCCGGGAGTGCCAGTGCAGCAAGGGCAACAGCAAAACTAAACCAACGAAGCACGCGAACCTCTCTAGAATTGATATGATCTGGCGTTTCGCAAAACCGTGTTCGGGAGTTCATCATACCGAACGAAAACATTCATCACAGCGTACAGAGGATCACAGGGTTGAAGCACTGCCGCATGTCTCTGCTGTTTGTCATTTTGTCGCTGGCGCATGCGGATGCTGGGAAGCCGAAACAGGTCTGGATTGCCACATGGGGAGCTGGGCAGCAGATTCCGGAGCCGCAGAACACGCTTGCCGCTGAAGACCTACGCGATGCCACCGTGCGCCAGATCTTTCACTTATCCGCCGGTGGATCGAGGTTGCGCGTTCATATCTCGAATGCCTTTGGAAGCGAGGCACTGCACTTCACCGCCGTTCACATCGCACGGCCTGTGTCGCCCGCGTCGGAGGAGATCGATCTCTCGACGGATCAATCTTTGACCTTCGACGGAGCGCCTGGGGTCACAGTTCCTCCGGGAGCGGAATACGTTTCCGACCCGATCGAATTTGCGGTTGCTCCGCTGGCCAACGTGGCCATCAGCTTTCATTTCGACGTCCCTCCGGCTATGCAGACAGGTCACCCGGGCTCGCGCGCGACGTCGTACGTGGTGCACGGCGATGTGATGGCCGCGCCCAACCTTTACCAGCCTAAGCGGGTGGAGCACTGGTACCAGATATCCGAGATCGACGTGCTGGCGGGGAAGCGGGCTGCTTCCGTGGTGGTGCTCGGGGATTCGATCACAGATGGCCACGGAGCTACAACGAACGGGAATGACCGCTGGACCGACGCGCTGGCTGCACGCCTGCAGAGTTCTGAGAAGACCCGCGACATTGGGATGGTGAACGAGGGCATCGGAGGAAATCATCTGCTGACCGACGGACTGGGGCCGAACGCGCTGGCGCGTTTCGATCGGGATGTGTTGGCGCCGGCGGGAGCGCGCTGGCTGATTGTTTTCGAAGGGGTGAACGACCTGGGCGCGCTGGAGCGCAACGGGAAAGTAAGCCAGGCGCAACATTCGGCTCGCGTGCAGCAGGTGATTGCTGCGTATCAACAGATCATTGAGCGCGCCCATGCGCACGGCCTGCGGGTAATCGGTGCGACGATCACTCCGTTTGTCGGATCGGACTACTATCATCCCGGTCTGGCGAGCGAAGCCGATCGGCAGACAGTGAATCAGTGGATTCGCACGCCGGGACACTTTGACGCAGTCATCGATTTCGACAGCATCACACGCGATCCAAATCAGCCCGACCGCTTGCTGCCTGCTTACGATTGTGGAGATCATCTGCATCCATCGCCTGAGGGGTATCGGGCGATGGGGGAGGCGGTTCCACTGAAGTTGTTCAGGTGAGCAGCCGGGTGGGGGGCCATCGGTTTTGAGTGTTAATGCCTGTTTTCGTCAGTCCGCAGAAAACGTTAAGAACTGGGACCTTTGGGCCAGTAGCCGCTTTGACTATCGTCGTCGCTCAGATGACTGCTCGTGACTCCCGCGATAATGGCCACCACGAGACCAATCACCGAGAGTAGGATTCCCATGCCTGTGATTGGCGCTAGCAGAAAGACGAGACCTGCAATCCCGGCAACCGCTTTGAGAACGCTGGCGAGCGCCTGTTTCATGCAGGTGCGAAGAGTATAGCGCTGGCTTAATTCGGGAATTTGAGTCTTAACGCCTGATTACGGAAGTTGAGCCACGGTCTGGGTAACAGTAGGATAGGACCGGGAGGCTTCAATGGACCGAGCCGCAGACATGAGCGCGGCATTGGCGTTTGTGATCAATCGCATCGAAGAGCAAGCGATGCGACTAGGACAGCCGCTCGATGAAGAGCAGCGATTCTTGCTCAAGAATCTACCCGACCACCCAGACGCGCCTGAGTTCAGCACGAGCGATCCAGAATTTCCTGTGAGTTTCAGTTTGAGGGATGTTACCTACGAGAGGCTCTGTGTGCTTGCTAAGGACGCGCATCGCAGTGATCGTGAAATGAATCTGGGATCGCACGAGTGGGAGTTTGCCCTCAATGTCTCGAAACTCAACCGTCACCCTATGTGTTGGCTTTTACAGTGGGCCGGTGTCAAACAGCGAAAGCCATGGTGGGACAGATGGCTCCTGATCGCCGCTTCGCTATTTTTCGTCGTGGCTAATATTCCGTTGATGCTCCTCGTTATAGGCAAAGAGCGGGTGTGGTGGAGATGGGCAATTGTGGGTGCGGGATACATCGGTCTCTTGCTTTTCATGCGCTTTGTTTCGCGGCGAATCGAAGATCGGCAGTTGGAACAGAACATCGAGAAGTGCAGGGGAAGCTCGCGCTTTGTCGCCAGTCTTACGTGAACGAAGTTGGCGTAACATCGCCATTGCACTCAAAATCCCCCGCAAGGGATCTTGAGCGTTATTGCCTTTGATTTCAACAAGCACAGCTACCACTCGCTGCCGGGGGTGTTGCATAAATGCCGCAGAAGAAACGAAGCGCGCAATGTTACCGCCAATAGTGCTTCTTCATGTCAGACGGTGGCGTTATCGGGTTAGTGTCAGGTGCCGCTGCCCTGTCTTTCCGCAAGGGCTCACGCGAAAGGGGTAAAGTATTGACGAGCGGATAAAATCCGACGAGCGGGTGAATCATGAATAACGTAAGCGAGGAATTGATTGCTCGTGCAGCGCAACATCGCCGGGAACGCAAGCCGACCGATGCTGCCCTTGAATGGGCGAAGGCGGTCGAGCGGTCGCGCCAGCAGAACGACATCCCTAATTTGATTCGCTCTCTGAGAGGAGCCGCCGAGACTGAGCGAGATCTGGGCCGAAATTGCGAAGCAGAGGAACTGTACGAAGAAGCCGTATCGTTGTGCCGAAAACACAACAGCGATGAACTTTCTTTGGCTCACATGGTGCGACACCTAGGTGATGTTCGACGCCGTATCGGACAGCATGAGGGTGCTCAATCCTGCTACGAGGAATCACTCGGCATCTATCGCAGAGAGCCGGCGGCAAATCTCCTCGATGTGGCCAATGCACTGCGGCCGTTTGCAATTCTCAAAGAAAAGATGGGAGACTTCGACCGTGCAAGAGCATTCTGGCGCGACGCTCGCCAACTCTACCAATCACTCGCCATTGATGCTGGCGTTGCCGAAGCTTCGGAGGCTCTCGTCCGACTCGGCGAATGATGCGATCAGCTCGGTGATTGCAGGCAGCGGCGCTCTCCAACTAGAACTTGTTGAATTACTGCCATTACACAGAGAGGATGAGTGTGATGGCCTGGAATTGAAGTTCGTCTTAGGAGTTAGAGCCATGAGAAACATCCTTGGCAGAGCCGCTCTAGCGAGCGTCGTAATCCTTGCTTCCAACGGTTGGTTCCTTGCCGCAGCAGATAGCAGTGGATCTTCCATTCTGGAGCCGGCATCGGGTGCGATGCTCGGAGCGTACTACGGGGCCGGGAATCTGGCCCAGACGACGGCGAAACTGGGGCGGACACCCGCCGTTCACCTCACTTACTACGCATGGGCCGACGACTGGACCGGCGCCGTCACCAAAGCAGATCTGGCCGCTGGACGCATTCCTCTCGTCAATTGGGAACCCCACAAGGTCGACTTCACCAAGATCGTCGACGGAAGTCGATGCCACGATAGTAGCGCGTGCAAACGGCTCAAAAGCACTTGGGAAGAAGTTCTTCCTGGACTTTGCAGCGGAGATGAATGGTGACGAGGCGTGGAGTGGCAACAATGCACCCCTATACGTTGCGGCTTATCGACATATTCACGACCTCTTCCTCGCTGCGGGCGCTACCAACGTGATCTGGTCATGGTGTCCAAACGTCACGGACATCGACGGAGGTAACAAGCATACAATGGACTACTACCCAGGCGATGCCTACGTCGATTGGACCGGGGTCGACGGGTACAACTGGGGTACGACAAACGGTGGCTGGCAGACCTTCCAACAAGTTTTCCGGGAAATCTATGCCCTCCTTGCAGCCAAGAAAAAGCCGATCATGATTGGAGAGATGTCTTCTGCGCAAGTGGGGGGAGACAAAGGCAAGTGGATCGACGAAATCATTCCCACTCTCCGCGCCAGTTTCCCACTCATCAAATGTCTAGTCTGGTTCGACATCAACAAGGAAGCCGATTGGCGCATCAGTTCGTCTCCTGAATCGGAAGCGGCGTTCATTCGCCTGGCAAGAGATCCTTATTTCAATCCGTAGGATTCCAGGACACGCGGCGGCGTGCACGTGTTTCTCCGAGCAACTTTGGCGAGCCCGAAGGTGCATTGCAGTCTCTCCGGCCGCAGGACGGTGGTGTGGATGCCACTTCCAACGGTCGCTTTGCCCACGCTGCAGATGAGCCAAGTATAATTCTGGATTCCATCAGCATTCAGTGCGAAGGACTTCATTTGGCACTCGACGAACATATTTATCAGTTGCGGACCGAGAAGTTGAAGGCGATTGAGGCTCTCGGGCAGCCCACCTACCGCAGCAAATACGAATTCACTCATACGCTCGATCAGATCCTGCGCGATTACTCGTCCAAGAGCGCGGAGGACCTCGAACCATCTCGCGTGAACGTGCGCGTTGCCGGACGGATTATGGCGATTCGCCTGATGGGGAAGGCGGGATTCGCCCACCTGCAGCAAGGCGGCCAAAAACTGCAGATTTATGTGAAGAAAGATGCGGTTGGCGAGAAGGGATTCGAGCTGTACAAACTGCTCGATCTTGGCGACCACATCGGGGTGAGCGGGTATCTGTTCCGCACCCGCACCGGCGAGCTTACGGTTCATGTGGAAGAGATTGCGTTCCTCAGCAAAGATCTGCTGCCGCTGCCGGAGAAGTGGCACGGCTTGACTGACGTTGAACTGCGCTACCGCCAGCGCTATGTCGATCTGGTGATGAATCCCGAGGTGCGCGAAGTTTTTCTGAAGCGCACGAAGATGATCCACTCGATGCGGCGGACTTTCGATTCTCACGGATTCATCGAAGTGGAAACGCCGATGATGCAGCCCATTGCCGGCGGGGCAGTGGCGCGTCCGTTTGTGACGCATCACAACACGCTGGACATGGATCTCTACCTGCGGATCGCTCCCGAGCTGTATCTGAAAAGACTGGTGGTGGGCGGGCTGGATCGCGTGTACGAGATCAATCGCAATTTCCGCAATGAAGGTTTGGGGTGGCGGTGGAATCCCGAGTTCACGATGCTGGAGGCTTATCAGGCATACACAAATTATGAAGGCATTATGAACCTCACGCAGGAATCGATTACCGAAGCTGCCATAGCCGTGAACGGCAGCCCGAAGTCGAAGTGGACGCGGCAGGAGAACGGCAAGGATGTTGTCGAAGAGCTCGACTGGTCCAACTGGCAGCGCATGACCATGCGCGAGGCGATCATCAAATTTTGGCCGGAGAAAGCGGGCGCGAAGCCGGAGATGAGCGACTTCAATAGCGCGGATGGCGTGAAGAAGTTGGTGGAGGGCTTTAACGCAGGGCATTCGCACATGGCGTATGACCCGAGCGCGCCGACCGGGAAGAACATTGCGGCATTGTTTGAAGCGGCGGCCGAGGAGCATCTGATGCATCCGACGATCATCTACGAATTTCCGACTGCGGTGTCTCCGTTATCGAAGCAGAAACCGGACGAGCCGGAGTGGACCGAGCGCTTCGAAATCTTTGCTGGACAGATGGAGATTTCCAACGGCTTCAGCGAGCTCAACGATCCTGAAGATCAGCGTCGGCGTTTCGAAGCGCAATTGAAAGAACGCGAGCGCGGCGACGAGGAAGCTCACCAGATGGATGAGGACTACATCCGCGCGCTGTCGTATGGCATGCCGCCGGCCGGGGGCGTAGGTATCGGCATCGATCGGGTATGCATGCTGCTCACCGATTCGCATACTATCCGCGATGTAATTCTGTTTCCTTTGCTGCGGCCGGAAAAGAATTCCAGCTCAGAGGGGACGGAGAACGCCGAGGCGAAATAGGCTGCGAACCTGCGTATGCACTTTCGGGGGTGCATCGCCGTTTCTATAATTGTTCTATAACTTTGGGCCACGCAGTGGCAGCGCTACCGTGGGTGTTCGGTAAGCACGGAACACCGGGTCGGTAGCGCTTTGCTCTCTAACGCGACGCTCCGGCCTGGGGCGCTGCTTTTATCGATGAGGTCCGCGGCGGCACGTACGGCGGGCGATCCGTACCGAAGTTTTTGCTCAGGTAATCGATGAGGGCGTCACGATCGCTCGTATCGACGACCGCTCCCCACTTCACCATCTTGTCTACCTCTTTGGCCCACGCGGCTCTGCCCAGACGTTGCTGTACGATGATGCGAGCCTCGTGGCATTCCGTGCAGGCGGTCACAGCTTTATCGTGCATCGAGCCACTGGGTAATTCCTCCGTCAGGACCGGCTTCGGCGCAGCAGGCGATTGAGGCCAGATCTGGAGCGTGCAGAACAGGAGCGCCATCGTGGACACGGCGTGAACGAGAGTCTTAAACGACATGAATGTTGACCTCGTCGACGGCGTTGTACAGATAGCCTCCGGGATTCCAGACTGGAGTGCTCGGTTGAGTGCGGCCCAGGCTATCGGTGGCGCGCGCGAGAATTCTGTGGTCTCCTCTGGGCGCGATCCAGATATAGCTCCAGAGCCGCCAGGCATAGTGAGCGTGATCGCGTGCCAGAGGCGCCGGATTCCAACTGGAGCCGCCGTCGATTGAAATTTCAACCTTCACGATATCGGCTTCTCCGGCCCATGCGGCACCGTGAATTGAAATACGGCCGGGTTTCAGATCGGCTTGATCCAGCGGGCTGGCAATGACTGACTTAACATTGAGCGCAGTCACGGGATGCGTGTCCTCGGGCGCCACCGCCTCGCCCGGCTTTCCCGGTCGATTTGGAAAGCGGTAACCCGGACTCATGAAGTTGCCGACGAACTCTGATTCCAGAACTTTGATTTCCGTCAGCCACTTGCAGGAAGCGGCTCCAATCCATCCGGGCACGAGCGCGCGCGCCGGAAAGCCATGATGCTTCGTAAGCGGCGAGCCATTCATGTGAGTGGCGATAAGCGTTCCGGAATCAAGCGCCTTTTCAACGGGGATGCTGCGGATGAACGGGGGCACCTTGCCCGGGACTTCGTCGAGCCCGCGAAACATCACGTGCTTGCCGGAAAGTTTTATGCCTGCGCGCTGAAGAAGGTCACGCAGCCGAGGGCCGGAGAACCTGGCTGTGCCTACCGCGCCTTTGCCCCATTGCGCTCCGGGCACCTGGGGACGGTACAGGCCACGGCCGTTCCCGGCACATTCCAAAGTGTTGACAACCGAGTGAGGAGCGATACGTGATAGTTCAGCGAGAGTGAACGTGACGGGCTTTTCAACTTCTCCGGCAACGGTGAGCCGCCAATCGGTGGCCGTAAGTTCACTTGGCTCGTGCATGTGATTGCGCACGAAGAAACGAGGCGCGGCAGTGATCCAGGTATCGAAGTATTCGACCGGAGTTTCGAGATCGAAAAAACGCGAAGAGCGCACCAGGAGGCCGTCTTCACCGGGCATCTGGATTCCGCGGCTTTGCGCCTGGGCAGATGCCCAGGATGACCACAAGGACCCAGCACCGAGAACCAGCACCGCTCCGGAGATTTGACGCAAAAATGTACGCCTGGAATTCATATTCATGCTCGCCGACTTGTTCCCACGAAACGCAAAGCATGGAAGGCGAACGCATGCTTTTGCCCCGTGGGAAACTCCACATTAGTTTATCGAAATTCGCAGCGCTAACTTGGTGTCCTGCAGGAACACTGGGCGCTAGCGCTTTTGCTTGCTAGAAGCCAAACTGAATGCGGCTGGTCAGAACGTTTTCGTTGTGCAGCGGAGTGGCTGTGCTCGAAGCCATCCTGAAGGTGGTGTGCTCATAGTCGGTCATGAGCTTCACGTAACGGTTCAGATGCCAGTTAAGGCCAATGCCGGTTGCGCGTGCCCGCTGTGCGGCGGTGGACTCGCTGGCAAACGTCGGAAAGGCTTCAGGATCGATACTAACTTGGCTGTAGCGGATGGCAAGTTCCACTGCCCCAAGGCGGCGCAATGAGTGATTGGGGTCGAAGGAGTTGCGTGGACGGAATCCCGAGTAAGAGTTCTTGTCGCCGGTCAGCATGATTGATCCCTGGATCTGCCAGGCTTCATTCCTAATCATGCCTGTGTTCCCTTTGTTGAAGACCTCTTGAGAGGAGATCATGTACTCGCCGATGACGCCAAACGGGCCGGCGTAGTAGTAAGCCTGGGGTGAGAGACGATTGTGCTGGCCGTCCGCAACCGCGCTTGAGGAGTACTTGAAGAACGTGGTCTGCGCAGGAGTCTTGAGTCCTGCAATGGTGCCGTGTTGATGTCCGGCAGAGCCGCCGAGGCCGAAACCGAAGTTTTTCAGTGCACTGAGCGAAGTAGTCGCAAACGGCTGGAAGAAGACGCGGGCCGCGGCTTCGTTGCCGCGTGTCCATTGGGTGAACACAGCATTGGCGCCGTCGCTGGATCCCGCGAAGTAGCCGCCGTCGTAGTTAATAGATTTTCCAAGCACCGAACCCGAGATCTGCGCGCCAATGTAACGGAGTGGAAGCAGGTCGGAGGCTATGGAGCGCTCGGTGAAAACGAGATCACGATCCTGGCGGAGGACTTCCAGGCCAATCGGTTCTTTGAACTTGCCGACGCGGAGCTTCGCGAAGGGCACGGTCTTCAATTCCAGATAGGCTTCCTGGATCTGCGGATTGTACTGACCGAAATCCGGCATGAAGCGGAAGTCCACCTGGTTGAAGAGAGTGCCTTCGATTACGGGGCGGATCCGACGGAACAGGAATGTATCGAGATCTTGCCCGCGCGTGTTGGACCAGAACAGGCGGTTGTCAGCCTGCGCGTATCCATGAACCTGCAAGTGCGTGCTGCCGTCGCTGTTGGAGAACCAGAGGCCATCACGGCGGAAGGAAACTGGAGCCGTGTGATGCGGGGTCGATGTCGTTGGCTGGATCGCGGCGGGGGCGCTACCGTCCGACAAGGCGGGGGGTGCGGTAATCGAGGTTTGGTTCGCGGACGAGAGCGTCTGGCTGGAAGCGGAATCGGTCTGGGCAAAGCTGGCCACCGTGAGTGTGGCAAACATTAAATTAGCGAGGATCACATGCTTGCGGTTCATGAACGTTCCTACATGTTGGAATTTTTCGTTGCCCGGAGCGCCTGTGTCGACAGCGAGTTTCACTATTACCGCTATAACGTTACTCGACATTGCTTCGAACAAAACTGCAATCCTTGCACCTTTGACCGCGTGGACAAGCCTGTTGGATTGACTAGGCTTAGTTAGCGGGAGCGAGTCCCCACTTGTTCTGCAGATGCCGCTCCATGCCTTTGAACACGACGCCGTCGACGATGTAACCCAGGGCGATAATCAACAACATTACGGCGAGGACGGCACTCATATCGTTGAGGTCGCGGCCCATCATCAGCACTTGACCGAGACCAAGACTGAGATACAGCATTTCGGCAGTGATGAGCGAGCGCCAGGCAAACGCCCATCCTTGCTTCAGGCCAGAAACTATGAACGGAAGACTTGCCGGAAGAAGCACGTACCAGAAGAGCTTGAATCCCTTGGCGCCGAGGTTGCGTCCGGCCTGTCCGAAGATTTTCGGCATCTGCTTACGGCCATCTTCCATGGCCAGAGTCACCGACAGCAACGAGCCCATCACGACCACAAAGAGAATTGCGTTCTGATTCAGACCGAACCAGAGCAGCGCCAAGGGCCACCAGCAGATGCTGGGCAGACTTTGCAGGCTGACCAGGAGCCCGCCCATGGTCTCTTCCAGGAATTTGTTACTGGCTACACCCAGACCGAGAATCATGCCGAGCAGAACAGAGATGCCGTAGCCGATCAAGACCCGCTGCATGCTCACGCGAATCGCGATCCAGTAGGTGTGGTCGACGAATCCGGCGTAGAGCGATTCCGCGACTCCCCATGGAGTGGGGAACAGGTACGGCGGCCAAATCTTGAGTTCGGCGAGCAGAGTCCACAGGCCGAACAGACCGGCATAGAAGATGATGTAGCGAAGAGCGCGCTTCATGCGGAAACTCCTGGCTGGATGTGCGGCTTGACGCCGGCGCTGTACTCGGCATCGAGCGAGCGGTTGATCTCATCGCGAAGTTCATCCAGCACTGCGCGGGCAGCGAGGGCCACAGTGGGATCTTCCAGGCTTCGCGGCCGAGGCAATTCGACAGGGAACTCGTTCTTGACGCGTCCCGGACGGAATGTGAGCAGAACCACGCGATCGCCCAGGCGAACCGCTTCGCGGACGTTATGCGTGACGAAGATTATCGTGCGGCCAGTCTGGCTCCAGATACGTTCCAGTTCGTCGTGCAGCAGGTCGCGGGTCTGGGCATCGAGAGAGGCGAAGGGTTCATCCATCAACAGGACGTCAGGCTCGGTGGCGAGGGCGCGCGCGATTGCGACGCGCTGGCGCATGCCGCCGGAGAGTTGGTGAATGTAGCTGTTTTCAAATTTCCCAAGGTGTACCAGCCGCAAGTAGTGCTGCGTCTTCTCGCGGCGCTCGGCTTTGGGAACCCCTTTCATCTTCATGCCGAACTCGACGTTCTGCCCCACAGTCAGCCAGGGAAATAGTCCATGATCCTGGAAGATCAGGATGCGATCCGTTCCTGGGCCCTGAATGGGATTACCGTCCACCAGGATCTGACCAGAGGTCTGAGAATTGAGTCCCGCAATCAGGTGCAGCAAGGTGGATTTGCCGCAGCCGGAAGGACCAACGATGCAGAGAAACTCTCCGGCGCGAACTTCGAGGTTGATGTGATCGAGAGCGATGAGCCGTTCCCCGGATTGTGCGCGATAACCAAGGCAGATCTCATTCAGACTAACCTTGGGAAACTCCACCGAGGCTGCTGGGCGTGGCTGGTCGAGTGCAATTGGACCTGGCTGGGGGCGAGTGCTGCTACCGACCGCAATTGGGAACTGACGCGGGACGCTCTGCGTGCTCATTGAATCGCCTTTCGGTTCTTCTCCGCAAGAACTTGATTGAGAATCGCGAGATCGTACAGACCGGACAAGTCCGGCATTTGCCGGCCGAGAAATCCAGCATCAAAGGCCTGTTTCGCTGCGCTGCTCAGTGCCGCATGCAGTGGATCGTATGTGATCTGTAAACGGGAGTAAGCATCATCGAGAACGGCAGGCGGCAAAGCTTTGCCCGTCTCGCGCTGGATCTGCTCATTCAGCAATTTCTTGGCTTCTGCTGGATGAGCGTTGATCCACTCGGTGAGTTCGACATTGGCGCGGATCCAGTTCTTCACCATGTCGGGGTGGGCCTTTAGAAATTTCGCGTTGACCACCAGGAGTCCGATCACGAATTGACCGTTTGGCCAGAGAGTGCGTTCATCGACAAAGAGACGCCCATTGCCTTCGCGGATCAGGCGCGTGGCCCATGGCTCGGGAGCCCAGGCGGCGTCCAGATCTTTTTTCAGGAATAACGTGAGTTGGTCGGGATTTGCCATGGGAATGACCTGCACGTCCCCACCCTTTTCGTTGGTCTTCATTCCATGCTGCTTCAGCCAGTTCCGCAGGGCCACGTCTTGCGTGTTGCCGAACTGCGGCGAGGCGATACGCTTGCCGTGAAAATCCTCAGGTTTGGTGATGCCGGCGTCATTACGCACGACCAGCGAAGCTCCGCCACTGGCTGCGCCCGCCACCACGCGAAGAGCTTCACCATTAGAACGAACGTAGCCGTTGATGGCCGGATTCGGACCGACATAGGTCATGTCGATTGCACCGGCGAAGAGGGCTTCGATAGCTGAAGGTCCGGCATTGAAACTGGTCCATTGCACTTTGGTCTGCGCGCCCATCGCCTTATCGAACCAGCCGTTCGCTTTCCCCACCATGGCCTGCGCGTGCGTGATGTTTGGGAACGCACCGACGCGAATCACATTGCTGTTCTGCGCCCATGCGGGGAGCACCGATACCAGAGACAGCAACGTCATCAGCCCGAGTGTGCCAATTTTGAAGAATGCCGCGATCTGCATACAGGATTTCACCTATACCGCACTGATATGATAATGTCTATCGAAATAATAGACTTAATCAGTAAAGATGACATAGCAATTCATTTGCCGTCAAGGGGAACGATGCAGAAAATGCGCTGCTTATTTTCAATTACTTGGCGGGCCCAACGATGGACGACTCTCAGGATTGTGCAGAACTTTTCAGTCTTCGCCGCATAACCGATCACTTGAGACTGTGGAAAAATCAGCAGGTTGCTTTTTATTTACATAATGTAGAGACGTAGCTTGCTACGTCGCTTTACAAAGCGCTCATCCAGAACGAAGAAGGATCCGCATCCTCTAGGCACACGCCAGATTGCATAGATCCTTCGCTTCGCTCAGGATGACGGAGGCACGGTTTCGGCACACGATGACAACGGGGGCAGGTTTAGTCGGAGGAAACACGGAGGAGTTGCACGGTGATGTTATCGGGGCCACCACGCTCCAGGGCCATTCTCACAAGCTTCATGCAGCCGTCTGCCACGGGCTGAGCTTGTGCGAGGCGGGAAAGATCCTGCTCAGCGACAAGACTCCACAGCCCGTCGGTGCAGAGGATGAGCACATCATTATTTTCCAGTTCGATCGGTTGTTCCGGGACGTCAGGAACGATGTCATGTCCCGATCCGAGAGCTGCAGTCAGAATGTGACGTTGGGGATGGGACTCGGCATCTTCGGAGCGGACGATCCCGTTCTCGACGAGGCGGCCAACGTAGGAATGGTCGCGCGTCAGCCGTGAAATGGCGCCATCGTGAACCCGGTAAAGCCGGCTGTCGCCGACATGGGCAAAATAGAGTTTCCGGCCCACGATGGCCAGGGCAGTACAGGTCGTGCCCATGCCGTGAAACTCGGGATGCTCGAAGGCATAACGGAGGATGTTATCGTGCGCTGTCTGAAACGCTGCCAGCAAAGATGCGCGAGGATCGCCTGCCGGTTGGCGATCATAAATATGACGCACGGTTTCGACCGCAAGACGGCTCGCCTCCTGGCCGCCTTCGTACCCACCCATGCCATCGGCCACAATTGCAAGACGCCCCTTGCGGCGGAAATCTTCGTCGGAATCGGGCTCCCAGTAGAGATACGAGTCTTCGTTGTCGGTGCGCTGCAGTCCGACGTCGCTCAGGCAGGCAGCTTCGATGCCCGGCTTTGGAGTTTTACAGTCCAACTGCATAGACGAAGAATGGAGAACGGTGGATGAAAACAGTTGCGCCTGTTACCAGCCCCCCGAATGCCGGTTCACAATATTATACGGGAACGGTGCCCAAGCGAAGATTGTCATCCTGAGCGCAGCGAAGGATCTATGGAGTCTGCTTGCGGCAAGAAGATGCATAGATCCTTCGCTGCGCTCAGGATGACAATCTTCGCTCAGGATTACAACGTGATTTCGGTACAGTCCGTTCCCGGCAAGATTGCGTAGCGTAACACTGTTCAGCACGATTGGGGAAAAAGAAATAGGCGCTGCGTTAGCGGCTCTCTCTTTACCTGTGTTCAGAACACGTGTGTTCAGAATGGGGGATGGTTGGATGATTATTTTGCGTCGTGTTTGTCTTTGGCGATGCGAGCGCTCATATGATTGGCTTCGCGATTGAGCTGGCGCTGGTGCTTCTTGGTGAGATGACCGTTGTCCTTGGCCATGAGTCGCTTCTCGTTATTCTGCAGGCGTTTTTCGCCACGCTCCAGCCGGCGCGTCTCTGTGGGCGTGAGCTGGCCATTCTTGACGCCGTTTGCGATTCGTTTCTGCTGATTGGTTTCACGGCGATTGATTTGGTTGACGCGCGGATGTCCAGGATCGACCTGTCCCGGTCCAGCGCCCGAAGTGTTAGCAGTTTGAGCAGAAGCTGATCCGACGAACATCAGACCACCCGCTGTGAGGATGAGCAGAGACTGCTTGAATGTGTTGGTCATAAGAGGTTGAACCCCTGCGCGAAAGCTTAGTTCTGAATTGGGCAATGGAGAGAGTTACGAAAGTGAAGCGGGAAACAGCAGCGAAAGGCCACCCGCGGTCGTGGTAATCTCCCGATGGTTACTGCTGCCGAGCCGCTTCGCGGAATTGGCAGCGGCGTCGCTGATGTACAACTTCAAAATTGCAAGGGACCCTGGATGAAGACAATCTTCCGCATTCGTTTCGTTCGTTCGTTTGTACTGCTACTGTGCACGCATTCGGTGGTGTCATTCGCGCAAGCGACCGCCAATTCGTTGCCAAGCGAGACGCCGGGTACATTCAAGCCTGTCACCTCCAGCTTCGATTACAGCAAGCGGGATGTGATGATCCCGATGCGAGACGGCGTGAGGCTCCATACCATTGTGGTGATTCCGAAAGGAGCGAAGAACGCTCCCATTTTGCTGACCCGCACTCCTTACAACGCCAACTCGCAGGTCAGCCATGCGGCGAGTTCGCACCTCGGGCCGATTCTGAATGGTTATGACAATGCAGTGGAAGTAATTCTGCAGGGCGGCTACATCCGCGCGGTGCAGGACATTCGCGGCAAGTACGGTTCCGAGGGCGACTATGTGATGACCCGTCCGCTGCACGGGCCTCTGAATCCGACCGAGGCGGATCATTCCACCGACACCTACGACACGATCGAGTGGCTCGTCAAGAATGTTCCGGAGAGCAACGGCAAGGTCGGCATTTTGGGAATTTCATATGACGGATTCCTTTCTCTGATGCCGCTGGTGAACCCGCATCCGGCATTGAAGGTAGCTGTCCCGATGAATCCCATGGTGGATGGCTGGAAGGGCGACGACTGGTTTCACAACGGGGCCTTCCGCGAGTTGAACATGCCCTACATCTACGAGCAGGAGGCCACGCGCAGCAATAGCGAGAACTGGTGGACGAATCATTTCGATGATTACGACGTGTACATGGAAGCGGGATCGGCCGGCGAATTAGGCAAGCGGCACGGCCTGGAACAAGTGGGATTCTGGCGCAAGCTGCTGGAGCATCCCAGCTACGACTCGTGGTGGCAGCAGCAGGCGATGGACAAGATCCTTGCCGCGCAGCCTTTGAAAGTGCCCATCATGCTGGTCGACAGCTTGTGGGACCAGGAAGATATCTACGGCGCTCCCGCGGTTTACAAGGCAATCAAGCCGAACGATACAAATAATGACAAAGTATTCCTGGTGATGGGACCATGGCATCACGGGCAGGAAATCGGAGACGGCAGCAAGCTGGGCGCGATCAAGTTCAACAGCGACACCGCGCTGTATTTTCGGGAGCACATTCTGGGGCCATTCCTGGCGCAATACCTGAAGGATGGCGCGCCCAAGTCCGAGGTCGCGCCGGTGACCGCATTCGAAACGGGAACGAATACATGGCGGCGGCTGCCGTCATGGCCAGCGGGTTGCGAAAGCGGATGTTCGATTCATCCCACACCGCTCTATCTGCAGGCGGGAATGAAGGTTGGCTTTGATGCTCCGAAGGGTGGCGCATCGGAGTATGAGGAATACATTTCCGATCCGGCCAAGCCCGTTCCATTTCGTTCTCGTCCGATACAGCCGGTGGGATACAGCGGCGATTTTACCTGGGCGTACTGGCTGGTGGATGATCAGCGGGAAGCTTCCGGGCGTCCGGATGTTCTGGCGTTCGCATCCGACGTGTTGAAAGAGCCGGTGAAGATCAGCGGGCAGCCGGTGGCGAACTTGATTGCTTCCACCAGCGGCACGGATTCGGACTGGGTCATCAAGGTGATTGATGAATATCCGGATGAGATGCCCGGCCAGCCATCCATGGGCGGATATCAGTTGATGGTCTCGGCTGACATCTTTCGCGGGCGGTATCGCGAGAGCCTGGAAAACCCCAAGGCGATCGCCTCCAACAAGCCGTTGCTCTACAAGGTCACGCTACCCACGGTGAATCACGTCTTTTTGCCCGGCCACCGCATCATGGTGCAGGTGCAGTCGAGTTGGTTCCCACTTTATGACCGGAATCCGCAGACGTTTGTGCCAAATATTTTTTGGGCCCAGCCGGGCGATTATAAGAGAGCTACGCAGCGTGTGTTTCACTCGGCCGACCACGCGAGTTTTATCGAACTGCCGGTGGTTGAGATGAAGTGAGCGGCGTCTTATGAGAAGAGTTTGCCTGATTGCCGGTGTGCTGCTGGTCGCAGTTCCTTTGATGGCGCAGAGCCAACGTTTGTGGGTGCTGCGCGAGCCCGGGGAGATGGTGGAGTACGATCCTACAACGTTTGCGGTAAAGGCCCGGGTGAAAGTGCCGCCACACGCGCTGAAATCGCCCGAAAATCTTTCGGTGAACCAGACCGGGCAGATATTGCTGGTGCCATCGACCACCCCCGCTGTTACAGAGGAGGACGCAGCCGCTCCTCACACCGTATGGCTCTGGAACGGGCAAGCTGCAAGCACGCTCGACCCAGGTACGGAGCACAAGAGCGAGCAGCGCGGCTCCAACCAGGTCGTAGCCGAGTCCGCTCCTGTGGCTGCGCTGTCCGCCGACGGAACCCACCTCTATTGGTTCGACAATCGCGAGCGCCGGCTCGATCGCGATGAGATTGACCTCTCAACGACTATCGACTGGCAAGCCTGGCGCACGGACTTAAGTGGAAAGAATCGCGAAGATTTGGCATCGGTGAAACTGCCGGAATGCGCTTGTGCCACGGGCGTTTGCAGCGAGACTTGTCCAGTAGGAGCCTTCTGGACCCCGGATGAGGGTGTGGACAAATTTTTCCTGATGACGCAGTACATCGCCGGGCAGACGGAGAGAACTGTTAAGACCACTACTCTGTATCAGGAGGAAAGCGGTAAGTGGACGGCCAGGCCCCTGCCGCAACCATTGGAGCAACCGCTGGATGCATCTCCGGCGGGAGACGTGATTGTGCACGCGATTCCAGACGCGGAGTGTTGTGGTTGGTCCAATCAAAGCAACGATCAAACGCTGGTGCTCTCCAATGGGAAATCGCAGACCATCTTCGACGAGTTCGCCACTTACAAGGGTTCCGATTACGATGTCAGCTTCTTCACGTCTAACGCGAAGTTGTCGCCGGATCTGAAATCGGTGGCCATGACGATCAGCGCCAGCGCGCAGGCGAACAAGCCGATTCAGCTGGCCGAAGAGGGACAAGCGAATCCGGAGGAGTCGCAAAGGATTCGCAAGGCATTGGCCGATTTACCAGCGGTCGTCGTCAAAAGTGTTGAGGATTCTCCCAAGCAAGTTGCCTTTGTGCCGCACGCCACGCTTGTTGGATGGCTCAGCGATAAGGAACTGCTGATAGTGGAGAATCACGTGCTGGTTGTGTATAGCGTCGGCAGCGGAGTGCGGCGGAAATCTACGGTGAAGGTGGACGATGCTACGCGAGTGTTTCTGCGGTGAGGAAAGCTGGCGGTGCGCGGCCGGACAGCCGAGGGCGGCTGTCCCTACATATTATTTAGAGCGGAGGGAGAACGATGTTCCTGCGCGATCTCCGATTCGCAATGGGAGAAGCTGGAGTCTCGCCAAAAGCACGCAGA
>Ga0207702_10002315_pt1 | contig 18209 bp, 12 predicted proteins | sample KBSCornC62_FD_184302 | JGI IMG/M metagenome (GOLD analysis project Ga0207702, IMG submission 184302) | Corn rhizosphere microbial communities from Kellogg Biological Station, Michigan, USA - KBS Corn C6-2 (SPAdes) (version 2) | ecosystem: Host-associated > Plants > Roots > Rhizosphere > Soil ...
GGACGCGGCGACGGCACGACCTGGGCGGTCATCTTCAAGCTCTCCAGCGCGCCGCGCGGCAAAGCCACCCTGCGCCTCGCCCTCTGCGGCGTCGGCACGCGCAGCCTGAACGGTATCATGAACGATCACGACATCGGCACGATCAACAATCTGACCTACAACGCCACCATCAACCGCGACGGCATTGGCGGTTTATGGTGCGAACGCGACCTTGTGTTTGATGCAGCGCTGATGAAAGCCGGAACGAACACGCTGGAACTCACCATCCCCGGCGGCTCGCTAACCAGTGGAATCATCTACGACTATCTGCGTTTGGAACTCGACGAAAACGCGGCGCCGTCAAAGTAATTTTCCTGCGCCAGGAAAATTTTTTTAATGACGCGCCTGCCGTTGTCATGGAAAATGCCGCGGTTACAACGAAATGACTGTCACTCTTTTCATCCCCTGCTTCATTGACGCGCTTTATCCACGCGCCGGTATCAGCATGGTGGAGATTCTTGAACGCCTCGGCCACACGGTCATCTGCCCGGAGAAAATCGCCTGCTGCGGCCAGCCGCCGTTCAACTCCGGCTACTGGGACGAGGCGCGCACCATTGCCGCGCCGGTGCTGGAACAACTCAAGGACGCCGAAGCCATCGTCATTGGCTCCGGCTCGTGCGGCGCGATGGTCAAAAAGTTTTACCCCGAACTTTTCGCCAAGACACCGCATGCCGAACTCGCGAAGCAGGTCGCGTCACGCACCTGGGAATTTTCCGATTTCCTCGTCAACAAACTTGGCGTCACTGATCTCGGCGCGAAGTTTCCGCACAAGGTCACCTATCACGACGGCTGCCACGGCTTGCGCGAACTCGGCATCAAAACGTCGCCGCGCGTGTTGCTCGGCAAGGTCGGTGGATTGCAACTCGTCGAGATGAAGGATGAAATCTGCTGCGGCTTCGGCGGCACGTTCTCCGCCAAGTTTCCAATGATCTCCACCGCCATGGGCGAGGTGAAATGCAACAACGCCGTTGAGACCGGCGCAGACTACATCGTCTCCGGCGATTCGAGCTGCCTGATGCACATCCAAGGCCTGCTCTCGCGTCAGGGCAAGCCGATCAAAACCATCAGCCTCGCCGAGGTGCTGAACCACCAATGAGCACTTTCGTTTCCGAATTTAAAACGGCGGCTACGCGCGTGACTGGCGACGCGCGTCAGCGTCAGTTCATTCGCACGGCGCTGGGCAATTACGAAATCGCCCGCGACAAACGGAAAGCCTCGTTCCAAAGCTGGGAATCCGCGCGTCAGGCCGCCGCCGAAACCAAGTGGCAGGCCATCAATCATCTCGACACGCATCTGGAATCGCTCGTCGCTAAGCTCGAAGCGCGCGGCACGAAAGTCCATTGGGCCAGCAACGCCACGCAGGCCCGCGAGATCATTCTCAAGATCGTCACCGACAAAAAGGCGCGCTCCATCATCAAGTCCAAGGCGATGACGAGCGAGGAGATCCATTTGAACGACGCACTGGAGCATGCGGGTTTCACCGTCGCCGAGTCAGACCTTGGCGAATTCATCGTCCAGCTTCGCCACGAGCCGCCGTATCACATCGTGTTTCCCTCGATGCACCTGACGCGTGATCAAATTCGCGATCTGTTCCAAAAGGAACTTGGCGACGCACCGTCCAATTCTCCGGAAGATTTGACGATGGTCGCCCGCCGCGTGATGCGGCAGAAATATATTGAGGCCGACATCGGTTTCACCGGCGGCAATTTCGCCATCGCCGAAACCGGCATGATTTCCATCACGGAAAACGAAGGCAACGCGCGCCTCACCGCCGCACTGCCCAAGACGATGATCACGTTGCTCGGCATCGAGAAAGTCCTGCCGCGCTTCAGTGATCTCGCGCTGTTCCTGCCGATGCTCGCGACTGCCGGGGCCGGCCAGCCGATGACGTGCTACAACACGATGTATTCGGGCCCACGCCAGCCCGGCGAATGCGACGGCCCGGAAGAATGGCACGTCGTCCTGCTCGACAACCGACGCACCGAACTCCTCGCCGACCCGGAGCAGCGTGATGCGCTGCACTGCATCCGCTGCGGTGCGTGCCTGAACGTCTGCCCGATTTTCCGCAACGTCGGCGGCCACACTTACGGCACGACTTATAGCGGCCCAGTCGGCTCTGTCATCACGCCGCACCTGCGCGGGCTGCAGGATTGGAAACATCTTTCCAATGCCTCGTCGCTGTGCGGCGCGTGCACCGAAGCGTGCCCGGTGAAAATTGATCTGCATCACCACCTGTTGCACAACCGGCGGAATGCCTCGATGAGCGAACCTTCCTTCTTCGAGAAGCTGGCGTATAAAATTTTCGGCATGGTGGCGAACGAACCCGTTTTCTGGTCGCTGGCCAAAAAAATCGGCTGGCTCACGCAGCCGTTGCAACGCGCCGTGAAAGGCTCGGCGCTCGATCCGGCGAAAGCGTGGACGAAAACCCGTGACCTGCCGACGCAGCCGCTGGAATCATTCAAAGATTGGTGGAGGAACCGGAAATGAGCGAACGCGAAAACATTTTAGGCCGCATCCGTGAAGCCTTGCAGTTCGATGCTCCACTGCCCGGCTCGCATGGCCATGCCACCACAGACCATGCGGTTGCTGAATCGCCCGCCAGTCATGCCCGCGAATGGTTGCCTTCGGTCAGCACCGACATCGGAGAACAGTTCGCCTTGTTTGCAAAAAATGCCGCCGACTTGAAGGCAGATTTCCAACTCTTCGCGAGCCGCGATGATTTGAAAGCCGCGCTCGTCAAAATTTCCGCCACCGAAAAATGGCAACGCATCGCGAGTCACGAAGGCGAGTTGAGCAACTTCGCCAGCCAATCGCTCGGCCTGCCCACCTTGCTCACCGACCACGGCTACGACGTTCAGGCAATGGAGAGGTGCGACGCCGCCATCACCGAATGCGACGCGCTCGTCGCGCAGACCGGCGGCGTGGTGGTGACGAGCCGCAGCACCGGCGGACGCGCCCTCTCCGTGCTGCCGCCGCATCACGTTGTCATCGCCCGACGGGATCAACTTGTGGCCGATCTGCCGTCGGCGTTTGCGTTGTTGCAGCGGCGTTACGCACCGGATTATCCGAGCATGATTTCGTTCATCACCGGCCCCAGCCGCACCGGCGACATCGAGCGCATCCTTGTCCTCGGTGCGCACGGACCTAAGAAACTGACAATTCTTTGCTGCTGAAGCGGGATTGATTTATTTGAAGGCATGGGCAGACTGTTGGCCGGTAACCATTATCTTTATGGAAACTACTGACGCCGCTCCTGGCACCAAGAAAATCCTCGTCATTGACGACAACCGGATCGTGCTCACGGCGATGTCGTTCCTGCTTAAAGCCAAAGGCTACAGCGTGCTGCTGGCGGAGAGCGGCGCGGAAACCATCAGCATTCTCCGCAAGAACAAGCCGGATTTGATTTTGCTCGACCTGGATTTTCCACCCGACATCGGAAACATCGGCGGCAACTTGCGCGACGGGTTTTTGATCCTCGACTGGGCGCGGCGGATGTGTGACGCCGAGAAAATTCCCGTCATCATTGTTTCGTCGTTGGACCCGGAGAAATATAAGGAACGGGCAATGGCCGCCGGGATTCCCATCTTCTTCCGCAAACCGGTGGATAAAGCAAAGTTGCTCGAAGCCATCCAAACCACACTCGGCGAAAAACCAGAGCCGCACGCGGCGTAAAGTCAACCGTGCGCCACAAATCAACCCCTTAACTCCAACTCTTGGCATTTGAATTATGGGCTGGTTTTTTAAGAACAAACGCGAATCAAATCCGGCCGCAGCTCAACCTGAAAAAATCAGTGTCGCCCCGGCGGGCGCGAAGAAAATTCTGGTGGTTGACGACAACCCGGTGGTCCTGAAAGCCATGTCGCTCCTGCTGACCTCCAGAGGCTATCATGTGCTGACCACCGAAAGCGCCGAGGAAACCATCAGCCTGCTGGGCCGGCAGAAAGTGGATTTGATCTTGCTGGACCTTGAATTTCCGCCCGACCCGGCCAGCGTGCTTTCCGACGGAATCATGGCGCTGGATTGGGCCCGGCTTTACGGCACCGCCCGCCATATCCCCGTCTTCATCATCTCCTCGCTGGAGCCGGAGAAATACCGGAAGCGCGCCGAAGCCGCCGGCATCGAGGTCTGTTTTCGCAAGCCGGTGGACGAGAAAAAACTGCTGGAAGCCATCCGCGCTGAACTGGGCGAACTGCCGGCCTGACCGGCGTTTCATCGCGAAGACCGCTGCCGAAACGCGAAAAATTCCATTCGCTTCTGACTTTGAAAGCCGTTGAGTTCCCGTTAAAATTTCCCCGATGAAAGGCCGAATCATCCTGTCCGTGATATTCGTGGCAACGTTCGCGTTGTCGCGCATTCCCGGTTTGCTGCCGCCAAATTTTAGCGCGGCGTATGCGTTCGCGTTTTGCGCCGGGGTTTATTTTCGCGGTGCGCTGACCTGGTGGCTGCCGCTCGGTGTCATGCTCGCCACGGATCTCGGACTGAACTTTTACTATCAGCACACCGGCATTGACCCCGAAGTCTGGAGCGCCGCCAACGTTGCGAATCTCACCATCAACTACGCCGCCTATGTGATCCTGATTTTGCTTGGCCGCGGATTCCAAATGCAGAAATCATTTCTCAAACTTCTGGGCGGAGGCTTGTTCGGGGCAGTTCTGTTTTATTTCCTAACCAATACGGCTTCGTGGCTCTTCAACCCGTTTCACAACCTGGAATACACCAGGAACCTCGCCGGCTGGATCAAGGCGCTCACTTGCGGCATCAACGGTTACCCGCCCACGTGGGAATTTTTCCGCAATACGCTCCTCGGCGGCGGCCTCTTCACGGCGCTCTTTGCGGCTTCCGAAAAACTCACCGCCGAATCGCCTGCGGAAAAAACCGCCGGACAGCATGAGCCGAAAGCCGAGAGCGAATCTGACGCGGAACCGGAGGAAGCCAAGGCGTGAAAATTGGCGTCATTTCAGACACCCACGGTTTTCTCGATCCGCGCGTGGAAAAAATTTTCGCAGGCGTGGATCACATCCTGCACGCGGGCGACATCGGCTATGCCGCGCTCATTCTGGAACTGGAATTCATCGCGCCGGTCACCGCCGTGCTGGGGAACACCGATCAGGACCTGACTTTTCGCCTGACGGAAGCCGTTGAACTGGCGCAGAAAAAATTTCTCGTCCACCACATCGTCAGTCCGCGCGAATTATCCGATACGGTTTCGGCACGCATCGCCAGGGAACGCGCAGAGATCGTTGTCTTCGGGCACACGCACAAGAAATTTGCAGAGACCCTGAACGGCGTTTTCTTCTTCAATCCCGGCTACGCGGGCAAGCCCAAGTTCGGCGCGGAACGCAGCGTCGCTTTGTTGCATGTGGACGGGAACAATATCCGCCACGAATTCATCCCGCTCTGAACTGAAATTCCCCGTTATTCCTGCGGATAGACCAGAATCCGGTCGTGCACGAGGACGATGAGGTCGTTCTTTTTGTCGCCGGTCACATCACCGACGGCGCATTCGCGCGGCTCGGGTATGGCGTTGGCGGCGCTGCGGAAGGTATGCTGCTCAAAAACCTGCCAACGGTCACCGGGCACCAACTTCCGGTTTTTGTCAAACAACACGAGGTCGAGGTAGTTCTTGGACGATTCCATGAAGATGAGCTGCTTGCGCCCGCTGCCGGTAAGGTCGCCGGCAATGACGTCATTGAGAAAGCCATCCTTGATGCTGGTGTCATAGTCGTCCAGCTTGGTTAAAGCCCACACGTCGCCCGACAGCGGCAGCCACGCGACGGAATTCTGACCGGTGAAAGCCACTGCTGCGCCGCCAAGCTTGATGTTATTGATGGCATTGTAGGTGGTTACCGGCAGGTCCACGTTCTTGACCACCTGCCACACACCGGCGGCATCGCGTTCGCACAGCGTCAATTGCTTGTGCTCCGCGTCGAAGAGAAAGAGCGAGGGCACGGTGTTTTTTCCGTTCGCCACGGCGGCCGCCCCCACGATGCGGGCGTCGCTCGCGGAGCCGTTGATCTGGTCCTTCACCCGGAACGACCATTTGGGAGCGTTGGTGGAACCGGCAATTTTCGCTTCCGGTTCCAGCACCACTGCGCGAACAAAATTCTTCTGTGGCAGGAGCAAATCCGCCTTGCCGTCTCCGTCCACATCGGCCGAGGCGAGCCACGGTTGTTCCATTGCGCCGCCCGGTGGGTCCACATCTTTCTCGTCAAACGTTCCGTCCTTCTTTTGCAGCAGCACCTTGATCTTCTCGTATGGAATCAGCACCACGAGATCCGCCAGCCCATCCTGATTCACGTCTTGCACCGCGAAGGTCGTGGGATTGGATTTGAAGCTGTCGCTCAATTTCTGCGTGGCCGTCTTGCCATCCGCCGTGCGGGTGACGAGCGAGCGGACACCGTCTTTGTCCACGATGATCGCGAGCGTCGGTTTCGCGCCGGGCTTGAACGCCCCCACCGCCATGGTCAGCGGCTTGCCGTCGAGCGGCAGTGGCGTCGGAAACGGCAGCCGCCCGTTCTTGTCAAATGACGTGAACGCCACGGAATTTTCATCACGGCTCAACAGCAAAATATCCGGCTGGCCGTCCTTGTTCCAATCGGCGACGGCAATCTGCGAGACGCCGGCGAGACTGGGAAAGGTTTTGGCCGAAGCGAGCGTGCCGTCGGTCTGCTGAAGATAAACGGTGAGCTGCCCGCTCTCCGGCTCGGCCACGATCAAATCCGTGCGGCCATCGCCGTTCACATCCGCCCACAATACCCCGCGCTGCGCGGCGTCGGTTTTGTTGAGCGGCAGGATTTGCATCTGGCCTTGCATGAACGCACCAGACAACGGCTCGGCCGGCTTGCGGGTAAACTGCGAAACTTCTGCCCGCCCCGTGGCCTGCACGATGGAGACGAGATAGTTGATCCGGTCGCCCGCAAGGTTATCCAGCCAGAACGAGCGCACCGGCGGCGTCTTGAAATACAATTCCGGGTCGAGCTGACCGCTGGCGTTTTGCCGGCGAAGACGGAAGGGATTCGAGTTATCAAAATCCACAAAGACCAGGTCGTTTTTGCCGTCGCCGTCAATATCCGCAATGGCCACCGCCTTGGGCGTGCCGGAATAGGCGATCTTCTGCGGCTCCGAAAGCGTGTGATCTTTTTGCTGGGCGAGGAAATAAGCCGTGCCGCTGTCGCCCAGCATCACCACGTCGGGCAGACCGTCGCCGTTCAGGTCGCCGGTGACGAGCGCGTTGGGACTCATCATGCCGTCGTCCAAATGCCAGCGCTTGGGTTCGCTCCAGCCATTCGTGCCGAGGTTGTAGCGGACGATTAAATCTTTCGCGTCGCCGAAATAAACGAGGTCCGGCCGACCGTCGCTGTTCAAATCCGTTACCGCCAGTGCGGCGAGACGTTCATCCGTCGGCACAGAATCAATCCGGAACCGTGAATCCGGCGGCAGTTCGTTCAATTCCAGCTTGCGCGGCGGCGTTGCATCTGTGCGGTTTGTCTTGCCGGTGAGATTGAAAAGCAGGTTGATTTTGGAGCGCAGATTGTTCGCAACGACGAGGTCGTTCAAACCGTCGCCATCAATGTCCGCGACGTGCAGCAAGCCGATCTGCCGGTCAATCGGGAAAATCTCGTGACCGGTGAAGCCGAAGAGATTTGTGCCCTCCGCCAGCGCCACGGAGAAATGAACAGAAACCGCGCACACCGCACCGGTGGCGGAAAGGTATTTCAGCAAACGATTCATGCGCCGCAACCTGCCAGCGACGGAAGAAATTGGCGAGATTATTCGGCGGTCTTGCCAACGGCCAATCTCTGCCAGGCGATGCTCCCGGATACGCTGGGCAAGCACGCATTGTCGGTTGGGTAAGGATGATGCGGGCCGCCTGAATGCGCCCCCTTCAGCGTGGATGGCGCGTCCGTCAGGGTTGGAGCTTGTCGTCGTGCCACGCCTGCATGGACTCCACCATGGATTTATTCACGGCCAAAGATTTGAACAGGACATTGGCATTGGTTAATTGGGCTTTATCGCCGCCCAGATATTTGTCCATCCGGTTGATGGCCTCATAGCCAATCCGGGTGGAAATCTGCACCACCGTGCCGTAAATGTCGCCAGACGCAATTCCATCCAACGTGGCTTTGTCGTCGTCAAAGCAGACAATCTTCACCTGCCCGGCCTTGCCGGCGGCGCGGACGGCGGCAAGAATGGCCGGTCCGTTGTAGCTGTAAAGCCCGACGATGCCCGCGAGGTCGGGATGCTTCGCCATGGCGTCCGCCGCGTTTTGCTGGGCCACATCCGGTTTGGTGGCGTCCGCCAGTGTGTCAATGATCTGGATGTTTGAGCCGGCCAATTCGCTTTGGAGACCTTCCATGCGGTCCATCGCGTTCTGGGCGTTGGTATAGCCGACACATACAACAACCTTGCCGCCTTTGGGCAAGGCAGCTTTGAGCAGATCCGCCGCCTGCTTGCCGGCAGCCACATTATCCGTGCCGATGAAACCGGCCCGCTGGCTGTCGGGCACGTCGCTGTCCACGCAGACCAGCAGCGTTTTGGCAGCAATCTGATTTAGTAAATCCTTCTGTTTGCTGGCGTCAATCGGACTGATGGCAATGCCGTCCACCCCGCTGGCGACGAGGTCGTTCAAAATTTGCTGCTGCTCCTCCACGGTGGAACCGGTGAAAAAGCGAAAATCCAAATCCACATTGCCGAGATTCTGCACGGCGTTATTACAACCATACCGGACGGTGGACCAGAAATCGTTTTTCGTATTCGTGACGAAGGCCAGCTTGAATTTTTTTTGCCCGGTATTGTTGGCCGTGCCGCTGTTGTTTCCGCTGTTATTCTTGTCGCAACCCTGGCCGAAACCCAGGACGCCCAAGACCAGAACCAGGAAGAAGAATATCTTTTTCATAGGATTTCAAACGTAACGCCGAGCCAGAATTATTACAATAAAATCTTCAACGTGGGAATTTTCAGGCGGACGGCTTTTTGCTTTACGAAAATAATAGGCGCACGCACCTTGGGTCGGAATCCTGATCGCCAACACGCCAATGAACAAACCAGAGCCTTCCTCCCCGCACAGTCGCCGTCATTTTCTCAAATACTCCTCGCTCGCCGTCGGGGCCTCGTTCCTGGCCGTGCCGCAGCTCGTGTATGGCGGCACCAGCCGGAAAATTGAATTACGAGGCGTCGTCCAGTCCGGCGACAAATCGCCACGGAAACTGCGGCTTCCGGGCGCCGTGGTGAACCTGTATGCCGCCACCGGCACCCTGCCCCGGTTGCTGGGCACCGCCACGACAAATGGTGCCGGTGTGTTCAAAATCAAAAATGACGACCTCAGCCCGGTGATGAACGGCATCTTCTATGTGACCGCGGATATCGGGAACGGAATCCAGCTCGTGTCCGTTCTCGGCCCGGAGTTGCCGGAGTTTGTGACGTTGAATGAATTGACCACGGTGGCCGCCGGCTATGCGCTGGCGCAGTTCACGCATGAAGGTTTAATCAGCGGAAATGAGTTCGCCCTGCAACTCGCGGCGGGGATGAATGACAACTTGGTTTCGTCGCGCACAGGCGGTTCCTCGCCGGTGCTGCGCTCGGCCCCGAACGGCGACCAGACCAATTCATGGCGCTCGACGCGTTCGCTCGCGAACTTGCTGGCGGGCTTCGTGCAGAATCAAGGCGCGGGCGTGGACGTGCTCTTTGCCCTGACCACGCCGCCCGGTGGTCTGCCGCCGACGAACCTGCTGCAGGCGATGTCCAACCTGTGCCGCAACCCGGCGCAAAATGTCATAGACCTCTACGACCTGGCACAGGCCATGAACGTTTATTCACCGGCACTGTTCCAAGCGCCGGACGTGTGGACCATCGTCGTGAAAGTGAACGACACCGGCAGTGATAAACATCTTTTTGGTGGCCCAGCGAACCTGGTCTTCGATGCGCGCGGTTATGCGTGGATCACCAATAACGTGATGCAGGGCACGCCGAATTCTTCCCGCTTCAACGTGGTGCTCCAGCCGAACGGCCGGCCAGCCGATGGCAAACGCGGCACGCCGAAATCCCCGCTGTTCGGCGGCGGCATTCTCGGAGCCGGATTCGGCATCGGCCTCGCGCCGGATGGCACGGTGTGGATGGGCAATTTTGGCTGGGGCGCGCAAGTGTTCATGCCCTCAGCGGACGGCAACGGCAGTATTTCGCAATTCTCGGCGGACGGCCAACCGCTCTCCGGCCCCAAAGGTTTTCAAGGCGGCCCCATCCGCGCACAGGCCACGACGCCGGATGCGCTCGGCAACATCTGGATCACCAGCTACGACAATGACCGCGTCTATGTCTTTCCCAACGGCGATCCCAACAGCTCGTTTTATTTTCAAGAAGAAACCAACGCCGGTCCGTTCAACATCCAGATTGCCACGGACGGCACGGCCTGGGTATCGAACAGCGGCGGTTTGACTTCCGACGGTCCCAGCAGCGTGGCGCGTTATGCGATCCAAAACGGACAGCTCGTCCAGATTTTCCAAAACACGCCCGGCGGCATTTTCACCGGGCTGAAAGGCATCGCGCTGGATTCGCAGGGCCAGGCGTGGGTAGCTTCACAGGGCGGCAATTGCGTCTGCCTGTTCAATGATCAGGGCGTGATGCTCAATTCATTTTCCGGCGGCGGCATGAACAGTCCTTGGAGCACAGCCGTGGATGGCGATGATAATGTCTGGGTGGCCAATTTTGGACCGACGACCGCCGGCAATAATTATTCGGAAGCCTGCGTCACCAAGCTGGCCGGCAGCAACCCGGACACGCGTCCCCCGGGCCTGAACACCGGCGATCCCATTTCGCCTTCGATGGGTTACACGCTTCCTTCGGCGGGCGACCAGGTCAGGTTGCATAATGGCGAGCCGCTCTATGGTCAGGGCCGGCCGCCGTGCTTCAGCCCCTTGCAGCGCGTGACGAGCGTTTCCATTGACAGGGCCGGCAACCTTTGGGCCATCAACAACTGGAAACCGCAGATTGATTTCGACATCTTGAATCCCGGCGGCGACGGCATCTGCATTTTCGTGGGCCTCGCCAAGCCGCCGGTCAGGAATAGTTGAGCCGTGGTGGCGAACAGCCGCCCCGGGAAACCAATCGGAGCAGGTTTTTACTTTACGAATGTTCCGGCCGCACGCACTTTGGAACTGAACATTGACCACGGGCGCACGAAAACGAACTTCTTTCTCCGGGACCAATCAGAATCAAAGGTAATTGTGTATGAAATGGAATAAACTGGCCATTTTGAATGGCATGATCGCGGTCGCGTTGTGGATTTCCATGGGCAGGGCGGCCGGACAATATGTTCAGCCGTTTAATTTCAAGCTCACGGTTTTGCAGCAGCAACCAATAATACTAGAGGCCACGCGATCAACTAATGACTATGGATTTTCCTCAGTTCTCCCCGCTCGCCACACATCCGACATCAACAAATCTAAACTCAACAGCCAGGGGCTCCTGAGTCTGCTGGCGTCGGCCATGGACACCAACTGGCCGGCGGGCGCCACTTTGGCCTTGGATAAATGGAGCGGCAACATCTTCATAGTGGACGCCACCGGCACCAACCCGGTCTGCAACGTCAGCGATGGCAGGAACCTCGGCGACACAAATGTGGTTTTCTTCCGTTGCGGGTATGACCTGCCGGTCGCGAAAGGCCATGCTTGGATCCAGCCCCGGCCTGGCGGCGGATTGAAATATTCCACGGAAGGAAGCCACTTCGGGATGGTTTTCTTTCATCTTTTCATTGAACGGGATGGCCTCACCAATACGGACCTCAGTTTTGCCGGCTTGGACGTGGCTAATTATCATTCGCATTTCATCCAATCCAGCAACACGGTTCCCACCTCAGCCAATTCTTTCTCCCGGACGAAGGAAACGATACCGGTGATGGGCGATGGCATGCTTGAGGAAACCTGGTCCGTAGTGCAAGGCACGGTCACCAGCCTGCTAGTGACGGAAGGCGGCCCAGCTGCGGGTGTGCCGATCTCCCCGCCGCCGCCGCCGCGCCTACCACCTCCGACAGTTTTGCCACCACCCCCACCGAACTGGTTCACAAATGTGTTCACTAACATTGTGGTCCCGCCACCAATTCTGTTGACGAATGCGCCTTGACCAGTCCGCCAACAAAACTTCACCGAAAAAAAGCCGCCCCGGTTACCCGGAGCGGCTTTTGAATTTTCAGAAGCGGATTATTTCTTCTTCGCACTGGTCTTCGCCTTGCGCTTCTCTTCGATGGCGGCTTGGGCCGCCGCGAGACGCGCGACAGGCACGCGATACGGCGAGCAGCTCACGTAGGTGAGACCGACACGGTGACAGAACTTCACGGAATCGGGGTCGCCGCCGTGTTCGCCGCAGATGCCGAGCTTGATGCCAGGGCGGGTCGCATTGCCCTTCTGCGCGGCGATCTGGATGAGCTGGCCGACGCCAGTCTGATCAATCGAGGCGAAGGGATTCTTCTTCACGATTTCGTTCTCGGTGTAGGCACCCAGGAACGAACCCGAGTCGTCGCGCGACATGCCGAGGCAGGTCTGCGTGAGGTCGTTCGTGCCGAAGCTGAAGAATTCCGCTGTCTGCGCGATCTCGTCCGCCGTGAGCGCGCCACGGGGAACTTCGATCATCGTGCCGACGCTGTAGGTGAACTTCACCTTCTTCTCGGCCATCACCTGCTTGGCGACTTCGTGAACGATCGCGACCTGGAGGTCGAGTTCCTTCTTGAAGCCGACGAGCGGGATCATGATTTCGGGCTTCGGCTTGAAGCCGGCCTTCTGCGCATCAGCCGCCGCTTCGCAAACAGCGCGGGCCTGCATGCGGGTGATTTCCGGGAACTTGATGCCGAGACGGCAGCCACGGAAACCGAGCATGGGATTGAACTCGTGCAGTTCGTGCACGCGGTTCGTGATTTTCTCAACGGGAATGTTGAGCTTCCGCGCGAGATCCATCTGCGCTTCCTTCGTGTTCGGGAGGAATTCGTGCAGCGGCGGATCGAGGAAACGGATCGTGGCCGGATAACCCTTCAGCGCCTTGAAGATGCCGAGGAAGTCTTCACGTTGATACGGGAGGAGCTTCGCCAAGGCGGCTTCGCGGGCTTCGAGCGAGTCGGCGAGGATCATCTCGCGCATCGCGTCAATGCGATTACCTTCGAAGAACATGTGTTCCGTGCGGGTGAGGCCGATGCCTTCCGCGCCGAACGCGATGGCCTGTTCGGTCTGCTCCGGCGTGTCGGCGTTGGTGCGGACAGCGAGCTTCGTCGCCTTTTTGCACCAGCTCATCAACTGCACGTAGTTTTTATATTTCTCGGTCTTCTGCGCGACCTTGTCGTCGTTCAGCAGGCCGGTGATAATTTCGGACGGAGCCGTCTTAATCTGGCCCGCATAGACGAGGCCGGAGGTGCCGTCAATCGACAGGAAGTCGCCTTCCTTGAAAGTCTGGCCATCAATCGTCGTGGTCTTCGCATCGTAATCAATCTGCACGCCGGCGGCGCCGCACACGCAGACTTTGCCCATCTGACGGGCGACGAGCGCCGCGTGGGAGGAAACACCACCGCGAGCGGTGAGAATGCCTTCCGCCGCGATCATGCCGCGCAAATCTTCCGGAGACGTTTCGACGCGAACGAGGAGAACTTTTTCGCCCTTCTGTTCGGCCAGCACGGCGCGATCAGCGTTGAAATAGATCTTACCCGTCGCCGCGCCAGGACCAGCCGGGAGACCGGTGGCGATGACTTTGGCTTTCTTGACTTCGCTGAGATCAAAGATCGGCGCGAGCAATTGTTCGAGCTGATCGGCCGGGTTGCGAAGGATGGCCGTTTCCCAATCAATGAGCTTTTCCTTCACCATGTCCGCAGCGAACTTGAGCGCGGCGGCAGCGGTGCGCTTACCATTGCGGGTCTGAAGCATGAACAGCTTGCCGCTCTGGATGGTGAATTCGATGTCCTGCACGTCCTTGAAATGTTTTTCCAAGGTCTTGCGGACGGCCATGAGTTCCGCGTAGGACTTGGGCATCTCATCCTTCAACTGCAACACGGGCTCGGGCGTGCGCACGCCGGCGACGACGTCTTCGCCCTGCGCGTTGATGAGGAATTCGCCGTAGAATTCGTTGGTGCCGTTGGCCGGGTTGCGCGTGAACGCCACGCCGGAACCGGAATCATTGCCGGTGTTGCCAAACACCATGGCCTGCACGTTGACGGCGGTGCCCCATTCGGCGGGAATGTTGTATTTGCGGCGATAGACGATCGCGCGGTCGTTCATCCAGGAACCGAACACAGCGCCGGCGGCGCCGCGCAATTGGTCCCACGGATTCGTCGGAAAATCTTTGCCGGTGCGTTCCTTGACGAGCGCCTTGAAACGCTTGACGAGTTCGGCCTGGTCTTCGGCGGTCAGCTCGGAGTCCACGATGTCCTTGTGATATTTCTCGTGCTTGAATTCGTGGATGACGGTTTCAAACGGTTCGTGGTCTTCGTTCGCGCGCTTCTGCACACCGATGACGACGTCGCCATACATCTGGATGAAGCGGCGGTAGCAATCCCACGCGAAGCGCGGGTTCTTGGTGGCGTTGGCGAGAGCGACGACGGACTGGTCGTTCAGGCCGAGGTTCAAAATCGTGTCCATCATGCCGGGCATGGAATCGCGCGCACCGGAACGGACGGCGACGAGCAACGGCATGCCGCTGGTCGAACCGAACTTCGTGCCCATGATCTTTTCCATGTTCGCGATGCCGGCTTCCATCTGGGCCTGGAGTTCCTTCGGGTAAGTTTTCTTGTGCGCGTAGAAATACGTGCAGACTTCGGTGGTGACGGTGAAACCGGGAGGCACGGGCAGGCCAATGCGCGTCATCTCGGCGAGATTCGCGCCCTTGCCGCCGAGCAGCGGCTTCATCGAGCCGTCGCCATCGGCTTTTTTATTGCCCCAGGTATAGACGTATTTGGTGGATTTAGCTTTTGCCATAAAATGAGTTTAAGTGCGTGTTTGTTGTCGTTGAAACGAGCGCAGAAAATATCAAACCGACTTGGAGAGTCAATGAATCTAGCGGCAAAAAACAAACGGCGATGAGGGTTTAACAAGAAACGGCGACCAAAGCTGAAGCTTGCATTTATCATATCATCAAATCTGGATGCGTTGATTTTTAATTTGAATTCAGGACGGCATTGCCTATCTTATTGAAATGTCGAACAACGCCGAACTTCTCAAGCAAGCGCTCCGCGAACGCATCGTCATCATTGACGGCGCGATGGGCACGACCATCCGCACCTACGGCTTGGGCGAAAAGGAAATTCGCGGCGAACGTTTTGCTGATTCCAAGAAGGACCTGAAGAACAACGGCGACCTCTACTCGCTCACACAGCCCGCGACGATCTGCGACATCCATCGGCGCTTTCTTGAAGCAGGCGCGGACATCATCGAGACGAACACCTTTTCCGCGACAAGCATCGGTCAGAGCGAATTCTTTGTGGACGATCCGCGCGAACACGGCGGACGCAAAGACCCGGCGTTTTATCAAACCGTCATTGAGAACAAGTTCCTGAACGACCTAGCATGGGAGATCAACGAACAGTCCGCGAAGCAATGCCGTGAATGGGCCGATCGCATCGCGAACCAAACCGGCCGCCCGCGTTTTGTCGCCGGCGCGGTCGGACCGCTGACGGTTTCGCTTTCCAACTCGCCGGATGCGGATGACGCGGGTTTCCGCGTTTGCACCTTTGATCAGGTGAAAACCGCTTACACTCATCAGATTCGTGGACTCATCGCGGGCGGCTCGGACTTGCTGCTCGTCGAAACGATTTTTGATTCGCTCAATGCCAAAGCGGCGTTGGTGGCGATTCAGGAAGTCTTCGAGCAGGACAAAAAGATTCTGCCCATCATGATTTCCGCCGCCGTCGGTCGCGGCGGCGAGACGATGATTTCCGCCCAGACCATTGAAGCCTACTGGAACGCGATGAAGCATGTGAATCCGATTGCCATCGGCCTCAACTGCTCGCTCGGGCCGGATTTGATGAGGCCTTTCCTCGCGGAACTCGCAGAGAAATCCAACACCGCCATCTCGTGTTATCCGAACGCTGGCCTGCCGAATCCGCTCTCGCCGACTGGCTTTGATCTGAAGCCGGAAGACATGGGTAACTTCCTCGGCGAATTTGCGAACAGCGGTTTGCTCAACATCGCTGGCGGCTGCTGCGGCAACACGCCGGAACACATCGCCGCGATCGCGAAGGCGCTTGAAAACAAACCGCCGCGTCAGCCGCAGGTCGAGACGAAATTTTCAACTGGTGCAGCGATTCCCTTGCGCCTCTCCGGCTCACAGCCGTTCACGCAGCAGATCGGGCAGTTTATCATGATCGGCGAACGCACAAACGTCGCCGGCTCGCCCAAGTTCGCCAAGCTCATCAAGGAAAACAAATACGAGGAAGCCGTCGCCGTTGCTCGCCAGCAGGTCGAGAACGGCGCCAACATCATAGACATCTGCATGGACGAAGGAATGATTGACGGCGTCGCCGCGATGAGCCGCTTCCTGCAACTACTCGGGAGCGAACCCGAGGTCGCCAAGGTCCCCTTCATGGTGGACTCGTCGAAGTGGGAAGTAATCGAAGCCGGCCTGAAATGCCTCCAGGGCAAAGGCATCGTGAATTCCATTTCAATGAAGGAAGGCGAAGCTAAGTTCCGCGAGCAGGCGCACAAGGTTTTGAAATACGGCGCAGCAGTCGTGGTAATGGCGTTTGACGAGCAAGGCCAGGCCGCGACTTACGCTGATAAAATCCGCATTTGCGAGCGAGCCTATCGCATCTTGGTGGACGAAGTGGGATTCCCGCCGGAGGACATCATTTTCGATCCGAACATTCTCACCGTTGGCACCGGCATCGAGGAACACAACAACTACGCCGTGGACTTCATCGAAGCCACGCGCTGGATCAAACAGAATTTGCCGCACGCGAAGGTCAGCGGCGGCTTGTCGAACGTGTCGTTCAGCTTCCGCGGCAACAATCCCGTGCGCGAGGCGATGCACAGCGCGTTCCTGTTCCACGCCATCAAGGCAGGCATGGACATGGCCATCGTGAACGCGGGCATGTTGGAAGTCTATGAAGAGATTGAGCCGGAGCTGAAAGAGCTCGTCGAAGATGTGTTGTTGAATCGCAAGCCCGATGCGACCGAGCGTCTCGTCATGTTTGGGGAAAAACTCAAGGCCGCCAGCAGCGGCACGACTGCCGCCGACAAAAAAGTCGAAGAGGAATGGCGCAAGGGCACGGTTGAGGAACGCCTCTCGCACTCGCTCGTGAAGGGCATTGATCTACACATTGACGCCGATACCGCCGAAGCGCTCGCCAAATATGGCAAGCCGCTCACGGTGATCGAAGGGCCGTTGATGGCCGGCATGAGCGTCGTCGGCGATCTGTTCGGCGCGGGCAAAATGTTCTTGCCGCAGGTCGTTAAGTCGGCGCGCGTGATGAAGAAGTCCGTCGCCTATCTCACGCCGTTCATGGAAGCCGAGAAGGCGGCCATGGTCGCGCGCGGTGAAGTCGTGAAGGCGCAGGGCAAAGTCGTGCTCGCCACCGTCAAGGGCGACGTGCATGACATCGGCAAAAACATCGTCGGCGTCGTGCTCGCCTGCAACAACTACGAGGTCATAGACATGGGCGTGATGGTGCCTTGCGAGAAAATTCTGGAGCGCGCCAAGCAGGAAAACGCCGACATCATCGGCTTGAGCGGCCTTATCACGCCGTCGCTGGACGAGATGGTTCACGTTGCCAAGGAAATGGAGCGCACGGGGTTCAAGGTTCCCCTGCTCATCGGCGGCGCGACCACCAGCCGCGCACATACCGCCGTGAAAGTGGCGCAGCACTATAGCGAGCCCGTGGTCCACGTTCTCGACGCCTCGCGCGCCGTGCCCGTGACGAGCAGCCTCTTGAGCAAAGACGGCAAGGCCGCTTTCGTAAAACAGCTTCGCGACGACTACGAGAAGCTCCGGTCGCAGCACGCCGGCTCGGCGGTAAAGCTGCTTTCGCTCGAAGCCGCCCGCGCCAATGCACCGAAGCTGAAATACGACGACCTGCCAAAGCCTGAGTTCACCGGTGTGCGCACGCTGTCGTCAGAAAAATTCAATCCCGGCAAATGCGACTGCGGTTCGTCGCATGGTCACGCGGGCGCGTTCGGTGTTTCGTTGGAGGAGGTCGTGCCGTTTATTGA
>Ga0207702_10002319_pt1 | contig 18190 bp, 16 predicted proteins | sample KBSCornC62_FD_184302 | JGI IMG/M metagenome (GOLD analysis project Ga0207702, IMG submission 184302) | Corn rhizosphere microbial communities from Kellogg Biological Station, Michigan, USA - KBS Corn C6-2 (SPAdes) (version 2) | ecosystem: Host-associated > Plants > Roots > Rhizosphere > Soil ...
TGTTGCCCTTCAGCTGAACCGCCTCCGCTTGGAAGAAGTAACTGATGCCAATCGCGCCGTTGCCGGAGACGACGGTCGACCTGATCGAGCCGAAGTCGCCAGAAGCATTGATGCCATTGCGGCCGTTGCCAGAGATCGTCGACGAGGCAACCTTTAGGCCTTGCCCCTGGATCTGGAGCCCTTCGAACGTATTTCCGGACGAGGTCAAGGACTTCACAGAGGGACTCGCCTGCTGGATAAAGACGCCCGTGCCATCTCCCGAGGTGACCGATGAGGAGATCGACACGGATTCCCCGCCGACCGCCCAGATTCCGTAGTTGCTACCGGTGGCGATGATGTTCGAGACAGTCATGTGGCTGGCACCGTTGCTGTAGATACCGGTGTTGAAGTTGCGCAGCACTCCGTTGCTGACGGTGACGTTGCTGAACCCGGCCACGTCGATGCCGACATCCTCCGTAACGCCGTCACCTTGGATCGAGTGACCGCCCAAGTCGATCTTGATTCCTGCCGCACCGACGACCACGCCATCACCGGTACAAGCCAAGTCCAGCAACAACACCGCATTCGTCGTCACCGTCTGCCCACAGAACGTGATCGGCGTGCCTCCTCCACCGCTTGCTTCCGGCGCGATCGCGGTCAGCGCAATCGCAGCGATTGCGGCCAGCATGATCCGATAACCAGTCATCTGCCTGCCTCCCTCCCTCGTCACGGACTGGGGCGATCCTACGCGCTGTTCGTAGCCTTTCCAACAAGCGCGCTGAGCGCCGTCACTGCCTCGTCGTGGCCGGAATCACCGAGCGCCAACAGCGCGACCAGCACGAGCCGAGCCTTCAGCAGCGTCACCTTCTTGCCCTCGAGGATGCCCTTGCGCTGTCACGGCCCTCCCGGAGGGGCCGGACGGCAGGGAGCAGACTACAAACGCCCTCCGGGCCGCGTCGCCGGTGTTGAATCGAGGGCGGTTGCGGTGGTTAATTGTGCGGTCGCCCGGGTGTGGTGCTCGGACAGGGGGTCATAGGGGAAGACGACTGGCTAGAGGAGCTCGCACGCACAGGAACGGCAGGATCTCCTGATTGAGCCGGTCGGCCCGATCCTCAGAATTCTGAGGAGTTGTCGGCGGTTCGCTCATCGTTTGCGGGCAGTCTGCGGGCAGAGCAGCCCTGAAATGGCTATGCGGATGAGAGGACTTGAACCTCCACGAGCCGAAGCCCACACGGACCTGAACCGTGCGCGTCTACCAATTCCGCCACATCCGCGCTTGCGAGAGATCGACAGTGTACCGCCGCCCCGAGAGCGCTCAGCGGGCGACGCGATAGGTCACATGCGCCACGCCCGGCGCGGAGATCACGCCGATCTGCTCCAGCCGTTCTGTCGCAGATCGATCCGCGAACAGCGGCGTACCGCCGCCCAGCAGGACCGGGGCAATCGAGAGAGTGAACTCGTCGACGAGCCCTGCGTCGAGGCACTGGCCGACGACGCTCGCGCCGCCGGAGATCAGGATGTCGCGGCCGCCGGCCGCCGCACGGGCCCGCTCCAGCGCCGACTTGGCCCCGTCCGTGACGAAACGGAAGGTCGTGTCCTGCAGCTCGAGCGGCTCCCGGGCGTGGTGCGTGACGACGAACACGGGTGCATGGAACGGCGGATCGTCGCCCCACCAGCCGTTCCAGGGATCGTCACCCCACTCGCCGGGGCCGCCGCCGAACATGTTGCGCCCCATCAGGTAAGCGCCGACGTTGGCCTGCGTCGCCTCCATGACGGGCGTGCTCTCGTTGACCTCGCCCCCTTCGAGGCCGTGTGGCCGCCGCCACGCCTCCAGCGCGAGCGCCCACTCGTGGAGCTGCTCGCCGCCGACGCCGAGCGGGTGCTCGAGGCTCGGGTCGGGCCCGGCGATGTACCCGTCGATCGACGCGCTGATGCTGAACCGCACCTTGCCCATTTGTCCTCCTCCGTCGCTCCAGGATAAGGACGCCGGCACCGGCCGGAACTCATCGCTGCCACGGTAGGCTGCCCCCGTGGTCGAGGAGGGCAAGCCCGCACCCGACTTCGAGCTGACGTCCGACGAAGGCGACACGGTGCGGCTCGCCGACCTGCGCGGCAAGCAGGTCGTCCTGTACTTCTACCCGCGCGACGACACGCCCGGCTGCACGAAGCAGGCATGTGGGATCCGCGACGCCTGGGACGCCTTCAGGGAAACGGGCGCCCTGGTGTTCGGGGTCAGCCCCGACGGCGAGGAGTCGCACGCGAGGTTCAGGCAGAAGCACGGCCTCCCGTTCACGCTCCTGGCCGATCCCGGCCACGAGCTGACGGAGCGCTACGGCTTCTGGGTGCAGAAGAGCTTCGCCGGCAAGAAGCACATGGGCGTCGAGCGGTCGACCGTCGTCATCGGGCCCGACGGCGTGGTCGAGAAGGTCTTCCGCCGTGTCAAGCCGGCGGACCACGCCGCTCAGGTGCTGAGCGCTCTCGACAGCAGCTAGCCTGTTCTCGTTGAGGCGCGGGGTCCTGATCGCCGCTGCGGCGCTCGCCGCGCTTGCCGCCGCCCCTGCCGCGCAGCCGGCGCGCGGGGACGGGCTGGTCGAGGTCGTCGTCAGCATGGACGCCCCACCCCTCGCGTACGCGATCAGCAAGAGCCGTGTCCTCACCGGCCGCGCCAAAGCGCAGCGGCTCGACCTGCGCACGCCCACCAGCGTCGGGTACCTGGCGTCGCTCGCGACGGCGCAGCGCGCGCTTGCCGCCCGGATCACGACCTCGATCCCGGCCTCCCGGATCACCTGGCGGTACAGCGTCGTCCTCGACGGCCTCGCCGTCCTCCTTCCCCGCTCCCAGCTCGCCCGCCTCGCCGACACGCCGGGAGTCGAGCGCGTCTGGCCGAACGTCGCCTATCGGCCGCTCCTCGACCGCAGCCCGGGCCTGATCGGCGCTCCCCAGATGTGGGGCATGCCGTCGTTCAGCACTGCGGGGAACGGGATCAAGATCGGGATCGTCGACGACGGGGTCGACCAGGCCCACCCGTTCTTCGATCCGGCGGGCTACGCCATGCCGCCCGGCTTCCCCAAGGGCAACACCGCCTACACGACGGCAAAGGTGATCGCCGCCCGAGCCTTCCCCGCCCCGGAGACGACGTGGCAGTACGCCAAGCTCCCCTTCGACCCGAAACAGTCCGAGCACGCGACGCACGTTGCGGGAATCGCCGCGGGCGACTACACCCCGAACGCGATCGCCGGGCGCGGGCCGCTCTCCGGCGTCGCCCCGCGCGCGTACATCGGCAACTACAAGGTGCTCACCTATCCGACCGAGAACTTCGGCCTGAACGGTAACGCGCCCGAGATCGCCGCCGGTGTCGAGGCGGCGGTCAAGGACGGCATGGACGTGATCAACCTCTCGCTCGGGGAGGCAGAGATCGACCCCGCACGCGACCTCGTCACCACCGCGATCAACGCTGCCGCCGATGCCGGCGTGGTGCCCGTGATCGCCGCCGGCAACGACTTCGAGGACTTCGGGCGCGGCAGCGTCTCCTCGCCCGGTAACGCCGCGAAGGCGATCACCGCGGCGGCCGTGACGAAGCAACTCGCGATCGCCTCCTTCTCGAGCAGCGGGCCGACCCCGATCTCGCTCGGGATGAAGCCCGACGTGGCCGCACCGGGCGTCGACATCACGTCCTCGGTCCCGCCCACGGACGGCACCTGGGCCTCGTTCAGCGGGACGAGCATGGCCACGCCGCACGTCGCCGGCGCCGCCGCCCTCCTGCTCCAGCGCCATCCGGACTGGACGCCCGCGCAGGTCAAGTCGGCACTCGTCCTCACCGGCAAGCCCGTGCCCTCGGCCGCCAACGAGCTGCCGACCACACGCGAGGGCGGCGGTCTCGTCCAGGTGCCGGCAGCGAACGCGCCGCTGATCTTCGCCGCCCCCGCCGACCTCTCGTTCGGGCTGGTCCGCACCGGCACGCAGGCGACGCGCGCGGTCACGCTCACCGATGCCGGCGGCGGAGCCGGGCCCTGGACGGCGGCGGTCGCGCTGCAGGGAGGACCGTCGGGCGTGACCGTGACCGCGCCCGCGTCGGTGACGGTCCCGGGCCAACTCGACGTGACGGCGGCAACCGCACCATCCGCGCCGGAGGCAGACGTGACCGGCTTCGTCGTGCTGACGCTCGGCTCGGCCGTCCGCCGGATCCCGTTCTGGTTCCGGGTGGAGAGCCCCAAGCTGGGCGGCGACCCGGTCACCCAGCTGACCGCTCCCGGCGTGCACAAGGGCCAGATGCGCGGCAAGCGGTCGCTGGTCACCTCCTACCGCTATCCCGCTGACCCCCGTTCCGTTCCCGCCGCGGCCGGGCCGGAGCAGGTCTTCCGTGTGAGGATCACGCGTCCGGTCGCGAACTTCGGCGTCGTCCTCCTCTCCAGCAGCGCTCCCAGCCGCTTCCGCCCGTCGCCGCGCGTGGTCGCCGCGGGCGACGAGAACCGCTTGACCGGAAACGCCGGTCTGCCGCTCGTGATCAATCCGTACCTCGACTCGTTCGGTGCTTCGCGACCCGTGGCGGGCGCGATCCGGCCCGGTCCCGGCTCCTACGACGTCGTGTTCGAGACGCCGGTGGCGACGACGCCGACCGGTGTCGGTCCCGGGGCATACACGTTCCGGTACTGGGTCAACGACGTCACCCCGCCGAGCGTGCGGCTGGTCGCCCGCATCGTGAGGCCGGGCGCGAAGCTGCGGCTGGCCGTCACCGATGCCGGCTCCGGGGTCGATCCGCAGTCGCTCGTGGCAACGGTCGACGGCAGGTCGGCGGCCGTGACCTACTCGGCCGGACGCGCAACGGTCAGTCTGCCCGGGGTCGCCGCCGGCAGGCATCGCGTCGTGCTGACCGCCGGGGACTACCAGGAGCTGAAGAACATGGAGAACGTGCCGCAGATCCTCCCGAACACCAGAACCTTCAGGACGACGTTCGCCGTCGGCTAGCTAGCGGCGCGGCTCCTGCTCTTCGATCGTCGGCAGCCGCTCGAGGTCGCGCTGGACGCTCGCCGCGAACTCGTCGCTCTCCTCGCGGATCAGCCGCAGTTGGGCCTTCTGGGCGGCGCGGGCTCGCTTCTGTCGCGAGCGGGAACCGAGATGCCCCGAGAGCCGCGGCCATTCCGCAGCCAGGAGCACGATCACGGCCGCCGCGAGCAGGGCGATGAAGAGCCAGCTCACGTGGGCATTGTAGACGCCGCTCTCGATCGGGGACCGGCCTCCGGCGATCCCGGAGTCACGTCAGGCGGTGCCGCCGACCGGCTCGTCCTCGAGCTCCCGGTCGGCGAGCTTGGCCTCGAACGAGCGGCGGAGATCCTCCCCGGAGACATCGAGGTCGTATCGGGGCCGCCGCGGCTCCAGCTTGACGATCCGCACCTCGGACTCGCGCGTGCCGTGGCAGCGCGCGTACGCCTCGGCCTCGGTCAACGGCCGCAGTCGCTGCCTGCGAATCATGTGCCGATCCTAACCACGCGGCCCCGGACGGGCCAGGGCAAAACAGAGGATCGCCAGGGGAATCTCCGCGCAGGCGGCCAGGGCGACGGCCGCCCAGCGGTCGCGTCCCCCACCCGCCGTGACGACGTCGAACCACGCGTCGGCGAGCAGCAGTGCCCCCGTCGCCGCCGCGAAGCTGCGACCGACCGCCCGGCCGTCGAGCAGCGCGAACGCAGTCCCCAGGAGCGCGCCGGCGAGGACGACGTCGAAGCCCGCCCACGCGAGATCCCAGTGGTGGGTGACCTGCCGCGACGGCAGTGAATGGAGAAGCCAGATCGACCACGGGACGAGGAGCACGCCGAGCGCTGCGAAGAAGACACCCGCCCAGCGGCGGCTTATGCCCACGGTTTCGGCAACTGTCCTTCGATGCGCAGCGCGGCGAGACCGACCCGCGGGAGCCAGCGCCTGCGCTCGTAGACGAGGTACCGCGGCTCCCACCGCGGGTCGAACTTGGCGTTGAAGCGGAGCAGGCTCTCGATCTGGAAGTAGGGGTTGGCCAGTGACACCGCCCGGCCGAGCGCACGTTCGAGCCCGCCGGTCGGCGCGGACAGCCAGCGCGCGAAGGCGGCGAAGTTGAGCGACACCTCCTCCACCCCGCGCTCGCCCAGGAGCTGGATCGCGCGCACGACGACGAACTCCATCAGGCCGTTCGGCGTGTCGCGGTCGCGCCGCATGAACGACAGAGACATGGCCGGCCGGCCGTGGGCGGGCACGAAGTGGATGAAGGCCCGGATCCGGCCGTCGCCGTCCCTCGCAGCGACGATCGCGCTCCCCGCCTGATGCCCGCCTCGCAGCGAGTCCATCGCCATCGAGAAGCCGCGTTCGGGCGCGCCGTCGCGCCAGCGCTCGGAGACGTGCTCCAACTGCTCGATCGTGCGATCGTCGAGCCGGTCATGGTCGAGCAGCTCGGCGTGGTAACCGGCCGTCTCGGCCCGGGAAACCGATTGCCGCACCTTCCGGATCGAGCGCCCTTCGAGCGAGAACGCGCGCGTGTCGACGATCGCCTCGTCGCCGAGGTAGATCGATCGGAACCCGGCCTCCCGGTAGAGGGTGACCAGGTTCGAACTCGCGCCGAGCGCCGCCACGCGCAGCCCGCGCGACGCCGCGAAGGCGCAGGTCTCGCTCACGAGTCCCGGGAGCTCACCGTGGGCACCGATCGGATCGCCCGCCACCAGCATCACGCCGTTCGCGACGCGGTAGCCGAGGAACGCGCTCTGGTCGTGGTTGAAGTGGTAGTGGGCGTCCTGGCGCAGCTTGAAGAACGCGAGCGTGTCGTGCCCGTGCCGGCGAACGAGGTCGGCGGCGGCCCGGCGTTCGGTCGACCCGGGCAGCTCCCGTGGGGCGCCGAGCGGCCGGAAGAGGACATAGCTGAGCACGAGCACCCCCGCGAGCGCTGCGACGGCGACGACCGCCGGCAGCCACTCGAGCTCGTCGTGGACCTCGAGCGCGGATGCGTTCCACGCCAGCAGGCCGCCCGAAGCGACCGCGACCGCGGTGACGACGACCAGCAAGGGCGAGAGTGGCCCGAGAGACCGGTGGCGAACGCAGAAGGCTTCGCGTCCCCACCAGAGGAGCGCCGCTGCCGACCAACTCAGGATCGCCTCCTCGAAATCGAGGCCCTTGAGCAGCGCGACCACCCCGATGGCGATCAGCAACCCGAGCGCGAGCTGCCAGGCGCGACGTCTGCGTCCGCGGAGGTAGAAGGCGACGATGATCAGCGCGACGCTGAGCGGGACGGCGAGGGTGTGGAACACCGGCACGGCCTCCACCGGCTCGAGCCGGAGCAAGAGGTGGTGCCGCCAGGCGACGTTCGGCGTCAACGCCGAGGCGAGGTTGACGACGCCGACCGCGAAGGCGGCGGCCGCCGCTACGGCGGGCAGGTAGACGCGCGGGCCGAGACGATGAGAGGCGTTCACGTTGCCGGGTCGGCGCGGGCCTGCGGCGCGCCGCGACCGAGGGTAGCGCACGCCGCAGCTGGCGGAGTCAGCGGGGCGGGCGAGGAGCGTCCCGGCGGGAGGGAGTGGCAAATCGCGCCTGGGCCGCAGACCCGCCCCAGGGCCATTGTTCACAATCGGGCGGCCCGCTCCTGCAGCGCCCGACGCCGACCTACCCGACCGCGTCCTTGACCCAGCCGTCGTATGCCACGCGGGCTTCGGCTTCGGTCATGAACGCGCGAACGCGCCAGAGGCGACCGTCGCGGAACTCGTCGAGCCACCAGATGCGTGAGTTCGCGATGCCCCCGTCCTGATGGGCGTAGCGCGCCTGGCCGGAGAGGAACAGGACGTTGTCGTCGAGCCACTCGATCCGCTCGATGTGCGCGCGGTGGTAGTCCGCTTCGCGGCCGCGCTCGAGAGCGGCGACGATCGCCTGCCGTCCGTGAAGCGGCTGGAGGTGGTTGATTAGCAGCGTCATGTCCGCGTCGTCGTGGACGAGGTCGGCCAGGTGGCTGAGGGGATCCTGGGTCTGGTGCTCGTGGAAGCGCCGGGCTGCCGTCTCCATGACTCTCCTCGAAGCCACGTGTCTCCTTCGTCCTGCGGTCAAGTCGAAGAGCCGTCGGCGCGCCCGTTCAGGGGCCCGACATGTCAGCTCGGTTGCACCACAGTTTCGCACAGCCAGGTCGGCGCGGGACGAGATCCCAGGGGCCGCCCGGGTTCGGCCGAGCCGTCGTCAGCGTTCTCGACCCGAAGAAGGTCCGCCGATACGCGTTTCGACTAACGGTTGTCCAAGTCACGGTCGCCGCACGAGTTGAGAACGACAACGGGGGCGCGACGCACCCCCGTTGATCGACGAGCATGAGATGGGGGGTTAGTGGACGGCCAGGTTGCCGGCGGTGACGATTCCCGCCCCCTGAGACATGTCGTAGTCGCCGCTGATGTCGGGGGCGCCGTTCGGGAGCTCCTTGTAGCCGGCGTTCGCGAGCACCGCGATCTGATCTCCGGTGCTGCCGTTGTCGACAACCTTGGCGAAGAAGTAGTCGGTGCCGGCGTGGTAGTCGGTGTAGTCGGGGCTGCCGGCGTCGATCGTGCCGGCGAAGACGGCCCTGTGGTCGTCGATCTGCCTGTACGAGGTGACGACGCCGTGGAGCCACTGGCCGTTGCTGTTCAGGTAATCGAGCGAGCCGCCGGTCGCGTTCGCGTCGAAGCTGACGTGCCCGGTGATGAGGCCCTCGTAGTCCCAGGTCACGTCGCCGGTCGCGCCGTGGATCGTGCAGTCCGAAACGTAATCGCCGTTGTAGAAGTCGATGTGGGACGTGCCCGCACCGGGGTTGGTGACCACGTAGCCAGGCTGGGCCTTGTATCCGATCCAGAACTGACCGGCCGTGCCGGCCAAACCGTCGAGGCCGGCCGTGACGGTCACGTCACGGGTGATCGGCGTCTCCCCGTAGCCGTTCACACCGTACAGGACCGTGTCGAGCCCCGGCGTGTAAGGCACCCTGACGGAGCATGTATTGACGTTGTAGTTGAACATCGGCTCCGAGACAGCCGTGGCGGGGGCGGCCTTTGCAACCAGCGTGCCCCCCTGTACGGCGTAGGAGACGCAGTCGCCCTGGTTCTTGAAGCCTGTGCCGTCCTGGCGGAGGAGGTTTTGCCAGCCCCCCTGCTTACAGGCATTGGCTTCGGAGTTGCCGCCACCGGCGAACGCCAGGGGCACTGCAATCGCAGCGGTCCCGGCCGCGACGAGCAGCGCAGCGATGACCTTCTTCATGAGGTTTCTCCCTACGGTTGAGTTAGGTGTAACTGCTTCGGAAGCTCGGAAGTGCTCTGGCGTCGCCGCCCGAGATTGCTACGTGGCTTCCTGCTCCCTAAACGTACAAGCCTCACCGCCGAGTGTCAGTGACGCGATTGGGCCCATTTCATCCCACGGCGGGTCGATCGGTTAGCGTCCTCGGTGCCGTCCGTCCCCACCGGAAGGGGCCGTGACAGCACAGGGACGACAGCACAGGGACACCCGAGGGCGATCTTCGCCAGGGATCGAGAACAGGAACCTCGTCGTGGCCGAAACGAGCGCCTGCGAGACGACCAGCGCGTACGCCCCGTCCAGATCGACACACCCGAGGTCTACTTCGGCACCGAGAGCTACGGCCTGCAGCGTCCGCGACGACGAAGCGGCTGCTTCCACCTGGCACTCGTATGCGCCTGTACACGGAACCTGTGACCGACGCCGTCGATCAGTACGGACGTCTGCTCCGCTACATCGTCCGGGTAACGGCCTGAAAGTCAACGTACAGTTCGTCGGGGTGGGTGCCGCCGCGCCGTACTTCGCAGCCAGGTAGCGGGTGTCCGCGCCTGGAGCGTCGAAGGGGTCATGCCCAACCCGGGCGCGTGCAACGGTGTCGCAACGCTCTGACGTCTCGCCTACGCTGACAAGCATGGGGCACCGTGTCAGTCGGCCCGCCTGGTTCGTAATCGGTGCCATCATGCTTGTCGCCGCTGGCCTCGCCATCTGGTGGCTCACCGATCTCTTTGGGGAGAGGCCTGGTGCGGAGTGGGCACCGGTCGGAGCGTTCTTCGTGCTCGTCTACGGCGCGGTCGCAGCGAGCGTCGTCGTAATCGCTGACGCCGTCGTCCAGTCCCTTATCCGGAGACACCGCGAACGGCCCGCTGCCTGAGCGTCAGGGATCAGCGAGGGTCGGTGGCCCTCCGCCCGCCGAGGCGAAATCCCGGAAGGAGGGAGGACGACCCGGTCGCCCTCCCTCCCTAGCTTCCTTCGGGTGCAGATCTGCTCTTAGGCGTTCAGATTGACTCTGAAGGAGACGAGGCGGCGCGAGGAGATGCCGCCAAGAAGATCCTCGCCTGACTTGCGGGCGCGGACGAAGACGACCAGTAGACCTTGGCGCGTCGAGGCGGGGAAGTGGTTGAGACGGCGCAGGGTCAGGGTCGCCCAGCCGTCGGGCCCAGTCGCTTCCTCGCTGGACGAGAATTGCTGGTACGGCGTCGCGGTCTGGTAGACGAGTGCACCTACGACGGAGCGTCCGCTGCAGGCCGATACGTGGAAGCGCAGAACGATCGTCTGCGTCCTCTGTGTGATCACGTTGGGGCGGCTTTCCTGCTTGTCGACAAGGAGGCGAGCCGGCGAGGTGACCTGCGAGACGTTGATCGGCGTGGTGCTCTTGTCGGTCGGACACCCGGTCGCCGGAGGTGGTGCGGCCCCCGTCGTCACGGTCGAGGTCTGCGCGGACGTGACGGTATTCGGGCCTGTGGCGTCGGTGCCGGTGACGGCGACGCGGATCGTGTGTCCGACGTCCCCGCTGGCAATCACGTACGTGTTGTTCGTCGCAGCGGTGATCGAGGTGCAGTTGGCCCCGGCGGCGTCGCATTGCCGCCACTGGTACGTAAACGTGATCGACGAGCCCGTCCACGTGCCAGGGTTCGCCGTGAGAGTCGAGCCGACGGTCGCCGTCCCGCTGATCGTAGGCGGCGCAGTATTCGGAGGCCCCGCCTGCGCGGCGACGATCGCCGTTGCGTTCGACACGGCCTTCGCCTGGCCGTCACTGTTCACCGCCGTCACGCGAGAACGCAACGTAAAGCCCACGTCACCGGTCGCGACCGCGTAGCTGTTCGTCGAGACGCCGATGGACGCGCAGTCCGACCCATCCGCTAAGCCACCCGAAGAGGGGCAGCGCAGCCACTCATAGGTGAAAGAGGTCGGGCTCTCGGTCCACGTCCCGTCGGAGGTAGTCAATGTTTGACCGACTGCGGCGGTACCCGTGATCGCCGGAAGCACAGAGTTCGTCGGCACGGCCTTAGTGCTTGCCGAGCCGATAGGAGAGAGCAGCGCCGCAGCGATCGCCGCGGCGAGCAGCAACGCTGGAACGACGTACCGAGCATGAGCGATGCGGAAGGTTCCACGCATGTGTCCTCCTTCGGTCTTGGGTCGGAGGGGACGAGACGTCCTCGACGATCGATCCGGGCGGCGGCACAGCGAACGGCACCGTCCTGAAGAACGCTGCTTCCGGACCACACCCCCACTGCCGCAGACTGCTTGCAGCCTTCGTTAGCAAGACCGGCAGGCCCCCCGACCTCATGTAACTGGGCCGGCTGATCATACGAAAGACCCGCCCACTCCAACCTCGAAAAGTTCGGCTGCCGGAATAGCAGCCCGGGAGGAGCCTCGCGCTCCCTCCTGATCTGACAACGCCCTGACAGCAGACAGCCGGGGGCGATACCCAAAAGGCCCGTGTATGCGGGCCTTTTCGACTCCCCGGGTTGGACTCGAACCAACAACCCTCCGGTTAACAGCCGGATGCTCTGCCAATTGAGCTACCGGGGATCGGCTGCCGAACTCGGCCTCGGCATGGTAGCGGAGCGTTCTAGCGCAGAGCCCGGCGTAGGTCGGCCGCCGCTCGCTCGGGGTCCGGGGCATCGCCGATCGCGCGCACGACGGCGATGCGGCGCGCCCCGGCGGCGACCACGTCGCCGACTGTCGACTCGTCGATGCCGCCGATCGCGAACCACGGCACTCGCGCATTGGCGGCCGCGTAGCGGACGTATTCGAGCCCGGCGGCCGGGCGTCCCTCCTTCGTCGGCGTCTCGAACACGGGGCCGACGCCGGCGTAGTCGGCCCCGGTCGCGTCGAGCTCCGCCGGCGCGTGGGTCGACTGGCCGACGCCGACGCCGAAGGCGCGGGCCGCCGCCACCGGCAGGTCTTCCTGGCCGACGTGGACGTAGTCCGCCTCTGCGAGCCGGGCGAGATCGGGACGGTCGTTGACGACGAGCGGCACGCCCAGCCGGCGCGTCACCTCACGAGCCTGCTGCAAGACCGTCAGGAGCTCGCCGTCGGCGAGCGACTTCTCGCGGAGCTGGACGATGTCGACGCCGCCCCGCACGGCCGCCTCGAGGAACGACTCCAGGTCCGGGCGTGCCGGGGTGACCAGGTAGAGGCGGCTATCCACCGGCAACCGGTCGGGCGACGACGAGCGAGTCGCCGTCCTCCAGCGCGACCTCGCCGTAGCGCCCGCGCTCGACGGGCTCGCCGTTCCGCTCGACGAGCGCGTACCGCGCAGCGAGCCCGAGGCGGTCGAGCAGCGACTCGACCGTCTCTCCCGGGTCCGCCTCCTCGGCCCGGCCGTTGACGGTGACGGTGACGGCTTCGGCTCTCACGAACGGGCGGCGAGGCCGCCGGTGGGGCTGGAGGCCTCGGCGGTCTCGTGCTCCTCGATCAACCCGGCGTGGCGCGCGGCGCGTCCGGCGTCGACGGCGAGCCGGAACGCCCTGGCCATCGCCGCCGGATCGTCTGCGCGCGCGATCGCGGTGTTGACGAGCACTGCGTCGGCGCCCAGCTCCATCGCCTCGGCCGCCTGCGACGGCGCGCCCAGGCCGGCATCGACGACGACCGGCACCTCGGCCTGCTCGATCATGATCTCGATCGCGTGCCGCAGCTTGAGCCCGCTTCCGCTGCCGATCGGCGAGGCGAGGGGCATCACCGCGGCACAGCCCACCGCCTCGAGCTTCTTCTGCAGCACCGGGTCGGGGAAGACGTACGGCAGCACGGTGAACCCCTCGTCCACGAGCTGCTCGGCGGCCTGCAGCGTCCCGATCGGGTCGGGGAGCAGCCAGCGCGGGTCGGGGATGACCTCGAGTTTGATCCAGTCCGGCAGGCCGCCGGCGCGCGCCAGCCGGGCGATCCGTACGGCGTCTTCGGGCGTGGCCGACCCGGCCGTGTTCGGGAGCAGTACAACGTCGTCGGGGAGGTAGTCGGTGATCGCCTCCTCGACGGTGTCGAGGTCGATGCGCCCGACCGCGACGGTGACGAGTTCGCAGCCGGAGGCGATCACGGCGTCGCGCATCACCTCGGGCGACGGGTACTTCCCCGTGCCGGTGATCAGGCGCGAACGAAGCTCGCGGCCGGCAATCGCCAGTGAGTCGTTCATCCCGTCCCTTCCTTCGCTGGCATGACCCAGATCAGGTTCCTCGGTCGCGGCCTCGAGGCCGCCTCTCAGCCCCACTCCAGGGGCTCCCGCACGACGAAGGGTAGCCGCTTCCGACCCTCAGGAGAGGCTGTCGATCGCCTCTCTGATCTTTCGGTGGTCGGCCGCCAGCTTCGCGGTGCGCTCGAGGTCGTCCGACCGCGCCAGCTCGCGCTTGATCCCGCGTTCCCGGAGCCGCAGCAGCCGCTCCTTGGTGGTCGCCTCGTCGATCGCTTCGTCCGCCGCGAGCGCGTCCAGCTCGGCGAGCACCTCGACCAGCCCGCGATCGGTGGTGTGCTCGGGCGCGAGCAGGTGCTCACGGACTCGGCGGTGCAGCTCGACGTCGAAGTGCTCCGGCGTCAGCTCGGCCAGAAGCGGTGCGAGCCCACTGTGCGTCTTCACCCCGGCGAGCGCCTCGCGCTCCTGCCGAACGCCGGCTTCGAGGACCTTGGTCGACACGGCGTGCGTGCGCGAGCGAGCCGCCGGCGCCAGCCCTGCCTGCAGCCCGACGTCGAGCCCGAGCCGGTCGGCGGCGAGCCTGACCGCATCCTGCCGCTCGGGCGACTCGGCGAACGGCGCCAGGACCTGCCGGACGCGTTCGAAGGCTCGTTCCCGGTCGGGCAGCAGTCGGTCGATCTCGACGCGCACCCGGTACGGGAGGTAGTCCTCGGCCCCGGCCAGCTGCGCCTCGAAGGCGGCCGGGTCGTCCGCCGGATCGGTCCCGGCCGGGAGCGAGACGACCCGGATGTCGAATCCCTGCGCCGCGGCGAGCTCCATCCCGCGCAGCGTCGCCTCCTGCCCGGCGGCATCGGCGTCGAAGCAGAGCGAGACGCGCTTCGTCAGCCGCGAGAGCTCGCGGAGCTGCGCCTCGGTCAGCGCCGTTCCCATCGCGGCGACGACCGGCTCGAACCCCGCCTGGCGGAGCGCGATCACGTCGGGGTTGCCCTCGACGATCACGGCGTGGTCGGCCTTCGCGATCGAAGCGCGCGCGAGGTCGAGGCCGTAGAGCAGGTCGCCCTTGCGGAAGAGGTCGCCCTCGGGCGAGTTGACGTACTTCGCGCGGAGCGGGTCGTCGTCGTGGAGGCGCCGCGCCTGGAAGCCGCGGGCACGACCGCGCACGTCGGCGAGCGGGAAGAGGAGGCGCCGGGAGAAGTAGTCGTTGCCGCGTCGGTTCGTCAGGCCCGCCCCGGCGACCTCGTCGCGCGTGAACCCCTGCTCGAGGGCGCCGCGGGTGAGCGCGGCGCCGCCCGGGGCGAGGCCGAGACGGAACTCGCGGCAGATCTTCTCCCCCAGCCCGCGCGACGCGAGGTAGTCGCGCGCGAAGGCGCCCGCCTCCGATTCCCACAGGTAGCGCTCGTAGAACGTCGCCGCCCGGTCGAGCAGCTGGAACAGCCGCTCGCGCCGCTTTCGCAGCCGGTCCTGCTCCGGCGACGTCTCCTCGTACTCGAGCTGGACGCCGAAGCGGTCGGCCAGCCACTCGATCGCGCCGACGAAGTCGACGTTCTCCAGCTTCTCGACGAATGTGATCGCGTCGCCGCCCTCGCCGCAGCCGAAGCACTTGAAGGTGCCGCGGTCGGGCGAGACGCCGAAGCTCGGCGTCTTCTCCTGGTGGAACGGACACAGCCCCGTGTAGCGGCTGCCGGACTTCCGGAGCCGCGTGTAGCCCTCGACCAGCGCGACGAGATCGGTCGCGCCCTTGACGGCCTCGACCGAGGAGTCCTTGATCCGCGCCATCAGAGGTTGGCAGCGTACGCCAGCGCGAAGCGATCGGTCATCCCCGCGACGTACTCGACGATCTCGTCAGGCGTGTCGCCCCGGTCGACCAGGTGCGCGACGATCCGTTCGATCGTCTCGTGCGCACGCCGGTGCTCCCTGAGGGAGGCATCGGCGAGATAGACGCGCTCGAACATGAAGTCGCGCAGCCGGTGCATGGCCGCGCCGATCTCCTCGCTCTGGCGGATGTCGTTCGCATCGGTCGACGTCTCGACCAGGTCGTGGACGAGCCGGTCGATGCGCCGGCTGCCGGAAGGGCCGAGCAGCTCGATCTCCGTCCGCGGGAGGTCGTGTTCCTCGAGCAGCCCGTAGCGGAGCGCGTCGTCGATGTCGTGGTTGATGTACGCGACGCGATCGACGAGCCGCACGATGCGCCCCTCGAGCGTCTCCGGCTCGATCGGCCCTGTATGCGTGAGGATCCCCTCGCAGACCTCATGTGTCAGGTTGAGCCTCTGCGCGATGCGGTGCGACTGCTCGTTGTGCCTGAAGCGCAGCCCGAAGCGCTCGCGCAGCGCTTCGTCGAGCGCGTCCTCCCCGGCGTGACCGAACGGGGTGTGCCCGAGGTCGTGCCCGAGCCCGATCGCCTCGGTCAGGTCCTCGTTCAGCCGGAGCGCGCGGGCGACCACGCGGGAGATCGCCGTCGTCTCCAGCGTGTGCGTCATCCGGGTGCGGTAGTGGTCGCCCTGCGGGTCGATGAAGACCTGCGTCTTCCCCTTCAGCCGGCGAAACGGCTTCGAGTGCACGATCCGGTCCCGGTCGCGCTGGAACGGCGTGCGCACCGAGCACGGTTCCTCGTCCCGCTCCCGCCCGCGGGTCTCGTACGACCGCACCGCGAGCGGCGAGAGCCAGCCGTCCTCCTGCTCGCGGACGCGAGCCTCGAACGTGTCACCGACTCTCCCGGCCAGCCCAGGCATCACATCCAGCGTAGTCACTGGAGCGGCGCGGATCATCGAACGAGGAGGGGCCGCGTTCGGCGCGGCCCCTCCAGGCCTCTCCCACCGGCCAGAGCGGCCGGCCTATCCGGCCGTCACCCGGTCCGAGTGGCGGTCAGAGTCTGATCCCCGGTCACGCAGTCGATCGGGTATCCCTGGTAGGTGAAGCTCCATTTCTCGCTCCAGCTCGCGGACATGGTGTTGTTCGTGAACTTGCCGGCGATGGTGAAGACGTCCGACGTGGTGTCCGGTTCTCCCGTGAAGTTCACGGACCCGGAGAAGCTGCCGTCCTGAGCGATCGGGAACACGCTCTTCAACTGGAAGTTGCCGCCGGACGTGCTGCCGACGGTCTGGCCCGCGTACGAACAGCTCATGTTGATCTGGCCGCTGGTGAGGTTGGCCAGCCCTCGACCGTCGGGGGTGACGTCGAAGCTCCACGTCTCGTTCTGCGAGTCCTTGCCCACATAGTGGCCGGGCTGCGCGACCGGGTCGTCGTTCTGGATCGTGCCGGTCGCAGACCCGGAACCGATGGTCGCATTGACCGGGTTCGACAGACCGACGGTGAACGTCTCGTCCGGCTCGTAGACGGCGTCACCGACGACGGTGACCTGGATCGTCTTGCTCGTCTCGCCGGGCGCGAAGGTGACGGTTCCGTTGGCCGCGGTGAAGTCGGCGGGCGCGGTTGCCGTTCCGTTGGCGGTCGCGTAGGAGACCGAGACCGGCAACGGCGTCGACGCGGAAAGCGTGAGCGCGAAGGACAGCGTCGAGCTCGCGTTTCCTTCCGGAGCCGAGGCCCCTGCGATCGACGCGGACGGCTTCGGCAACGCCGGCACGGGGTAGGTGACGGTCTTGGTCGCCGACTGACCACCCGACCGGATCGTGACGGTCACACGCAGCGGCTTGCCGTTTGCCGCCACCGGGACGACGAGCGACACACGGGCTGTTCCGCCCCTGAACGACTGCTTGTGGGCGATCGCCCTGCCGCCCGCCGACGCGGTGCTCGCCATCAGCCCGGTGGTCAGCGGTTTGTGGGTGGTGCTGCTCCTGACCTTGAACGAGATCGTGAACGGCTTGGTCGCCTGCGGCTTGGCAGGGACCGCGGTTGCCGCGCCGATCACCGGCTTCGCGGGCGCGGCGGCCCACACCATCCCGCCGGCCGCGGCGGTTGCCGCGGCCGCGGCGACGACAAGGCCCGCCAGCGCGGTGACGAGGAACGTACGCCTCGGGGGAATCATCGATGTGCTCCTTTCTTGCCTCGTGCCATGGCAAGAACGTAGGAGGCGCCGCTAACGCGGCACTAATACGAAGAACCGGCGAGCCGGAGCCGAAAAGGCGGCGATTCGGTCAGATGATGATCGGGACGGTCCCGCCGTCCGCGCTCCAGGCGGCGCCCGTGACGTAGGACGCACGGTCGGAGCACAGGAAGACGATCACCGCGGCGATCTCCTCAGGACGCGCGAGTCGGCCGAGCGGCCGTCCGGCTCCGACCTTGGCGAGCACCTCCTCGCGGTCGCCGCCCTGCTGGTCGGCCAGGCCGCCGTCACCGAGCCACGCGTCCGTCGCGGTCGGACCGGGCGTGACGGCGTTGCAGCGGATCCCGTTCTTCGCGTACAGGTCGGCGACCAGGCGCGAGAGCGACAGCATCGCGGCCTTGGTGACCGAGTAGTGGGGCATCCCGGTCGATGGGCGTTTCGCCGCGGTCGACGAGACGTTGACGATCGCGCCTCCCCCACGCTCGCGCATCGCCGGGAGCGCGGCCCGGATCGCCCGGACATGGCTCATCAGGTTCAGCTGCCAGTACTCGTCCCACTCGTCGTCCAGGACATCCTCGAACCGCGCCTGGCGTGCAGCGCCGACGTTGTTGACGAGGCAGTCGAGCCCGCCGAGTTCTGCGACCGCGCGCTCGATCACCCGCTCCGGTTCGCCCGGGCGCGAGAAATCGGTCTCGACGTGCAGCTTCTCGCCGACCCCCGGGGCGCCGCTCCTGCCAGACGTGACCACTCGCGCGCCTTCATCGACGAGGAGCCGCGCGGTCGCCAGGCCGATGCCGGCGGTCGAGCCGGTGACGACGCAGATGCGTTCTCGCAGGCCG
>Ga0207702_10002322_pt1 | contig 18168 bp, 10 predicted proteins | sample KBSCornC62_FD_184302 | JGI IMG/M metagenome (GOLD analysis project Ga0207702, IMG submission 184302) | Corn rhizosphere microbial communities from Kellogg Biological Station, Michigan, USA - KBS Corn C6-2 (SPAdes) (version 2) | ecosystem: Host-associated > Plants > Roots > Rhizosphere > Soil ...
ACTCGAACATCGTGCCTGTCCACGAAAGCAACGCCGGCTCCCGACCCTCGGTGAACGGTCGTCCCAGCCGAAACCACGCGTCCTGCGGAATCTCGTCCTTGGCGATAGCGACGAACACCGCAGTTCGCGGCTCCGTAGCCAGCAGATCGTAATAATATGGGGCGAGCTCCTTCGCTTCCGCGTCATACCCGATCGACATGAGATAACGCTCTTTGTCGAACAGGAATGAGAAATTCATCGCGTTCGCCAACCGCTCCGCATGCTCGCTGATCTTGTTCAACTCACGGATCAACTGCAACACATTCTGTCGCGCTTCAGAAAGCATCGGTCCCAACCGCTCTGCCTGCGCACGATTCCCGTTGCGATTCAATTCGCCGGATTGCTCCAGCAGTGATTCCAGGGCGGCGATCAAGTCCGGCAGTCTCTCCAGCCTGACCGATTCGTCACTGAATTTCATTCCTTCTTTCAAAGCCTTGCGCAGCTCGGCAAATTCGGGCAACTTCCATGGCAAATAGGACTTTGCGATCTCGCGCACTGCCTCAACCCGCGCTCTCGCCTGTTGCCGGAAGCACTCGATATCCGCAGCGTCCTCTTTCCCTTCGGAACTTGTTGGCTCCAACAATGGCATGGGAAAATTCATCACCGCGCCGAACCAGTCATCGCCGCAAAGCTCCTGCTCGTATTGTTTCAATTCACGTTTTGGAAAAGCCCGCAACTCGCCCAGCACGCGCAAATAGTCCAACAACCCTTCTCCCAGCGGCTTCGCAAGCAAAGGCTGGCGGCAACGCTCCAAAAATCCCTGGCGCAACGTCCACAGCGACGCTACAAGATTGCCGTTGTCCACCGAAGACAGGAAAAACGGTGGCGCTGGTTCCAGGGTGTGCGTCTTGTACCAATTCATCAGATGTCCGCGATGTTTTTGCATGCGCATCAACGTCTCAAGCGTTTTCTCCGTTAGATCGACCATCTCCGGTACTGTGAGATATCCAAACTCGCCCGCCGCCTGCCGTGCATTCAGAAGCAGGCCGATATTAGTGGGAGATACCGTTGCCGCGGCCTTACGTGGCTCATCCTGCACGTTGTCCGGGATCAGCCAATTGTGTTCCTGAGTTGAGAATTCGAGAAAATAGCGCCAGATGTACAACGCCGATTTGCGCAGCAGCCACTTGTCGCGGCTGGTAATCTCTACCTCGGGAGCGAGCGGGCTGCCGTTCAGCCACAGCGCGAATGGCTGGCTGCAGAACCAGAGCACAAGAACCGGCATGGCTGCCCACAGCGAATGTGGCTTCGTCAGCCAGATCACCAGCCCCAATCCCACTGACAGAAACGGCATCCAGTCTATGTAGCGATCTATGGGAGTCCGACGCTTTCCCATCTCCGCTTCTGCTGCTGTCTCCCACTCCAGCAGCCGTTCGCGAGTCACCAGCCTCCGCACCAGCGCCCGCACCACCGCATCAATCGACAGCAGCATCTGGTGCGCCAGAAGTGTTAGCGTCAAAAGAACCGTTAGGTTCGCCTGTATCAAGTTCCCGAACGCGTCACGAGCGACACCCAGATTCCTGGTAAGCAGCGCCCGCGTCAATCCGAACAGAAACTCCACCCATTCCGGGACAAACATGATACAGATCGTCGCCACCGTCCACCACACCGGATGCCCCATGACGAACCATCCAAACAGCAGCAACACAAACGTGGCCGGCTCGACCAGGCTGCGCCGCAAGTTGTCCAGGATCTTCCAGCGGGAGACGAGCGAGATCGGATTTCGCACCTGCGAGCCCGATTCATCCGGCACTCGGTCGGTAAGCCACTGCACAATCTGCCAGTCGCCGCGCAGCCACCGATGTTTGCGCCGGTTATACGAGCTGTAGTGCGAGGGATAATCCTCGATCACCGCGACATCGCTGACCAGCCCCGCGCGCGCATACGCGCCTTCGATGAGGTCGTGGCTGAGGAGGGCGTTCCGCGGAAATCGCCCGTACAGCACATGCAGCAGCGTATCGACTTCGTAGATCCCCTTGCCGGTGAATGATCCCTCACCGTAAAGGTCCTGGTATACATCGGAACTGGCTCGTGAGTACGGATCCAGCCCCGTCTCTCCGACGAAAATAGCAGCGAGCCGCGATCGCGCCGTGCTGTCCACGCTGATATCGACCCGCGGCTGCAGAATCCCGTATCCCGCCACCACAATGTTGTCCTGCGGATCAATGATCGCCTGATTCAATGGATGGTTAATGGCACCCACCATCCGTTGCGCGGATCCCCGCGTCAACTCCGTGTCAGAATCCAGCGTGATGACGTACTTCACCTTCGGCAGAATGGATAAATTTCCCGACTTCACCGGGAACGGGTCATATTTCCCCCGCAGAAACTGATTCAGGTCCATCAGCTTGCCGCGCTTCCGCTCCCATCCCATCCAGCCCTTTTCCCGCGGGTTGTACACCCGGTGGCGATGCAGGAAGAGGAAACTTCCCGCCTTCCTTCGCGTATACCGTTCATTCAAATCATTGATTAGCTTCGAGCACAGCACTACTAATTCGTTTTCTTCCGGAGCAGGCTGGCGCGAATCGGGCAGGTCCGACAAAATGGCAAAATGTATATTCGGATCCTGGTTGCCGACGTACCGCACCTCCAACTCTTTCACCAGGTGACGCACTTGCTTCTCGTTGAGCAGCAGCGTCGGAATCGCCACCAAAGTAACGCAATCCTCCGGAATTCCCTCCGAATAATCCATCTTCGGCAGCATCACCGGTTCGAGCAGGTTGGTGGTCAAGTAATTCATGACCTCGACCGCGGCCTGCGAACTCGGGATCGCCAGAATTAGCAAAGACAGCAGGATTTCGCCCAACGGCGTGCTGGGCGGCGTCAACAGCCACAACACACCGCTCATAATGATGAGCGCCAGCACGGCGATCCCCACCAGCAGGAATCGATCCGGATTCATTCGCAGCGAGATTCTCACCTGTTCCGCGAAAGTAGGGTGGTAGGCAACGCGCTGGCGCAAAATCGGCGCACCCTCGGCCACCAGGTAGTAGCCAATGTGTGCCTCCCGCAAGCCGATCTTTGGGTCCCGATACGTGCGCGCCTCCGCTTCCCGCGCCAACGCAAGCGCCGTTCGGGCCACATCCATCTCGCTCTGATCCGAACGCAGCGCAATTTGCGCTACTTTCTCGCGATACTGGTTTTTCGTCTCCGCATCCATGAAGGTGAAAGCGCACGCTGGATCCTGCCGAAGAATGCTGTCAAACGGCAGCAGTGATTCAATCTCTTCCTTCCAGGATGTCTGCGACACGTAGCGGAAGATGCGGATATAAGGAGGGATCCGCTTGGATCCAGCCGTGATCGGAGCCGCTACCGCCGCCTTGCCATGCGCTGCGATCGTCTCCAGCAATAGCAATTCCAGAGACGGAACCAGCGCCCCAATCTCATGAAATTTGAGCGGTGTGTGCTCCTCAAAGGCCTTACAGAATTCCGTGAACTGCTCTTTTGTAAAAGTTGTATCGACAACGTTGAGAAATCCCAGCGCTATCGCCATGACCCGCGGCAGAATATCCACTTTGTTCGATACCACCGGGAGCGTGCTCTTCCCTCCCAGATCGTTCGCCAAAGCCTTCCCCGCGAGCAAAAGCTGCTGATCATTGTCCCGAAGCCAGCGGATATCCTCCGAAGGCTTGCCCTTGCCAAAAGCCTCTTTCACTCCTTCGAACAACGACTCGAACGCCTCGGACAGCCGCTCGCAACGCTCCGAAAACATTTCACCCGCATCGCGATCCGGCAGCCAACTCAGGTTAGCGGCGAGCTCGGTCGCGGCCTGGCGCAAGGCCTGCAATTCGGCGGCATCCGCTTTACCCTCGCCCGGAATTTGAACGACGTTAGAGGATCGCTCTTCCTGGCCGACATCGCCGCCCGCGTGACCCACAACGCCGTTCGCCTGGATGTCTGAACCCATAAAGTTCACTCAACTCGAGGGTGCCCCACCCTTCTCGCGTATTTTGCGAGAGGATGGGGATTTTGACGTCCGCATCGATAACAAGCGACCTCGAAGACTGACCTCACCTAACGGTAACTGGCCGCCTGCAACTCAAACATCTCAGCGTACCGTCCCCCGATGCTGGTCAAATACTCGTGATCTCCCTCTTCCGCGATCTTCCCATTCTCCAGCACCACGATCCGATCCGCCATCCGCACCGTAGAAAACCGGTGCGAGATGAAAACCGCCATCTTCCCCGCGGTCAACTCCGCAAACCTTTGAAACACTTCATACTCACTGCGCGCGTCCAAAGCCGACGTAGGCTCATCCAGAATCAGCAACTGCGCGTCCCGAAGATAAGCCCGCGCCAGAGCTACTTTCTGCCACTCGCCGCCTGACAGATCCACTCCGGTTTCAAACCGCCGGCCCAGCATCTGATCGTATCCTGACGGTCCGAGCTTTGCGACAACCTCATTCGCCATGCTTTTCCGCGCTGACTCCTGTAACTTCTGCAGATTATCCAGCAACTCGATCCGCCCTACCGCGATGTTTTCCCGCGCCGTCATCTCGTAGCGCATGTAATCCTGAAAGATGACTCCGATCTCTTTATAAAGATCGTCCAGGTCATACTCCCGCAGATCGATCCCATCCAGCAGAATCCTTCCTTCCACCGGATCGTACAGCCGAGTTAGCAGCTTGACGATCGTAGTCTTCCCTTCTCCGTTCTCTCCAATCAGCGCCACGCGCTCGCCAGGCCGCAAAGCAAAATTCAACCCATTCAGTACCATGCGCGAGCTACCCGGATAACGGAACGAAACGCCCTCGAATTCGAAACCACGTGTTATCGGACGCGGCGCCGGCAATGCATTCGGCTTCGACCGGATAGTCGGCTTCATGTCAAAGAACGCAATCAGATCCGTGAGAAACAAAGCCTGGTCCGCAATGGTCGACAAAGTCGAAAACGTCTGCTGTAAGTTCGAACTGGCATCCCGAATCGCGTTCGCCAGAAACGTCAACGTGCCCAGAGTAAAGACACCCGTAACCGTCCGCCATACAGCGTAAATGTAAGCCGTGTAATACCCGGCCGTGCCGATCGCCGACAGCAGGGACCCGGCCACCCCCTTCTTCCTGGCCAGCGCTATGTCTTCTTCATAAACCTGGTCCGAAAGCCTCTTGAATTTGGCAGTCAAAAAATCTTTCAAGCCAAACAGCTTCAACTCCTTCGCCGCTTCCTTGCTTCCGCCCAGAATTCGCAGATAGTCCAATTGCCGCCGCACTGGAGTCTGCCGGAAATTCTTGGCGTATCCCAAAAAGGCAAAATGTGTCTCGCCCACAAACGCCGGAATCACGCCCACAATAAGGAGGAGGAGCAACCATGGCGAAAACAGCATGATCGAAACCGACAAAGTCACCGTAGTGATAACCTGCTGCAACAGCCGCCCCATGGCTTGGATCATGTACAGCCGGTCGGTCGCCTGCACCCGCGCCCGTTCCAGCCGGTCGTAAAAAACCGGGTCTTCATAGGCAAGCAAATCGAGGCTGGCCGCGTGCTCCATCACCCGCACGCTGATGTAGTTCATGTACTTCCCAGCCAGCAGCGCGTCGGTGTAATCAATCACCCGACCCACGAGCCCTTGAGCCAGAGCCAAGGCAAACTCGGCCGCAACCAGCCACCACAAGTAATTCGTGATCGGCTGATGAGTAGTAACAATCCGGAAAATAGCGTCAATGATGAGCTTCGAAACCCAGAACAGCGCAGGAGGCAGTAGTGAAACCACTATTCTGGCGAGCAGTCCCATGATGACCACCGCCCGCCCCGATTCCCACACGTAGTGCAGCACCGTCGGCACGTTGCGTAGAGCCGACAGCCGGTCCCGCCATCCGCTCCAGAATTGAGGTGCTTCCTTCACGACTGCATCTCGAGCTGCCAGAGGAAGTTCGGCCCCGCCCGCTGAATTTGACCCGGCAAGCGATTGTGCCTAGTTTACAGAATAAAAGCCGGCTCCCCAAGGACATCCCTTGGATGATAAAAAGGTCTCCCCGGTTGGGCGCACCGTGCTAAACCACTGCCTGCCCCATCTCCTCGCGCGCAGTTGGGGGGTGAGAGTTCGGGATTTCGCGGCAGCACCCAGGCCGGTCTCTATCCCGGTATGGCCCTCACGCAACTAATTTGTATCTTTCCTCTCTATCCTTCGACAGCTAAAATTTCCTTGCTCACGACATCTATGATCAAACTCTGAGAGGAGTTCCATGCGTAGTTCTCAGGCGCTCTTACTTGTCCTGCTGGCGTGCCCGCTTTCCGCGACGGCGCAAATCGACGAAATTATTAAGAAAGTCGACGATTCCCTGCAGCAGCGCAATACTTCGGGCCTAAGCGACAACAAAATCATCGCCGGACTCAAGCAAGCTCTCCAGCTCAGCACCACAAGAGCGGTGGCCGTGATTGGCCGCCCCGATGGATTTCTGAAGAACGATGCCATCAAGATAGCTCTTCCACCGAGGCTGGAGACGGTCGGCCGAGGCCTCCGTTTCATCGGGCTGGGCAGCAAAGTGGACGAACTTGAAGTAGGAATGAATCGAGCCGCCGAACAAGCCACTCCGCAAGCCAAACGAATCTTCCTTGCTGCCCTGAAGAAGATGACCTTCGACGACGCCCGACACATCCTCACCGGCAACGATACCGCCGCCACGGACTATTTTAAGCGCACCAGTACTCCCGACCTGACCAGCGCTTTCGCCCCTATCGTTCACACGTCGATGCAAAGGGTCGGCGTAGTTGGGCAGTATGACCGCTTCATCCAGACCGCACCCGGCGGTGCGGCCATGGCCAATGAATTTGATCTTGATAAATACGTCGTTGGCAAGACCTTGGATGGCCTCTTTTACATGCTGGGGGAAGAAGAAAAGAAAATACGCAAAAACCCCGCAGCCCAAACCACCCAGCTATTGAAGCAAGTCTTCGGTAGAACGAAGTAAAACCAAGGCCGCTGCTCGAGTCACAAACTCCTCCGGGTTGCCCCACACTTCTCGCGCTTTTGAGAGGGTAGGAATTTAAACCGGGAAAAAGGTCGCCCGAAGGCGACCGTGTTTTAGAAACTTGAAACCTGAAACTCGAAACTGCCTACTGCTCAGTCTCCCGCCACCGGCTCAGCCAATTCCGGCTTGCTATCCGCGGCATGGTGCCCGTTGCCGTTACCGTTGCCATTGGGCTTCGCTAACGCGCCCAGCGGAATGAAGCCATCCTGCGACTGAACGGGCTTCTCCTTCAGCACGACTTCGCGGTACAGAGAGGCCATGCGGGCGTTATAAGCAGCATCATTCTTCTCAGGTCCGCGAGCCTCACCGGCAGCCTTCGCGTCCCGCGCCCGTTTCTTCTCCTCGCGCGCGTTCTTCGCGATGCCCAGCTTGTCCAGATCGCGCTGCAGTTCGTTAGTGACGATCTCTTCTCGCAGGTTGAGATATTCGCTGGCGGTCGCCGGCTCGTCCATGTTCACCTTCTTGCCGCCCGCGAAGATCTCATGACGCCCGTGCTCCTCGTACCACTTCGTGAGCGTCGCCGTCATGTGCATCTTCTCGATGATGTTCCGCCATCCCACGCCCGTGTTGTAAGCGCAGAACGAAATCTCCCCTTCCTGCGTCGCGTACGGAATAATGCACTGCTCCGTCCGCCGGAAGTCATAATTAAACAGATCCTGGAACCACATTCCCGCGATGAACAGGAAGTTCCAGCGATCCGTCGCGCGCCGCTTCATCACATCGTCGATCGTGCGGTCCGGCCCAACCTTGCCGTAGTCCTTGCCCGTAACGTGATAGTTCTTGTCGAACTTCTTCAGCAGATCCATTAGCTTAAAGTGAGTCGGCGACTGGTAAGGATCGTAGTTCTTCATCAGGCAGAGCGCCATGCCGAGCCCGGTCAGGAACTTTCCCCGTGCCGCATCGTTCACCTTCGCAATGTCTTTCGCCAGCTGATCCCCATGCAGGAATGCCGTGACCGGCACCGCTTCCTTAGTTTCCTTATCGATCATGACGGCCATGCCAGTCCCGCAATTCGGATGGCAGCCACAACTCAACTGACCCCAGTCATTGTTCGCATCCTGGGAGTGCATCAGGTCAGCCCAGTCGCTGAAGGTTCCCATGAATGAAATCGGGAACCAGTCGCGGGCTGGCTCGCCCAACCCAGTCTGATTCTTCACGTCATGCGCCAGGTGGCTCAGGGTATAGCGCTGGGCCGTACGGCGATCATCGGTGACCGCTTCATCGCGCCCGGTAAATGAAACTGGCTGGAACGACAGAAAGCTGATCGTCTTGGGATTATCGAGAGCGAACTTGATAATGCGTCCGACCTGCTCATTGTTGATGCCGTTGACAATCGTGACTACGGGGACAATCTCGCATCCCGCCTTGTGCAGGTTCTCGATCGCCTTCAGCTTCACGTCGAACAGGTTGCCGACCATGCGATGCGCATTCGCGGCATTGCCGATTCCGTCAAACTGCAGGTAGGCATAGCGCATGCCGGCTTCAACGGCCTGCTGCGCGAATTCAAAACTCTTGGCGAACTCGATGCCGTTGGTCGCCGCCTGCACCGAGTTGTATCCCACATGGCGTGCGTAACGAACCGCATCCAGGAAGTAGGGCGACAGAGTCGGCTCGCCACCGGAGAACTGCACCGACATCTGTCGGCGCGGCTTGATGGTGATGGCGTTGTCGAGCATGGTCTTAATTTCTTCCCAAGTCAGTTCGTGCACGAATCCAACCTGGTTCGCGTCCATGAAGCACGGATCGCACATCATGTTGCAGCGGTTGGTCAGATCAATGGTCAGCACCGATCCGCGGCCATACTTCACAGTCGACGACCCATGATGATGCAGATGCTCATCGTTGTGAGCCACGATGTCGCGGCCGGGAAACACGTCTTCGAGGTGCTTGGAGAAGGTGGTGTCAATGGACATCACGTCTTCGAAGTGACCGTGCTTGGGGCAATCCTTCACCATCAGGACCTTGCCGTCGCGCTCGATGATCTGCGCCTTGATTTCCCCGACTTTCTCATTCATCAAAACTTCGTGCGGCAAGTGCCCGTCCAGAATCTGCTGCCGGATCTCCGGCACGCACTTGGGGCAAAGAGAATCCGTTGTACGCGGCCAGCCGAGCGGGGGCTTGGTCTTCTCGTACGACTTGAGCAGCGGCTTGTCAGACCACTTGGGAGTAGGCGATGGATTGGGCTTGACCCTATTCAGGCAATCGAACACAACCCAAGCGCCTTTGGCGGCGGTCACAACGGCTTTCTCAACGTACTTAATCGGCTTGCGCATGATAACTTTTCGCTCCTGGCTGCTGGCGTTTGATGGGATTCGCCCGGGCTCTTTTATCGGATAGTGCTATCCCACCGACTACTCAAAGCTTTCGCCTTCGCTTCGGATGGACCTGGAAGCAATCATCCAAAAACTGCGGCTCCCCGGGACTTCTCTTCGGTCCCAAGACCGAGTGTGAAACACTTTTCCTGGGGTTTTTACTGAACTTATCCTATTGGGAGCACTTGGGATAAGGCATCTATAACCCAACGAACGGTGCAATTTGGGGGTTTAGCGGTGATTCGGAGGATTGGACGGACCTAAGTAGTTGAAAGTAAAGGATTGGATTGACGGAAGGATACCGCATTTTGCGCCTTCCGCGCACCCTCCTCGTTAACTCTGCCACTCGTACCCACTCGCCCCAAAACCCGGCCAAGTTACGAGGCCTGAAAAACATGCGTCCGCAGGAATTCATTTTGGAATTTTCCCTGCGGATCGTATTTCTTCGCCAATCTGACGAAGTCGGGCAGCTTCAGGTAGCTCGAGTGGAGCTGTTCTGACTGAACAGTAAACAGCTTGCCCCAGTGTGGACGAGGTTGGAATGGTCCCAGTTCCTTTTCGATCACCGGCAGAAGCTTGCTGACCGCCGGCCAGTCCTGCTTCCAGGTGAAATGAATGGTAACGCTGGCTTGGTGATAGCACGGGCTCATCCAAAGATCGTCGGCCGCAATCGTCCTGATTTCGGAAATCAGCAAGTGCGGGCTGATCTGATCGTGCAGCCGCTGCACCGCCAGGATCGCTTCCACCGCGTGCTGTCGCGCCACAAAATATTCCGATTGCAGTTCCTTGCCGGCGCTGGGTGTAAAGCCCATACGGAAGTGTGGCAGGCGCTCGTACCACGGCCCGGGTACTCCCATCTGTTCTGTACAGTTCTCAGCGGAAAGTTCCACAATGGGGTGCAGATTCCTTGTGGCCCGCTTCGACCCGAAAAATTCCGCAGGTGCATCCCACGTCCGCCCCGCTTCCACTCGCGTTTTCAGCCAGACTTCATTCAGCGATTCACTGCGCCAATCCGTGAACAGGCTTACGCTGTAGGCCGACGATTCGATCTCGTCGAAGTGATCCTTGAGATCGCGCAGCGGAAGGTTCTCGTACACGTACTGCTGCATCATGAAACGTGGCTGAATATCGAGCGTGATCCTTGTGATGACGCCCAATGCGCCCAGCCCTACCACCGCGCCGTGGAACGTTTCTTCATCCTTCCGGCGAGTCAGGGTTACCACATTCCCCGCTGCATCCACCATTTCGAGCGCAGAAACCGCTGTCGCCAGATTGCCGTTCTTTTCTCCCGAACCGTGAGTCGCCGTGCTGCAGGCCCCGGCGATGGAGATGTGAGGCAGAGAAGCGAGATTGTGCAGCGCCCATCCTTTGCTATCGAGATACGGACACAGTTGCCCGTACGTCATGCCGCCCTGTACGGTCACCGTACGCGCATCAGGATCCAGCACCACCGCTTTATCCATCGCCTTCAATGAAAGGAATTGATCCGTGCTATTGGCGATATCGTTAAAGCAATGCCGCGTACCCAGCACTTTCAGTTTCTTTTCTTTCCGGACGAACTCTTGCACCCGCTTCAGCGATTCCGCGGTGCTCAATTTTTCCGTGCCGTATTCAAGGTTGCCGGCCCAATTCTTGAGTCTGTCCCCCTGCGCCCACCCGAGCAAGCGGCCGAGGAGAGGCCCAGTGAGCGCCACGGAGCAGAGTCTCAGAAATGTCCTTTTATCCATCGAGATCACGAATCGCCGCAAAGAGTAAACAGTATAGTGCGGCTTCCAGATTGAATTGTCGAATACTCCCCCTGTGAGCCAGCGATCACACGCACCGGGTGCCCCACCCTTCTCGCGTTTTTTGCGAGAGCGTGGGGATTTTGACTTTGATTCCTAGAAGCCGAATCACAGCCAAGGGGTGCCCCGTAAAGCGGCGCAACAATTGCCTGAGAAATTTCCAGAAGAAAAGGATCCGTTGGCCCCCTGCGTATGAATCCTGAAACATTGGTTGCTGAAGTGTACGTCTGTGCGCCCACTGAACTCACCGGTTCAGTAAAATGTTTTCGTGAAATCACCCGTCCCGAAGAAACTTTGAAGAAGCAATACAATCCGACCGGACTGCGCTACTGGATGCTGCGCGTGCTCGAGGAATGCGGCAAGGCCGCCGTCGATTTTCAGCCTGATCCTGTGCACGACCTTCGTGTCTCTCTGCGCCGTTGCCGATCGCTGGCCGATGGCATGATAGCCATGGATCCCGATCGCGATTGGAAATCCATGAAGAAGGCGGGCAAGAAACTGTTCCAGAGCCTGGGCGCGCTGCGCGACGTTCAGATCATGATGGAATGGATCGAGAAGTTGAACGATGTCCATGTGGCACGAATGCCCTCGTCCGCGCTTTCAAAGCAAGCAGATTCCGGCAGCGCTGCTGCCGGACATCAATTCGATCCTGCGCTGCGGGCTCTGATCCAGGTTCTCAAAGCGCGCGAGACCGAGCACAAGCGCCAGGCCAGGGCAGCACTGGACGAATTCGATCGCAAGCAGTGGCAGAATTGGAGCCGCACGCTGCCGCAACGTGCCGCCCGCATTCGCCCAGGAAGCGCAGTGTTCAAGCACTTGGCACTCGAGCGCTGGACTGCGGCGCGGGAACTGCACACCCGCGCCATGCGCACCCGGTCGCAAGTCGCGCTGCACACGCTACGCATCGGGATCAAGCGCTTCCGCTACATTGTCGAGAACTTCCTGCCGCAAGAACACATGCTCTGGGGAAACGATCTCAAGCACATGCAGGACCTGTTGGGAGAGGTGCACGATCTCGACGTGCTCTGGGAGACGGCACGGCAAGCGCAAGTATTCCCCGACGAGTCCTCGCGCACCGCATGGCAGCAGCGAATTCAGCAAGAACGCTCGAAACGACTCGAAGAATATCGCCAGAAAACGAATGGCAAAGAATCGCTGTGGACGCTCTGGCGCGATGGCTTGCCGAAAGGCAAACAGATTCAGCAGATCGCCACGGCGCGGTTGCGGCTATGGGCCAAAGCCCTCGATCCTGACTTCGCGCACTCGCAGCGGGTTGCAAAACTCGCCCTGCAACTCCACGATGCGCTGGATGCAAATGGATTGTTAGGCAAATTCCGCAGCACGGAATCAGATACCGCGCCAACCGATTCCCGCGCCAGCCTCTATTTGGCCGCGCTGCTGCACGATATCGGCAAGGCCCAAGGCAACAGTGAACATCACAAGCACTCGCTCGAATTGATCAAGGCACATCGTGCGCCGCTCGGCGTGAAACCAGAAGTTATGCAGCGCGCGGCGGTCATCGCCCGTTTTCATTGTGGCGCGTTGCCTACACGCAATCACAAGCTGATGCGCGATCTCTTGAGCGATGAACAGCGGACCGTGATTCGTCTCTCGGCAATTCTGCGCCTGGCAAACGCGCTGGATGCCGCACATGACGGCCAAGTTCGGCGCCTGAGGCTTGAACGGGCCGACGCCAAGCGGCGCAGCAATGGATTCTTACGAAAACCGCCAGCGCTGCAGAAACACGAACCGCTGCTCATGCTCGCCGAGGGCTACGTCGATGGAAGTCCCACCGCAAGATCCGTGGCCGCGGAAAGATATCTTCTGGAAACGCTACTGCGACGTCCGGTAATCGTCAGGGCAGGTCCCATTTCACGCGTGGCGCATGCCGCAACGCATTGAAGCCATGATGGAGAAGCCGCTGAGTTACTTCTCTCGCATATTGGCGCGGCGTACAAATTGCTGTGCTACTCCCTGTCGCAGCGACAGGAAAAACAATTTCTATGACTCACGCGCAACTGGTCGACCGGGCCGTACGATGGCTGCGAAGTTATCGTTGCGGAGTGGTCCTTTCCGAGCAGGCTTGCGTCAGCGGCGAAATGCCCGACGCTCTCGGATGGAAGCAGGCGTGCCATTCCGTTTTGGTGGAATGCAAGGTTACGCGGGCGGACTTTCTGGCCGACCGCGCCAAGCCGTTCCGCACCAAGCCGGAAAAAGGTGTAGGCAGTGAACGGTTTTATCTGACTCCCGCGAGTTTGTTGAAGTGGGAGGAACTACCCGCAGGTTGGGGATTACTCGAACTGCGCCGCGGCAGAATTGAGATGCTGCAAGCGTCGGCGAAGAATCTGCGCACCGCGACCGGATTCCGATACGAAATGAATCTGCTGCTCGCCAGTTTGCGGCGAGTGGAAGTTCGGATTGAGCCGCAAAGCATTACGGATTTTCTGAAGTGGAAGAACCGCATGGCCGAGTACAACCGAGGAAGCCTTCCCGAAGGATTGACGTCGTCCGAAGAGGAAGCGAACGTCTTCCTTGAACCGGAAGTATAGTCCGCGCGAGTTCGAGAGTCCACGGAAAAAGAAAACCGGGCTGGTTAGCCCGGCTTTTCCTGCGTCGTTAAGATGCGGTTACATCGCCCGGCGCTGCTGGCATCTTCTTTCGCCAGCTAAAACTTGTATCGCACGCCTGTAATAGCGAACTGCTCGGCATTACATAGCAATTGCCATTCCATAACAGCGGCTGACGCAGAGTCGCCCTGAGCAGACTTGTATGTCGCTGAAGACTCTTTGGTTATCGCAAAGTTGAAGGGCTGGGGTTACAGCCGCACGATTGGGCGCGAGAGCAAGTTCTTGCGCATTCTTGCCCGAAAACCCGCGCGGAAAGCGGCACGCGGCCCGCTTCACATGTCGCGGCGGCCTTCCATGGCTTTCAGCATCGTAATTTCGTCGGTGTATTCGATGTCGCTTCCGACTGGGATTCCCATCGCGATTCTTGTGACCTTGATGCTGGCCCGCTTCAGTTGCTGCGACAGATACACCGCAGTCGCCTCTCCTTCCACGGTTGGGTTCGTGGCAAGGATTACTTCGTCGACGTTACCGGATTCGACACGCGACAGGAGATTTGTGATGCGCAGTTGCTCCGGTCCCACTCCATGGAGTGGTGAGATCGCACCATGCAAAACATGAAAGACACCGTTGAAGTGCTTGGTTTTTTCAATGGCGGCAATGTTTGTGGGCTCTTCGACCACGCAGACCAGGCGCTGATTGCGGGTAGCACTGGTGCAGTAAGCACAGGGATCGACATCGGTGATGTTGTTGCAAAGTGAGCAGAGCCGGAGATTGGCTTTGACGTCGCGCACCGCCTGGGCCAGAGCTTCGGCGTCATCGTCGCTCGAGCGCAGGATGTAAAAGGCAAGGCGCTGTGCGCTCTTGGCGCCAACTCCCGGGAGCTTTTTCAGTTCATCGATGAGGCGCGACATGGGTTCGGCAAACTTGGACATGAATCCTCGATTGTCATTTTGGGGGAAAAGATCAACCTACGCAACCATCTGCGGGCGAGTGCAGGGATCGTTCGCGTCGCTCGGGATGACAATCGACGGAAAGGCCATCGCTCGCGTAACCCTTAGAGACCAGGAATGCCCATGCCACCTAACATGCCGCCGACCGTGGATTGCATCTGCGAATCGATTTTGCGAGCGGCTTCGTTGACCGCGGCTTGAACCAGGTCCTGGAGCATTTCGAGGTCTCCGGATTTCACGACTTCGGGATCGATTCGCAGGCTCAAGAGTTGCTTGCGGCCGTCCATTTTGGCCGTGACCGAGCCCCCGCCGGAGCTGGCTTCAACCACAGTCTCCTGCATTTTCTTTTGCAGGGCTTCGTATTGCGATTTGGCTTTGGACATCAGGTCTTGCAGATTGAAGCCACCCATATAAATTTTTAATTGAGTAATTTTGTACTTTTGTAATTGAAAAGACTACATGGAAGCAGCGATCCGCTGGATGCCGATTACAAATTCGCCAAATTACTCAACCCGTCTCCTTTCATCTTTTGTCGCGGTAATCGATGACGGTGCGAATTTGCGCACCGAATTTTTCCTGCATGCGGCGCACGATGGGATCTTGTTCGGCGCGGCCACGGCCGCCTGGTCCGGACGCGAGCCGCGGCGCACCGTTTTTCTTTTCCTGCGGAGATACGGCGGAGCCGGCAATGACTTTCAGTTTTACAGCACGACCTAACACTCCGCTGGCGGCTGCTATTGCGATTTTTTTTCCTTCGGACCCGAGCGACATGTCGACTACGGTTTGTGATTCGCCGACCTTGATGACCAGCTCATTGGCCTCAACGATCCAATCGCCTGACGAAAGCATGGAGACCAGGATGCGCTGGTTGGCATCAGTCAGCGCCTGCAGTACTGCAGTTTGCAGCTTGTGAATCTTGTCCTGCGGCTCGGCGGGCACTTGAGTTTCCGGTTGTGGCTCGGGTTCCGGGTCGGCCAAGGCGACGGTCGAGGAATATTCGTTTTCTTGTCGACTGGTGATGGCCGTTGTTTCGCGCTGAGTTGCGGGCGCCGCCGAACCCATAATCACTGGTTCCGGTTGGCTGGCTTGCGCAACGATTCGTGGACCGGGATTCTGCCCGGGTTCGGAATTGTCTTCCTGGCGCGGCGTACCTTTGCGCGCGGAATCGGCAGCAAAGGGACTGACGTGAGTCGGGCGTGCTGCCGGCTGCTCCTGACGCCTTGTTTCGGCGTTTGATGAGCCGACGATCGACGGCTTCGACGAAGATTTAGGAGCACTGGACGCGGGAACCGAAGCGATATCGCTAAGTAACTGCTCGATCGGGATAAGTTTCTGGGCATGGGCCATCTTCAGCAGGCCCAGTTCGAGATGGAAGCGCTGTTCCTGCTTGTAGCCCAACTCGCCATGCGTGCGCAGCATGATTTGCAGGTGGCGGGTTAAATCTTCTTCACCGAAAAGTTCGGCGACCCGCGAGACCCGCTCGCGTTCTTCGCTGGAGATCTGCAACAGCTGTGAATCTTTGCCGGCGATCTTTGCCACGGTGGCGTTGCGCAGGAAGCGGACCATCTGGCGGGCGAAGTGGGTCGGGCTGTGGCCTTCGCTGATGAGGTGGTCGACCTGGCGAAGGATTCCTTCGCTGTTGCTTTCCGAGACCGATTGCATGAGTTGCTCAAGGATGTAGGCGGGAGCTGCTCCGACGAGATTGCGGACTGAGTCGGCCGTGAGTTTACCCGTAGAAGATGCAATCGCCTGATCGAGGATGGAAAGAGCGTCGCGCATCGAACCATCGCCGGCTTCGGCAAGTAAGGCAAGCGCGTCATCATCCGCTTCGATTTTTTCCTTGGTTAGCAGGTTCCGCAATTGAGCGACGATGTCGTCGAATTTGACAGCGCGAAAGCTGAAATGCTGGCAGCGCGAGCGGATGGTCTGGGGAATATCTTCGGGCTGCGTGGTTGCCAGCATGAAAACTATGTGGTCCGGCGGCTCTTCCAGTGTCTTAAGGAGCGCGTTGAAGGCGGCGTCAGTGATCTGGTGCGCTTCATCCAGAATGTAAATCTTGAAGCGGTCGCGGGCGGGACGATAGCGTGCCGCTTCGCGCAGCTCGCGGATTTCGTCGATGCCGCGGTTGGTGGCGGCGTCAATTTCAATCACGTCCACGGAATTTCCGGCCCGAACTTCGGTGCACGATTCGCAGACTCCGCAGGGTTCTGCAACGGGGTGATCTTTGGAGCGGCAATTCAGAGCCGCAGCGAGGATGCGGGCAACTGTGGTTTTGCCGATGCCGCGATGTCCGCTGAAAATATAGCCGTGCGCGGTGCGTCCCTGCTCGATGGCATTCTGCAGAGTGCGGGTGACGTGCTCTTGTCCGATGACCTCAGAAAATTTCTGGGGACGGTATTTGCGAGCCAGGACGGTATAACTCATGAGGACGAAGAGTCGATTATACGTGATGTGCTTCGCCTGCGGGACAGGTCAAAGCCAGCGAATCGAAGGGGCGGAAAGAAAAGAAATCAGCAGGGTTGCACGGCGTCCGGCCACGCTGTAGGCTGGTTCCGCGCATTTTGAATGTCGGACGCGGCTGGGCGGGATTCGTCGTCGGAGCCGCGCGGAGGTGCTTATGCAATTGAAGCTTACGAAACGAACGGTAGATGGGATTCTAGCGATTGGCTGCAGCGGGCGAATCGTTTTTGGAGACGAATCGTCGCTGCTGCGTGAAGACGTAAAGAAGGCAATTGCGGATGGGCATAAGCGAATTGTGCTCAATCTGGGCGAGGTGAACTACATCGATTCGGGCGGGCTGGGAACCTTGGTGGCGCTGCATACTACCGCGCACATTGCGGGGGCGACAATTAAGCTGGCCAATCTGACCAAGCGAGTCGGGGATTTGTTGCAGGTTACCAAATTGCTCACCGTGTTCGAGGTACATAGCTCGGAGTACGAAGCGCTCGAGGCGTTTCGACAAGTAGCTTAGTTAGGCTTAGAGTTCTTGTCTTTCATTGGGCACTGGCTTCGAGTGGTTCGAAAGAAAGTGAAGTTCCCCACCTTCTTTCGCCAACACCGCGAAAGAAGGGTGGGGCACCCCCTCTTTATCTCCTAGAAATGTTCACGTGATCTCCGGTATAGATGAAAAGAAATGACAGTTCCTCTGCGCTGGGGGCGCTGCTTGTGCGCATTGAGCGCGTGATACGAGCGATTCCACGCGGAAAAGTTTTGACTTACGGGGGCGTGGCAAAGGCCGCGGGATTGCCCGGGCGGGCGCGGATGGTGGCGCGGGTGCTGCAGCGCGGATTTGGCTTGCCGTGGCAACGCGTGCTGGGCGCAGGGGGAGAGATTAAATTGCGTGGAGACTCGGCCGCGGAGCAGCGATTGCGGCTACAGGCTGAAGGCGTACGATTTCGTGGGCGCAAAGTGGACATGAAGGCTTGCGAGTGGAACCCTGGCTTATCGAAACGGCAGAAGCCGCGTCTATTGCATGGATCCTCACGACGGCAGAAGTGAGGAGATCCCCTGACAAACTGCTGCCTGGAGAGCGTCATGAAACAGTTCCTGCTG
>Ga0207702_10002325_pt1 | contig 18164 bp, 20 predicted proteins | sample KBSCornC62_FD_184302 | JGI IMG/M metagenome (GOLD analysis project Ga0207702, IMG submission 184302) | Corn rhizosphere microbial communities from Kellogg Biological Station, Michigan, USA - KBS Corn C6-2 (SPAdes) (version 2) | ecosystem: Host-associated > Plants > Roots > Rhizosphere > Soil ...
CCACGGTGCTCTTCCCGACCCTCGCCCGCTTCGCCTCGCGCGGGGAGATGGAGAACCTGCGGGCGACGATGGCCAACGGGATGCGCCAGATCCTCTTCGTCCTCGTGCCTGCAGCCGCGGCGATTCTCGTCCTCTCCGTGCCGATGATCCGCCTGATCTACCAGCGCGGTGAATTCAACGCCGAGCAGACGACGCTCGTCGCCACCGCCCTCTTCTGGTTCGCCTTCTCGCTGCCGACAAACGGCCTCTACCTGCTGCAGACCCGCACTTTCTTCAGTCTGCAGCGACCCTGGATGGCGACCGGGCTGGCCGCGCTCGACCTGGTGGTCTCGGCTCTCGGCGCCCTGCTGCTCTACAAGCCCTTCGGCACCGGCGGCATCGTCGCCGGAACCGGCATCGGCACGATCGCCGCCGTCGTCGCCCAGGCGATCGTCCTGCGCCATGAGTTCGGCGGTCTCGAGCTGCGCCGCCTCACCCAGACCACGATCAAGATCACGATCGCCGCCGCCGCCCTGGCCGCGGTCTCCTTCGGCGTCTGGGACGTTCTCGACAGCGCGCTCGGGCGCGGCCTGCTCGGCCAGATCGTCTCGCTCGGCGTCGGGCTTGGGTTGGGAGGCCTGGTCTACCTCGGGATAGCGAAGCTGCTCCGAATCGCCGAGCTCGAGCAGATCATGCGGCTGCTGCGGCGGCGCTAGTGCTCAGCGTTGGGCGTTACCTGCTGGGGGTGGCCGAGCTGGGGGTGCTCGTCGGGTTCGCTTGGCTGGGGGCGACGAGTGTGCGCAGGCGATTCGTCCCGCAACTGACTGGCCCGACGGCGGGGTTGGCGACGGGCCTGCTGGCGATCGCCGGGTTGTTGTGGGTTGCCGAGGTGCTTGGGAGCTTCGGCTGGTTTGAGGTTGGGCCGTATCTCTTTACGGTGGCTGTCGTAGGGGCTGGACTTCGACGGGTGCTGGGAGGGCCGTGGGGGCGTCCCTCCGTCTTGCTGGGTTTTTCGCCTGGAGAGTCCGGTGCCGTCCGAGGGCGTGGATGGGGCGAAAAAGAGGACGCCGCTGCGCCGGAGGGACGCCCCCACGGCCCTTCACCAGCCGCCTTGGTCGCCCTTGCGATTGCCGCGATGGCGATTTTCCATTTCGCAGCCGGAGTGAAGCTACGGCTGTCGACAGGGATGACTGGGTTCGATTCCACCTGGTACCACGGGCCGTTCGCGGCTGGGTTCTTTCAGAGCGGCGATACGTGGAGCTTGCATTTCATCGCGCCGCAGTTCCTGGCCTGGTTCTATCCGGCGAATTCGGAAGTGCTGCATTCGGTGGGGATGCTCGCGTTCAGGCGCGACATCCTCTCGCCGCTGCTGAATCTCGGCTGGTTCTTGGGGTGCTTGGTGGCTGCCTGGTGCATTGGGCGGCCGTATCGGGTCGCGCCGTGGTCGCTAGCACTGGTGGCGGTTGCGCTGAGCGTCCCCGCGCTCCATGACCAAGCGGGGGAGGCGCGGAACGACATCGTCGGGATCTTCTTTCTACTTGCCGCGGTTGCGATTGCCCTGGCCCAGCCCGAACGCGGTTCTACTCGCCGGGTAGGAACCGCGTTCGGGCTGGGCCAGGTGGCGGTCGTAGGTTTGGGGGCGGGCCTGGCGGCTGGGACCAAGCTCAACTTCCTTCTGCCGGTAGCGGTCCTCGTGATCGGTACCGCGGTCGTGGCTCCGAGGGGATGTCGCCGGCGCGCGCTCGCCGCAGGCGGACTGGCTGCCTTGGCGGGCGGTGGCTACTGGTACCTGCGCAACCTCGCTCACACCGGCAACCCGCTGCCCTGGGTCGAGCACCTGGGTCCCATCACCCTGCCGGCGCCGGGCCAGGCACTGGGCGGGCGGGAAGCACACAGCGTGTTCGGCTACCTCGCCAACGGCTCGGTCTGGTCGGACTGGTTCCTGCCCGGCCTCCACCATGGCCTGACGCTCTTTTGGCCGCTGTTGCTCATCGCTCCCATCATTGGTCTATTGCTCTGCCTCGGCCGCCGCTCCGATCCGATTCTCCGTGTCGTCGCGGCGGTTGGTCTCGCCGCCGGCTTGGCGTGGCTGATCGCTCCGACCTCCGCCTCCGGCCCCGACGGCATGCCGCACGGCTTCGAATCCGGCCTCCGCTACCTGGCTCCGACACTCGTACTCGGCCTGGCCGTCCTGCCTGCCGCGTTGCTCCCGCGGGTGGCGCGGTGGCGGGGGTCCCCCATAGCGCAGGGCGTGCGCAGCACGTCCGAGCACATGGGGGAGGGCCGCCGCGACAGGACCCGCGGGCCGCTGACGCTAGCGGCCGTGGTCGTCCTGGCCGCAGTCGTGCTCGGCTACCCGCTTCAGCGCCACTACCTGGAGCATCGGTATGCCGACCCCAGCTTTACGACGCCGGGCCTCAACGCCGCCTTCGCCTGGGCCCAGGACATCACCGACGCCCGCATCGCCACCACCAGCACTCGCCAGTACCCCCTCTACGGCCGCGACCTCAGCAACGAAGTCACCTATATCGGCACCGAACAACCCCACGGCGGCTTCACCGCCCCGACGACCTGCCCCCAATGGCGTCGCCTGCTCAACGAAGGCAACTACACCTACGTAGTCACCTCCCGCGACCGCATAGAAGCGGGCAAGCCCACATACCAACCCACATCCCGCTGGACCGCGGGTCCGGGAGCCAAGGTGGTCCTGCGCAAGCCACCGACAGTGATTTACAAACTGAGGACCCCGCTGGATCCATCCGCGTGCTGAGGAACCCCGGCCGTTTCTCGCTGGTCCCTGTTCAGCCGCTCCTCCGGCGGGTGGCGCGGTAGGGGGTACCAGCCCCGAGGACGCTTTAGCGACCGCAGGGGCTGGTGGGTCCCCTGCCGCGACAGGACCCGCCGGTCGAGGGGCTCGCGGGACCCTTCGACCAATCGCCATACTCCGCCACCCGATGGACCACATTCGCAACTTCTCGATCATCGCCCACATCGACCACGGCAAGTCCACCCTGGCCGACCGCATTCTCGAGATCACCGGCGCCGTCGACCCGAAGAAAATGAAGGCGCAGATGCTCGACTCGATGGACCTCGAGCGCGAGCGCGGAATCACGATCAAGGCGCAGGCGGTGCGGGTCGAGTACGCCGCCGCCAATGGCGAGACCTACCACCTGCATTTGATCGACACGCCCGGCCACGTCGACTTCTCTTACGAGGTCTCGCGCAGTCTCGCTGCCTGCGAGGGCGCCCTGCTCGTCGTCGACGCCGCCCAGGGGGTCGAGGCGCAGACCGTCGCCAACACCTACCTGGCGATCGAGAACGGTCTGGAGCTGATCCCGGTGATGAACAAGGTCGACCTGCCGGGGGCCGAGCCGGAGCGGGTCGCGGGCGAAATCGCCGACCTTCTCGGTGGCGATCCAAGTGACGCGATCCCAATCTCGGCCAAGACGGGGGAGGGGGTCCTCGACGTGCTGGAGGCGATCGTCGCCCGGGTGCCGCCGCCCGAGGGCAAGCTCGAAGCGCCCACGCGCGCCCTGATCTTCGACTCCGAGTTCGACCAGTACCGAGGCGTGGTCGCCTACGTGCGGATGGTCGACGGCAGGTTCCGCAAGAACGGCCGCATCCTGGCTATGCAGAACGGCACCGAGGCCGACATCGACGACATCGGCTTCTTCCGGCCCGCGATGACCGCGGTGCAGGGCATGGAGGCCGGCGACGTCGGTTACCTGATCACCGGCATCAAGGACGTCGCCAAGCTGCGCGTCGGCGACACCCTGACCACGCTGGAGCGCCCTGCTGGCGAGCCGCTGGAGGGCTACCGCGAGGTGCGGCCGATGGTCTTCTGCGGGCTCTTTCCGATCGACACCGACCGCTTCGAAGACCTGCGCGACGCGCTCGAGAAGCTGGCCCTCAACGACGCCGCGCTCTCCTGGGAGCCGGAGACCTCCGAGGCGCTCGGCTTCGGCTTCCGCTGCGGCTTCCTCGGCCTGCTGCACATGGAGATAGTCCGCGAGCGGCTCGAGCGCGAGTACGGCCTCGACCTGCTGGCGACGACGCCGAACGTGCGCTACCTGGTTCACCTGACCAATGGCGAGGAGCTCGAGGTGCGCAGCCCGACCGAACTGCCGGACCCGGCTTCGATCGAGACGATCGAAGAGCCCTACATCCGCGCCACGATCATCTGCCCCTCCGAGCAGGTCGGGGCGGTGATGGAGCTCTGCCAGTCGCGGCGCGGCACCCACGTCGACATGCACTACCTGAGCCCGGTCCGGGTGCAGATTCGCTACGACATGCCGCTGGGGGAGATCGTGCTCGACTTCTTCGACCTGCTGAAGTCCTCGACCAAGGGCTACGCGTCGCTCGACTACGAGCCGATCGGCAACCGCGCCTCAGACCTGGTCAAGGTCGACATCCTGCTCGCCGGCGACAAGGTCGACGCGCTCTCGATCATCGTCCACCGCGACTTCTCTTACGAGCAGGGCAAGAAGCTGGTCGGGCGGCTGCGCAAGACGATCCCGCGCCAGCTCTTCGACGTGCCGGTGCAGGCCGCGATCGGCTCCAACATCCTCGCCCGCGAGACGGTCAAGGCGCTGCGCAAGGACGTCACCGCAAAGCTCTACGGGGGCGACGTGACCCGCAAGCAGAAGCTGCTGAAGAAGCAGAAGGCGGGGAAGAAGCGGATGAAGTCGGTCGGCAGGGTGGAAGTGCCCCAAGAGGCGTTCCTCGCAGTACTTGAGATCGACGAGTAGGGGGAGGTGGGCACCCCTGGCAAAACGCTCGGCGGGAGCCTCGCTGGAGTGTTTTGCCAGGGGTGCCCGCCTCCCTTAGCTCGGTCCCCTCAACCATGCGAGCCGCGCGAGACGCCAACTGGCCAGACGACCAGGACCGGAAGGCGTCTCTAGACTGCCGCGACCATGAGCGTAAAGACAGAGGCGATAGGCAAGGAATGGCCCGCTACGAAGTACGAGGTGGGCAAGGAGAAGATTGGGGAGTATGCGCGGGTGCTGGGGATCGAGAACCCGGTGCACTTCGACCGCGAGGCGGCCAGGGCCGCCGGCTTCCGCGACGTCGTCGCGCCGCCGATGTTCGCCGTCGTCTACAGCTCGCCCGCAGTCGGACCGGCGATGTTCGACCCCGAGGTGGGGATGAACTTCGCCGCGATGGTGCACGGCGGCCAGGAGTTCGAGTGGGACGAGCCGGCCTGCTCGGGCGACGAGATCACGACCACGGCAAAGTGCCTTGACATCTCCGAGAAGGACGGCAAGGGCTTCTACGCCTTCGAGACGAACGCCGTCAACCAGAACGGGGACCAGGTCGTCAAGGGCACCTGGACCTGCATCGTGAGAGGAGTCTGAGGTGGCCGATCTGAACGTTGACGACGCGATCCCGGAGCTGAAGGTAACGCCCGACAAGTATCTGACGCACCGCTACGCAGGCGCCTCGGGCGACTTCAACCCGATCCATATCGATCCCGAGTTCGCCAAGGCCGTCGGTCTCCCGGGGACGATCCTGCACGGGCTCTACATGATGGGTCTGGTGGCGCGCGCCAACGCCGCAATTGCCGATGGCGACCCTCGCGCCCTCAAACGGCTCTCGGTCCAGTTCCGCGGTATGGGGGCTCCTGAGACAGAGATAGTCGTCAGCGGCACCGTGAAGTCAGTCGACGGCGACACGGTGGTCATCGACACCGTTGCGGCGCAGGGCGAGAATGAGACGATCCGTAATGCCGAGGCGGAAATTCAGCTTTGAGCGAAGGGGAGCGCCGGGTGGGCCTCCCCAAAAAGCTCGGCAGAAGCCTCGCTCGAGTGTTTTGGGGAGGCCCACCCGGCGCTCCTCCTAGACTCCCGAGCATGCTTTCGTCGCGACAGGAGCTCATTCTCAAGCTGGTTGTCGATGCGTATCTGGCGTCGGGGAAGCCCGTGCCCTCTAAAGAGATCGCGGAGCGGCGGGAGGTGGAGTGGGGGCCTTCGACTGTGCGGGCGGAGTTGGCGGCATTGGAGGCCGACGGGTATCTGACGCATCCGCATACCTCGGCGGGACGGGTGCCGACGGAGCTTGGGTACCGGCGGCATGTCGACGCGATGATGGCTGCGGGGGGGCCGCCCGCTGAGAGCTCCGTCGAGCTCGAGCTGCGGCGGGAGATCGATGCGGCGATGCGGGAGACGACAACGGCGCTGGCCCGGGTCACCGACCTGATGGCGTTGGTGACGGCGCCGCCGGAGACGGTGGCGGCGACGATCCACCGGGTCGAGGTGCTGCGCCTGCAGCCGACCCGGGTGATGGTGGTGGCGATCGCCTCCAACGGCGCCGTGGCCAAGCGCGTCTTCGACTTCCCCGCGCCGGTTGATCCAGGCCTCGTCGAGTGGGCTTCGAGCTACCTCAACGAGTCGCTGACGGGGTTGGGGCTCGGCGCTCGCATGATCGCCAGCCGCCTCGCCGATCCAGAGCTGAGCCCGGTCGAGGCCGAGTTCATCGCCACGCTCGGCGCCGCCTTCACAGAGCTCGAGCGGGAGGAGTCCGCCGACACCCTCTACACCGATGGGGCCTCGCGCTTGCTCTCCGAAGCCCACTTCGCCGACCTGCCCCGGGCCGACATGCTGATGACGGCGTTGGAGGAGCGCGCGTCGCTGCTCGCGATGCTGCGCTCGACTCTCGACCAGCGCTCCGTCTTCCTCTGGATCGGCGGCGAGAACCCGCGGCCGGAGCTGCGCTCGGTCAGCGTCGTCGGCGCCAACTACGGCCTCGCCCATCGCAACCTCGGCGCGGTCGGCGTGGTAGGACCGCTGCGCATGGACTACGCCACCGCGATCGCCTCGGTCCGCGGCGCCGCCCGCGAGCTCTCGCGCTACTGCGAGACGGTCTACGACGGCTGATGGCGACCGACTACTACGAGATGCTCGGCGTCGAGCGCGACGCCTCGGATGCCGAAGTGAAGCGCGCCTTCCGCAAGGTGGCCCGCGAGCTGCATCCCGACGTCAACGCTCACGACCCCGAAGCCGAAAAGAAGTTCAAGGCGGCAGCAGAGGCCTACGAGGTGCTCTCCGATCCCGAGCAGCGCCAGATCTACGACCGCTATGGGCAGGAGGGCCTGCGTCAGGGCGGCTTCCCGCCGGGGGGTGGGGCCGGCTTTGGCTCGATCGAGGACCTGCTGGGCGCGGTGTTCGGCGGCGCCTTCGGCTTCGAGGTGCGGCGCGGGCCGATGCGCGGTCAGGACCTGATGCACGCGGTCGAGATCTCGGCCCCCCGGGCGATGCTCGGAACCAGCGTGAAGATCCCCAGTCACGAGGGCGAGCGCGAGATCGAGCTGCCCTCCGGCATCCAGCATGGCACCCAGTTCGCCCTTCGCGGCCACGGCTTGCCGGGTGCCAACGGCGGCCCGCCCGGCGACCTTCGGATCGTCATCCACGTGATCGTCCCCAGCGACCTCTCCGAGGAGCAGCGGGAGCTGGCGGAGAAGCTCGAGCAGTCGCTCGGGCCCCGCAACCTGCGCGCCGACCGGGACGACGAGGGGTTCATCTCCCGCATGCGCAGAGCCTTCGGTTGATTCGCCTCGCCGTTCGCTGCTCGCCCGAGCAGGCCGAGATCGTCCTTGCCGAGTTGACCGTGCTGGCGCCCAACGGCGTCGAGGAGGAGCAGGGGCCGGGCTACGTCGAGTACGCGATCTACGGCGGCGAGGGGGAGCTGCCCGAGCTGGGGGAGATCGAGGTCGCCGCCGGTGACGGTCTGGTCGAGGTGGTCTCGACCGAGGTCCCCGACGACTGGGCCGACCGTTGGCAGGACTTCCACAAGCCGCTGTTGGTTGGCGAGCGGCTCTGGCTGCGCCCCTCCTGGGAGGAGCCTCGCGAGGGGGCAATCGACCTCGTGGTCGATCCTGGCCAGGCCTTTGGCACGGGTGCCCATCCGACCACGCGCCTCTGTCTCGAATTGCTGCTCGAGCTGGAGGAAGCTGGCGAGGCCCAGGGCCCGCTCACAGACCTCGGCACCGGCTCAGGTGTCCTCGCGATCGCTGCTGCGAAGCTCGGCTGGGAGCCCGTCAGTGGTTACGACCACGAGAGCCCCGCAATCGAAGCCGCCAAAGACAACGCGGCGGCGAATGGCGTCAGCCTCCAGTTCGAACGTCGCAACCTTCGCGAGGGCCTACCCGACCTTGCGCCGACGACGGTCGCCAACATGACCGCGCCGGTTCTGAAGGTGGTTGCCGAACAGCTTGAAGGTGTGGGGAGCCCGGGGAGGGTCTCCCGGAGCAACAGCGGGGAGGCTCCGGGAGACCCTCCCCGGGCTCCCTCAACGCTCATCCTCTCCGGACTACTCCACAGCGAGCTCGACGAGACGGTGGCTGCGTTTGCCCCAGTGGGCCTAGGGGAGAGGGATCGCCGCTTGCAGGGGGATTGGGCGGCGCTCCTGCTCCGAGGCTAGCTGTATGTTCTCGGCCGATGCAGATCGCAACGATCGTCAGCCCCGGGTACAAGTTCGCGCTCTTCCTGCACATCCTGGCGGTTGTCCTCGCGTTTGGGCCGACCTTCGGTTACGCGCTCTTCTTCTCGGTTGTGCCTCAGTTCCCGTGGGCGACGCCAGCGATTCTCGCCGGGATCCAGAAGACCGATCGCTATCTGGTAAATCCCGGCATGGTCGTGCTTCTGCTCGCAGGTTTGTACCTGCTCTCCGACGGACCCTGGGAAACGAGCGACGCCTTCATCGGAGTCGGCTTCCTGGCGATCATCGTGCTCTTCGGTCTTCAGCACGGGTTCTTCCAGCCCAAGGTGAGGCAGGCTCGAGCGTTGGCCGAACGCGATCTAAAGTCGGGCGACGCTCTCAGCGAGGAGTTCACGGCACTGGGCGCTCGCATCGGCCAGGTCGGCACGATCGCCGGCTTGATCGTGGTCGTGACAGTCTTCTTCATGGCCTACAAGCCCTTCCTGTAGAGCTCTGACGGACCGGGCTGCAAGCGGAAGCTCGCTCGACGCATCGCTGCCGATCGCGATGTTCGACTCGGGGGTCGGCGGCCTCACGGTTCTGCACGAGTGCCTCGTTTCGCTGCCCGAGGAGGACTTCGTCTACCTCGGCGACACGGCCTGGTTTCCCTACGGGACCAAGGATCCCGAAGCGCTGCGGGAGCGAATCCGCTCGATTGCCGAGACCCTGCTTGGCGGCCGCGCCAAGCTGCTGGTGATCGCCTGCAACACGGCGACGGCGATCGGCGCCGACGTGGCAAAGGAGGTCGCCGGAGCGCACAGGGTGGAGGTGGTGCCCGTGGTCGAGCCGCAGGCCGAGATCGCCGCCGCGATCACCGACAGCGGCAGGGTCGGGGTGCTTGCGACCCCGAACACCGTCGAGAGCGGCTCCTATCGCCGTGCGCTGGAAGGCCAGGGGCGGGCACTCGAGGTGACCGAAGTCGAGGCGCCGGACCTTGCCCCATTCATCCAGGACGGGTCGCCGTTCGACGAGGGTGTGCTCGAGATGGCCCGCGCCTACTGCGCGCCCCTCGAGAGCGCCGAGGTCGACACCCTGATCCTCGGCTGCACCCACTACCCGTTGGTGGCGCCGATGCTGCAGCGCATTCTCGGCCGCGACGTGCGCCTGGTCAGCGGCGGCCACGCGGTCGCGGCCGCCGTACAGCGCACCTTGGTCGTGCAGGGGTTGGCGCGCGAGCCCGACGGCGAGGGCGACTACCGCTTCCTCTGCACCGGCGACATCGCCTCCTTCCGCGAACTAGGCACGCGGTTCCTGCAGATGCCACTGGGAGAGGTCGAGCGGGTCGAGATCCCCGCATCTTGAGTTTCGCGCGGTTGATTTCCCGTTCTCGGCACGGATGACACCCACGCGTGAGCGTCGCTCCGTAACTATGCGGGGATGACGACAAAAACCCTCGGCAATACCGTATATACTCATCCCATGGCAAAGGTGATGATCTCCATCCCCGATGACCTGCTCGAGCGCCTCGACGCCCGTGCCCGTGCCAATCGAGAGACGCGCAGCGGCTTCCTTCAGAGGCTGGTCGAGCAGGAGATCTCGGCTGAGAGCGCCAAGCGTCGCAAGGAATTCGAAGATCTTCTCGGCCCGCCCATTGATCTCGAGGTGGACGCTGCTCAGTTGATCCGCGAAGACCGCGAATCTCACTAGCCGTGTTCCTTCTAGATGCGAGCGTTTGGATAGCAGCAAAGGTCCGCACGGATCGATACACCGACACCGCTCGATCCCTTGTCGTCGACGCCGCGTGTCCGGTCGCGGCCTTGGACCTGACCCTCTATGAGGTCGCAAATGGTCTCGGGGTTCGGCAGGGCAGGCGCCATGAGGCTGTCGAGCTGTGCCGCCTCGTTGTTGAGCGCTGCGGCGACTCGCTGCTGGCAGCCGATCCCAAGCTGATCGATTCCGCGCTTCGGCTCGCCGCTGACCATGGACTTACCGCCTACGACGCCGCTTACGTCGCCGCGGCCCGTCGCCACGAATGGACGCTGGTCAGCACCGACATTGCCGATCTGGTCTCCAAGGGCCTCGCCGTGGCGCCCGACGCCGCCGACTACCCTTAGACCGGATGAGCGTTCTCGAGCAGGTGCAGGCGGACGTGCGGGCGGCGATGAAGGCGGGCGACCGTGAGCGCACGGGCGCCCTGCGGTTGATCGTCGACTCGCTGCAGAAGGAGGCCAAGCTGGGCGAGGGCGACGAGGTAGCGGTGCTGCAGCGTGAGCGCAAGAAGCGCGCCGAGGCGGCCGATGCCTACGCCGAGGCCGGCCGGGACGAGCAGGCGAGCGCCGAGCGCTTCGAGGCGGAGCTGATCGAGGCATACCTGCCGCAGCAGCTCTCCGACGAGGAGCTGGGAGAGCTGGTCGAGGCGGCGGTCGATGAGACGGGTGCCAGCGAGCCGAAGCAGATGGGACAGGTGATGGGGGCCCTGATGCCGAAGCTGGGCGGGCGCGCCGACGGCAAGCGGGTCAGCGCAGCGGTGCGTGAGCGGCTTGGCGCGTAGGCAGCTGACCCTCGACAACACGGTTGCCGCCGAGCTGGCGGGTTCCGAGGATGCGGTGCTGCGAGAGCTTCGCGGCCACCTCGACTGCAACTTCCACCTGCGCGGCAACGTGCTCACCCTCGACGGCGAACCCGATGACGTGCAGATGGCGGCGACCGTCGTCGACGAGTTGGTCGAGCTGATCGAGCAGGGCCACGAGGTCGCGCCGGGGACGATCGAAGCGGTGACGGGGGCTCTCGACGCCGAGCAGAGCCCGGCGGAGATCCTCGACGACGTGGTCTGGCGCCACCGCAACACCAAGGTGGCGCCGAAGACGCTCAACCAGAAGCGCTACGTCGACGCGATCCGCGACCAGACGATCACCTTCGGTGTCGGGCCCGCCGGCACCGGCAAGACCTTCCTCGCCGTGGCGATGGCCGCGGCGGCGCTGGCCGAACGACAGGTGCAGCGGATCATCCTCACCCGTCCCGCGGTCGAGGCGGGCGAGCGGCTCGGCTTCCTGCCTGGAGACATCCAGGCAAAGGTCGACCCCTACCTGCGGCCGCTCTTCGACGCCCTCTTCGACATGCTTGACCCCGACCGCGTCAACGGCTACTTCGAGCGAGGCGTGATCGAGGTGGCGCCCCTGGCTTTCATGCGCGGCCGCACCCTGAACGATTCCTTCGTGATCCTCGACGAGGCCCAGAACACCAGCCCCGAGCAGATGAAGATGTTCCTCACCCGGCTCGGCTTCAACTCGCGGATGGTGGTGACCGGGGACGTGACGCAGATCGATCTGCCGACAGACCAGCGCTCCGGCCTGGTCGTCGTCCGCGACATCCTCGACGAGGTCAAAGACATCTCCTTCATTCAGTTCGGCGGCGAGGACGTGGTCCGCCACAAGCTGGTCCAGCGCATCGTCGCCGCCTACGACGAACACGGCAACCGCGAGCGCGCGGCGCGAGCGGAACACGGGCCGACGCCGCGCTCTTGAGCCTCGACCTGACCGACGTGCCGGCCGATCTGCGCGACCCGGTGATGGCCGCGCTCATGGCTGCGGGCGTCGATGACGGTCACCTTGCGCTCGAGCTGGTCGATGCCGCTCGCATCCAGGCGCTGAACCGCGAGCACCGGGAGAAGGACGCACCCACCGACGTGCTCGCCTTCCCGATCGACGAAACAGGCCCGACCGCCGGTCCGCGCGAGCTCGGTGACGTGGCGATCTGCCCGGAGCATTGCTCCGACGTGACCGAGGCGGCCGTTCACGGTGTCCTCCATCTCTGCGGCTATGACCACGAGACCGATGCCGGCGAGATGCTCGCACTGCAGGCGGGCGTGCTCGAGGGGCTGGCGTGAGCCGCTCGGGTTTCATCGGCCTCGCGGGACGGCCCAATGTCGGCAAGTCGACCCTGGTCAACGCGATCGTCGGCAGCCGCGTCGCGATCGTCTCGATGCGCCCGCAGACGACCCGGCGGGCGATCCGCGGCATCCACACCGATGTCGAGGCCGAGCGCCAGCTCGTCCTCGTCGACCTGCCGGGCGTGCAACGCCCGCGCGACGTGCTCACCGAGCGCATGCAGAAGCGGGTCGAGCGCGAGCTCGCCGACTCCGACCTGGCGCTGATCGTGATCAACGGAGAGGAGGGGGTCGGCCCCGGCGATCGCTTCATTGCCCGCGCCTTGATCGGTGCCGCCAGCAAGCTGCCGACGATCTGCGCGGTCAACAAGGTCGATCGGCTGGGGCCCAACGAGCTGGTGCCGGTGCTGGCCGCGGCGGCTGAGCTGGAGGGGGTCGACGATGTCTTCCCGATCAGCGCCCTCAGCGGCGAGGGCCTGGAGGCGCTGATCGAGCGCCTGAGCGAGTTGATGCCGGAAGGGCCCTACCTCTACCCGCCGCAGGACCACAGCGACCAGTCGAGCGAGCTGCTGCTCGCCGAGCTGATCCGCGAGCAGGTACTCAACCGCACCCGCGAGGAGATCCCGCACTCGGTCGAGGTAAAGGTCAAAGACGTCAGCGAGCGCGAGGACGGCCTCGTCACCGTCGCCGCCGAGATCTGGGCCGAGACCGCTTCGCAGAAGGGCATTCTGATCGGCAAGGGAGGCAAGAAGATCGGCGAGATCGGCACCGCGGCTCGCGGCTCTCTGGAAGGTGAGCTCGGTTCCAAGGTGTATCTCGACCTCCAAGTCCGGGTGCGCAGCCACTGGCGCCGTGACGACGATCTGCTGGATCGGCTCGGGATCGAGTGAAGTGGATCGACTCGAATCGCGTGATAGGGAATGGGGACACCCCCGCCCGTCCAAGTGTCGAGCTAATTAGCTCGACACTTTGAGTATCCGCCCGTTCGGGGGTGTCCCCATTCCCTCCCATACGATTGGAGCCGATGTTCAGCGAGCTGACATTTGACGAGCGGGGCCTTATTCCCGTAGTCGCACAGGACTCAGTTACGGGCGAGGTGTTGACGCTTGCCTACGCGAACGAGGAGTCGTTGCGGTTGACGGTGGAGACCGGGGAGCTGCATTTCTACAGCCGTTCGCGGGAGGAGATCTGGAGGAAGGGCGAAACGTCGGGGAACGTGCTTAAGCTGCAGCAGCTCCGCTATGACTGCGACGGCGATGCGATCGTCGCGCTGGTCGAGCCGACCGGGCCCGCCTGTCACACCGGTGAGCGCAGCTGCTTCTATCGCGAAGTGGGCGGCTCGGCCGCGCCCGAGAAGGACGCGCCTGCCGTGGCGGGTGAGCCGGCGCCGGTCGTGCACGAGGCGCTGGCGACCCTGGAGCGCACCCTGCGCAGCCGGGCCGCCGAGCGACCCGAGGGCAGCTATACGGTCGAGCTGCTCGACGACCCGAAGCTGATCGGCGAGAAGGTCGAGGAGGAGGCTGAGGAGGTCGTTCGCGCCGCTCGTGAAGAGAGCGATGAGCGCGTCGCCGAAGAGGCGGCGGACCTGCTCTACCACTTGGCCGTGCTGATGGCCTCGCGCGAGGTGCCGCAGTCCGCCGCGATGGAAGTGCTCAATGGCCGTCGCCGCTGATTCCGAGCTTCGCCTCGAGCCGAATCTCGAGCAGGCGCGCCAGCTCGCCGAGCAGGGCAACGTGGTGCCAATCTCCGCCCGCTTCCTCGATGACACAGAGACCCCGGTCTCGGCCTTCCTCAAGCTGCGCGCGGGCGAGCCCGAGGGCGTGCCCTGCTTCCTGCTCGAGTCGGCTGAGCAGGGCCAAGTCGGTCGCTACTCGTTCGTCGGCTTCCGCCCCCGCTCGGTGCTGCGCTGGAGCGACGGCGTGCTCTCCGAGTCCGAGGCAGACGATCGCGAAGTCGCCGATCCTTACGCCGCGGTCGCCGAGCACCTCGCCCGCTTCCGGCCGGCGCCGGTGGAGGGCCTGCCGCCCTTCAGCGGCGGCGCCGTCGGCTTCTTCGGCTACGACCTCGTGCGCACGGTCGAGCCGCTCGGCGAGCCCAACCCGGACCCGCTTGGCCTGCCCGACATGGCCCTGATGGTCACCGACCTGTTGCTCGTATTCGACCACCTGCGCCACGAGCTGACGATCATGGCCTGCGCCTTCGCCGACGACGAGGGTGGAATCGACGCGGCCTATGAGCGTGCTGCCGCCGAGATCGCCGAGGCGAGGCAGCGCCTGCGCGGCGCGGTGCCGGTGCCCGAGAGACCGACTGTTGCCGAGGCCCCCGAGTTCAGCTCCAACATGGAGCGTGAGGAGTTCGAAGCCGCGGTCGAGCGGATCATCTCCTACGTCCACGCCGGCGACGCCTTCCAGGTGGTCCCCTCGCAGCGTTTCTCGGCCACGGCTCCTGTCGAGGCCTTCTCGATCTACCGCGGACTGCGCGTGGTCAACCCCTCGCCCTACATGTACTTCCTCGAGTTCGGCGACTTCCAGATCGCCGGCGCCTCGCCCGAGCCCCTGGTCAAAGTCAGCGGTCGCACGGTCGAGACGCGGCCGATCGCGGGCACCTACCCGCGCGGCTCCGACGAGGAGGAGGACCGTCGCCTCGCCGAGCGCCTCGTCAACGATCCCAAGGAGCGCGCCGAGCACGTGATGCTGGTCGACCTCGGCCGCAACGACCTCGGTCGGGTCTGCGAGTACGGCTCGGTCTCGGTCGACGAGCTGATGGTGGTCGAGACCTACTCGCACGTGCTGCACATCGTCAGCCAGGTCTCCGGGACGCTGCGCGAGGACGTCGGCGCGATGGATGTGCTGCGCTCTGCCCTTCCCGCCGGCACGCTCTCGGGCGCTCCCAAGGTGCGGGCGATGCAGATCATCGACGAGCTGGAGAAGGTCAAGCGCTGTTCCTACGGCGGCGCGATCGGCTACCTCTCTTGGAACGGCGACCTCGATACCGCGATCCACATCCGCACCGTGGTCGTCAAGGACGGGCAGATCCACGTGCAGGCAGGGGGCGGGACCGTCGCCGACGCCAAGCCCGCCTACGAGTACAACGAGTCGGTCAACAAGGCGAGGGCGGTCTTCCGCGCCGTCGAGCTCGCCTGCGAACAGCCGGATTGGGCCTGACATGCGAGTGCTCGTGATCGACAATTACGACTCCTTCACCTACAACCTCGTCCAGTACCTCGGCGAGCTCGGTGCCGAGCTCGAGGTCGTGCGCAACGACAAGGCCACCGTGGAGGAGCTGCTCGCGCGCGACGCCGAGCGCCTCGTCGTCTCGCCCGGCCCCTGTACGCCTGCGGAGGCTGGGATTTCCAAGGAGGCGATCCGTCGCTTCGCCGAGGCCGGCACGCCGGTGCTCGGCGTCTGCCTCGGCCACCAGTCCCTGGTCGAGGCCTTCGGCGGGCGCACCGTGCAGGGCGAGCCGATCCACGGCAAGGACGCCGAGATCGAACACGACGGCCGCACGATCTTCGCCGGCCTGCCCAGTCCGTTCGTCGCCGGCCGCTACCACTCGCTGATCGCGGATCCCGACCTGCCCGACGTGCTCGAGACGAGTGCCCGTCTCGGCGACGTCGTGATGGGCGCCCGGCACCGCGAGCTGCCCGCCGAGGGCGTCCAGTTCCACCCCGAGTCGGTGCTGACTCCCCAAGGTAAGCATCTCCTTGCGAACTTCCTGGCGGAGCAGAGATGAGCTCAGGTGCGCCTTATGAACCTGTGGAGTGCATAAAGCGCACCGGAACGGGGGGTGCGTGACCAACGACATCGTCACCCGGGCGATCGACGCGGTCTGTGCCGGCGATCACCTGACCGCCGATCATGCCGCCACTGTGCTCGCCGAGATCATGGAGGGGCGGACCGGCGAGGTGCAGACCGCGGCCTTCCTGATCGCGCTGCGCGCCAAGGGCGAGACGGTGCCGGAGCTGGTCGGCCTGGCCCGCACGATGCGCGCCCTCGCGACCCCGGTCGCCACGGCCCGCGCCGACCTCGTCGACACCGCCGGGACGGGGGGCGGTCCCTCGACCTTCAACGTCTCGACCACCGCCGCCCTGGTCGCCGCCGCGGCGGGCTGCGCGGTGGCCAAGCACGGCAATCGCTCCGCCACGAGCAAGTGCGGCTCCGCCGACCTGCTCGAGGCGCTTGGGGTCAACATCGAGCTCGAGCCCGAGCAGGTCGGGCGCTGCATCGACGATGTCGGCTTCGGCTTCATGTTCGCGCCGCGCCACCACAAGGCGACCGCGCACGTGGTGCCGGTGCGCAAGGCGCTCGGCGTGCGCACGATCTTCAACTTCCTCGGCCCGCTGACCAACCCGGCCGGAGCGCAGCGCCAGCTGCTCGGCGTCTCCGATCGCCATTACCAGGAGACGATCGCGGAGGCGCTCGTCGGCCTCGGCAGCGAGCGGGCGATGGTCGTCGCCGCCGAGGACGGGGTCGACGAGCTCTCGATCTCCGCCCGCACCCGGGTGATCGAGGTTCGCGAGGGGCGCACGGAGGAGCATTACGTGGAGCCAGGGGACCTTGGCCTGGCTGTCGCCGAGCTGAAGGACGTCGCCGGCGGCACCCCGGAGGAGAATGCCGTCGCCTCGCGCGGCGTGCTCGAGGGCGAGCTGGGGCCCCGTCGCGACCTCGTCCTGCTCAACGCCGGCGCCGCGATCTACGTCGGCGACGGCGCCGAGAGCCTTGCCGCTGGAGTCGAGAAGGCCGCCGAGGCGATCGATTCAGGCGCGGCAGCGGAATTGCTGGGGCGGCTGATCGAGGCGACCAGCTCCGCCGCCGTCTAGGCTTGGCCGGTCAAGTGGCAATGATCGAGCAGCTGATCTCGGTAGCACGGGAAGGGGTCCAGAATCGTCGCGGACAGGTTCCGCAGGCGGACCTCGAGTCGCGCCTTTCCGCGCGCGGCGAGGATCGGCCCTTCAACGAGGCGCTGGTGCGCCCCGGGCTGTCGCTGATCGCCGAGTTCAAGCGGCGCTCTCCCAGCGCCGGCGAGATCTCCGCCGATGCCGACGTGACCGAGCAGGTTCAGGCCTACGAGCGCGGCGGTGCGGCGGCGCTCTCCGTGCTCACCGACGAGCGCCACTTCGGTGGCTCGCTCGACGATCTGAGGGCGGCGATGGCCGCCTGTGACCTGCCGATCCTGCGCAAGGACTTCATCGTCGACCCCTACCAGCTCTACGAGGCGGCGGTCAACGGCGCCGACGCGGTGCTGCTGATCGTCCGCGCGCTCTCCGATGGCGAGCTGAGGGAGATGTATGAGACGGCGCGGGGGCTGGACCTCGATTGCCTGGTCGAGGTCCACGACGCCGAGGAGCTGCAGCGGGCGCTGGAGCTCGACGCCGACGTGATTGGGATCAACAACCGCGATCTCGATACCGGCAGCGTCGACGTCTCGACTACCTATGAGCTGATCACCGACGTGCCCGCGGGCAAGACCGTGGTCGCCGAGAGCGGCATCTCTTCGCGCGATGAGCTCGAAGAGCTCGACCGGGTCGGCGTCGATGCGGTGCTGATCGGCGGCGCGCTGATGAGCGCGCCCGATCCCGAGGCCAAGGCGCGCGAGCTGACCGGGGCCGATGAGGCCACGAGCGAACATCGCCTGCCCTGAGCGCCCGAGCTTTTAGAACGGGCTTGCGGCTCGTTTAGGAATCCCTGAGGGAGCGGTCCTATGGTGCTCCCACGATGAAGAGATTCCTACGCACACCCTTCGCCTCTGCCCTCCTCGGCGGCGCGGTCGTCGCCGCCTTCTTCGCGATCGCGATCTCAGCGGGATGGATCGACGCCAAGACCACGACCACGACGGCGATTCCGGCTCCGCTGACGGCCCCGGTCGCCAACAAGGAAAGCGGCGATGC
>Ga0207702_10002332_pt1 | contig 18132 bp, 22 predicted proteins | sample KBSCornC62_FD_184302 | JGI IMG/M metagenome (GOLD analysis project Ga0207702, IMG submission 184302) | Corn rhizosphere microbial communities from Kellogg Biological Station, Michigan, USA - KBS Corn C6-2 (SPAdes) (version 2) | ecosystem: Host-associated > Plants > Roots > Rhizosphere > Soil ...
GTCCAGCGACAAAGCATGTATCTTTCTCTACGCTAAGATTATGAATCTTGAGCAAGCACAACAGCATCTTTCGGCAGATGCCCGATATCGAAAGCAATACGAAAAGCAAAAAGATCGTGTTGCGCTTGCCATGCACGTCTTGGCTATCCGGAAAGAGTTGAAAATCAGTCATTTGGAGTTGGCGAGAAAGCTCGAAATTTCACCATCCGCCATTTCGAAATTCGAGAATCTGCGTAGCCATGTACCCCCATGGGTAATATCCGTTATCGTTGAAAGATTCCGAGATGAACTTCGCGAGCGAGGAATTCAGGTCGAAAAGTGGGCGGTTCCTAGACCTATTGCGAAAGGAATTCCCGGTCAGACAACGCAAAATACGACCAGAGTTCCGGCGCCCGGCGTTCAAATACAGGGGGAACGCAACCCCGTTTCATTGCCGACTTCCCGAGGGCGTATCAAATCGCACGAAGAAAAGGAGTGCGAAACATGACGTCTTGGATTCTTGAACAATTAAAGAAGTAGAAGAATTCGGCTCCGCCTCATGCTTGGGTTATTGCCCCCGCCGCCCCCCTCCGCACGCCACACATCCGCACTGTTCGCCGCCGCCCTCTCTTCATTTTACCATCCGGTCAAGGTCGTAGCGGCCCGACGCTTCGCGTCTTCCCGGCCAGGCGTTCCGCCGCGCCCGATACGCCTTGACTTCGGATGCCATTCAGAGAGTGCGGGACGGCTCACAGGCCGCCACGCATCAAAGGTCGAGCGTTATCAGCCAAAGACAAACTTCAATGTCATACATCCAAGAGTTCGAGAAGGAGCTTGCAGCCAAGCTCCTAAGCGGCGAGACCGCCGAGTCGGTAGTCCGCTGGGTATCCGAGAAGGTGCTTGAGAGCTATCGAAACGGCATCAAGGCCGGCCAAAAGGGCGAGGTCGTGAAGCGGGACGGAAAGAGCCGCCGCCGCGATTCCTTCGGCAACAGGGCCTAGCAGTCGGCAGGCTCCGATTATAAGCCAACGAGACTCCAATGATTCAGCGATTGCTCCCGCCAGATGTGAAGCCGATTTTCAAGCTTGGCAACATCGTCCTGTCGGCCAATGCGCTGGCGCAGCTTGCGATTGAGGATGTGTCCGCAGCGCTCGGTCGCCATGCGCAGGGCGACTGGGGCGACATCTCGGGGATGGATGCCCGCGGCAACGAGGCGGGGTTGAAGCACAACTTCGGCATCCACTCCGTCTATCACGACCGCAACGGGACCGAGTTCTGGATTATCACGGACGACGGCTGGAAGACGACCACCGTACTTCTGCCGTCCGATTATTAGCGACCGATTAAGCTTAACCAACATGGCTTTAGACCAGAAAGACGTCGAGTTGATAGAGCGCGTGATTTACAAGAACGGCGACGACATCGCTGTCTCCATCGGACGCTCGTTCGAGCGGCTTGAAGAACGAATCGCCGCCGCCGAGAGCCGCTTGTTCAGCCGCCTCGCCGACCTTGAGGACAAGGTCGTTGTGAGCGAGGAGAATCTGACTCAAGAGGTGGAGTCGATTCGGCATGTCATGAGCAACTAGCAGCACAGGAGCAGCCCCGCCGTTCGGCGGGGCTGTTTCTTTATGGCGCGGCGTCTCCGCCTGGCTCGTTACGCGAACATCGCCGATATGGTATGATGGGTGCATCATGAAGATATTTTTGCGGCTTCCCAAAGGCTGGTCAAAAGCCGTCGAGAACAAGAGCAAGGAGACGTGCGACATGGACGGCGCAAAACTCTGGACTGGCCCAGGAGATCAGATTTATTGCGACCTCGAACACGACCCGAAGGCTGTTGAAGCCGCGCTTCAAAAGCAAGCGGACGAGTGAGCGCGCATGTTCGGGCAGGTACGTGGCGGGGGGGGGCGGCTTCCCCGACCCCCAACCCCCTGCCGTCGGCTCTCTGTGGCCGAGCGCCTCCCCCAGGGGGCTTTATCCCAATCCAGACAAATACAGTTGCCTTTGCTATAATTGCCGCATGTGGAAACTGCTTATCCCGTTCGTGGTTTTGATTTTTGTAATGGTTGCGATTCGAGTTGTCGTTGAGCTGACTCGTAAACGCAAACCAATTTTCGAGTACCGCCGAAAGGGTTGTGTGATGACCGATGCCGAACGCGAATGCTTCCATGCCCTCGTCTCCGAGATGGGGCTCGATTATTATTTCTTCCCGCAAATTCATCTTGATGCGATCGTACAGCCGAACGCGAGAGGAAAGGATCAGTTCGCCTCCTTCCGGCACATCAATCAAAAATCTGTTGATTTCGTTGCGTGTGACAAGAAGGATCTCCGGCCGTTGTTTGCGATAGAGGTTGATGACAAGACACACAACCACCCAAAGCGCATCGAACGTGACATTGAAGTCGCCCGCATTCTGCGGGACGCTGCCATTCCACTGATTCGAGTCCCGAATCATGGCCGCTTCGCGCCAAAGGAGTTGGCAGCTACGATCCAGGAGGAAATTCGAAACCTTGCCGAAAGGCCGCTTTGCTTGTCATAGGCCTATGATCACGAAAATGCGGAGCGTGTGCGAGATCCTGCACTACAAACGATGAGCGCCCTCAACGCCCTCCAAGTTGCACGCGAAGTATCTCGCGGAGCAACTCGCGCCGTTCATCCAATTGCATTTTTACCAAAAGCCCGTCGCGGCTATACTCGCAACCACACTTTTGAAGGGCACTGAGCATTTCGATTTCTCGGTTTAACTCTGCGATCTTGCCGTCGCCCCATGTTGGCTGCGGCCTGCTTTCCCAGTCAGATAATAATTGCTCTTGCATGGCTCGACTGTCGGCCTTTTGTGTCGCCAAATGCAAACCTTTTTTACCGTATTTTTGGTCCCATATTTGGCGCGATCTTTACGCCACTTCTGGCGCAATCAAATTTCGGCAAAAAACTATGGACACGAAAGCAGATGCGCCTAATGTGACAGCATGCAAGAAGAACATAAAGCCCGCATCAAAACGTTAGCCGGCCAATTGGAAACAATAAAAGCCGACTGTACACAAATATTGCAACACGGGAACAACTTGAATTACATTTGCATTATGACGGGTAGGATTTTGCCTGAATCCGCAAAGAGCATGGCCAATACAATCGTAAATGAATTGGCAGCTTCCGCACCGAACGACATGCCAGAACAATTGAAACTTGAATCACTTTTACGACCGTTAACAAAGGTTAGAGAAATCTTGAGTTATCATAATCTAAAAGACTTTGTGAAACTCGATGATGGACGTCACCGAGAAATTGACGCGAGAATGACTTGGGAAGATTTTAAAACATGCCTGCTCGCTGAAATATGTGCTCCCGTTACCGTGTCAAAAACAACGTTGCAGTAATTGTCCAAGGCAAAGCAGTCATATTTGACTACAAGGCGCGATATAATGCCGCGCCGTCCCAGGACCTGCCCGCCGTCTTTTGGAACGGGACAGAAGTCCAAGGGGTGCAAATGAGATGGGGCTGGCAACCAGCATGGTCAAAACAGCTATTGATTAACGCGCAGGCCGAAACCGTCCATGAAAAGCCGACCTACAAAAATCATCTGCATCAAACGTGCATAATTCCCGCAGATGGCTTTTACGAATGGACGCCCGCCAAGCAGCCGATCATGTTCACGAAACTGAATGAGGAAACTTTTTGTTTTGCGGGCCTGTGGCAGGAAGCTGAGGGCCAAAAACGTTTCATCGTGCTTACGACGACGCCTAACGAAACGGTGAAGACGGTCCACAATAGGATGCCGTTTATTGTCCAGCCGAGCCAATATGAATTGTGGTTGTCAGGAGAATTTCTCACGGTATTGCAAGCACCGGACAAGCAAGAGTTAAAAGCAACACCAGTCCAGCGGGAACTAAATAACGTGCGGAACGAAGGGGCGGAATTGATACGGCCAGCGCCGATTCAGAGAGACTTAATTTAAAACGTCAAAAAGTCTTGCTTTCGTCCCTTATCGGCGAACAATCGGCCTGAAAACATTATGAATACGATTCAGGAAAATGAAATCGACGCAATCCAACGAGCGGTCCAAGCGGTAAACCCCTTCCTTGCTCAAGCAGTCCGCAAAATCTTTACCAATGGAATGTTTTCTCCTCCGCCTATCGGGCGGGAACAAACAATCTACAAAACATTTACGCCGTCGGCTCCTGTTCCGTCTGATGAAGCAAAAGCCGTCTTGGACGCTTTGGAAATCTTTAGCACAACTCCAACGGGCAGGGATGCCCGATTTGGAGATGGAATGACAATTCATGGTCTAATTGCGTCTTGGCAACGATTTACAGCATAGAGAAAGGGTTATGTTTGAATTCTATAAATGAACTGGCCCCGTTGCGGGTTGCCCAAGATGCTTGGGAAGGCAAAATCAAAGAAGAAGACGCCCGACAGTATTTATTAGGCAAATCCCCGCGGGAAATTCTTGAATTCCAAAATCATTTCCCGCCCAATCAACATGCAACATCTCGTTGGTTTCAAACAGCGAAGGTGATCCTAGACATCCGCCTGGCAGAAATTGCTACCGAATCTGCTAATAAAATCGTCCACCACACAGACATATTAACAAAACAAACCGAGATCAACATTCAATATTCGGCAAAGTTGACACTACAAACTGATACTCTTTTGTCGGAGTCTAAAAAGCTCGGTCGCTTAACTTGGGCGTTGATTTTGCTAACCGTTGTTTTGGCGGTCTTGACGGCTGGCTTGCTTTATATTGATTGGCACAAGGAACATGAGAAACCACAACAAAACATCGTCTGGTATCCCGCCAGCCAGGTTTTAACCAATTTAGATTCGCCCGTAATCAAACTAGATGCCGCACCGATTACAGGGTCGTTAACTATCAAAGCTGAGTGTCCAACGAATCCTACAATTAATTTTGAATTTTATGATTATTACATATCGAATAATTCGGTTGTCTTGCGGCGAATGGACTACGAGACATGGCACGTCCTTTTACACGCAACAAATCTTCAAACGAGAATACATATTTACTACGCCTCAGTCGCTCGGGAACAGAGATAATTCCTGAACCGTCTTGGCGCTGGTTGCCGACACATCTCTAAGGTGGTTTTCCGGTTAAGTGAGACAGCCTAATGGGAAAAGCTAGTCATCGGATTCGCTATCAATGTCCGCTGGTGGCTTGTCTGAATCTTCTTTTGGAGGTTCTTTAGCAGAAGCGTTGGCCATAAAATGCAGAAATACATAGGCTCTGAAAAGACATTTACTATAGTAACAAATTAAGAAGTAATGAAACCTCACTGTCATAAAAATCGCCAAATTCAATAATAGATAGAGCGTAATCGCAATGTGAACCGTCTTGATGTCAAGTGCTTGGACGGGGGCACTCAGATCGGAAGAAAAGAAAGTCGGTAGGTGCTCAAAAAACAAAAACCCGACTGAATACAAAAACGCCATATAAAACGAAATCGCCATGTTTCTCGCAAAAATAGACGTTTGATACCAGCGGACGATGCTGTCATGCAATTGTGGGTCTTGTCGTCGGACATAAAATAATGCAAACCAATAATTATTACTTCCTACCTCTTTCGGTTCCATCCCAAAATCCTTCCGAAAAAGCTCAATGTACTTGTCGATGAATGGTTTTTCGAACTCGCTATTAGTGCGATTTGTCTTCTCGATAAAATTAGTTACGGAGTTATATGGCTTTGCAAAGTTTCTAAGAAACTTTACACGCCATTCCTCGAGCAACGTGTATAACCTGCCGTTTCTCCCCGATTTTTCAATGATTTTGCAGAGAACGCGCCAAGCCACAACGACCAACCATAACCCATATAAGCTCACGGCTATTACCGCAAATATTGGCCACCACGTCACACAATAAATGGCCAGAGCGAAAGTAGCGCAGTGTAGCCAAAATATCGAACCACGATAAAACTGGCGGGACCGCTTTTTGACAGCGTCAGGCTTGCATTGTTCCCGGAGTAACAGAAACTGATACGGGTATCCATAACATTTGTACATCAATATCCGATCAAGAAAGAAATTGGCGACACTAGAAACAACTTGTCCAGAAAGATAGACAACGAACAGACTGACGCCCAACGACACACTTTGTGCAATATTATTTGGCGCATCGTGCCAAGTCTTTTGAAAAATCCAATGTACGGGCAAACTGCTATAAAATCGACCAGCCGATCCCCTGTAAAGTTCTTCAAAATAAAAACAACAAAATAATAGGCTTCCGCCTGGCAAGATAACACTAAAAAAGTCGTATGCCTTAATCGGCCATGTCGTAATGCTTATCGTCGAGGCTTCCTTCATAAAGAATTAAGAAACCCACAACTACGCCGCATATCTTCCGTTGTCAACAGAAATCAGGCATCCCTTTGGGGCATTTGTCCACTTTTATCAGATCTTCAAAATGCGCTCCTCTAAATTGACACAAAACACCATGTCGTATTAGAGTATCTTACGTAACCGGTCTTTTCTTTCTTTTTCAACTGTGGCGCAAGGTGTCTCAGAGCTGGGATTCCGCGCTCCGCAGTTGAACATCCAAAACCACAAAGAAAGGACTTGTATGCCATATAGACCCTTGACAGATGAAGAGAAGATTGAGCGAAGTGAGAATAATGATATGTGTATCAACTGGGCAGTGATCGGGCTAGTAATTGGAATAGTTGTCTTCTTTACGGTGTCTCACATGGGAGGGGTAATTATAGGTATTTTAATTGCTTTTATCTCATTGCATGAAATTGACAACGAGGACGTCGTTGAGATTGATAGCGGTCCCTGTGATCCTGGTGAATAGAAATCGGATTTGGTTTCCTAACAGTCACATGTTTAACTTGCGCCCTTTAGTCAACCGCCTTATCAAGGCGGTTTTTAAATTACGAATAAAGCGCATTACCTCGATAACATACTGGGGTTCATGTTACAATCCATCCAACTTCTTCTCATGCTTTGCGCTATTCGTAAGTCCGACAGACGACCGGTATCTGCGTATCACATGGTGAAGGAACAGGGCCCTTTTCAGTGTCCCGAATGCGGTGACCCGGTGGTACTCAAAACCGGCCACAATCGCATCAATCATTTTGCCCATGAACATCCGCTCGCAACCCACTACTCCGAGAATGAGAGCGACGAACACCGGAAATGCAAAATGGAGATCTTCGAGGCCCTATGTAAATTGCCTAATGTCAGAGGCGCCGAATTAGAACGACCAATGGGTGCAAATCGGCCAGATATTTTTGCGTACATAAATGGAACACCAGTTGCAATAGAGGTTCAGCTCAGCAATTTGTCGGTTGAGACTATAATGCAGCGCACGATTGAGTATCACCGCAAGGGCATCTATGTACTGTGGCTCTTGCCGTGGGTCGAAACACTGGATCGATCTCGCTACATGCCACGTTCATGGGAAAAGTGGCTCCACGCCGCATATTTTGGTCGTGTGTATTACTGGCTACGAGATTTGGAGGTCGTGAGCTATAGCTTTGAGCCTCACCTCCGCACCATCCCAAAAAAGATATGGCATGCCGAAAACGGCAAACAAATGATCGCAGGCGGCTATTCCCGCAGGTCAAAAAATCACCGGACAGCAGTACGCGGTAGAACACTTAATCTAGCGAACGACTTTGTGCCCAAGCAGCGCTATTGGTGGAAAGGCAATGGAATCAAAGTCCCCGACGCGAAGCTGTTTATGCACGAGCCGCTCCATCCTTGAGTTGATATAATACCGAGTCCATGCGGCCGTCCTTAATACGAGAATACTGCAACACCGAACCAGTGGCCCCTGGAACAGCGAATGAATGGAGCGGTCTGAATATCGACCCGTATATGCTTCCAAATGTGTTTTATTCGAAGCAATGTTCACAAAAAACGCCAACGGATAACACAACCGCTCACACATCTCATCCAAGTTTCTAAAATCCTCTATTGCTGCACTTTTTGAACCTCGAAACTTCAAAGCCCACACCGCAAAGTTGTTACGGGCAGCAGGCTGTTGACTGATTTCAGTTGGAATATGAAAAATTATATCCGGCCTTTGAATGACACCGTGCCGCATCCGGGATTTTTGATATTCCATTTCTAAAATCCGCTCTTGTGACAACAATCCTTGCCGTTCAAGTTCTGTACGTAATGCGCAGTAAAATGCGCCATGATAACCTCGTTCGGTTGCAAGGTAGCGAGCATTCCGCACAGATGCGATTGCCGCCCTTGTTGCCGCAATTATCTGCGAATCATTCATGGATGATTTGAATGTTACAGAAAAACTTTCGACGACTCAATGGTTTCCGATTATGGTTCCACTGTTATGAGCAATATTCTTGGAAACCCATTGCAACTTGGCATCGTGGATGGGGCCGGCAAGCGACTTACCATGACGCCTGAGCAACGCTCGACACACCTCTACATCTGCGGCTCCACCGGCACCGGCAAATCCAAAATGCTCGAATACCTTTGCCGTCAGGATATCGCCAACTGGCCGATCAACAAATGCGGAATGCTTGTTTTAGACCCGCACGGCTCACTTGCCGACGGCCTGATGAACTGGATTTCCTGGCACGCGCCTGAGCTTAAAAAAGTCCCCATTGTGCCCATTGATTTGCGCCAGACCGATTGGACGGTCGGCTACAACGTCATGCGCAAGCGTTCCAAGGCTGACCCGTCGGTCATTGTGAACAATTTCGTTCAGGCAATGGCATACGTATGGGGCGTCAACGGTACGGACCAAACCCCGCTTTTCAACCGCATGGCGAGCAATTTTCTATGGACCATCTATGAGAACAACTTGACGCTGATCGAGGCAGAACGGCTAATCAATCGGACTGACAAGTTGTTCCGGGCGGAGATGGCCGAAAAACTCTCAAAGCGATCTGTTTTCCAAGATCTCACGTTCTCAAATACACTGTCACCACGCGATTTCGACGCGATGATTTCGAGCACCGCGAACCGTTTCCATAGCTTCCTCCATAATGAGAAATTGCGTCTCATGTTTGGCCAGGATGGAGCGTCTCTTGATCTCGGCGAGGCGCTGCACGAAGGCTCGATAATCATTGTCAATCTTTCGACTGAAGATGCCCAAGTTTCCGAAGAAGACGCTTCCCTGTTCGCCACGCTCCTCTTGAGCGACCTTTGGACGGCAGCCAAGGAACGTGGCAAAGGGACGGATGCCAAGCAAGTAAAGCCCTTCTACGTATATATCGACGAATTCCAGAATTTCGTCACACCGACGATCGCCAAGAATCTCGACCAAGCGCGCGGGTTTGGCCTGCACTTGACTCTGGCGAATCAGTTTCCCCGGCAGATTCTCCATGCCGGCGCAAACGGTGCCCAAGTTTACGACTCCGTCATGGCGAATGCCCGCAGCAAAATCGTCTTTGAAACACGAGGCGAGGATAACCTTCGTCCCCTCGCCTTTGATCTATTCATGGGCACAATGGATCCCGAGAAAATAAAGCATGAATTATATTCAACCAAGGTGATGGACTTGGTCGAGGAAACGCGCACGGTTCGCAGTCGGGGCGAGAACTGGAGCGACGCAACAGGCGAATTCACAGGCGCAACGCAGACCCAAAGCGCCGGCGGTGCTGTCTATGACGGCACCCAAGGGGACGCCCGATTATGGAATGAATCCAGTGCTGAATCCGGTGGCACGTCGCGCATCGCTGCACGCGGCGGAAGCAGCTCCGAGTCCGAAGTCCCATTCGTGCGCCAGGTCATGGGGAAGGAATTGTCGAGTGTCCAGTTTTACCCGCTCGACGAGCAACTGTTCCGGGCAATGGCGGTGCTTCACGATCAGAAACAGCGACATGCGATCGTGCGGATTGTCGGGAAGAGCAAACCAGACGTGATCGTGACGCCGACAATCGAGAAAACGCCGGCCACCGAGAAAATGGAGAAATCCTTTTTAACTCGTATACTCAAGAAGCTTCCCTTCGCGATGAAAAGCGCTGACGCCAAGAAGGCCATTGCCGAACGCGAACACAAAATCATGACAAGCTCAACTAGCTGTACAAGCGAGCCGACCTCAATTCGACGGAAGATCACTGACCTCGTCAAGGAACCAATAAATGTAAGGCGACAAATAAAATAGTAGAAATAGACAACGATATCGCCATTAAAAAAGATTAAACGATTGTCTGAAGAAAGCCGGATTAAGTTTCTTAGAACTCCGAATAATAAGGTAAAGCAGTAAAGTCTCCTTTATTTTTTACATGCTTTTAGCCTCCTGTTTACCAATCTCAAATAAATATTTTGTATTTTGTTGCATTCCGCCCGTGATAACTTAAGGCTTTTTTTCAGTATGATCTCGTCCGTATACTTTAGTATTTTGCTTATAGGTTCCTTTCTCCTAAGCATTTTGTCCACTCTGTCGAACTGTTTGCTCTTGATCTTTACATAAGGAATCGGGATGTTTTTAAACTCGTTCGGGATTAATTCCAAAACCCCTCCACCGTAAAATCGGCCCTCAAGCTCAGCAAATATGAATGTAAGACTGTTTAGAAAGGAAAATGCTAAATCGGAAATCGTGTAACCTTTTTTCATGGTTATGCGATAAAAAGCGTCGGTAACGTTCAATCCGGCCTTGTTAACAATTATTCTCGGAAATTGGTTGCTCCGCTTAACAAACAAGCCCTCGGATACCCAAACGCTCGGCACCTGAAACCAATTATCCCGTAAAGCGCATTTGTATCCAGCATGCAATTTTTTCTTCACGCCAAGTTCTATGTATCGTCGCACCTTTGCCGGAAATGAATTTATGGGCACATCTTCCAGAGCTAGTAAGAATGCTGGTTTTCCGGCTTTCTTTATCTTCGTGAAATCCTTTGACTGGATTTTAAGGCAGGGCGGCAGCAAGGAGCTTTTTTGCAGAATTTGCTTACAGTATCGGCGTAAGCCGAATTCATTTACGTGGTTTTCGCTTAAAATAAAGTACTCATTCGCCGCGGTCACTATGCCAACTTGTGACGTCGAATAATCGTTGACGGCCTTGAGCTTGTTTTTAAACCCGTCGAGAAAAACAAGCTCCTCTTGCGAAAGGATAAAGTTAGTCCATTTGTCAAGGGTTTTCCGGTCGATGTTTGTGTTACCTGGAATAAGGTCAGGTTTCTTGAGGTCAATCAGCTTATTGGCATGAAAAAAAGATACACCCTTTTTTTTTGACGATTTGGTTCCCATCAGGATTATCACGTCTTGATCAATCCCATCAAACACTAGTTCATTAAAAGCAAAAATCTCAATCTTAGTCAATTTTGTACTCAAATAATCCCTGAGCTCTTTGGCATAAGAGACCTGCAAAAGCTCCCCTGGTAAAACGAAACAAAGTATTCCCTCTGGAGTTAGGGAATTGACGGCGCTTACAAGAAACGCTGTCCAAATATTTTTTATGCGTTTGTCAGAGAGCTCAGCTTTTTTGTGGATCGACTCGCATATTTTTAACTGCCTTTCGGTTAAATGTCCTTTTTTGATGTAAGGCGGATTTCCAATGATTAAATCGTACTTTTTATTATATTTTGATTGAAATTGCAGGTAATCTTGCGAAAACGGATTCACGGTTACACGCCCAGCCTTTAACTGTTTAACTGTGGCAACTGCTTTATCCAACTCCTTCTTGGCTTTCTCAACCATCTCAAGTTTAATGCGTTTATCATCAGGAGCGTGTTCCAACAATGACTTAACAAAAACACCATCACCAGCACTGGGTTCCAATACATTGAGGTTTGCGGGAAGTGAATAATGGCGCGTATCAAAAACGCGTTTGACTATAAAATCAGCAATTATCGTTGGCGTGTAGTATGAGCCATTTTGTTTCTTATTGTTCATTTACGTTTCCGGCTTACATCACTCGCTTCATAGAGCGGCACTGAATTGGCTTTGATGAAAAGTTCATTTAGTTTAATTGCAGTTTCAGCAAGCTTGGCGAGAAGCTGGCGCCCTTGCTGATCGCCTCTTTTCTTCAATTCTTGGATTTGAATCCTTGAATTACCTGTTAATGTGCTCAGCTTTTGGCTGATAAAATACTGCCGTCGCTCCAAAATTAGTTGGGGCCGATTAAAGTATAATCGTTCTATAATATACTTGGAAGCTGGATATAGTCCCTCAATAAAACCGTCCTCTTGATTAAGCTCGAATAGGACGGTGTAGTCGACTTTTGATGGATCAGGGTATGAACAGTTGCTGTATTCTTCATGAGGCTCGTCAGGCCAATCATTTGATTTAAAGCGGTTGCAAATTGGACATGCATAAAACAGATTGGATAGTTTGTGCTCCAAATCCTTAAAGCGGCTTTTGGGTCGATAATGTTCGACGTGGAATGCTTGAAATCCGCCAAGAGCATTCTCATGAACTGCACAATAAACACACCTTAGGCGACCTTCCTTTCTAAGGAATGCCTTTACCCGGGGATCTTGGTAGCCGAATGATTCGAGCTGTGCGTTTTCGGTTTTTTGGATTACTGTCCATTTCATTTCTTTTTTTGCATTCCTTGTTTTTTGAGATACACATCGACTTCCTTCTGAGCCGCTTCAAATTCTCTGACGACTTTTTGAAATTCATTGAGCAAATCTTTGCGACCAACAATCGCGTCTGTGGTCACCGGAATTTCGAGATTCTTCTGGATGGCATCCGCACGCTTTTTGTCGGATGTTGACGCCTTTCCCATCGCAATCCTTTTCGATAATGAGGTTAACTCCGCCAATTCATTTTCGTGAGCTTCTAAAAACGCTTTATAAGTTCTTAAGAACCTCTCCACATACTGTCTAGCCTTGCTAGTAAAAACATCCCTTTTAATCACCTCGTTAAATAACGCAAAATGATGCTGCAAGGTAGCGTCATCTGGGTACGAGGTTACGCCGTAAATAGGTAGGTCTTTGAACCGGCGTCTCAATAAATTAACAAGATCACTTCCGGTATATTTTGCCGTTTTGCCGGCACGATCAGAAATTTCATCCAAACGCTCATCTACGAGCAGTACTCCTATGTTTTCACGATTAACCCAGTCGGGGTATTTTTCTAAATTTGGAAACGGAGCAGTTTCGAGAACAGCCCATTGATCTTTGATGTTAAGATTTGTAAGAACGTCATCTATCACGCTGGCGACCAACTGCCGCGCGTCCTTCCGATCGTCAACCACAGCAATTTTTATTTTTGACATAGGTAGTTATTTTTGTGGTAGCCAAATTCGAAATTGAGCGCCTTTCAATTGGTGATCTTTGGTGACAGATCGTGTGCCTCCTAATTCCTCGACGGTAGACTTGACGATACTTAAACCTAAACCAGTGCCGTCTTCCCGGCCTGTTTTGTCTTTTTTTGTCGTGAACAAAGGCTCCCAAATCATATCCGCAATTGCCGCATCCACGCCCGGCCCACTGTCTGCGACGATAATTTCAAAACCATTTATCGAACCGTTAATTTTTTCATGCAACTCGACACGGACTTTCCTTTCTCGTTCCATTTGGCTACATGCGCTGTAGGCATTCGTAAGCAAATTGAGAACAATCGACTCGATATCCATTACGAATGCCTTTGCATTCACTTCGTCTAGCTCACGTTCAATGCCAATATTTACGGCCATGAACGCATCTTCAACATCCTTAATTACTGTTTCGATTTCCTCTTTAATATTTTTATCTTGCCGAGTTCTTTTATCTTTCCTGACCCGTGCCATAGCAAAGGCACCCCATGACGAAACCTGTTTTGCATATTTCAATGACAATTTTAGTTGGCTCAGCGCACGTTTTATATCCGAACCTGTTTTTAGCGATAGTGCAGATTGGGCAGCCGATACCGCGGATCTGAACAGTGAAACTGCAGTTTGGGTTTCATGTCCAAATACTGCGGAAGCGATACCGACAGTCGCAAGGCCACTCAAAACTCGATTATTGTCCAATAGCTCTTCAACCCTTCGTTTCGTCTCGACGGTTTTTTGAATCACTGCTGAGATTTGTTCCAGTGAATGCGCCCCTTCGTCTGCAATGCCAGAAGTTAACGTGCTTTTTAATCCTTCCAAGTTCTTTTGGAAACTTTCAAGGTCTTGCTTGTAGGTTTCTACTTCTTCAATGAGGCCATGCCGATTGTCTCTTTCATTCTTTTTTTGTTCGTGTAATGCCCGTTCGTGGCGATGCTTTTCAAGTAACGTTACGCAAGCCAAAGTAAGCGCTCTGAGATCGTAAAAAGCATCATTTTCTATTAGACCTTCTCGTGAGGCGCCGTCGCGTAATTGAGGATTTGCGTCTCGTCCAATTGCCACCGCCCCAACAAGTTGGTGAGAAGAGACCTTGTACGTCGGCCTCAAAAGACCAGCGGGGTCTCTTTCTTTCCTTTGGGCAAGGCCGAGCCAATCGCCAGCCGGCTCATTGTTATACCCATAGGGCTTAACACTCACATGGTCTCGATAGATTTTAATGCCGATATTTTTATCGAGAAATGTCTTTAAGCCCGAAAGCGTCAACCCTTTTTCTTCAAGCAGCGGATTATTTTTGGTTCGAGCAAAAAATAAAAGGTCAATTGTAACCGCACCACATGAAAGGTTTTTGTTAACAGCAATATCCGAATTTACAACCCTTTGAGAGAGATGCTTCCATTTAATCCGCTTCGTATGAATGATCGGCCGCGACCCAGTTCTGTCTGTTACTCTGTATTCGACATTTTGAGATTTGCCAACGATAGTAGCTTGGATGCTCATCTCAGCGGCATCGTAATACATGGATTTTACAGGGCCGTTCAAATCCTCGAGCAAATGATTTGAAAAATTGATTTGAAAATCTTTAACCGCCGAAAATGGCGATATTAGCGCTGTGAGTTCACTATAAACTTGCTCGATATCAACAGTAATCCATTCCTGACGAAGATCTGAGATGATGATTTCTGTCCCAGTGCCCTGTTTGGATTCTGGTACTTTTATCGTCGTTGCTTCAGAAATATTAACTGGAACCTCAGCCAAATCTTTGCCATCGACATTAAACTGTTCCCAATCGACTGAAAGGTGAACAGGAGGAGCCTTTTGCGACTTAGTGAACAATGACAGCTTTTCTCCAAGGCGGTCGGTCGATAGTCGGCCGATTCCTTTTTCACCCGTTTTTCTCCTTGTTTTTGCGGAAATAGTTTTCTGTCGTTTTTCCGAAAAACCGATTCTAAGCCAATTTTTTTCAAGTTGTTCTTCCGTCATTCCGATTCCATTGTCTGCGACCCTTATGGCATTCTTGCCAATCTCGACTTCGACAACCGTTGCATCAGCATCGTAGCTGTTTTTGACCAGCTCCAAAAGTGCTGTGGTAGGATTTTTTATACTGTCGCGCCCAAGATTGATAACCGTGCGGGCATCGATGCTAAATGCTCTAACTTTCGGTTGTTTTTTTAGATTCATTTTCATGCATTTTCGGCCAAAATGTACTTCGAGCAATCATAAAATGAGAGCGTGGCTTCTAGCGAGAAATCGTTAGCAATTTAAGCACAAAATGCCTTTTTTAACCAGTCCGTGCATCTTTCGAAACAGAGACCGTGGGGTTTTCAGATGCCAGAATCGTTACGGTGGCAACGGAATGATAAGGGCTACGAATTGTGACGCAAGAAAACATTACCTAGCATGAATTTTCTAAAGAGTTGATATAATTGCCCTATGGCGCTCTCGACAATTAGAGTTGACTCCTTGCAACTTCAAGATCGCGATCTTGACTTGCTTCGGGGCCTATTTGAATCGCGCGTGATGACCATAAAGCACATCGCGCCATTGTATTTTGACAGTAGCGGTCATGCAGCGAAAAAACGATTGCAGAAAATCAAATCCGCCGGCCTCGTCGCAGAGCGCAAGAGGCGCAGCCGAAACGAGCCGTCCATCCTATTTTTAACCCGTAAAGCGTTCGTTTTGCTCCGCGACCACGGCCATATTTCGAAATACCCGTCGTTTTCCATCGCGACGCTGGAAAATCGTGCCAACGTGAAAGATCTCACGATTCAGCATGAGTTGAATATCATGGACGTAAAGACGGCATTTCATACGGCCCTCGCTGCGTCTGAGAAATTCTCAATTTCTGTCTTTAGCACATGGCCGTTACTGAACGAATTTACGGTTTCCAGTCGCGGCGGGGAGGACATTATCAAGCCGGATGGTTTCATGCGCATACATGAGAAGGAGGCCGACAGTAACGGGTATCGGCACGATCATTTTTTGGAAGTGGACCGTTCGAGCGAACAACTGGACACGCTGGTCAATAAAGCTCTCTGTTATCGCGAATATTACCGATCAGGCGGCTACGCCGTTCGTAACGGTAAGAGGCGAACGGATTTTGAAGAATTTCCCTTCCGGGTCATCTTTGTCGTAAAAAACGCAGAGCGCAGGAACAATCTGGCGGAGCGGCTCGCCCATAATATGCCGCCGATATTAACCCAAACCTGGCTCACGACGCAGGCGGAAGTGTCATGCAATCCATTGGGCGCTATCTGGATTCAGCCGGCAGATTACCGCGCGGTGACGAAGGGCACGCCTTTTTATAACGAGCATCCGCTACGTAGATTTGCATACCGGCACCAACCAGAGCGTGAGAAATTCATTGAGGCGAACATTAAAAAGCTACGTCTATTGGCCGAGTAAAATCTCGGACTACTTGCTATTTTCGACAAAGGCGACGAAATCGGCGTTCTGGAGAGGCCTGATCCGTTTCCAGACCTCGCGCGGTACGGGCAGGGACAAGAACTGCGCAATGTCCCGCCGCATTCCCTCCAATTCGATGACAAGTTGATCCTTCATCGCGTGGTAGGTTCCACTGGCATGGAGTATAACGGATGTTACGAATATCCGTTCGGCCGCAGTAACCGGCTGACTCCCGGTGTCGGCGGTAGCTTCCAGTATTCGATCCAGTTTGGGGTTGTGCAGGTATTCTCGCCAGATCTCCCAGCGGCTCGTTGTGATCGTCAGGAGGTTCGTATTGCGGCGGGCTTTGGCTTCGCCTCGTAATGCGATAGCCGCTAACCACAATCCGGCTATGCCTGCGGACCCAAATACGTTAAACCAATTCTCTGCCAGCCATCCCCAGATTCCCATGCCGATATTTTACCACAAAATCAAATGCTGTCAGGGATGTCCCGCTTGGCGCTTACGAGGAGGTGGCGTGGCAGGCGGACTATGCGCTCGTTCGGCGCGCAACCAGCAGTGGCGGGCAATTTCGCTTTCGCATCGTGTGTGATGTCAGTGCCGATGACGGCGAAGTCGCCGTTATTGAGTTCCCAAATGTCCGGACAGCCAGCGGTATCACAGCAGGTAGCCTGCGAACCGGAGCCGATTCTGCGCAGAAATTGAATTGACGCGCTCATACGTGACAATAGTCACGTATCGGAAACCCGATTGCAAGAAAAATGCGCAAGCTAGGCTTATTTTTTCCGCTTTGGACTTTGTCCCGGCTCCTTAGCGTGTGCTTTTGAGTTTGCTTGCGCCCTTTTGATTACGGCCGGAAGATCGGCCCCGATGCCATCGGCGATGCGCAGCAGCAGTTCCAAGGTCGGATTGCGCAGCCCCCGTTCAACCAGGCTCAACATGGATTCCGATACGCCCGTTTTCTGCGATACAGCGTATTTTGACAGCTTTCGGCGCTTCCGCTCATCCTGCAACAGCCGGATTATCTCGGCGCGCAGGAATTCGTATTGTCCAATTGAAGGCACGCTTCAACATGGCAGAAAAAGGGGCTTGACATATACTTTGCTATGGTCAAGTATCGTGACCTCATTCAGTCAGTACTGGTTTGCCGATGACTATCACATCACAAAAAGGAAACACATGATCTACCTTGCACTCATCTTCATCCCGCCTATTTACTTCATTTCCCGCAAGAAATGGGGCGGCTTTGTTTTTAACTCCATCTTTTATGGCCTAGCGTGCTTGTGCGTATTCAGCATCGCGCTCATCTTCGTGGCCCCGTTCTTTTGGCTTATTTCCTTCATTCACGCCACGCTCGTGTACAAGAAAGAATCGACCGAACGGAACATCAACCTGCTCGCCACTAAGATGGCCGAAAAGATGAAGCAGTAGCTGTGTGCCGGAGCGGCACGGTATAAATCTCACGAAATTTCGAGCAGATTTTCCTAACTTGTTGGAGAGCAACGTATTTTTGTGATTGAAAAGTGCAGGGGGGGGGGGGGCATTTATTTTGGATTTTTGTCAAACCACAA
>Ga0207702_10002333_pt1 | contig 18129 bp, 9 predicted proteins | sample KBSCornC62_FD_184302 | JGI IMG/M metagenome (GOLD analysis project Ga0207702, IMG submission 184302) | Corn rhizosphere microbial communities from Kellogg Biological Station, Michigan, USA - KBS Corn C6-2 (SPAdes) (version 2) | ecosystem: Host-associated > Plants > Roots > Rhizosphere > Soil ...
TCCGGATTCATCCCAATTCAAAGACAGTTGGTCAAGTACTCCGCAGAATTATAATATCAGTTCGGTATACTGGTACAGGATAAAAATAAAACATCCTTCATCCACTCAAAAAAGATGGATGCTGGAATTTTTTGACCAAACCATCGATGATATCACCGCCTATGTCCCAACACAAAGCGGCGCTTATCAAAGCAAGCATTTCGGCGCATTAAACAGATTTGGCAACCGAACCTATCATCATAAAAACTTCGAGATCAATCTCGAGATCTACCCGGATAAGGAGCTGACGTATTATTTCCGGGTAAAGTCGCATCAGACGGCCGACATTATCATTGTGCTGCGCTCGGTTGGCTGGTTTATTCAATATGCCCTTAATGAGTACTTACTTTTCGGTGTATTCTATGGCATGATACTCGTTTTTGCCTTTTATAACCTGCTGATGTTTTTCGCGGTAAAGCAAAGGCAGTACCTGTACTACATCCTCTACAATCTGAGCGTGGCGTTCTACGAGCTATGTAACGATGGCGTCGGCTACGAATATCTGTGGCCCAACTCTCCGGGCTGGAACCAGTATGCATACGGCGTTGCGCTTTGCTGCGTGAGCGTTTTCGCTTTGATGTTCACAAATAAGCTGCTATTTGTAAAAACCAATGTTCCATGGTTGCACAAAGTAATTTGGTCGGTTATTAGTTTGAGGATCGTGTTTTTCTTTGTTTGCTTTTTTGCAGATAAGCAATGGTTCAACTATAAATTCCTTGAGTTTATTCCGCTTTGCATAGCGTTTTTTACCGGGATATATGTCTTTCTAAAGGGCTACCGACCGGCGCGATTCTTTGTGCTCGGGTATAGCTTTTTGTTTGTCGGCTTTCTGATAAAATTGCTGACTACATTTGGCCAGATCGACTTCGGAACCATCGGTTATTACAGCTTAAGTATTTGCTTTATTCTTGAGATGATATTTTTCGCCTTTGCTTTAAGTGACCAGGTAAGGATTCTGAAAAAAGTAAAAGAAAATGCTCAGCGCGAGATCATCAACCAGTTGCGGGATAAAGAGAAACTTAAAGAATCGATTAACCTCCGCCTTGAAAAGGAAGTTGAGGAGAGAACACACGAGGTTATCGAGAAAGCCAAAATTATCGAGCAGCAGAATGAAGATCTGAACCGGGCCAATGAGATTTTGCAGCATCAGGCCGAAGAGATACTGCGGATGAACCAGCTGCTTGAGAACGACAATAAAGTACTTCAAAACGATTTTGAGAAGGTATCACGTGATAGGATCATGTCGACCGAGGTGGATTTTGAGGAGTTTAGCAGGATTTACCCTGATGCGGATAGTTGCTATCGCTTGCTGGCAGAACTTAAATGGAAACAAGGCTACAGCTGTCACAAATGTGGCAACGATCACTCGTTTCATGGTCGCACACCCTACAGCCGGAAATGCACTAAATGCAGCCACGAAGAATCTGTCACAGCTTTCACTTTATTGCACAACATTCGCATACCCATCACAAAGGGCTTTTACCTCATCTTCCTGGTTTATTCAAGTAACGGGAAAATATCATCTCATAAGCTGGCAGAGATACTCGAAATACGCCAGAGTACTTGCTGGCAATACAGCACCCGCATTAAAAAACTTTTATCCGGCCGATCCAGAAAGACAAAGCCTGAGAGCGGCGAAGGATGGAGCAAATTACTTCTGGAAGACGTGCATGCTCAATGAAGTGTGTTCGAACACACTACTAGTTCACTAACTACAAAACTTTTTAAAGTTGTTTTTTGGCCGGTGTTTTTCCGTATCAGATGGATCGGTTAGTTCTAGTTTTTTGACGCTGATTTTAACTAATAATCAATGCTTTATCAATGATCGATAGGCGGTATTGAAGCGTATCAATTTATTTGTAACTGCTTATATATCAGTATTTTGCAAAGAAAAAATTATGATTTGTTTTCGTTTTTTTGAGATTATTCACTTTAACTTTACACCGACTTAAAAAAATGCCGCCGGCATTTCAACCAATTTTTAAACTATCAACCAAAAGCATGAAAAAAAAACTTACTTTAATTGTGGTCATGCTGTTAACCGGATGTGCTTTCGCCTTTGCACAAACAACGGTTAGCGGAACCGTTAAAGATGACCAGGGGGGAACTCTGCCTGGCGTTACCGTTACGGTAAAGGGCACAACAAATGCGGTATCAACGGATGTGAATGGTAAATATTCCATCAGCGCGCCGGGAAATGGCACCCTTGTGTTCTCGTTTATCGGGTTTAACACCCAGGAGCAACCCATCAACAACCAGTCGACGATTAATGTCTCGCTGGTAGCTGCCAATAAACAACTGAATGAAGTAGTTGTAATAGGCTATGGTACGCAGAAAAAATCTGATTTAACGTCTGCTATATCTACGGTTAGCGTAAAGGATGTGGCAAACAGGCCGATCGTTAGTCCGGAAGAGGCTTTAATAGGTAAGGCTCCGGGTGTACAGGTGACAGTTCCTTCTGGTCAGCCTGGTGCCGATTTGTCTATCCGGGTTCGCGGTGTTGGTTCGCCAAATGGCGGCGAGCCGTTGTACGTGGTCGACGGGGTGTTAACAAATGACATTAAAACCCTCGACCCAAATTCCATTGAATCGATCAGTATTTTGAAAGACGCATCAGCTGCCGGTATTTACGGCGCGGCAGGTTCAACCAATGGCGTGGTGATGATCACAACCAAACAGGGCACAAAAGGCAAAGCCAAAATTGATGCTAATTTTTATACCGGTACACAGCAAATATCCAAAAAGATCCCGGTATTAAATAACCAGCAATGGCTGGCCCTGCAAACCGAAATTGGAGGCGGCACTGCACCTGATCTTCCATCTTATTACAACCTGGGTGCCACTAATAATAACTGGCAGGACATTATCTACCATAGTGCCATGCAAACATCTGCTAATGTTGGTGTATCCGGAGGTTCTGAAACTGGAACTTATTATTTCGGACTTGGCTATTTAAACCAGGACGGTATCATCGAAGGTTCTAATTTTGATCGTTATTCAGCCAAATTCAGCGTTAGTCAAAAGGCAAATAGTTGGTTGACTTTCGGTGGTAATATTAATTTTAATCGCACTAATTCACGTACCGTACCTCAAAACGCTTCTGCGGCACATGGCGGTACAATTTTAGCGGCTTTGGTAACACCAGAGTATATTCCGGTTCAAATGCCTGCCAATGCTCCTAATCCGGGTGTTTATGGTACCAGTAACCTTTATTCAGGCGAAAATCCTGTTTCTGATATCTACAACAATACCAATAACACCATTGGAAATAACTTGCTGGGAGACGCGTATGCCGAAATCAATTTACCATTCGGCATTAAATATCGCAGCCAGTTGAATTTAACGAATGAAAATTCCAATTATCAACTTTTCATAGATCCATACAAAAGCTTAGTCGGACTTAGCGAACCTAATGGTTATGCCGATCAAAACTATAGTGAAACTACACGCTGGGCCTGGGATAACACTTTAACTTACGATAAAACCTTTGGTTTAAGTAAATTGAATGTTGTTGTTGGTACTTCGGCACTCGATGAAAAAATATTCCTTTCAGACCAAAATGGTAAAGGTTTTGGTTCAAGCGATATAACAACGCTTAATGCTGCTACCGCCAGTAAAAATGTAAATTCATCAAATTACGAATGGTCGACCAATTCTTATTTCGGCCGGGCAACTTATTCTTATAATGATAAGTATTTGTTAACAGCAACGTTACGTGCGGACGGAACTTCACGTGTAGGTGTTAATAACCGCTGGGGAACTTTCCCTGCAGTTTCAGCAGGCTGGAAAGTGTCAAATGAGGATTTTATGAAGAATGTTAACTGGATCCAGGATCTAAAGATCAGGGCCAGCTGGGGCAGAACAGGTAATTTACCTCCCTACTCTTATTTATATCCTTCGTATACCCAGTTAAGTCCGGTTGGTTACCCATATAATACATCTAATGCTGCAAATGGTTATGCGCTTACCTCTCAGATAGGCAATCCATATTTAAAATGGGAATCAGCAAATTCATCCAACGTTGGTTTTGATGCAGGATTTTTAGATCGAAGGATCGTAGTTTCTGCCGACTATTATTACAAAAAGGTCACCAACATGATATTTACCCAAACTTTAACGGGTACTACAGGATCTAAAACAATTGCCAGCAACTTACCTGGCAACGACATTAATAAAGGTTTTGAGTTTAGCATAGATGGGTCAATCGTAAGAGAAAAAGATATCACCTGGGATATGAACCTCAATATGTCGTTCAATAGCAACGTATTTACTGGATTGAGCGCTCCTCAACCGTCGGCACAGGTATCCCTGGGCGGCAGTGGAGCAGGATTTAATGTAGAAACGATTCAAAATGGATATTCTTTAGGTACATTTTATGGCTATAAGGCATTAGGCGTCGATCCGGCAACCGGTAATGAATTGTTTAGTGCCAACGAAACTACTTTAGGTAGTGCATTGCCTAAGTTTACTTATGGTATCGCAGAAAACTTGCGTTATAAAGCATTCAGCTTGTCCCTGTTATTTGATGGGGTATATGGTAACAAAATATATGATGCTACCCGCCAGGAAACAGATAGGCTCAATGGTGCAACTAATGAAAGTACTGCGGTTCTTTCCCGTTGGGAAAAACCAGGTGATATAACCAGCGTGCCGAGTGCTATCGGTAATGGATCCGGTAATAATACTTCAAATAACTTCCTGAATTCAAATCCTACCTCATATTACATTGAAAGTGGCTCGTTCTTCCGCTTACGCAGCGCCTCTTTAGGATATAATTTCGACCCTAATTTGCTAAAACAAATTGGCGTTGAACGACTGCGGGTATTTGTTACAGGACAAAACTTGTTTATGATCACAAAATATAAAGGTTATACACCCGATGTAAACAGTTTTGGTAATGGTACCAACAATAAGTCTGTAAATGCAGGCGATGGTGCTCCAACAATATTATCATTAGGAGTGGACGATGGTACATATCCGGCTGCGAGAGTATATACCATTGGTGTAAATGTTACATTTTAATTAAAATAAAGATATAGTCATGCGGAACATAAAAATATTTTTAACCTGTGCTACAGTTGTCGCATTAGGTTTATCAGCGTGTAAAAAAAGTTTTATAGATAAAGTACCGAAGTCTAACCTGGTAACTAAAAATTTCTATAAAACGGCTCAGGATGCCGAAAGTGCTTTAACCGGAGCCTATAACTATCTAACTCAAGGTTACGGTTTTTATCAGTATGATAATCACTTATTTACCGATGGGCGATCAGATAATTGTTATATTAATGGTGACGACAATGTTAATGAATGGCCGCTGGAAACACTTAGTTATATACCGGGTAACACTAAATTATCAGGAGAATGGGCGACTTTGTATGCAATGATCTCCCAGGCAAACAGTGTTTTAGATAACGTGCCTAATATTGCTGATCCCGCTTTAACAGCTACCCGTAAAGCTCAAATACTGGCAGAGGCCCGGTTTTTAAGAGCCCTGAACTATTATTGGCTAGTTACCGAGTGGGGACCAACACCGTTGGTATTAACAACGAACTATAACGGTAATTATACACCGAAGCGGGCTGCTGTTGCGGATGTTTATGCTCAAATTATTGCTGATTTACAGTTTGCTGATGCTAATTTGCTTCCAACCCCTGCCAATGGAGAAAAGGGTAGGGCAACACAAGGAGCGGCAGATGCATTATTAGCTAAAGTATATGCACAAATGGGCGACTATACTAATTGTTTAACCTATTGTAATAAGGTGATCAGCGGCGGTCAATATTCTTTGGTGGCTAACTATGCTAACCTATTTGGCGCCGCTAATAATAATAATTCAGAATCCATATTCGAGATAGAGTTTGATGGCACTAACACCTATAACTGGGGGAACGGATTGTTTGTTCAATACACAGATGGCTGGCCAAAACGAAATATAGGGTCGTACGATTTAATTCAGGCCTTTAAAGCAGAGGGTGATAGCGGCCCACGCTACCAAACTACTTTTCAATGGCAAGCTCCCCCTGCCACCATTACCATGCCAGCAAATGCCTGGGGGACCGATGCTACTAAACCTGTGCCATATTGCGCTAAATACCTCGATTTTGGTACTGATGATATTGTAGTAATGCGTTTAGCCGATATTATTTTGCTCGCTGCAGAGGCTAATAACCAGTTAGGAAATCTTGCAGCAGCGACTACTGAGCTGAACCAAATCAGAACCCGTGCAGGTGTGGCTAATACGACAGCCGTAACAAAAAGTGACCTGGCGTTGGCTATCTTAAATGAGCGAAGACTAGAGTTGGTAAATGAATGCTGGCGCTGGAACGATTTGTTGCGGGCTAACGCGAATGGTACAATTAATATTTTGACACTAATGAATAGTCAGCACGATGCAACCGGCAAATTGCTGCAATACGGTGTAAATGGGGCAGGGGTAGATGCAAATCACTTGTTATTCCCTATTGGAACAAATGAACTACAGCTAAACCCGAATCTCACTCAGAATCCGGGCTATTGATTTATTGATTTTTTGAAGAAAAGCCGTCTTCTGTTCCGGGCGGCTTTTTTCCTTTCATTGTTCTACATACCTATTGAAACATGCATAACCGTAAATATATCCTCGCCGCTCTATGTGCCATATTGATGCTGGGTCACCGGGCCGAAGCCCAAAGACCCGAATCAAAAAGAACCAAGCCACAGCTTTGGCTCACTGATCCTGACCAGGGAATTCTTTTCAAACAGAAACCAGTTCAGACAATTTCCGGCCGGGATAATCTTACCGAAATAACAATCAACCCTGCAAAGAAATACCAGTCGATGGACGGCTTTGGTTTTGCCCTTACCGGCGGCAGCGCCATGCTGATCAACCAAATGAGTGCTGATAAACAGATGGCTTTGCTGCACGAACTGTTTGGCACTGGTAAGAAAGATATCGGTGCAAGTTATCTGCGTGTGAGTATCGGTGCCTCCGATTTAGACGATCATGTTTTTTCGTATGATGATCTTCCGGTCGGACAAACCGATCCTGAACTGAAGAAATTTACCCTGGCCGAAGACGAGAAAGCGCTGATACCGGTACTAAAGAAGATCTTGATCATCAATCCGACTATCAAGATCCTGGGTTCGCCATGGAGCCCGCCGGCTTGGATGAAAACTAATGACAGTACTGGCGGTGGTCACCTTAAGGTGGAGTACTATCATGCGTATTCGCGGTATTTCATCAAATACATCAAAGGGATGGCCGCGCACGGTGTCCATATCGACGCCATTACCATTCAAAATGAGCCTTTGAATCCAAAGAATAACCCAAGCATGGTGATGGAGGCGGATGAGCAGGCTAATTTTATTAAAAATAATCTTGGGCCCGATTTCAAAGCGGCCAAAATAAAGGCCAGGGTCATCCTGTACGATCATAATGCCGATCGCCCAGATTATCCGATCACCATCCTCAACGATCCTAAGGCAAGTGTTTATGTGGACGGTTCGGCATTTCATTTATATGGCGGTAAGATCGAGGCTCTTTCAGAAGTTCATAATGCTCATCCGGATAAAAACCTCTATTTCACAGAAGAGTGGGTTGGCGCGCCGGGTAACCTGAAAAAGGATATGCAGTTCCATATTCGCGACATTATTATCGGTGCTACACGCAACTGGTGCAAAAACGTGATAGAATGGAACCTCGCAGCTGATCCGCACCAACTGCCGCACACCCCGGGAGGATGTACGGAATGCCTCGGCGCGGTTACGATTAACGGTGACCAGGTAGCCCGTAATCCTGCCTATTATATCGTTGCCCAGGCGGCAAAGTTTGTAAGGCCAGGATCGAAACGGATAGAATCCAACTATCTCACTGATTTGCCCAACGTAGCATTTTTAACTCCTGCCGGGCAGACCGTAGTTATTGTGTATAATGATTCGGCGGCTTCAAAGAAGTTTGTGATCAAATCCGGGAACAAGTTGTTCCAGGGAACTTTGAACAGTGGAGCAACCGGAACCTGGGTATTTTAAGAATTTGAAATTTTGTGTTGTTGTATTAGGCCCGGTACGCCAATTGGTGGATCGGGTTTTTTTGTGGTTCAAAACTTGAAATTGAGTACCATATTCTGACTTGCCTAAATCGCTAATGTATTCGCTCCTGCCTTCAATAGATAGGTTTGCCCTTTCCATATCAGTTTTCCTGTAGTTTTAAGCGGCAGGTTGATGTTGATGTGCCACTTGTCGTGCTTAAGCTTGTAATTCACAACGATCTTGCCATTGGGATGAGGTATTTCGCCGCCTATGACTTTGATGTCACCTAAATGAGGCTCGATTTTGATTTTAGAAAAGCCAGGCTCCTCACTGTCGACACCCAGGATAGTGCGGAAAAATTCGATATTGGGACTTGCACCCCAGGCATGGCAATCAGAACGTACTGTTTGCAGGCTCGAGTCCTCGGCCCAGGTGGTAAGCCCCATGGCTATATTTTCACGCCAAATGCCCAGCCATTTGATGTAATCGTTACCCCGTCCGGCTTTTATAAGCGCTTGGTTTAGATAATACTTAAAATAAACGGTGCACTGTGTCAAACTTTGATCGTTAAGTAGTGCGTTAGCCACGGCAGGCATGTCGGCGGCACTTACCGCCCCGGTAAGTATAGCCAGCGAATTAACATGCTGCGAATAACCGGTTTTTTCTTTAGTATCCGCGTATAGCTTCCTGGCGGGGTCCCAATACTTACGCCCTATGGTCGCCTTTAATTGTGCAGCTTTCTGATTGTAAATAATTGCCAATTCCTTAAGGCCTAGTTTGGATTCCATTTCTGCTGCCCACTGGTATGCCCAAAGCAGTTGAAGATCGTAGATAGCAGCGCTGCCGTCCTGGCCTTTTACTTGCCCCGCCAAATTACCGGCCCAGTCCACAAACGCCCAGTAGGGCATATCTTTTATCGAACCATCCGGCTGTTGATATCTGCTGAAGAAATCCAGTATTGCCCTAACGCTCATCAATTTATCTTTTACAAAATGGCTGTCGTTGCGATACATCCAGTAATCGTGCAGCATGCAGATATACCATAACGAGAAAGTGGAAATGATCTGTGTTCCCTTCGTAGGATAACAGCTTTTGGTGACACCTTCCGCCAAACGCGAATGATCCATCAGGGTTAGGGCATTGCGGGCCAGCCGGTCGTCATTAGTATTGTAATAGGAAATGAGAGCCTGTATCCGCGTATCGCCGATGTATTGTAATTGCTCATAGTAAGGACAATCGGTATAAGTTTCCCAGGCGTTGAGCCGCGCCGTGCGCCAGCCTATGTCCAGCATTTGCTTTAATTCGGCATTATCCGTATTAAATACCGACGCCAGCTTAAAAGGATAAGCCGTAAAAGTGCCATAAATATCATCGATGGTGAGTGGCTCGTTTTTAGTTTGTATGATGAGTTTTATGTAACGATAGGTGCGAAAATTTAATGTTGTAAATGTTTGGCCATTATCGCCGTTGGAGATCAGGCTGTCTATTCGTCCCACAAAGTCTTTGCCCGCTATGTCGTTCCGGTTGCTTTTTCGCGTACCGTGGCTGCCTTTGTCGTACAGCGTCTCAGCGTAGCCCAGCGATATTCCTGCGTCTTTACCGCCACTGAAATTACATGTGATATAGGCGTTCGTTTCAAAAGTTTGATCTAGCAGCAAGGTAGCGGTTGTGTTGGCTGGGATAGTTACTGGCGTCTTTTCGGCCGGGAAGGTTGAAGGAGCAGTCACACCGGTCGAGGTTCGCAATTTAAGGATACGCTGATAAGTCATTTCTCTTGGCGGCAGTGACGAGGGCACCAATGCCCAATCAATACCCCAGGACATGCCTTTAAGTGTACCGTCCATCACTTTCGTTGCTGCCGGCCAGGCGTTATCATCAAAATTAGTGGCAGTCCAATCACCTTTAATGGCCTGATTCATATCCACCATTTCGCCTTTGCTGGCGGCAAAAAAGAAGCCGGGTATAGGCTGATGACCAGGATCGCGATAGCACTTCCATGAGTTGCTGGTATTCAATATTTCTTCTGTTGCCGAATTGCCTTGTAAAATAAAACCGGTACGCACACTGATTTGCGCCGCCGGCGTGAATAGGGCTTCATTCCAAACGAGCGCAGCCACCGTATTTTTTCCCGCAGCCAGGTATGGCGCCAAGTCCACCGTTTCGTAATTCCAGTAATAGGTATCGCAGCGTGCAGGACCCAATGATACCAACGTACCATTTACGTATAATTTGTAACGGTTATCCGCCGATACATGTATAACAAAACTGCTGGGCTTGGCCGTTAGGTTGATATCCTTGCGGAAATAAAAAACGCCATAGCTGAGCCCGTTGTCACCCGGAACATCGATCCATTGCGAATTCCAGGGCGCTTGCCTTAGGCTTGCAGGAGTAGGTTGGGCACTTACAACGGAATTCAGGACGATAAAAAACAGCAGTGCAGAAAAAACAGATTTCATGAAATACTAAATTGGTTCGGCAATGTGAATATTAGAGTTTAAATGTGAAATTTAATCGGTTTAGTCTTAATCGTTAAATGCTTTGGCAGAAAGGCTATACCCAGTTTTAAGCAGTTTTGGATCGGCTTCGACATGCAGGACTTTCTTTTCGCCAGGCATTAACGTGAAATACCCATCGTCGAACATCGCAGGTAGTATCTGTTCGCCGTTATTGTTCATCAACTGCGCTCTGATGCCGAATGCAGGCCCCCGGTTCGAAGTGTTGCTGATAGTATAAGTCAGTAACTTGTGTCCGTTAGCGCTATTGGAAATCATTGGTTTGCTGGTTTTTAGACTGGGTCCAATCTTTGGCAGTTTTTGCAGCGCAGTATAATCCAGGTAAGTGTTACCCATCCAGTAAAAGTTTTCGGAAATCAGTTTGCCTTGCTTGTCAAATAGTTTCAGTCTTAAAAAATGAATATCGGTTAGTTTACCATGATCAACCGCCGAATCCAAAACAAAAGCCTCTTTTGCTGATGTCGGCTCAATGTTTAGGGTTGCTTTTTTGTTATAACCGGCAACTGCTTTTCCATCGCTGTTATAAACTGTCGCGTCAGCAATGAGGCCTTGCAATCCATGAGGTTTATTATTGATCACCTTAACCGAATTTGTGGCTGCGTTCCACTGAATGTGAATTGGTTCACAAGCCGATTTGGCACCAAAATATGCGCCGGTAAGGTCATAGTAGTAATCATAAGTTTGCCAGATCATAGTAGGGTAGGCCGACTGGCTCATCCAGATCAACATGCCTGAAGCATCATGCCACATGTGGTCATTCCATGATTCGTACATCGCCTTCATCGTTTCCAGGTTCATCAATTGAGCTTTCTTGCAGAAATCCTCCAGTGATGTTGCCTGGCCGTATTGACGATTAATATCATTGATATACTTCACAGGGTTTGAACCACCACCCAAGCCGCCGTCGGTACTAAAATAGTGGCGTGCCCACATATTGGTTTTGCTGTTCACAGCTTCAGGCGTGGGTGCCACCCAATATTCCTTCGGCATAAACTTTTTAAAGCTTTCGATATTGACGAAAGTTGCCATGCCAAGCTCACTCCGTAGCCCATAACTGTCTTTGGAGAACAAATATCCATTGTGGGGATCTGTAAAATATTTCTTTGGATCCTCATTGCTCCAGATGCCGCTACCCGAAAGATTACGGCTACCGCCATGGCTCGAGAAATTGGGGTTAGTAACGCCCGCATTGGAGCGAGGGAAATAAAGCCGGTCGCTGCCATCATATTCTTTAATGGCGTATTTGATTGCTTCGCTCAAAGACCCATTTGGATCACCGCCCGGTACGCCCTCATTAGCGCCGCACCAAATGACAACCGATGGGTGATTCCTCAGCTTTTTAACTTTTTCGATGGCGTTTCTCTTGAACATGCCCACGCTGTCTATGCCGCCCATATTGTTCAACCAGAAATCGTCCCAAACCATGATGCCGTATTTGTCGCAGTAATCATAAAATGCTTCATCAGTCACTTCGCCGGTCCAGTTGCGGATCATGTTGTAGTTCATCTCTTTATGAAACCTGATCCTCGGCTCATAATCCTTTCCACGGACTTTCAGCATATAATCCGACATGCCCCAATTGCCACCCTTGATCAGGATTGGTACTCCGTTCACAGAAACGCGCCATGGTCCGTTCAGTGTAGTGGTGTCCGCTGTTATTTTGCGGATACCAAAGTTCTTGCTCACCTGATCGGAGATGCCGGTGCCTTTTTCTATAAACTCTATTTTACAAGTGTATAATGGTTGCGCCCCATAACCATTCGGCCACCACAGTTTAGGATTCTGAATGCTGAGTGATGCGAACTCATTCTTATCGTAAGTGATTGTTTTATTGCTGTTGGGTTCAAGTGTAATCTCCTTGCTTTGAATGAAGATATTGCCGGGGTTGATCGTTGCTTTGACCACACCGGTTACGGTTTGCGATAAAGCATTGTGCAATTGGGCGGTGAGTGTAAGATTTGCAAGGTGATTGTTAGGAAGATCAGTTTTTATGTACGGATCGGTTATACTTACCGGCCCGATTGTGCTAATAGCAACCGTATCAGTGATCCCGCTATTTAAACCCGGTACTTCGGGCATCCAGTCCCAGCTGGCGCTGCATATATAAGTGGGGCTTTCCCAGTTGGCCAATCCGTGATTATGCTGAGGGTCATTGCGTGGCGGTGTAACCAGTACAGCTACCGCATTTTTGCCATTTGCGCTGACCCAGGGCGTAACGTCAAAAATCCCCCGTTGCATCAGGCCTTTCAGCGTGCCTAAATGCTGTCCGTTGAAATAAATTTCGGCTATCTTGTTGATGCCGTTGAATTTAAGCCATAGTCTTTTGCCCTTTTCAAGGTGAGGCGCGGTGAATTCTGTGCGATACCAGAATTGGCGGTCATATTTGGATTTATCAACCAGGTATATGTTTTCGGCGTAATCCGGATCTTTCTCTTTGCCTGCTTTCACGTAAGAATAGAATACCGTTCCCGGTACCAAAGCATTGATCCAACCGGTAGTTTTAAAGCTGGCAGAGGATACTTGTGCACCCGTTCCAGTGGTTTCAATTTGGGGATTTAGCTTCCATTGCAGTTTTGTGATATTCTGAGCCGGGGCAGATGCCGCCATAAAAAGACAGGCGATGCCTGTCACGATGGCAAAAAAAAGTTTAGCATATGTGTCCCGGTGATAGTAAAATAGTCCCATAAAGCTGTTTTAGGCTCAGTTTTGAAGCGATCAAAGCTAAAACGATTTATTTTAATCTCAAAGCATAATTTTAAAGATGTCTAGAATTGTAAAAATTTTGCTAAATCGTTTTATTAATGAATTTCATTTCTTCATATTTGCCGTCCCGACTTTTGAGGATGCACGTGTAAAAGCTGTCGCAAAGCCGAATCATACCAATTGGACCACCATTTCATATGAAGATACCTAAATACAAAAAGATATTGTCGACGATTGCGTTAGGGCTGGCGTTTGCATGTAATACCTCATTAGCTCAAACAATAGCGCCGTTTAAGAATGGCGATCGCGTGGTATTTGTAGGCAACAGCATAACTGATGGCGGGCATTATCATTCATATATCTGGTTGTATTACATGACCCGGTTCCCGAACATGCAGCTACGAATGTTCAACGCCGGCATTGGAGGAGATGTGGCGCGACAAATTGATGAACGCCTGCAGGACGATGTTTTCAACCATAACCCGACCGTGATGACGCTGACATTTGGCATGAATGATACGGGCTACCAATTTATGACCGGTTCAAAGGCCGATTCCGTTTATGCACAAAAGATCGGTGTTTCTTATGCAAGCTTTGAGCAGATATTAAAAAAGCTAAAGGCTCATCCGCAGGTGCGGAAGATATTGATAGGATCATCGCCCTATGACGAAACATCAAAGATCAAAACCCGTCCGTTGATTGGTAAAAATGCGGCTATACTAAAGGTGGAGGATTTTATGCGCGATGCAGCTGCGAAAAATGGATGGGACTTTGTTGATTTCAACAAGCCCATGCTCGATGTCAACGCGCAACAACAGCAACGCGATTCACTCTTTACCCTTCAGGGTTTCGATCGCATACACCCGACCAACGATGGCTATATGGTGATGGCTTACATTTTTCTGAAAGCTCAGGGCTTAGCCGGGAAAAAGGTAGCTGAGGTGGATATCAATGTTAAGTCGCGATTAATTCACGCAGAAAATTGTGCGGTAACTACTCTAAAAACTACTTCGGGTGCAGTTGAATTTAACTACCTGGCCCAATCACTGCCTTACCCGCTGGATACTATTCCGCAAGGTGGGGGAAAACAAACCAAGTCACAAGCAGACGCGCTTAATCTTATCCCTTTTACAAAAGAGTTTAACCAGGAGGTTTTTAAACTATCAGGCTTACCGGCCGATAAAGAATTCGAATTGCGGATTGACAATACCTATATCGGGAAATGGTTCGGCGCTCAATTAGATTCGGGCGTTAACCTGGCGGTGTATCATTCTACGCCGCAGTACCAACAAGCATTGGCCATAATGCACCTGAACGAGGAGCGATGGGACATTGAGCGCAGGCTTCGCCAATATTATTGGCTGCATTATTCTATTTTGAAACCCAAAGGCATGTTATATAATGATGCAGAATCGACCATGGATTCGCTGCAGAACTATGCCAAAAAGGACTTTTTTGTGGCGGTTACCCTACCTACCTATCGTACGGCCAGATTCAAAAGTGTCAGGGAGGCCTGGCTAAAAGAAATTGAACTGCTTACTACCGAAATTTATCGGGACAACCGTCCGCAAATACATCATTTTACCATCACGCCTGCTGGCGCACCATCTCCCCATGAAAAAACATCTACCTTTTAAAGTTAAAGGCTTAAAAAGGTTGGCTATTATAGCCGGCTTTGGCCTTTCAACGCCATTGTGTGCCCACAGCCAGGGCGCTACTTATTATATCGATGGGTATCATGGTGGCGTTTGGGGGCACTATCCAGACTGGAATACCCGGTTTATGGTGGATATGCTGAAAAAGCATCCATACTGGAACATCAACCTGGAGATAGAGCCAGAGACTTGGGATCGTGCCGCAAAAGTTGACTCAGCTGCCTATCGTGAATTCAAATCTATGATCTCGGGTCCGGGATATACCGGCCGTATTGAATATGTTAACCCTTCGTACGCACAGAGCTATCTGTTCAATATCGACGGCGAAAGCATTATACGGCAATTTGCTTACGGTATGAAAATGCTGCGCAAGGATTTTCCGGGAATCACTTTTTCTTCGTATTCCTCAGAGGAGCCATGTTTTACGAGTGCGCTACCCGAGATATTGACTTCATTTGGCATTAAATACGCATCCCTTAAAAACCCCAATACCTGTTTCGGCGGATACACACTTGCGCATGGTGGCGAGCTTGTTAGCCTGGAAGGGCCGGATGGCAGCCGGATACTTACAGTGCCCAGGTATGCAAATGAAAAACTTTTGCCTGGATCGACCTGGCAGACGATCGCATGGAACAACTCACCGCAATATATCCAATCGTCATTTGAAGCCGGAATTAAACATCCGGTAGGCATGACTTTGCAGGATGCCGGTTGGAAAGGCGGCCCTTTCCAGGGCGGAGGCAACGAGCCCACGGCAAAAAACAAATACGTAACCTGGCGACAATATTTTGATGCCGTAAAAAGTGATCCGGCTCCTGTGTGGAAAGTAAGCCAGGAGGATGTTTTGGTAAGCCTTGTTTGGGGTTCTCAAGTGACGCAAAGAATTGCTCAACAGGTGCGGGCGGCTGAAAACAAACTGATTGGCGCCGAAAAAGTAGTAGCGCTCATGGATCTATATAAACCGCATCCATGGCCGCAGGCAAAATTGGACAGCGCGTGGCGCACACTTTTGCTCTCGCAGCATCATGATTGCTGGATTGTGCCCTACAATGGTAAACCGGGTAATACCTGGGCAGATAAGGTTGTGAGCTGGACAAATAATAGTAATTCGATTAGTGATAGCCTGGTTAACAATGCATTAAACCAAAAGACCCAATCGGGGATTACGGTTTATAACGCTCAGCTTCATTCGCGGCAAGAGCCTGTTGAAGTCAATATTCCGGCTGAATTCGCAAATAAACAAATATCAATAGTTGACCCGAATGGTAAGAAGATAGCGTCGCAAATTATAACCGATTCGACCCATCAACATAAAATATTATTCGACGCTGATGTAGCCGCATTTGGCTTTGCTAAGTTTAGGATCGTTCAGCAAAATAGCATAGCCGTTAAAACCGGCGCCAAGATAGAAAAGCTTCAGAACGGCGCTTACAGACTGGAAACGGATCTGTATAAACTTATTATAAGTTCCGCTCATGGCGGGCGCATCACAAGTCTTTATGACAAACAACTGCAGAAGGAGTTTGTCGACCGGCATGATACTCTGGGCTTTAATACGCTGCGTGGGAATTTTTACCAGGACGGCGGATTGAAGAAGTCTGATCAATCACCTGCTGAAATAAAGATAATTGAGAACGGCCCGGTACGGGTTAAAGTGCAGGTTTCAGGAACTATCGATAACACGCCCTGGACACAAACCATCGCGCTTTCTGAGCATCAAAGCATAATCGATATCGATCTGAATATCAACTGGCAACACAATGTTGGTATAGGAGAGGATACGCCGCCGGGAACATACGACTGGAAAAACTATCACAAAGCCTTTTATGATGACAGTAAAAAATTGCTAGCTGTGTTCCCTGTCAATTTGAAGGGGCAAAAGGTCTATAAAAACGCACCTTTCGACGTGACTGAGAGTCAGTTGCAAAATACTTTTTTTACTTCATGGGATAGTATCAAAAATAACGTAGTGCTGAATTGGGTCGATGTCGTGGACAGCAGAGATCAATATGGAATGGCGCTGTTCAGTGATCATACAACGGCCTACGTACACGGAAAGGATTTTCCGCTGGGGCTGGTTGTTCAATATTCGGGAATGGGATTATGGGGGCGCAATTATACCATTAATGGGCCAACGCATATCCATTATGCCCTGATGCCGCATAAAGGCAAATGGGATCAAGCCAAAGTGTGGTCAGCTTCTGCTGACTGGAATCAGCCGTTGGTTGCTATCGCCCGCGATGCAGGTTTAAAAGAAGTAGCAAAGCCCATGATAGCCGCGGTATCGGACGGTTTGGTTCTGTCATCTGCAAAAACCGATGGTGGTAATTTCACTATGAGAGTTTTTAATGCCGAAGGCGTGAGCGGATTAAAGTCGATAAAGCCAAATTTTAAATACGATAAGGCAATTCTACGATCGCTTGACGGCGTCCAAATCGAAGAATTAAAATCGGCATCAAACGGCATTTCATTGGATATTCCGCGCTTTGGTATTCGCACTGTAGAATTTACTCATGTGAAGACAAATGAATCGACGCAGTAATGAACGACGCTAAAAGAATTTTAAAATATTGCTATGTTAATTTGCTAAAACGATTTTATTAAATATTTTTGACGAATCTGATCCAATCATTAAACCAAAATGTTCAGGCCTTTTAAGATTTATGGGAGACTAATAGTAGCGTCTGCGCTTTCGCTTGCGGTTACCGCTGGTAAAGCACAGCGGCTATCGTCTTTTGTAAATCCAATGATAGGAGCGAGCAGCAGTGCCGCGGCAGCCGGTATTTATCATGGTCTTGGTAAAACATTCCCCGGCGCTACTACACCTTACGGTATGGTACAGGTAAGCCCGAACACTATTACAGGTGGAGACAACGGATCAGGTTACAGTGACGAGCATACCAGCATAGAAGGGTTTGCCTTTACCCAGATGAGCGGTATCGGCTGGTATGGTGATATGGGAAATTTCCTCGTAATGCCTTCAAATGGTCCGCTGAAAACTGCAGCTGGAAAATTGGATAGAAGTACGCCGGGCTATCGGTCATCCTATGACAAGCAAAGTGAAAAAGCATTGGCGGGATATTATAGTGTATTCCTGACCGACTATCATATCAAAGCCGAAATGACCGCTGCTCCACATAGCGGCATGCTCCGATTTACGTTTCCTAAAGGTGCAAATTCACGTATCCAGATCGACTTAGCTCGCAGGGTTG
>Ga0207702_10002334_pt1 | contig 18128 bp, 16 predicted proteins | sample KBSCornC62_FD_184302 | JGI IMG/M metagenome (GOLD analysis project Ga0207702, IMG submission 184302) | Corn rhizosphere microbial communities from Kellogg Biological Station, Michigan, USA - KBS Corn C6-2 (SPAdes) (version 2) | ecosystem: Host-associated > Plants > Roots > Rhizosphere > Soil ...
CTCGTCGGCGAACTTGTGGGCCATCATGCGCGCCGCGGCGTCGGTCGCATTGTCGGAATACTGTTTACCCAACACTTGCGGCGACTGGATGTTCTTCACGTCATAAAGCCAGCCTTGAGCCGTCATCTTTCCTGCAGACACTCCTAAGTTTCCAAAAGCCAGCATGGCGGCATTGGGCGGAGGAGAGTTCCAGGCGATGAAGTTGACCTCCGCTGGCTGGGCTGGGACCTGAAGCGGATAGAAGCTCTTCGAGACCAATTCAACGACTCCGGAGACGTCGAGGTCGTTCCAGAGGGTCTCGTTAAAAGTTTTCAGCAGCGCGGTGTTTTGCGGATCGGCGCTACCGGGCTTGAAGTCAGAAACGGCGAGCCGAACCTTTTCCACACCCAGCGCGGTACCGGTCTTTACCCAATCCTGGGCTTGGGCAGCCGTGAGCAGCAGGCAGCAAGCAACGATCAAAGCAAAGGCATTTAACCAAAGCTGGGAGACCCTTGAACGTCGTCGACAATGTGACCTGGCGGACTGGTCCATCCGTTTGAAAATACAGAATTGTCTGTATGGCACTATCCTATTTCGATATGAGGCAATTCGCAACATTTTCTCCATCTTTAATAGCTATTCGCTGACCTGAGATTCCCATTTTGCACTTCCTGCGCCCATTTTCCTCCTGTGCGTACCAGAAGAATTACGGGCCGGAGGTACGTGGTCCTACTTCTTGTAATCGAACCAGAATTCGACAGACACCTTGCTGCCGGAATAATCCGGAGGCAAGGAGCCGAACGTATCAATGCGCTGGATCGCTCGCGAGGCTGAAATATCGAGCGACGGCACGCCGCTGGATTGCTCGATCCGCACATTGCCTGGGTGACCGTCGCGCGCGATGTCGAAGGTGATGTAAACCCGGTTGGCGCTGGCGATACGCGGGTCGATTTCATACTTGAGCCAGTTTTGCGAGACTACGCGTTGAACGTTCTGCACGTACCACGCGAAACGGCTGCCGAAATCTCCGCCGCCTCCGGTGAAACCGAAGCCGCCCTTGGCGCCGGCAGCGTTGAATGTTCCGTAGGGACCGCTGACCGGGCCACCTTCGCCAAATGCCACCTGATTAGTCTCCGGCTCGGGTTCAGGCTGCGGAGCCGACTTCTTAGCAAGCGTCTCCTGCTTCTTCTTGGGCTTGACCTTGGCGTTCTTGCCCTGAATGTCGATTGCTTCCGGTTCGGGTTTCTCTTCAATTTTCGGCTGCGACTGTGTGACGCCCTTGGATTCATTGGCCAGCACGTTCTGCGTCGGTGATGGTGGAACAGGTAACGGGACACTGCTGACGAGAGTGGCACCGATGGCCTCGCCACCTCCGCCCGCACCCCAGGTATCACCGCTGGTCCGATAAAAGATCGCGGAATAGCCGAACAGCAGAAGGGTCACTCCGATGTGCAGACCCACAGACCAACTCAGTGCGCGTCCCCATCGGGCGTGTTCGAAATAGATTTCAGCGCTTGCTGCCATTTTGGTCCAGGGGCTGAGTGACGATGCTCACGTTGTTGAAGCCCGCCTGCTTGACCGAGTCCATAACCGTGGCAAAAGCGCCGAAGGGGACGTTTTCGTCAGCGCGCACGAAGATGGATTGGCTGCGCGGGTCGCGGATCTTCTGGCGCAATTTAGCGCCAATCTCGTTGATGTTGATGGCATCGTTTCCCAGGAATACGCGCTGATCTTTGTTGATCGTGAGCACCAGGCGTTCTTCCGTGATTTGTTTCACGGTGCGCGTCTTGGGGACAGCCACGTCGATACCCGACTGCAGCACGGGAGCGGTGACCATGAAGATGATCAGCAGCACGAGCACCACATCCACGAGCGGGGTGATATTGATGTCGGCAATTGAGGTTTGCGTGCGCCCGGTGGAAGCGGTGAACGCCATTAACGCCTCACTTCCACGGGAGCCTGCGCAGAACTGTGCTCGACGGCGTTAAGGACCTCCAGTGCGAAATCGTCACTGCGAGCAGCGAACTCGCGGATGGAGGCGCCGATCAGGTTATAGGCGATTACCGCTGGAATAGCTGCAGCCAAACCTGCGGCTGTGGTGATCAGGGCTTCCGAAATGCCGGGAGCGACCGCGCGCAGCGTGGCGGCGCCGGCTGTTCCTAATCCGTGGAAGGCATCGATGATGCCCCATACGGTACCGAACAAACCTACGAAAGGCGTGACGGCAGCCGTAATTGCAAGCCAAGGCAAGTTGCGCTCCAGGCGGGTGATTTCTTCCGATGCTCCGATCTGCATGCCGCGTTGAATCGAGATCGGATTGCGCAGGCCCCCAGTGGCTGCAAACTGGCGCCGGTATTCTTCATATCCGCCCTCGAAGACACCGACCAGAGGGCTGGGCTTGAACTGATCAGCGACCGCAGCTATGTCCTGCAAGCGTTGCGCCTTGCGAAAAGCGCGCACGAAACGGCCGCTCTGGGTGCGGGCTCGCCGCAGCATGTTCCATTTCGTGAGAATAATCGCCCAGGAAATCAGACTGAAGGCGAGCAGCGCAAGCAAAACCAGCTTGGCCACCGCACCAGTGTTGGAAATCATGTCGGCGATTTCGCCGCCGACGAACACTGCCAGCAAGAGGGACAAATGCATCGTTTTTAAGGAGAACGCCTGCTTTGATTATAGATGAATTAATCGCGCAGTTTCCCACATGTACCCGGTCTGCCAATGGATTAGGGCCTTTTGTGTCGGTTCACGGGGCCGCTTGCCGCGGATCGCTATTGGTGAGTTCCAGGTGGGTGGTCATGAACTCCAGATAGGGTGTGGGAGGAGCAATGCGGTAATCCGTTACTTGCGCCAGAAAGTAAAACCCGTAAAGCTTGATCATTCGTTGCGAACGGATCGGCACCGGCGCCGCGGGCATGGGATTGAGCCAATAGAGGTTGTCCCTGGGATTTTCGGAAAGTTCCCGATCAAATTGCAGCAGGTTGCCATAAACGGGGTAGCGCAGGTCCACAAGACTCATTTGCCACGACGTAATCTGGTTGCTGGCTCCCCCTTCTGGGCGCTTGGGGGTGATCGTCAGTTCAAAGCGTTCTGTGCCAGTGGAATCACGAAGGCGTTGTCTGTAGGTGGGATTGTCGATCGTCAGCTTGACGTCAAACTTATCTTCCGTGATCCGGATCGGAGTCTTACGGAAACTCTCCGCATAAAAAGCAGGGGCAGGATTCTGTGCCGCGATGGAGGGAGGAAGGAGCAGGGCGAGAGAAATAAAAGTAGTCCACTTCATAATCAGAAAGTCTTAGTGTCGCCCGGCGACGTGCGCTGAACGATCGACTGAAATCTCCTCCTTAACAATTTTCTGCAACTCGGCGCACAAGTTACGGGTTGCAAGCGCGCTGTTCCTTGCTAATTGAGCCACCCGCGCCCATAGCCAGGGACGCAGCGTGATGAAGATGGCGAATCGCGTCTGCTGAAAGCGCCCTTGAGTATCCACGAATTGCTCCGTCGCGGGAAGTTCAAAATTAAATTCGTCAGAGATGGCCTTAACGACTGCGAACGCAATACCTCGCGCTTCGGCTGCGCGCGCGACTGCGGAGGCTTCCATGTCTACTGCCTGGGCGTTGTAGGCCTCCCGTAGTTTGGTTTTTTGCGCGGCGCTCGCAATTAGAGCATGACTGACCAAGGTGCCGTGTCCGCCGACAATCGATGAACTGCTGCCATCTTTGGTATTGATTACGCGCGCTGGTTGGAGAATATCTCCAGTCCTGACCGTGGGCTCGAGCGCCCCTGCGTACCCTACGGAGTAGACGCAGTTCGGGCTGTAGAGTGCGAGAATAGCTTCGGCGGCGCGGCGTGCTGGTTCGGCACCGATGCCGCCACATACCAGAACTGTTTCGCCATTCTCGTAGAACCGAAATCGACGGCCGGCGTGTTCGCGCTCATGAACGCGCCAGCTTTTGACCAGAGGACGCACTTCACGTTCCAGTGCGGCCACGATGGCGAGCCTAGACATATCCGTTGTCCCGAAACCACCCCACTGCCCGGCGCAATGCGTCATCGACGGGAACAATCTTCCATCCCAGCTCACGCTCAGCCTTTGCAGAAGTGGCGAACATCATCTTCTTTCCCATACGCACGGCGTCCATGGTGGCGCGGGGTTCCTTATTCAGCATTCTGCCGGTGATAGTTTCGTCGATGATGCCGGTGGCGAAGGCAAAAATGTAGGGCAGCTTCACTCTTGGCGAGGACAGTCCTGTGATAGCAGCCAATTTGTCGAGGATTTGTTTCAACGTGAGATTCTCTCCGCCGAGAATGTAACGCTCTCCAGACTTGCCTTTCTCCAGTGCCGCAACGTGTCCACGGGCACAGTCGCGTACGTCCACGAGATTGAGTCCGGTCTCTACATACGCGGGAAATTTGTGCTTCAAGAAATCGAGGACGATGCGGCCAGTGGGAGTCGGCCTAACGTCCTGCTCACCCACGGGAGTTGTGGGATTTACAGTGACCACATGCATGCCGCTGCGGCCGGCCTCGAGCGCAATCTGTTCCGCCAGGAATTTGGAGCGCTTGTAGTGGCCAATCATATCGTCGAGCGAGACCGGCGAGTCCTCGTCCGCAGTGTGGCCGTTGCTGGTGAATCCGATGGTCGCGACGCTTGAAGTGTACACAATACGCTGCACAGCATTCTTTCGCGCGGCGTCGAGAAGCGCACGCGTGCCTTCGACGTTGGCGCGATACATCTGGTGCGGATCGCGCACCCAGAGCCGATAATCGGCGGCGACGTGAAACACAGTGTCACATCCAGCGAGCGCTTTTTCCAGAGAAGCAGGATCACGGAGATCGCCGGTAACAGTGTCAGCGTTGAGTCCTTGAAGATTCTTCAGATTGCTGCTGGCGCGGACCAATAAACGCAGTCTCGCACCCTGCTCGCACAGTACTTTGGCAACGTGCGAACCCAAAAACCCGGAAGCACCTGTAACGAAAGCAAGCATTCAGCCCCTCAGCATTAAGCAGCGAGTAAATCGCTGTCAACGAGGATTCGATTGTGTCGCTATTATGCTACCGGGCAGCGTAGCGGTCGGCGCCGAAGAAATGGAGTGAGACGTAGGGCTCATTTCCTACTACCCAGCTATCGTGACCGGGAGGCCCGGCGGGTATATGAAAGAGAATACCCGTTCGCAGTTCGTGAATTGTGCCATCCTCCATCGCAGCCGTAGCACACCCGGAGAGCACGAGACCCACGTGCTCCACGTTACAGCGGGCAGCCCCCACTGTGGGTCCGACGTGGACGGACCATTTCCATCCAGGCTCGTAGGTGGCGCGGCCAATGGTCATGCCGCCGATATGCACAATTTCGAATTTCCCTTTTTCGAAGGTGCGCACTTCATCGGGATTTTCGAAACGCTTCAGGACTGAATCGAGTTGAGGCATCGCTGAGAGTGTTTGCCTTGTCGAGGGGCGCTCGAACGCATGCCCTACGTGATCTCGTTTCCTGACTTCTCCATCACCTTGGCATAGGTCGTCAAAGCGAGAAGCGGGAAATAATCCCGATACAAGTGGTAGATCAGATAGAAAACGCGCGGGAACCCGGTACCGGTGTAGAACTGCTCATCCCAGGAACCATCGTTCCTCTGGGTACGCATGAGATAGGCAATGCCGCGCGCAACTGAATCGCTGCGGGTATCTCCAGCTGCCAGAAGCCCCAAGATGGCCCATGCCGTCTGCGAGGGCGTGCTGTCTCCCTGGCCGCGCAGGGTGGGATCATCGTACGAGCCCACAGTCTCGCCCCAACCTCCATCCGCGTTCTGGACCATGCGGAGCCATTCTGCGCCTTGCTGGATACAGGGCTCGTGCAAGTCCATGCCGATCGCTTCCAGTCCTCGCAAGACCAGAGCAGTGCCGTAAATGTAATTGACGCCCCAGCGCCCGAACCAACTGCCGTCCGGTTCTTGTTCTTTGCGAATAAACTTAATTGCCTTCTTCACCGCCGGATGATCTTTGCTATAGCCGTAGGTCGCAAGCATCTCAAGGATGCGGCCGGTGATATCAACGGTTGGGGGATCGAGCATGGCATTGTGGTCGGCGAATGGCACGTACTGGAAGACCATGCGATCGTTGTTTTTATCGAACGACGCCCAGCCGCCGCTTTTGCACTGCATGGAGAAAATCCAGTCGATGGCGCGCTGTACGGATTCGCGTTGGTAGCGCCCATTGGGATGCTCGACGCGGCTCAGAGCGAGGCAAACCATGGCACTGTCGTCCACGTCGGGATAAAACTCATTATTGAACTCGAAATACCAGCCACCCGGTTGCCCCTGTTTGTTCTTCACCTTCCAGTCGCCGACCGTGCGCACCTGTTTCTGGAGGATCCAGTCGGCACACTTAACCATGCGCGGATCGTTGCTGGGAACTCCGGCTTCACCCAAGGCAAACATTGCATACGCTGTGTCCCACACCGGCGACATGCAGGGCTGCATGCGGAAAGTATCTTCTTCCTCGATCCCCAGCTTCTCGAATTCATCCATCGCGCGGATGACCTGCGGATCGTCGAGTGAATAGCCCAGGCATCGCAGCGCGATGATTGAGTTCATGACCGAGGGGTAAATTGCGCCGAGGCCGTCACTCATCTCGAAGCGCTCGAGCATCCACTTTTCTGCGCTCTTGAGAGCGATGGAACGCAGCGGGCGCACGTGCACTCGCTCCAACCAATGGGTCAGCCTATCCAGCACCAGGAAGAAATTGCGCCAGGACACGATCTTCTTCGCCCAATGCAGGTGCATACGTGACTTATGCATGCCGCCGACAAAGAGTTCCTCGACTCCCATTTCCCGCGGAATCTTCTTGAAGGGCTTCTTGGCGTAGCAGATGGAGAGCGGCACCAGGATGGCGCGCGACCATGAAGAGATTTCGTAGATATTGAACCAGAACCAGTTGGGAAACAGCACGATCTCCGGCGGAATCGCCGGAACGGCGTCGTAATCATACTGCCCGAAAAAACAAAGATAGATCTTGGTGAATGTATTGACTTCGGTAACGCCGCCCAACTCCAGGATCCTTTTACGCGCCTTCTGCAGCACCGGATGATCGGCGGTAAATCCGGCGAGTTTCAGTCCGAAATAAGCTTTGACGGAAGCGCTGATGTTCGAGGGTCCGCCGGCGTAAATGCTCCAGCCACCGTCCTCGTTCTGGTGCCGCAGGATCCAGTTAGCGGCTTTCTGAAAGCGTTCCTGATTTCCCGTACCGAGAAGTGTGTGCAGGAGGATGTAATCCGATTCCAGGGTGGTGTCGGCCTCGAGCTCGCCGCACCAATATCCTTGGTCGTGCTGCTGGGAAAAGAGATACTTCTTCGCTGCGGCGATTGTGGCTCTGACGCGGCTTCCGAAGTCCTCGATTTTTCCGAAACGGAGTTGCGGTTCAGAACCGATGACGGTTGAAGTTGGATCTGGGGAGTTGATGTCCATCTTTGCTCAGCGCCTTGCTAGAGACATGATGTTTCAGGTCTCTCTTTCCGACCGCGAGACGTTGCAAGCAACGTCTCTACAACTACTTAGCCGCTCACGCCGGCGGGTGCCGCGGCGATTGCTTCGACAATCTCCGGAGGTAGCCCGAAGCGTACATTCTCCGGCATGACTTCGAGTTCCTGCACGTTGGCAAATCCTTTGTCGCGGAGGAACGCTACTGTTTCTTCGACCAGATGCTCGGGTGCAGAGGCTCCCGCAGTCAGAGCGATCGTCCTGACGCTCTTCAGCCACTCCGGTTCGATGTCGTTGCAACTATCGATCAGGTGAGCTTTGGTGCCGAGGTTTCGCGCAACTTCGACCAGGCGATTGGAGTTGGAACTGTTTTCAGAGCCTACGACCAGTAACAGGTCAGACTCGGAAGCAATCTGCTTCACCGCCACCTGCCGATTTTCCGTGGCATAGCAAATATCCTGCGCGGCGGGTCCCTTGATATTGGGAAATTTCGCCTTGAGAGCAGCAATAATATCTTTGGTTTCGTCCAGACTCAGAGTGGTCTGGGTGAGATAGGCAACGCGGTCGGGATCGGGCACGGTTAGATCCCTTACCTGCTCTGGAGATCCAACCACCTGCGTAACGAGGGGGGCCTCGCCGAGCGTCCCAATGACTTCGTCGTGATCTTTGTGTCCAATCAGGATGAGGGAATATCCCTCCTTGGCGAACTTGACGGCTTCGACGTGCACCTTGGTGACCAGCGGGCACGTAGCATCAATGACACGCAACCCGCGCTTGGTGCTGTGCTCGCGCACTTCCGGAGAGACTCCGTGGGCGCTGTAAATAATGCGCTCGCCATTGGGGACTTCGTCTTCGCTGTCGACAAAAATTGCGCCCTTGCCCCGCAGTTCTTCGACCACGAAGCTGTTATGCACAATCTCTTTGCGGACGTAGATCGGCGGTCCGAAGGCCTCCAGCGCGATCCGCACTACGTCAATCGCCCGGACCACGCCGGCGCAAAACCCGCGCGGCTTGAGCAATAGTAAAGTCTTTTCTTCGGTCTTCGTTCCTGCCACGATGAAACCTGCTCCTTCGTTTCCTCAGGTCAGAGCTTAAAACCTATTACAAAATGGAAAAGCTAACTGAGGAGCTCACCTTGAATTATTGGATGCAAAGCGCCCGATAAACCGTACCTTCAGGGTACACGATTCCCGTTGCGGCGTTAGCATTAAAGTAGAGGAAAGTGCCGGGATGGTCAACGTAAGCTAAAGAAAGTGTTGCAATTAGCAGCGAAACCCAGAAATCCGACAGTGAACGGGGATCCACCTACGATCGAAGCGGGCGTACTGATAAAGCAGACATGGTCCTCACGTAAATCTCATCCGCAGTCCCGCTCGCAGGCACGAGGATAAGCAAATTGAGCTTCCGGTAAAAATCGATCAGCGGAGCGGTACTTTGTTTGTAGGTCTCAAGGCGCACCCGAATGGATTCGGGTTCATCATCTTCCCGCTGAAACAAAGCTCCCTGACAAAGATCGCAGCGTCCAGCCAGCTCAGGAGGTCGTTCCGTGAGATGGTAAACGGCTTTGCACTGGGAACACGTGCGACGCCCAGCGAGACGTTCGACGATCGCCGCCTCTGGGAGGTCATAGTTGATGACGGCGGTCAATTGCAAACGCTCCTGGTCCAGCAATCTTTGCAGGGACTCCGCCTGGACGACTGTGCGAGGGAACCCGTCCAGGATGAACCCTCCCCGGCAATGCAAGCATGCTCGTCGCTCGCGAACCGTCTCCAGGACGGTAGCATCGGGAACCAGTTCTCCGCGGCGCATGTAGGCCAAGGCCTCCCTGATGGCAGGGGTCTGCCCACCATCGGGTCGGCTTCCCGCGTTGCGGAAGACATCGCCGGTTGAGAGGTGACAAGCGCCGAGGCGGTCATGGAGGAGGGCGGCTTGGGTCCCCTTGCCTACTCCGGGCGGGCCTAGCAGAACGAGTCGAGTGATCACGGCCGGGGGCTTGGGCAGGACGTCGCATTCTGCCGACGCGCCGTGGAGCCAGGCGGGACGATCCTGGTTCATAGGAGGTGTCATTGCAACAATTTAGGCCGCTTACAGAGGGCTTGCTGTGACCGAAATCACGGAACAATGCCCGCCGCCGCACATGATTTAGCTGCAGCCTACGAGAATCAAGCCCGTCACCTCTATAGCACCCTCGTGCCTCCATCTCCCCACCCCGTGCCATTGTCATTGCACCTTAGCGGGAGCAATCTAATTGCGAGTTCCCGCAGACTCCCAGGTCAGCGAACAAAATGCTGGAAGTGAGCCAAAGACGAGAGATAGTCGCCCCGCAAACGCGGGTGGCTGGACAGAGCCAACAGCCGCGCAAGCTGATGATCGCGCTGGTGCTGCTGCTGGTGGCCCTCGTCGCCGTTCTGGTGAAAGATCGCCAGTTCTGGTTCGGCTCTGAGCAAGCCACCATCGAGTCGGATCTGCCGGCGGCTCCGGCGGCTGTGCTTCCGACTAATCCGGCGCCCGTTCCGACCCCGTCTGCACCCGCGCACAGCGCCACGAAACCCGTTGCCACCGCCAAGACTTCGTCCCAGCCAGCCACTCCCCAGGCCCCACCCGTTAGCACCACCCGCACGGTACTGCCTCCGCTTGATATTGTGGTCACTGGCGGAGACGATTACCGGACCGTACGGCCCAGCAGCAGAACGCGAACTGAAGCTGCCAAGGCACCCGCGATCCAGCCCGAGCAGTCCGCAGCCAGTCTTACGGCTCCGGCGGCCGAGCGCACACCGGTTCCGGTTTCTGCCACGCATCTGCCCCAGACGAATCTTCATGCGACCTATCCGGTTCTTTCGCAACACATGAACGTGCAGGGATCGGTGGTATTGGAAGCGGTGATCAGCGCGGACGGCGTGATTCAGAATGTGAAAGTGTTGAGTGGCCCCGCGATCCTGAGCTCTGCGGCCGAGCGCGCCGTACGCGAATGGCACTTCAAGCCCATCTACCAGAACGGCCAGGCTGTTGAGAGCAAGGCCAAGATCACGGTCAACTTCAGCATCCGGGTCGGAGACAGCGCCCCCAGCAGCACTCTGGCGCAGAGCACACCCGCCAACGATCGCAGCGTCAGCCGTTAGCTCGAATCATCTGCTCGGCATGTTTCCTTGAAGTCTCTGTTAATCGGGCTCCACTCAGCATGCGTGCGACTTCTTCGGTGCGCTGTTCTCCGGTAACCTCGCGGATGCTGGTGCGCGTTCGACCAGCGGACTCCTTTTTCTCGATCACGTAATGATGATCTCCGAACGTTGCGATCTGGGGCAGGTGGGTCACGCACAGGACCTGGTTGGCTCGCGCCAGCGACTTCAGCTTCTTGCCGACAGCTTCCGCTGCGCGGCCGCCAATACCAGAGTCGATTTCGTCGAAAACCAGCGTCTTGTGAGTGCCCAGTTTTTCCCTTTTCTTCCGTGAAGTAGCGGGTTGCGATTCACGTTTCGGGAGGTTTCGTGACTCGGGAGCTGACTCAACCGTCGCCTTCAACGCCAGGATGACGCGCGACAGTTCGCCGCCGGAAGCTACGTGCTCCAGCTGCCGCAACGGCTCGCCGGGATTGGTCGATATCATGTAGAGAACCTGGTCGAATCCACATGGCGTCCAATTTGATTCTTCAGCGGAGTGCGTCATCTGGACACGGAAAACCGATTTCATCGCGAGATCGTTGATCTCGGCCTCAACCAGTTTTTCGAGCCTCCTTGCGGACTCTCTGCGCGCCATTGACAGCAACTTTGCAGTTCGCAGATATTCCTCGGCGGCTTTAGCTAACTCGGCCCGCAGTTGGCGCAGGATCTCGTCCTTGTTCTCGATTTCCGATAGCTTCCGGGCAACTTCGGCTCCGAACTGAATAACTTCGTCCAGGGTCGGGCCGTACTTTCTCTTCAGCCTGTCCAGCAACGCGAGACGATCTTCCACCTTGGACAGATGTTCGGGTGAAGCCTGAATTCCTCCCGCATAATCCCGCAAGGTGGCGCCGACGTCTTCCACGCTGATGCGGGCTGCTCGCAAGGCGGCGACCGTTTCCTCGAATCGAGGCTCGTAGCGCGCCAACTCCTCTACCTGCTTTTGGGCTGCGCGCAGCGAGGATGCACTGGACCCGCCGCCCTCGTAAAGGAGATCGAAGGCATTCATGGCAGCGTTGTAGATCTTCTCGGCGTTCGCCAGCACGCGTTTTTCTGTTTCCAGGTGCTCGTCTTCCCCGCTCTGCAGGCGAGCCTCTTCGATTTCCCGCTTCTGAAAAATCCAGAGATCCACCAGGCGCAACCGGTCTTGCTCGTCACGCTCCAGTTCGTCGATTCGGGTGCGGACTTGTTTCCACGCCGAATAGCTTGCGCTTACCGCTTCGAGTTGGCTGCCGGAAAAGGTATCGAGCAATTCCAGCCGAGCCGGCCCATCAAACGACAGAATGGACTCGTTCTGGGCGTGGATGATGGCTAGATGAGGCGCCAGTTGCCGCAGGACGGCGACCGTGGCGGGCTGATTATTGACGAAGACTCGTCCTTTGCCACTGGCGGAAATCTCGCGGCGGAGGATGACGGAACCGTCTTCGGAGTCATCGAGTCCGTTGGCTTCGAGAATTTTGGTCAGAGCGTTTTTGGAGGTTCCGTCCGCCTCGAAGACTGCTGATATAACCGCCCGGTCGGCCCCGCCGCGAATGACGTCGGTGGAGGCCTTTTCTCCGAGAAGGAGCGCCAAGGCATCGATCAGGATAGACTTCCCTGCTCCTGTCTCTCCGGTCAGAAGATTCAGACCATGACCGAACTCCACCACCAGGTTGTCGATCACGGCATAGTTCTCGAGGCGCAGTTCGGTGAGCACTAGTAGTCCTGTAGAGTTTTGCGCAGCATAGCATGAAAAACGGCGGCCAGAGGCCGCGGATTCGAGCCGGGTGGCTGGGTGCTAAATCATTGATGCCGGACGCCGAAGAGGCGGTCCCCCCGGGCGCCGGGGCACCGCATCTGCGGCATGGTCCAACTCCGGGCTCACGCTTCGCCTTGAAGCTGGGCTGCTGGTATGATCATCTAACATCTTCCATGGGTATAGCCGGACAGTACGCGGTCGAGGACCCTCCACATTCGATTCCAGCCACGATGAAGGCTGCGGTGTACCGCGGCGTCAATGATGTGCGCGTGGAAACCGTTCCGGTCCCGAAGATCGGGCCCCGCGAATTATTGATCCGGGTACACTCCTGCGGGGTTTGTGGCACTGACTTGAAGAAGATTGCCACCGGTTCTCACTCCGCCCCTCGCATTTTCGGTCATGAGACCTCAGGAGTCGTTGCCGCGACCGGCGCCCAAGTGCGCAAGTTCCGGCCTGGCGACCGGGTAATCGCGTTCCATCACATCCCTTGCGAGGAGTGCTTTTACTGTCGGCACAAGACCTTCGCACAATGCGCAACCTACAAGAAAGTGGGCTGCACCGCTGGCTTTGAGCCTTCCGGGGGCGGTTTTGCTGAATACGTGCGGGTTTTGGATTGGATCGTGGATCATGGGACGCTGCGCATTCCGGAGGACGTGTCGTTTGAACAGGCCTGTTTTGTCGAGCCCGTAAATACTTGCATGAAGGGAATCGAGGCGCTCCGAGTCCAGCCGCAAGAGACCGTACTGGCCATCGGACAGGGCCCTATCGGCATCATATTGAGCGTATTAGCTCGCCGGGCGGGGGCCAGCGTAATCACTTCCGATTTGTACTCAGAGAGGCTTAGAATAGGAGCAAGTTTCGGACTGGACAATTCAATAGACGCTTCGCGGGCAAACGTGGTCGAAAAAGTCCGTGAACTCAGCGAGGGGCGTGGCGCCGACGCCGTGATTCTGGCGGTCGGTGGCAATTCCCTGATTCGCACCGCGATGGATGCCGCGCGTCCAGGCGGGCGTGTTTTGCTGTTTGCGCAAACGCAGCACGGGGAGGCCGTGATCGATCCTGCAGCCATCTGCGTGGATGAAAAGACATTAGTGGGGTCCTATAGTGCCTCGCTCGATCTGCAAGAAGAGTCAGTCCGGTTTGTCATGAATCGCGAGATGGATCTAGAACGGCTCGTAAGCCATCGCTTTCCATTGGAGCAGAGCACACAAGCGCTGGAGTTAGCCGCTCACCCGCAACCATCGTCGATGAAGATCATGATTCAGCCTGGCAGTAGGTGGGCTGGCAGTATCCGGGAAGGAAACCCGCAGTGAACGGAAAAATGACCGCTGCCGTCCTGTACGGCAAAGAAGATGTAAAGATTGAAAAAGTTCCAATACCTCGCGTCGGCGAAGGCGAGGTTCTCGTCAAAGTTCAGGTCGCCCTGACCTGCGGCACCGACTTAAAAGTTTACCTGCGCGGCTATCACGCCCGAATGATTGTCCCTCCTGCCTTGTTCGGCCATGAACTGGCCGGAGTGATCGAAGAGGTCGGAGCCGGAGTTCACGGTTTCAAAAAAGGCATGCGCGTGGTGGCGCTGAACTCCGCACCTTGCCAGATGTGCTTCTACTGCTCCAAGCATCAGGAAAACCTCTGCGAAGATCTTCTCTTCAACAATGGGGCTTATGCGGAATACATTCGCGTGCCGCGCCGGATCGTAGAAGCCAACATGCTGGTCATTCCGCCGAACGTAAGCTTCGAAGACGCTGCCATGACGGAGCCTTTGGCTTGCGTGCTGCGTGGATTGCATGAGACCGGCGTGGAAATTGGTGACACAGTAACCATACTTGGCGGCGGACCCATCGGACTGATGTTCGTGCAGGTGGCCCGGGCCATTGGTTGCAACGTAGTTGCGGTGGTCAAGCGCGATGGACAAGTGGAAGCGGCCCGGCAGATGGGTGCGCACGAGATTATCCAGACCAGCAAAGTCAGCAACGTCGTGGATGCGGTGCGCGCACTGTCGCCACAGAAACGTGGCAGCGACGTCGTCATTGAAGCTGTGGGCAAGCCCGAAGGATGGGAGTGGGCCGTGGACATGGTCCGCAAAGGCGGGACCGTGAATTTCTTTGGCGGATGCGCCAGCGGAACAAAAGTACAATTGGAAACCAATCGCCTGCACTATTCAGAAATTACGTTGAAGGCAACGTTCCACCATACGCCGGAAACTGTTCGGCGCGCCTTTGGTCTGATCGCAGCCAAGAAGATTCGGCCGACCGACTACATTACGGGTGAGGCGCCTTTGTCGCGGCTGCAACAGGTGCTGCGCCACATGCTGAATCGCACGGGTGAGATCAAGACGGCCATCATCCCCGGACACTGACGAATTTTAGATCTTGAGCTCGATTGTTGATTGAAGGACCCACGTCGGAGGACCGGATTCTTGTTCAACAATCAAACCCGTATTAACCTTTGAACCGTGACTCCAGCCTTGCAAAATCAGAGTTCTGTTGCCCTGGGTTGGAGCCGCCTCCCGACCAGCTATGCGATTCCGCCAACTGCCCCGTCGCTGGACGAAGCTCGCCGATACTGCGCGCATCTGGCGCGCACGCATTACGAAAATTTCTCCGTAGCCACGTGGTTTTTGCCCGGTGGACTGCGACAGCATTTTTTTAACGTTTACGCGTACTGCCGTATTTCAGACGACCTGGGCGATGAGGTTGGGGACACGGCCGCATCGCTCGCGCTGCTCGACCAATGGCAGCGCGAACTTGATACCTGCTACGAGGGGAGTCCCAGGCATCCGGTATTCGTGGCGCTGGCTGAGACGGTGCGGCGATTTGAGATTCCGAAGCACGAGTTTTCGGATCTGCTGACGGCCTTCCGCCAGGATCAGTCAGTCACACGTTTCGAGACGTTTAATGACGTTCTGGCGTACTGCCATTACTCCGCCAACCCAGTCGGTCATCTTGTGCTCTACCTCTGCGGCTACCGCGACGCCGAAAGGCAACAGCTTTCCAATTTCACCTGCACCGCGCTGCAGTTGGCGAACTTCTGGCAGGATATCAGCGTCGATTACGCGAAGGGCCGCATCTATCTGCCACTCGAAGATTTGCGGCGCTTCCGTGTTGCAGAGAGCGACATCGCACAGAAACAGAACACGCCGGCCTTTTGCGAGATGATGAAGTTTGAAGTCGAACGTGCCCGCGATTGGTTCCGTCAAGGACTGCCACTCATCGGTAAGGTGAATCGCGAACTGGCGATCGATCTCGATCTCTTCAGCCGCGGCGGGCTCGAGATCCTGAACGCGATCGAGCAGCAGGGTTTTGCGGTCTTGGGAAATCGTCCTGCAATCTCGAAGTCACGCAAGTTGGGACTGGTTGCGCGGGCAGCGATGGCGAAGGTATTCCGGACGTCCCTGGGGGTCTCGCGATGAGCGCAGGCACACAACCGGTCCCCGTGCCGTGGACGCCGGCGCCGCCGCAGCTCGTGATGGCGTATTCGGTATGCAAAGGCATCACGCGGACAGCCGCGAAGAATTTCTATTACGCATTTCTCGTCCTGCCCCGCCGCAAGCGGGAAGCGCTGTGCGCCGTGTACGCTTTCATGCGGCGCTGCGACGACATTACCGACGATCCATCCTTAAGCCTGACGGAGCGGCGCCACAAACTGGAGATTTGGCTGGACGAACTTCATCATGCGCAGCAGGGACAACCCACGGACGATGCCATTTTGCTCGCGCTCACCGATGCCCAAAGACGTTATCCCATTCCCGCGGGGCTGCTCGACGAACTTGCTCATGGCACTGCAATGGACGTCGAAGAGAGTGAAGCCGGTCCTCAAAGTCCTGATACTCCGGGCCTGACGGTTCAATACAAGACGTTTGAGGACCTGCGCGTTTATTGCTACCGCGTCGCTTCGGTTGTGGGTCTGGTCTGCATTCACGTGTTCGGCTACCGCGATCCTGCCGCCGAGGAATTGGCGGAAAGCTGCGGGCTCGCATTTCAAATGACGAACATAATCCGCGATGTAAAGGAAGACGCTGCAATGGGCCGCGTCTATTTGCCGGAAGAGGACCTGGCAAAGTTTGGCCTGTCGGCGTCCGAACTGGCGGGAACGGTGGATCCGGCGCGCTTCCGTCCCCTGCTGGCATTCGAGGCAGATCGGGCACGGAAATTCTACGCGGCTGGAGATCAATTAATCCCTTACGTTTCCGAGGACAGCCGACCGGCGTTGTGGGTCCTGGTCACGATCTACCGCGGCTTGCTCGAAAGAATTGCAGAGAAACAGTACGACGTCTTCACGTCCAAAGTCGCCTTGAGCACGACCGAGAAACTGCGCGTCCTGGGAAAAGGCTTCCTTAAACGCCTGACATGAACGGGGAAGTTCTCCGCAAGCTTCCATCTGATGACTCCGACCCCATCTCAAGCTAGCGTTGCCATCGCCGGAGGCGGTCTTGCGGGACTGGCAGCGGCCTGCGCTTTATCCGATGCCGGCTTTCGGGTCACCGTCTTGGAGAAGCGCCCTTTTCTCGGAGGGCGCGCGTCTTCTTACGAACATCCCGGAACCGGCGAGGTAGTGGACAACTGTCAGCACGTCCTGTTTCGCGTGTGCACAAACCTGGTTGAGTTTTATGAGCGGATCGGAATGGCAGGCCAGATTCGCTGGTACGACCGGATGACATTCATCGAACCAGGGGGGCGGACTTCCACAATGAAGTCGTCGTTCCTGCCGGCCCCGATGCACACCGCGCCTTCGTTCTTTGCCTTTCCCTTTCTCAGCAGCACCGACAAGCTCGCGATCGCTCGCGCGCTGGTTCCGCTTACGATGACGGTGCAGCAGGATACAGGGAAATCTTTTCAGGAATGGCTGGATCGCCACAGGCAGACGAAAAATGCGGTTGCCCGATTCTGGCACCCCATCCTGATCAGCGCGTTGAGCGAGGATCTGGACCGCATTTCGGTTTCTGCCGCAGCGCAGGTAGTGCGGGAGTCGATGAAGTCTCCCGCGGCGCGGCAGATGGGCGTACCGGCGCTCCCTCTGACCGATCTGTACAACGCTGCCGGGGAGTACGTGCGCGCACGCGGCGGAGTGTTGCGCTTCCGATGTCCGCTCGAGAGTTTCTCGGCCGATGGCTCCAAGATTCGACTGCGAGCGCGGACAGGCCTTGAAGGTTCCGAGGAAGCATTCGATTATCTTGTGCTCGCGCTCCCCTTCGATGCACTCGATCGCGTTCTGCCGAATGCGCCGGAGAGTTCTCCGATCCGCGAGAAGATTTCCCATTTTGAAAACTCGCCCATCACTGGCATTCACCTTTGGTTCGACCGCCAGATTTCGGATCTCGACCATGCCGTGCTGCTCGACCGCACGATCCAATGGATGTTTCATAAGTCCCGGCTGCAGCCCGTTCGCGCGCAAGCTGGGAACGGGGCTTCGGCGGGCAGTTACATAGAACTCGTGGTCAGTGCGTCGAAATCGTTAATCGAGAAATCGCGGTCGGAGATCGTGGACCTGGCCTTGGCTGAAGTTCGCGAATTCTTTCCGGCAGCCAGGGCCGCCAGTCTCTTGAAATCCACCGTCATTAAAGAAGTGAATGCCACCTACTCACCACGGCCGGGCATTGATGCGTATAGGCCCATGCCGGAAACGGCTTGGCCGCGCGTTTTTCTCGCCGGAGACTGGACCGCTACCGGATGGCCAGCCACCATGGAAGGCGCAGTCCGCAGCGGGTATCTTGCTGCCGAGACGTTGGCGCGGAATGCAGGACACGAAGCGCAGTTTCTCTCTCCGGACCTGCCCGCGTCCGGGCTGATG